>Ga0164243_10010329_pt1 | contig 13434 bp, 10 predicted proteins | sample OricompcompostOP_FD_108781 | JGI IMG/M metagenome (GOLD analysis project Ga0164243, IMG submission 108781) | Organic Plus compost microbial communities from Emeryville, California, USA - Original compost - Organic plus compost (OP) | ecosystem: Engineered > Solid waste > Mixed feedstock >... | reverse complement strand
TTATTTGAGGAGGCTAGAACGGGGAGGAAGGACGCGAATGTAGAGACGAGGCATGCCTTGTCTCTACGCTAGAACACCTTCCATCAAGGGCAATTTCACGTAAAAGGTCGTTCCTTGGCCGGTCGCGGTCACGAACCATATCTCCCCATGGGCATGTTCAACAATGTTTTTACACATCGCCAAACCGAGACCCGTACCGGATGATTTCGTCGTGAAATTAGGTTCGAAAATTTTAGGGCGAACGTCTTCCGGGATCCCCTGGCCATTATCGCGGATGGCTACCGTTACATATGGAGGTTCCCCGCCGAGTTCCTGTATTTCTACATCGATTCGGCCAACAACCGTTTCATCCATGGCTTGAATGGCGTTCTGCAACAGGTTGGTAAATAAACGGTTCAACTGGGTTTTATCGGCCCAAACGTAAAGATCCTTAGCCGGTTCATGGTAATGCACGCTGCATTCCGGCAAACTTTGGTATAAGCCCGTTAAGGAACGAAGCATTTCGTTTAAATGCACCGCTTCATTATTTCCCTCGCTGATCTTGGCAAACGCCGAGAAGTCTGACGCGATATTGGCCAAGTGTTCAATCTGTTCTACCAATGTGTTAGCAACATTCTTAGAAAGATCCTTAACATTAGGGGAATCATTGGCAATGGCCCGTTGAAGGTACTGGATGCTCAGCTTCATCGGCGTTAAAGGGTTCTTTATTTCGTGGGCCACCTGCCGAGCCATTTCTCTCCAAGCTCCTTCCCTTTCACTTTTAGCCAATTGGTTGGCACTGATTTCCAATTGTAAAACCATCTTGTTATACTCCTTTACAAGGGCGCCAATCTCATCGTTGCGGTTCCATTCGATCTGATCATTTGCTTGATCCAGGTTGACACCGCGCAATTTCTCTGCTACCAATGAGAACGACTTGGTAATGCTATTGGTGATCAATATTGCCAGTATGCCCGCGATCAGGAATATAAAAGCGTTAATATTTATTAATGCCACGAGGAAAGTGGAAATCTGTTGATTCAATTCTGTCTGCGTAGCAAAATAAGGGATATTGATATAAGCGAATACTTCCCCTTGTTCACGCAGTGGCATGTAACCGGACAGGTATTGCATCTTACCGATCTTCTCGGACTGTATAAATTGAATTTTATTCAATCCCGATAATTCGTAAAATGCCATCGGGTTAATCTTTGTCGAGATCAAACCTTTCTGGTTAATTAAAGGCTGTGTACCGAGTTGTAGCTTCCCGTCTGTATCGTAAACGTTGATATCTACATTATGTTCGTCCGCAATCTTAGTAATGGAATTTGACAACTTTGCTTGGAAGATCGGATCATAAATACCTTCCAATGCATCAAACATCCTTTGCGTAGCAAAAATGTTTTCAATCTCTACAGAAATGTCATGTAGCGACTTGCTCAACATTTTCTTATTATCAACCTGGTACCTATCGATGTAAAAAAGGATTGTAGTAACACCAAGTACGATGAATGCAAACAACACCACGAAAATAATAGTCCCCTGCACTTTCCGGCGTATCGTGATGTTCAACATATCCTTGATATTGGCCATCCGCATCCTCGCTTTCACCAGTAAATCCAGGATGCTGTAAATCGCGATAATCAATAAGAACAGGCAAAACATGTATGCAAACAAGGTGATAAACTCCACGAAGTCCCGGTTCTTCTTTACTATGATCACGAGCTTGTCCTTCGATGCCTTGTAATATAATTTCGAATACCCCGATATATCTTTCACCGCGTAATCTGTTGTAGGAATATCAGCTGCATAAAGCTTCACCGGAAATTGGAAATCATTATAATTGGTAACTAAATCCCCCTTGTCATAAACTGCATAAGAATAATTGCTAGTCAATTCGACCTCGTTATCTAATGTTTCACCGTCAATTAGCAATTCGGGATAAAGTTTCTCCTTTTGGGCAACTTCCGGCGTGACGATGTACATAATATAGCCCAGTGTCGAGCTATCTTCTGAATTGATAACTTTTTTACTGCCGATATAACTGTAATCACCGTAACTTCTTTCGTGGTAATATAAATCTTTGTCTGCCTGCTTCGCCATCAAATCGGAAGTAGGCTGAAACTCTTCAAGGAAATTAATATAACTCGTTGTATCGCTATTATATACCGCTTTACCTTTTTCATCGAATGTATACAGTTTGCTATCAAATTTTGCCAGGTAACCGGTAAAATATTTTTTATCCAGTTCTGTTCGCAATACTTCTTTATAACGTCTCGACTTATTTAAAAAGAATGCAATTACAAAATCGTCGTGCTGCATCCTGTCCCCGACATCCATCAATAAGGTTTCGAGGTAGGGATCCTTCTGCTGGGAGATAATATCTGCCATCCGCATGCGCTGTGTCAACTCCTTTTGGCCATTGTAATAAATCAATACCGCGGAAGTCGTGATAGTCATCACCAGCATCCAAAACAGGAATGGCACGGAGGCCGGGCTGCTTTCGAACTTCTGGGTCAACAGGTCGAGCATCACCACGTAACCCAACAGCCAAATCATCAATGCAACCGAGTAGCCGAACTCTGGATCTTTTATTCTCAATAACAACCATAACAGGCCAGTAATGGCTAGGAAAAGGTATTTACTCCTGAATTGGAAATCTGTTAATTGGTTTAATAAATAGTTTACTATCTGGGAAAAAAACAAGAAGTTGATGGCAATAAAACCTACGACAATCGTACCGATTACGCTGTATTCAGTAAGGCTCAAAAAATCCGTTACTGCAAAAGAAATACGGGAGTCAATCACCAAGCTACGCATCAGGTCAGAGAGAAACTGCCCTACCACGTACATCATGAATCCCGCCAATACGATTACCGACCACAATTGCCATTTCTTCTTCAATACAGGCGGTTTAATCGTTCGGACATGCTGCCTGAAGAAGAGCACGAGCCAGGTTACAAGCAACACATTTAATAATAGGTCCCCCAGTGATCTAAAAACATCATCGCGGGCATAGATCGTAGGCGAGAACAAATTTAGCGCCCTCCAATCGAACGGGAAAGGGTATAAATAGGTGATTACCCTGAAGCTGATCACGACTACCAGCAATAGCAAGAAGCCCCATAAAGGATTAAAACGCTTAGCTAAGAAACTTCCCACGAGGTTGATAAACACCAGGATGCAGATACAGCCCAACGAAATCAAGATAATACTTGCTAAGCTGGGAGTATTATATAGCGTGGTGGGATTATAGTATAGGTAAAATAATATATCATTGTTTTTACTATAAACCGGCATGCCCGGCGGGCCGTCATGGATAGAATAAGAATCGCTGATAGCCGGCTTCTTATAAAAAGTATTCGCTAAATAATTATTGTTAATAGAATATTCAAACTTTACCGGGATCAAACCCACTAAAAATTGCGTATGCCCATCTTCATGTCCAATCTGCTTGGATAGCTCTACGTAAAAACCATTGTTGAGCTTTTTAAAATAGGTACCAACTTTTGGCCTCTTGGCCCAATCATCGGGAACGATACTGTTGGTGCTCCAGAAAGTTAAGCGGTTACCTTCCTCGCTAACATCGTAAGTATATACATAAATATCCCGCTGGTATAATGATTTTAATTCGCTTTCAGAATATTTCCGTTGCAATAGCTGTTGCATCAAGATGGTATCCGAAGCTATCTCCTGGAACTTGGTTTCCTGCTCTTGGATTCCTTTTTCAATGCTTCTTTTAACTCCCTGCGGCGAAGAGTAATACGTCCAATAGTTATTAAACCCGAACGCGATGGTGAATAACCATGCCGCGATAATCAGCAGGTAGCCATTTCTAAAAATAAAAAGCCGTATTTCCTTGATTTCTATCAGTGTTTGAAAATTTTACAGGGATCATGAAAAGGGTATCTCGCTAGGGCACAAAGAATATGCCTATTTTTCGCCCGCCTTTTCACGGCGCTTTACCTCGTTCCAAAGTTCATCCATAGCGGCGAGATCAAGGGAAGACAGGCTGAGTCCCTTTTCCCTTGCCATATCTTCAATCTTTTGAAAGCGGGAAATGAATTTTTTATTGGTTCTTTCCAATGCGTTCTCGGCATCTACCCCTAGAAAGCGGGAATAATTCACCAATGCAAACATAACATCCCCAAACTCATCTTCCATGGCATCCTGGTCTCCTTGGGCAACCGCGGATTGGAGCTCCGCCAGTTCTTCCTGCACTTTATCCCAAACCTGGTGCGTATGTTCCCATTCAAAGCCGACCTGCTTGGCCTTTTCTTGCAAGCGCATTGCCTTCACTAGCGCCGGCAATGATTTCGGTACGCCGGAAAGGACACTTTTCTTTCCTTCCTTCAGTTTCAGCTTTTCCCAATTCTGTTTTACCTGTTCCGCATCTTCCAATTTCACATCACCGTAAATATGGGGGTGGCGGGCCACCAGTTTATCACAAACGGCATTTATTACATCATCTATATTAAATTGTGATTGTTCGGAAGCTATCTTGGCATAAAAAACGATATGTAACAGGATGTCCCCCAACTCTTCCTTGATCCCCGGCCAATCCTCTACCGTTATCCCATCTACCAATTCGTATAGCTCCTCAATTGTCAATTGCCGGAGTGACTGTATCGTCTGCTTACGATCCCATGGACATTTTTCCCGGAGATCTTCCATAATTGTCAATAATCTTTCGAACGAGTATCCCAATGCTTTGTTTTCTGTTTTCATATCGATCAGCAAGTTAAAATAAAATTAGCGAGCTTTCGGTGTACCGTCTTTATTATTACGTACTCCCCTCAATTTTACATATTCAGTGGGCCTGACTCCCAGGATGCTGTTAAATGTATTACTAAAAGTAGGCAAACTTGAATATCCGACCATCATGGCAATCTCGCTGATGGCATATTTCCCATCTAAAAGCAATTCCAAGGCCCTCAACAACCTTTGAATTTTAAAAAATTGTAAGAAAGACATCCCGACATCCTGCTGGAAGAGCCGCGATAACGAACGCTCGCTAAACCCGAATTGCTTTGCCAGGGCGGGTAATTGCAAAGGATCATCGATATGCTGGTACATATAGCGAATCACTTCCAACAAGCGTTCATCCTTAGGGTAAGGCAAGGCTAAAGGTACACTGTATTTGCTGATATCGGGCAAGATGGCCTTGATAGCCATGATGAAAGTAAAATCGCGGGGATCACTTCTATCAATATGCCGCCCGCTCCAAGGCTTCGTATATGTAAGCATTTCCAGCAACAGGTCGCTCGCAGGATAAATGCCGATATTACGGTAAAATTCCTGGTCTTGTTTACTAACAGGATAATAAAGATTCCGTAGCATGACCGTAGATTTATTTGCCGTAATGCTATGGTTTAATCCCGGCGGAATCCACATAAAATGCCGGGCGGGGATGAAATAGGTCTTCGCTTCCGTTTCCAGGTGAACGATACCTCCTTCAGTATACAAAAATTGGCCTTTCAGATGCTTATGGGTAGGTAAATGAATTTCCTGCATGCGGCTGTGGCTGCAATAAACATCGGTAGGATTCATGTCAACTTCCAACAAATAACCAGGCGCTCTTAACATGGCAGAAATGAATAAATGATTGTCAAATTTAAATAATTATACCTTTCCGACATTCCGTAATTTTGCATTAGAAATTCAAGGGTCCCCAAAAGGATGACAACCCATCCCAAATTTCACTGATCTCAACTTAATACGCTAACATATTACATCTTTTTTCATCATTCATGTATCGATTCATGGATATGAACTTGTATTGTCATGTTGGGAAAAGCCGGGGTACAATAAGGAGGAATAGTAAACATGAGCAAAAGCATATTTTATATTAACAAAATCATTTACTTGTTCGCGTTGTGCATCATACATTCTACTGTAAAAGCACAAGCGCCTGTAAAACATATTTCCGTGCAGGAAGCCATTTCATTAAGCATGGATATTAACAAACATATCCGTAATGCCCGGTTGCAAACCGGCATCGCTAAAACAAAGGCGGGGCAGCTTGCGGATGAAAAAGTACCGGAGGTCGGATTCCATGGCAACTACATGCGCCTGGGCAACCTGGTTCAATATGACCGGGGTTTAAAAGACCCGGTAACTTATAAAACGATCCATGATAAAGTTGATTTTACGATGGAAGCCAAACTTCCCATTTACAAGGGTGGCAAAATTCAACAGATGATCAAGAAAGGCACCCAAGAAGTGGATTTATCCGTTCTGAAAACGGCGCAAACAGAAAGACAAGTACGCCTACAAATCCATGAACTATACTTGGACATTTATAAACTCATGGAAATGCAACGCTTGGTAGAAGAACATATCAAGGAAGAACAAACCCGGTTGGAACAGGTTAAATCATTGAAGAACAACGGCCTGGTTACTAAGAATGAAATATTAAGGGCACAACTTCAATTGTCTGAGCAGCAGATGAATTTACTATCGGTAAAAAATGATATTGAAATCAGTTTACACCAATTGCAACTTTGGCTGGAGCTTGATGAAAATACAGCCGTTACTATTGATACGCCGGGCTTGGTGAAAGCAGCTTTTAGCAGGGCATCCGTTAATAAAAATTTGCAGTTATCATACGGGCAACAAGATGATATCAAAATTTTGAAACAGGAAAAAAGTATCCTGGAAACAGAAAGGAAGATCATTAAAGGTAATATATTACCCACCGTTGATCTCGTTGGTTCATACGGGTTAAATTACCCTAATTATTACTTCTTCCCACCCGATCCGAACTGGTACCATCTTGGTATGGCCGGGGTTGATATCAACTTTAGCATTACAAAATTATTTACCAATAAGAAAAAAGTAAAAATGGCAGCGCAAGAACTCAGCTTGCAGGATTTACGGATAGAAATTGCCAAGGAACAAGTTTCGCAACAAGTCCATACGGCGGTCACCAAGTACAATGAATATATTGACAAGATTGATATCACGGAGCATGCTATCCGGCAGGCGACAGAAAATTACAGGATCGTAAAACAAAAATATTTGAACCAATTGGCTTTAATTACCGATATGATCGATGCGGATAACGAATTACTTGCCGCGCAATTCAATGCTTCATCCACCAGGATCGAAACGCAGAAAAAATGGTATGAATTGCAATACATCACCGGTTCTCTTTAAATCATACTACAATTGAGCTATTAATATTATGAACAATATAAAAACATCGAAAAATTTACTTGCAAAGATCACGAACGCTATTGTTGTGATCCTAGCAAGTATTATAGTGCTTGCCGGTTTAGTAACAGGTATATGGTTTTATATCTATTACCGTAACCATGAACAAACAAATGATGCACAGGTAGATCAATATATCACACCGGTTGCCAGTAGGGTAAATGGTTATATCAAGGAAATAAAGTTCCGGGAACACCAGTTTGTTCACGCCGGCGATACACTGGTTATTATCGACGACCAAGAATATAAAGCAAAACTAGCCATGGCGGAGGCCGACCTTGAAAATGCCAAGATGAACATCCACGTATTGCAGGAAGGCGCTGCCGCTTCAGCCAGTAACATCCCCGTGCGAAAAGCACAATTGGAAGCAGCCGAAGCACAAGCCTGGAAAGCCGGGCAAGATTATAAACGTTTTCAAAATTTATTGAAGGACGAAGCTGTAACGGAGCAACAATTCGAACAAGCTAAAACAGCATACGTATCGGCGCAAGCGCATTTAAAGGAAATTGAAAACAGTATTACCAGCACGGAAATCGGCAGCAACGAAGCCGCCTCGCGCATTCCCACGGCAACCGCCTTGGTCAAAGCACGGGAAGCAGCTAAAAACAATGCTGCACTCTACCTTTCTTATACGGTGATCACCGCTCCTTTCGATGGTTACGTGGGTAAACGTACCATTCAACCCGGCCAACTGCTGCGTGAAGGACAAACCTTGGTTGCGATGGTAAGTGAAGAAAAATGGATCACCGCCAATTTCAAAGAAACACAAATTCAACATTTACACGAAGGACAAGCCGTTAAAATCAAGGTGGATGCTTTCGGATCCCATGTATTCCAAGGGAAGATCGGCAGTTTATCACCGGCGAGCGGCGCTAAGTTTTCGCTATTACCACCCGACAATGCTACCGGTAATTTCGTAAAAATCGAACAACGGATCCCCGTCAGGATTGAGCTGGCAGGACAAGATAGCCTACAACAATATTTAAGGGCGGGAATGAATGCCGTGGTAACAGTAAAAGATAAGGAGTAAGCGATGATAAAAACAGGTTCTATATTCAGGGAATGGCTGCCCGGATGGGCTATTAAAGCTGGTTTGATATTTTGCATTTTACCAGCCATGCTGCTGTTGGGTTTGTATAATTCCAACTCGACCTATACTGCCAGTTACCTCGGAATAGAACCGGAAGACATGCAATTTACGATGTCATTAACATACGGCACCTTGATAGCTACGATGTTGATCGAACAACGTTTTGCCAGGTTCTTTGCCGCCAGAAATTATTTAATCGGCATTAACTTATTAACGATTGTCGTATTATTTGCAAGCGCCTTCGTTAAAAACATGACAATGTTTGTTGTACTAAGAATGATCGATGGGTTTATCATGGCATTACCTGGCGGCGTCATGATACAACTTTTATTTACCCGCTTCCCCTCTAAGTTTGGCCGCGTGATTGTTTATTCATTCTTCTATTGCGTGCTCTTATGCTCTCCCGCCATCATCAATTTCCTCGTAGGTTTTACTTTAGATCAATGGGACTGGAGGTACATGATTTACGGCGCGATCGGTGTTCAGATCATAGGTTTAGCCATCATTATCTTACTTTTTAACAATAAGCGATTAGAGCGGAAATTACCATTATACCAAGTTGATTTTGCCGGTTATATAATCCTGGTAGCGCTATTGGTAGCAGGCACGTATGTACTGGTTTACGGTGAAAAAAGATATTGGTTAAACGCCTGGGACATCCGCTTGGGAATTACCATATTTATTATTTTCAGCGGGTTATTCATCACCAGGCAAAAAACCAGTAAACGGCCCTTGTTTAACCTGGACATCTTGAAAAGCGCAAACCTGAGATCGGGCTTATTACTGTTCATCATTTTATATATTGGCCGAGCAACCCTGAATGTTTGTCACGCTACGATGGTGCAGGTTTGGCATTGGGAACAACTTTACCTTGCCAAAATACAATGGATCAATGCCGCTGGCAGCGCCACGGGGGTCATCATCGCAGCTACCCTATTAATAAGAAAATTTCCCGTAAAATATATCTTTGCCGCTTCTTTCGGGATCATGGCTATATACCTTTATTGGTTCCGCTTCCTGTTCAAACTGGAAGTTGGCATCGGGGAAATCGCGTTGCCATACTACCTGCAAGGCCTTAGCGTGGGACTGATATTCACGCCCCTAATCATGTTTATATTGGCACAGGCGCCGTCTCACCTGGCAATTTTTGGTTCCCGGGCCGGGGCTTCGACACGCTTTTGGGCTACTTCCCTCGGTTTTTGCCTGATCCATAATGCGCAAGTTTTCTTACAACGCTCGCATTACATTTCCCTATCGCGTAATATTACGGCAACCAATCCCTTGGCAGAAGAGCGGCTCAGCACATTAACGGCTACATTCATTTCGAAGGGGTACAGTTCCGGCGCCGCGGGACAGTTGGCTTATAAACAGCTCGATGCTTCGATCCGTACACAAAGCTTCTTATTAGGCAACATGGAAATATTCACCTGGTTAGCCATAGTATTTATCATTTTCATGATCCTTATCCTGCTCAATAAGCATTTGCAACAAACCTATAACCTATTCCGCAACAAGGTTTTCGGTTATTAACCGGAACGGCAGAATCGTTATATTTGTATCCCCGTTGGAATGTACTTCCCAATAGGGATGGACAAGTAACATGAAAGCGGGATTTACCGGGCCTATTCAAATTGTAAAAATTCCTAAAGTAAAAAATCGATTTACAGATATTTTTCACTATTAGATTGTCATTTTAAGTAGATTTGCCGCCCCGGCATTCCGGAGACAATCGATTCGTTACCATCAAAAAAGTTGCATCAAGATTCCAAAATTAAGTGAATATGAATTTAAAGCACATTGAGCTTATCTCGGCAGAATTGGGCATTTCAAAGAAGCAAGCAGAAAACACGATGAACTTGCTCAATGAAGGTTCCACCGTTCCTTTTATTAGCCGCTACCGTAAAGAAGTTACCGGGAGCCTCGACGAAGTGCAAATTGCCCGCATTGAAGATCTTCAAAAGAGATATAAAGAGGTGGATGATCGCCGGGCTTTCATTATTAAAACCATCACGGAGCAAGAGAAAATGACGCCGGAATTGCTGGAGAAAATAGAAAGCACCTGGCAATTGAATGAACTGGAAGACATTTACTTACCATATAAACCCAAGCGTAAAACCAGGGCAACAGTGGCCATCGAGAAAGGCTTGGAACCCCTTGCAAAAATTTTGTTCGAGCAGGAAGACATTAACCTAGATGAAATTGCACAAACATTTATTAACGAACAGGTTGCCAGCAATGATGAAGCTTTAAAAGGCGCCCGCGATATCATCGCGGAATGGGTGAACGAGAATGCTGAGGCACGCGATAAGGTGCGTAAAATATTTACAAATACAGGAAAATTATCCGCGAAAGTTATCGAGGGCAAAGAAGAAGAAGCCGCCAAATACAAGGATTATTTCAACTTCAACGAGGACATTATGGAAATGCCTTCGCACAGGGTGTTAGCCATCTTGCGCGGGGAAGCGGAAGGTTTCCTTTACGGGACAATCGCGCCGGCCGAGGAAGATGCGCTCGAAATATTGACCAAGCAGTTCGTGAAAAAGAAAAATGCAGCGGGAGAACAAATCACCAAGGCCATCACGGATGCTTATAAACGACTGATGCGCCCCTCCTTGGAAAATGAATTCCGGGCCCTTATAAAGGAACGTGCAGATGGGGAGGCCATCGATGTATTCGCTGAAAATTTACGTCAACTTTTATTAGCCGCTCCATTGGGGCCGAAACCCGTTTTGGCAATCGATCCGGGCTACCGTACCGGTTGTAAATTAGTTGCGCTCGACAGCCAGGGAAACATGTTAGATCACGATGTGATCTTCCCGCTGGAGAAAAACTATAAGAGGGATGATGCGGAAAAGCTACTCCAATCTTGGGTAAACCGCTACGATTCTGCCGCCATCGCCGTAGGTAACGGAACCGCCGGAAGGGAAACAGAAGAATTTGTAAAGAAAATTGATTTCGGTAAAAAGGTAATCGTGTTCATGGTAAACGAAAGCGGGGCATCCGTTTACTCCGCATCGGAAGTGGCCAGGGAAGAGTTCCCCGACCAGGATGTTACCGTGAGGGGCGCCGTATCGATCGGTAGAAGGCTAATTGACCCATTGGCAGAGTTGGTGAAGATCGACCCTAAATCAATCGGCGTTGGGCAATACCAACACGATGTCAATCAAAGCAGCTTGAAACAAAGCCTGGATCGCGTCGTTGTGAGCTGCGTGAATAATGTCGGCGTAAACCTCAATACCGCATCAAAACACCTGCTAGCTTACGTATCGGGCCTCGGACCATCCTTGGCAGATAATATCGTTAAGTTCCGCAAGGAAAACGGTGTCTTCAAAAACAGGTTGGAGCTTAAAAAAGTGCCGCGACTGGGAGAAAAAGCCTTCGAACAATGCGCCGGTTTCTTGAGAATCGAAAATGGGGATAACCCGCTCGACAACTCAGCCGTTCACCCGGAACGCTACCCGCTGGTAGAACAGATGGCACAGCAACTGAATAGCACCGTGCAGGACCTTATGAGCCAGGAGCCATTGCGTAAAAAAATCAATGTAAAAGAATATGTCAGCGAAGAAGTAGGCTTGCTTACCTTGGAAGATATACTCAAAGAATTGGATAAACCTAGCCGTGACCCAAGGGACGAGATATCAATATTCGAATACGCGGAAGGTATTCACAAGATGGAAGACTTAAAAGTGGGCATGCAATTACCGGGCGTTGTAACCAATATTACGGCCTTCGGTGCATTCGTAGATGTCGGCGTAAAACAAGACGGCCTGGTGCATATCTCCCATTTATCTAATAAATTCATTAGCAATCCTAACGAAGCAGTTAAATTAAACCAGAAAGTTACCGTTACCGTTCTCGAAATTGACATCGCTAGAAAAAGAATTTCACTTTCCATGAAAGATAGCGAACCGGCAGCTTCCAGGAACAGGGAGCCGAGAAAAGAAGGAAGAAGGGAGCCCGCGAAATCACAGAAAAAAGAAGCGCCGGTTAATGACTTTAAAGCAAGCTTGGAAGCGTTAAAAAATAAATTTAAATAACCAGGCTTTAGAGATATTAATATTTTATGCAAACCCGGCAACTATGATTGCCGGGTTTCTTGTTATCTTTCAACAGTAATATAAGCAATTGAATTTAACCTCTTCATCACAGCTAACAACGTACCGCGGATGACAAAACTTCTTAAGAGCAGCATCCCGATAACCGGTAACACCAATAGCAGGTTCCCGGTAAATACTAAAAAATAAATATTGGAATATCAATTATTAACGGTAACTTCACTAAATAACAGGCTCCTGCCTTTGCTACTTCTGATACAGCATTGAATACTTTCTCTTCTCTTTCAGTCTTCGCTTTTACAGATGCCATATTTTTAACATTTAATAGCATACAATGAATATTTATGTGGGGAATTTAAGCAATTCCACGACCCCGGAACAATTAGAAGATATATTTTCGCCATTCGGTCCCGTTAGCTCCGTGAAAATCATCGTTGACGGCTTTACAAAACGCCCCAAGGGTTTTGCTTTCGTGGAAATGCTTGACGAAGCATCAGCCGAAAAAGCAATCTCGGATTTGCAAAATACGATGCTTAACGAGCAAGTATTAACCGTAAATACCGCCCGCTCAAACGGGCAAAATGTAAGCCTTAACAGGAGACGTTACTAAAGCAATTTTTTCGAAGACCATTCAATTGGAAAGTAGCTGTTCATGCTTTCGGCAACAAGCAATAATTCTGAGATATACAATTTATTAGAAAAAAAACATAAAGTTTCCAATCTATAACTTTCAATTAACTTAATAAAATTATTACCAATGCAAGAAGGTACAGTTAAATTTTTCAACATGAGTAAAGGTTTCGGATTCATCACACCAAAAGATAACGGTAAAGATATATTCGTACATATTTCCGGACTTAAAAACGATATCCAGGAAAATGACCAAGTACTCTATGATATTCAAAATGGAGAAAAAGGATTGAGCGCGGTTAACGTAAGACTCGCGTAATTCCTGTTTTCAATATTGAGCATAAAAATATAGTCCCGAAACGGGGCTATATTTTTATATAGTAATAAACACGTTTTACTTCGTTAAAGCGCCCGGCTCCATGAATTTCTTCATCCACTGTTTCAATTTCCCCGGGTAAATGGTAT
>Ga0164243_10010328_pt1 | contig 13434 bp, 12 predicted proteins | sample OricompcompostOP_FD_108781 | JGI IMG/M metagenome (GOLD analysis project Ga0164243, IMG submission 108781) | Organic Plus compost microbial communities from Emeryville, California, USA - Original compost - Organic plus compost (OP) | ecosystem: Engineered > Solid waste > Mixed feedstock >... | reverse complement strand
GGGTAAACAATGGCTGAAATCGGGGATTTTCGGAGTGTTCAGTGCTTGGTTCAATGCCGCTTTTCATCTTGGTTACTTAGCACCGCCGCCAGCAAATCACGGCCATGCAACACGTCCATCAAGTCCAACGAATCATCGATCCCAACCGGATATCGAATCCGTCCGGGGTCAAACTCCGGACCGCAGAAACTGATCATGCCATTACTCTCGTACATGATTAACCCAGCCTTCCGGATGTAGCCATAGATTTTATCTACCGGATCCTTAAAATGTATTGAAGCCGTAATGGTCTTTTCTTCGGGGATGCAGTTTACGCTCTTCACCCCCAGGTTATATGTCCGGTTCATCTCCTGGACAAAAGCCCTGAGCGGGACATTCCGGTAATTCCTCTCCCGGGTGGTCCATGCCACTGCCTGCCACGGGTCCGTACGTGTAACTTCAGAGAGTGTCATGTTGATGTTTCCCTGGGCATCTGTGCAACAGCGGTCGTATGTAACCTGATCGCCCATATTAGTGAGTATACGGTGTCCCTCATCGATCGGGAATTGCCCCTCTACCCTCCCATCCAGCAGCACCACCCGGGTATCCGTCCGGCTGGCCAGCACGGTAAATTCGCCCTCCTGCGTAGCCAGCGATCCATTGGGGGTATGGAGCAACACCGTCCGCGGATGTTGATCCGCATGTTCGCGTACCCGGATTAATGCCCGGCCCGCCACGCTGATTTCCGTATTCGGAGTACCCCGTTTTTCCATCGGAAACGACAAGCTGGATCCGGCATCCAACCGTATCAAACTCCCATCCGGAAGCCACACCGCACACTGCTGCTGCGCACCGGTGACCACCCGGATGTCTGGCTGGTGACCTGCCGAAATAGCGAATTGCGATGGCAACTGAACCAATTCGAGTTCGCCATTGTCGCGGCGGCGCAACTCTTTGTCTCCAAAACGGCCCAAGCGCCCGCTGCTCTCCTTGCCCACCGCCGTGATGGAATTGCCCCAGTAAACCGTACAGGCAAATTCGGATGAGGGAATCCGGCTGCCGGCCACCACCAATTTTTCGTAGGCAGATGGCACCGTCCGCTCACTCCACCAATCGTTGACGGCCCATGCGGCCCAAGCAATCAACCACACCGCCGCAATACCCGCACATACCCGCATACCTCCGGTAAGTAACTGACAGATATACTGCTTCCGCTCTTCCCGGATAATAGCGCGTGCATCGATGTTTTGCTGCCCCAATACATCCATCGGGCCTTCTGCTGCCATTTCCTCCAACACATCCATCTCCATCTCCAGCAGTTCATTTTCTTCGTAGATCATCCGGGCAGATTTGAGTATGGCGGCATCCTGTGCAGTCATTTTTCCGTCCAGCCCCCGCCGGATGATCTTCTTGATATTTGTCGGATTGTACATTATTTGCAACCCTCCTTCCTACCTTTTCTAAACATTTTCCGCAATTGCTGCTTAACGAGGCCCACGTGGTTTTTAACGGTCTGCTCGTTCAGATTCCGCAGCCGCGCGATTCCCGCGATGCTCAGTCCATCGAATACCCGCATCGTAAAGGCGACCCGTCGTTGCACAGGCATATTTGCAACGGCTCTCTGGATTTTTTGCACCATCCCTTCATAACGCTCCTCATCAAAATCAGGATGGTTTTCCGGAATCTCCAGGTAATCACTGGTCGTGAAATCTACATACTCCTCCCTTCCTTTCATCTTTTGGATGGCATCGCTCATCTTGAAGCTCAGTACCTTCAACAGCCATGCCCGCGGGCTTTCCACGGATGCCAGCTTCCGCCGTTTCCGCCACACATCGATGAATACGTCGTTCACTATACGGTCAATTAAATCTTCGTCATAGGGAATTGTCAGCCTTAGTTTCGTTGCCAACGGCTTTTCGTAACGTTTGATGATTTCTTTGAGCAATTGTTCCATATCCCTTTGTTTCCGGGTTTCGGCAAGAAACTCGAACAATTGCTTATCGGTATAGGCGTCATATGGATCCATGCCGGAAAAAAAATCATACGCTTATTGGTACTTTTTGCGCGCCCGCGGCGACTATACTTATGTATAATAGGGCTGAGCGGCCATTAGTTAGTTAGGCTAAGGTAACGATATGAAATAGACAAACCAAGAAAAAATTAAAATAAATACCTGATTAAAAGCAAGTTGAGATAACATCACAATGAGTAATCCGTATTGCCCTGCCCCAGATACTAAAGCAGACCATTATGATTAGACAGTTACTTTCCATTAGACAGCAAATTGATATACTTCTGAACGATTCGGATCCCACGGACTCTGAAACGAAATGGCAACACTTCGACCAGCAACTAACCCGTATTGAAACCGAGGTGTACACGGTATTCAAAAACAATCCCGATCGCGTAGCCGTATGGGATGCCCAAAACTTCCATGCCGATCTGGTGCAGCTCATTGATCAACATACGCCACCAAGCCCCGATGAGCCGCTTATACCGATGCTCGTGCGGCTCCTTGAAACCCTGCAATTCTGCGAACGGAAATTCCAGGTCCCCATAAACCTGAAGACATCCGTGCCACGGGTGTACGAACGGCAGACCCAAGACGAACTTCTCAGGCAGGAACGCATCATCGTACCCGCGTTGGTCGAAAAGCAGGTCAACCCGATGCTTATCGATAAAATCACACACGGCTTTCACCTGATCCGCAGCCAGCCTACCGGCACCCTGAATTATGCCACTTATCGATACTTACAGCAATTTCTACCCATCCTTACCGAGCTGAGCCAAAGTACGCTCCCGAAAGATTGGAACCTGCGCCTCTTCCGGTTCTTCGTCCAGTACAATTACAACCACATGGGCGTGTACAATTGGTGGGAGCGCACAACGGTGCAAGCTTTGCATGGTAAAAGCGCCATCGATGCCCTCGAACTCATCTACCAGTTCATCAACGATATTGAACACATCGACCAGCAAACCGAGTTGGGATACCAGATGTGGCGCAAGCCGCTGAAAGCGCAGCTGTTGGCTTATTTGGAGCGACGGAAGGAACTGCTTACAGACAGAAAGCTGCTTGAAGAGGTACAAGAAGCTAGCACATTGATCGTCAATATTCCCCCGGATGAACAGAATGTGCATTTCAATCTGGATTTTGAAGCCGGCGTATATGCTGCCTATGGCAGCAAAAAGGAAGCATCTGAAGCGTATACCGCAGTTATCCGTGGCCCGAAAGGTGTAAAGCTTTCGGCACATTCGCTCCGAAAATCAGACAATACCAAGTACTACAGCGCGGCCGATCGTGTCGAAGAACGGCTCAGTGACAAAAAAGACGCGCTTATCAACCTATTCGGGCTACTGCTTTCCAGCCGGCGAAGAACGTAACGTTTTCCGGAATATCCAACTTTTTGGGGGGTGGTGCATCCGCCCCCCGTGGCCGTCCGAAACCGACCTTCTACATTCCCTTTACCCATATCCCTAAATTCCTGCCGCCCCCTAGCCTATTTCTGCGCCCTGTTAAGGCTGCTGGCCCGCCCCCCAAGCGGGGTCTTCCCTATCCTATCTTCGAAGGAAAATAGTACGAAGGCAGTTAAAAAGGAAGACAAAAGATGAAAACGAAATCCATCATAGTAGGCATAATCAGGTTGACTCTCCTGGCGTTGTGGGCTCCGGTAGCCGTAGAGAAGCTGTGGGATCTTTCGGGGTTCCACAGCACCCTGCGGCGTCAGCCGATTCCGGAGTGGAGTACGGATATCCTATTCTGGTTGCTGCCATTGGCCGAGCTGGGTGCCGCCGCGCTGATTGTCTGGCCCCGTAGCAGGAAACGCACCCATCAGGGCATGTGGCTCTCAGCTATATTAATGCTGGCCTTTACCCTGTTCATCGGTTTTGGTGTACTGGGGTGGTACGAAAAGCGCCCCTGCGGATGCGGATCGGTGATCAGTGGGCTATCGTGGAACGATCATCTGTGGTTTAATTTTGTTTTCTTCCTGCTGGCGGTGCTTGGCGTGTGGCTTACACGACATACACGCCAAGACGGCCAACGGCGGAAATATCAGAAGGCGATACGGTTATTTCACCGGGCGGATGAATCACCCGCTGCGGCCGGACACCTCATCGATAAATTGTGTGTGTTTGCCTTCCATAAGCGTTTTCCAAGAAAGTTTGCCCTGTTCAGGCGTAGGGCCCTGTAAAAACTCACCCTGTCTGTTGGCATATGCTAAGGGTATATGCGGAGGCACGTGACCGGAATCTCCACGTCAGTGACCGGACAAGTGTAACGGCTCTCTAAAGAAGCCATAAGTTAAATCAAACCTTTTTTTGGGGTGCTTTTTTTCCAAAAGCGAAAGAAAAGTCCATTGTATGATTACAAAAACAACAAATTTTATTAAACAGTACTTTTTCATGTTGGCTTTAGTAGCCACGTTTATCGGGTTTTCGGCGTTTAAGTTTGCCGAGCGGTTTGCTGCTCCGGATGATGGATGGTACGAGGTAACCCCTTCTCCCACGGATCCCGACAATCCTGCCTTGCAGAGTATCGGGAACCTCATTCCTGCTCCCCCTGCCGAGGATTCCACGTCTTGTGCGCAATTTGATAACGAAGGTCATAATTGCGCTATCGAATTGTCATTCGACAGGAGCGATCCAAACAATCAGCCGGAAAAACCGGCTACGGTACAGGAAGCCGAGAGTGATATGCTGGTCAGCATATTAGGCGAGGCTAGGCAACCGGAAGAGGAGAATTAGTTCCCGAATTCGGCCAAACAAAGAGGAGCGGGAGGAAAGCATATGTTTTCCTCCCGCTTCCGTTATCGGTCGTTCTGCGGGATATCGGCCAAATCCACCTCATTGTCCGGTATCGGCCAGACCCACCGTGGAGAACCGGGTGGCAGCTCATAGCGCGTGGCCATCACCTCCCTCACCACCGAAGTTGCATATTCAGGTTCCTTGTTCAACCGCCGGAGGTCTTCCCACCGCAGGCCGCGCAATACCAACTCCCTGTGTCTTTCATCCAGGATTATCCGTAACAACTGGCCCCTGTCCCCGGTGGATACCGGACTGAACAACGACGCATCGTAGCGATGTTCCAGCAAGGTATTCAGATAGTTCCGGGCATCCGGTATGTTCCCATTGCGAACCTGGCATTCCGCCGCTATCAGATACACTTCGTCCGTAGCCAATCCGGTAAAAAATGAGGTACCCCCCTGATAGGAGCCCTTGAACACCTGCCGCCCGCCTCCAATGTCCCGAAAATATCCGGACAATCGATGGTCTCCCGGCGCATACATATCCAGTAGCACTGAATCCGCATGAAACCGGCTGTTACCCGTAATTGTACCGCTTGCCGCAAAACAAAAGAACAGCACTTCGGGATTCGACGCGCCGTAGTCGGACACGAACAACTGGTTTGTCGTCAAATCCAGTCTATTAAAATCGACCAGTTCGTCCCTCAGCGACAGGCACATCCCTGCATATTCGCCCGCCTGCGCGTAATCTCCCATATTGAGCAGGGCACGTGCAAGCAATGCGCAGGCCGCCGGGCGGGAGGGCTGCATCTTGTTTAAAGACTCCACGGGCAGCAGCTCCGCCGCTTCTTTAAGGTCCTGAACAATCTGACTATAGGTTGCTTCGACCGTACCGCGGCCCACACTACGTGTCACGTCCGTTTGCAACCGTAGCGGAATCCCCATGTCTTCGGATGCCGTCGCGGGATCATAGGGTTTACAAAATAATTGAGCCAGCTGGTAGTGATTCCACGCCCGGAAGAAAAGCGCGCTGCCCCTCACCTTATCCCACGCTTCCTGTTCGGCGGGTGAGGGCTGAATGTTATCCGTACCCTCCAGCACCATATTGGCTAACAGTATCCGGTAATACGCCGCGTTCCAGTCGTCCACTTCCTTTCCCTCATATACGTCGTCCGCCCATATGTAACCGTTTTTCTCATAGGGATCTGAAAGTGCCCGCCAATGGTTGTCGGCAACGTAATATTCATCCGCACCGACTATACCCAACCTGTGGGAAGAACTGCTATTCATTTCCCGCCAGTTGTCCAGTATGCCCTGGAAATCGGATATCTCCGCAGGCACTGCCTGGCTTTTGCTGCGCTTTACCTCGAGGAATTCCTTACCGCATGCGCCCAGTGCAAGGCATGCGATTAATGCGATTAACGTTTTTATATCGTTCATGTCATTTGGTATTTAGGTTAAAAATCAAGTTGCATCCCCATCGCAAATGTCCGGGGTGCGGTGTACTCCGCCAGCTGATAATCCGGATCAATGCCGTTGCCGTTTGCCCGCCACAGGATACCGAGGTTATGCGCGTAGGCATAGACGCGGATGTATTCCACGGGAAGCGTCTTGAACCGGTTCCGGGCAAACGTGTAGGACAGGCGGATGTCCTGCAAGCGGATGTGATCCCCCTTCGTTATCAACGCCGCCGAATACATGTACGACTGGCTCCGGTATGCCTGCACCGTTTCTGCCCGGGCAGGCACATCCGTGTGTGCCTCATCGCCCGGCTTTTCCCAGCGCCTGAAATAATCCATGTGATAAACATTAAAGTATTCCTCGCCCGGCGTGATCGAACTGCGCCGGAACACATAGCCCGCTTTCCAGTTGATATTGAAGCTCAATTGCAGGTCATTCCATGAAAATGTGTTCATCAGCGAACCATAGTACGGTGGTATCCGCACGCCTGCGATGAGGAGGTCTTCCTTGCGGAAATTGCGGATGTAGTCGGTATACTCCATGCCGATTTCGCCATCTACTTCCACAAGCGGCATTCCCGTTTCGTGGTCAAGCCCAATCCAAGGATACGTATACACGACGTCCCTGGATTGTCCCGCGCTTGGCGGCGGACTCGAAAAATACAGGCTTATTGTCGATACCTCCGGTGTATTGAAATTCGTTATCCGATTCCTCACCTGGCTGAACAGCGCCGTTGTTTCCCAACTGAATGCGCCTGTAAAATTCCGGCCCGTCAGTTGCACATCCCATCCCTGCGTCCGTAGATTAGCGTAATTTATATCGTTAGACAGGTTGGTTGCCCATAGACTGACACCCGTTGATGGGGGCAGGTAATCCTCCCCAATCAGGTCGCTCGCATATTTGTTGTAATACTCCACACTGCCCTGTATCCGGCGGTTGAACAACCCGAAATCCACCGCCGCATTTACCGTGTTTACCTGCTCCCACCGCAGCGACGGGTTACCTATATTGCGCACCCGTGCAAAGGGTAGCCCGGTGGTACCATCAGAGGCATAATTTATCGTGGGGAATACACTCACCTGCTTATTCACATTCCCCGCACTGCCGTAGGTAGCCCGAAGCCGCAGATACGGCAGCCAGTCGCCAACGCTGTAGAATGCCTCCTTACTTGCCTCCCAGCTTCCGCCGATGGACCACAGCGGTACCCCTTTCTGGTTGGTCTTTACCCCAAAGAGATTACTTCCATCCCAGCGCAGGCTACCGGAAAGGGTATAGCGATCGCAATACGTATACGACGCATTGCCGAAATACGAGAGGAACCGATCGGTTACATGGCCCATGGATACCGAAGGCGCACTGAGCTGTGCACTGCCGGTGGGGTTCGTGGGATACGACTGCGAGTAATTGAAGTTGGCCGTACCGGTGAGCAGGTCGCGGTCATAGTTGTATATCCGGAACCCGGGGCTTGTCTGTCCGACACTCTGCCGGATTTCCCCGCCTGCCAACGCTGTGATGCGGTGCAAGCCGAATTCACGGTTGTAGTTGAGCTGCAAACGGCCCGAGTGGATGTTGGTCAGCCCGTTAAGCCCACCCTCCAGCATGCCGCCGTAAGGCACAATCTGTGCGCCGTCCACCTGCGTGAAGCGGTTCACCAGGTTACGCACGTAGTAGGTCTCCGGCCCGTAGTACGTCTCACTTGTACCCGTTGGCCGCACGTACTGATAGGTAGCCTGTACGCTAAAGCTGTTCAGAAAGCTGTACCGCACGCTGGCGTTGAGGCGGTATTCCGTATCGTGGCTACCGCGGTCGGTATGGGCCAGCTCGTCGAGCGGGCGGAAATGCCAGTCAAGCAAACCGAGTTCCGCCGCTTCGTCGTAATAGGCCAGCCGCCTTTCGTAAGGGATTGGTAACGCATTGCCCTGATCGTCGGCCAACCGCGCATAGGTGCTCACGGTCTGTCCCGAGCCCGGAGCAAGATCAGAGAGGCCGATGCCGTTATTTGCCGTCTGCCGCTGGGTGTACCAAACCCCGGTGGTTACCTCCAGCCCTTTCAGCGGCCGGAAGGTATTCTGCAGGTTGATGTTGAGTCGTTCGGCGCTGTTGCCCACGAGGATGCCGTTGTTTCTGTCATAGCCTGCAGCGAGGTAATAGCGGTAATTATCGCCGCCACCACTGATGTTGAGTGCATATTGCTGGTGGCGCTCACCCCGGTACAGATAGCGGAGCGCCTCGTCTCGGATATCCGTTTGCCTCATCTGGGCTTCCTCTTTTGCAAAATCCGCCTGGCTGATCAGTCCGTCGCGTTGTTTGATGAGCAACTCCGCGTAGGCGGGAATGACCGTCTGCGGCTGCTCGGCATAGTTACCGCGTTCAAATAGTTCCCTTTCAATTTCCATTACAGTAGCACCGGGCAGCCGGTTCGGGTTATAGTAGAGGTCCGGCTTTTCTCCCATCGTGAAGTTGCTGTTGACCGAAATGCGGGCCTTTTGGTTATACCGCCCCTGTTTGGTGGTGATCACGATCACGCCGTTACCCGCACGTGCTCCCCAGATACTTGCAGCCGCCGCATCCCGCAGTACGGTGATGCTTTCCACGTCGTTAGGGTTTATCGTTGAAATGTCAAGCTCATATGGAAAATTGTCCACCACAATCAGCGGCGTCTCGTCCGATTCAATGGTGGCTACCCCGCGTATGCGGATGTCCGACGGCGAAGTACCGCCCGCGTTGACAAACTGCACGCCCGGCGCGATACCTTCCAGCCGCTGCAGGATATCCGGCCCTACGCTCCGGTTGAGCAGTTCGTTATCCACGTGGGTGAAGGAACCCGTAGCCCGTTCCCTAGGCACTTCGTAATATCCGGTGTTGATGACCACCTCTTCAAGCGTGGATGCGTCGTGGATAAGCCTGATATCCATCTCACCGGCGGATTGACTTGCAATGTATACCGTGTCTTTGGATACGTAGCCCACGTAGGTAACGCGGAGTGTATCGATGGGCACGGCTACCGCTATCGTGAAGCGCCCTGAATGATCCGATATGGTGGAAGCACCGCGTACCGTTGAGCGCACGCTTGCTCCCACCAATGGCGATCCGTCGGCAGCCGAGACTACGGTACCCCGAAGTGTCTGTTGGCCCATCGCGCCACTTGCCGCGATGGAAATTGCGAATAAAGTGATAAGGATTAATTTCATTTTTACGGTTTAAGGAATTAGTTGGTTAATGGTAATTCGGTTCGGTTCTGGATGGAAAGCGGTTCCCGGCGCATTGCCCTTAGGATATTTTCGCGGGTCATGGCTTTCGGATGCGGTACGGCCAGCAGCCTGCCTTCGGCAATCCATGCAGTGCCGAAGCCGGTGAGGTACCGGGCAAGTACCACTTTATTGAGCAGTGTATCGTTTACCACCGTGGGCCATTCCCAGGGCCATCCGCCTCGCCTTTCAGCAAATGAGGGAAGATTCTTCGGGTAGTCGTATACCAATACGGGCAATACCGCAAGGTCGCCTTTATCAAGGGTGGCTTGTATGGTATCCAGTTTGGCGAGTGAAAGCAGGCAGGGTTTGCACCAAGTGGCCCAAAAATCAAGCACGATCAGCTTTTTATCCCGGTAATCGTTGAGCGTGATGGTATCCTTCCCGCCGGTTGGCGGGTGATTCGCTACCTGTAGCGGCAAGTGCCATAGCGCTTCAGGAATGGAATCCCCGATCTGTAAAGGTCTCATGCTATCCACGAGCGTTCCTTGCTGTACGTTCGTCTGGGCGTGCGCTCCTTTGCTCATCCCCAATAGGAGAAACAGTGTCAATCCCAAAGCGAGGCCCAGCCCGCTACGGGCTGGAGCCTTCGCATGGGTCCAAACACATGATTCTTCGAAATTTCTTCGACCGGTGTTCGACTGTTGTTCGAGACTTGTTCGACAATCCTTCGACAGCGCTTCGACAATTGTTCGACAGGGCTTCGAGAAACCTTCGACAATGCTTCGGGAAAATACCGAAGCACAGCCGAGCAACTGCTGGACGATTGTATTGCCATTTCCGAACCAATCCCAGGCTGTTGACGGGCGCGCCACGGTCAACCCCCTTTCGGGGCATTCTTGGAGATGGCTTCGGAGCTTCGTCGTACCTTGGTTTGATCTCGGTTTGGACTTGGTCGTACCTTGGTTTGGTCGGAGGCGATCAAGCGCAAACCGAGGTGGCTCTGAGTTGGCACTGAGCTCCGAAGCCGACTCCAGGCGATCTCCGGTATTACCCCGTAGCGATCCGTGCTCCATTCCATATCTTTCCCCATGTGCCTTTTTACCGCTATGTAGCCGCTTGCCCTTCGCTAAAGTGCCGCTTTTCGGGCTTTTTACCGAGATATATGTGGGACATATGGGGATGGGACCCGAAGGAAGGGTAACGGAAGGTGGGATGACGCACGGGATTGCCCCTGCTTTCGATAGATCAGCCCCACTAACTCCTGCCTTTTTCCTGCCGTTGTTCTGCCGTAATCTAACCCGTATGTATGTTTCATCTATGCCGTGGCTAACGATTTGACAGATACGGGTTAGATATGCCTTAATGAATTCATAGTAGATGGCAGGAGAAAGGGAGAAGAAAGTACGGAGAAAGGCAAAGCATCTCCGCATTTTTTCTGCATATGTATTCCGCTTCTTACATGCATATTGCAGGTGTATATTGTGAGTTGGTTGTATTGGTTTGAGGCAATACGAGCCCCTTAAGCGTAATTTTTGCTTCATTTAATGTTTGACTAAAGTGAAAAAATTGAGTGACTAACTTCGGATTCTCACTTCAATCAAACCGGCTTCTGAATTATATTCTTATAAAGATTGGTCGTGGAAATCTCCCACGGTTTGGATAAAACGGCTTTCCCCTCTCCTATTGGAAATGGAAAACCAGCAGGTCGATGTAAAAATAAAAAACTCGTTTTCATATGGTTAGTAAAAAACGAGTCTCGTCGATCTATTTGGTCAGAAACTATATAGCTCCCGAGCCCTATCAACCGTGCAGCAAGGTTCCGACGCCTTCCAGAAACGGATTTACGATAGGTGCCCGAGAGCTATAATGGCACTAAAGTACACAAAATACTCTCTCAGGCATTAATCTATCGCCTCGTTCTGGATCAAATTGTCGGAATTTGCTGCCGAGACTTTTAGTTAATGCTCGTGTACTTGAATACATTATTCAAATACAAAACAATGATAAATAATATTTTATATCAATCAAAATTATTATTACAAAATTTATAAAAATCACTTTTCGTCAATTGCCATATGGCAAAAATCAAAGCAATTGACAACTTCATAATCAATAGCGTTAAGGAAATTAGGGAGAAACTTGAAATAGGACAAGAGGAACTGTCCGAACAAGTTTATGGAAGTGAGGGCAGTAATCTTGTTGGTGCAGTTGAAAGCGAGAAGTCGATCGGATATAATGATCATCACCTTAACGCATTTGCAAAATATTTCTCAGCAGTTGCAAGCAGTATAGATGAATACATTCGTCAGGAAAGAGGGTTGAAAGAAAAATACGAAATCACTGACTTTTATCCGGAGAATCCAATGGACGACGCTCTAATTGATAAGAAAATTAATAAAGTATCGTTGGATTCGTATCCTTCTGGCGCTTTAAAATTATTGGCCAAGGAGAAGGATGAGTTTACAAGTTTTTGGCGCTCTATCAAAGAAATTACTGATTATTGCAATTCACGTTTCAACAAAAAGTGGACTTCAAATGAATTCTCGGGAGCGCTTGCATATGCGGAGAAAATTGGCTTATTTGCAAGGGAAGGAGAAAATTCGCCAAGATATAAACTTACCGAATAACTGTTAACGTGCCTATGCCTAAAAAAGAAGCTAAGAGAAGAAAACTTAACAAAAAATCGACAAGCAAAGCCTCACCAAGTGCAATAGAAGTCGAAAAGGCCTACCACCTGCAAAAGCTGCGAGTTGAGATGGGATGGACTTGGTTTGAGCTTTCATACATGCTTGGTAAAGACAATGGCTCTTATGTACGTGATGTAGAGAACCCGCTCCACACACTAAAATATGATCCGGCCGATGTCAACTATATTGGTCTGATGGTTATAAGGAAACTTATTTGTCTTTTTTCTGGAGGTCCGTACGAACCTTCTCCACGAAGTCGATGGATACTTCGGCTACCTCGGCAGCCTGCTCATTAGTTAAACCAAGTTTAACGATCAGATTTCTTACCACTTCGGTTTTGCCTTCTATTCTCCCTTCTTCTTTCCCCTCACGCCTCACGCTGTCAAACGCATTCTGTGTATCCCACTTAGCCTTTAAACTTGCTTCGTATGCCATTCGTTCCTCCTTTTTTAACTTGGCCACTTCCGATATCTTAAAAATCAGCTGGAAAACCCGCTTATCCAAAAATGTTGGCACTTTATCCAGTGTGCTCATGTGCTTCAACAGATACATCCACTTGTCCATATCCGTGAGCAGATCATCCGTCTCTTTTACAAAGTTAGGTAATTCCAAAAACTTAAAACCCAACTTATTGTAAAAAGGTTTACAGGTATGCTTATCCATCAGAGCAATGTCGTGGAAATAACGGTCTGTGGCCACGGAATCCATGCTGAATTCCAAAATGCCGATGAGATACACTTCCGGAAGTTTGTAACTGTTGGTTTCTCTCCCCTTCCGCAGCAGCCGCTGGATGAGCCGCGATACGTAAAATAGTGCCCTGTCCTTGAAGTGATCCTGTCGGATGCGCTGCATCTCCACGATGAAATATTCGTCGTTGTCGCCCCGGCAGTGCAGGTCGAAAATAACGCGTTTATCCGTAACGTCGTCCCCATCAAATTCATTCGGTGCATACGTTAGATCAATGATGTGTTTCTCGCCCTGGAACAGGTCGTTTAGAAATTCCACCAGGATCTCTTTGTTGGGCTCCTGCCCGAAAAGACGGCGGAACCCCCAGTCGGTGAGCGGATCAATGAATTTTCCGATTCGGGGTTGTTTGGGTTGTTGGTTTTCCATATCTAGTTTTGATTGGTTATGGGCAAAGATAGGGAAAATTGATGGTTTTAACTAATATTTTTAGTTAAAACCATAATTTAAAAAAATCATAACTTTGTAATATCATTCTGCCCAACATCAAAGCTGCAGATGTAGCTGTGTAAGCGGTAATTAAGAGTGCAGAGTTTTTGGCAATTAGGAATACACAGTTTTCGGCAACAATGAATGCAGAACAATGGCAACAACAGTGCAGAGCCGTGTGCAAAAGTATATCAGTCGTTT
>Ga0164243_10010327_pt1 | contig 13435 bp, 11 predicted proteins | sample OricompcompostOP_FD_108781 | JGI IMG/M metagenome (GOLD analysis project Ga0164243, IMG submission 108781) | Organic Plus compost microbial communities from Emeryville, California, USA - Original compost - Organic plus compost (OP) | ecosystem: Engineered > Solid waste > Mixed feedstock >... | reverse complement strand
TGAGCAGGTTCTGCTGGGCTACCACCTCGATGTCCTCTGGCCGGAAGCCGGCGACCGCCACCGTAATCCGGTAGCTGTCCTCACCTTCTCTGAGGATGTCGAAGGGCGGATAGCCGTCCTCCTCCCGCGCGCCTGCCTCGAGCAGGTTGAAGAGGCGATCAAAGCCGACGGTCGAGCGCCGGTAAGGTGCAAAGTCGAAGTTCGTTCTCATTTCCAAATCCTCCAAATTGAGCAATTTGGGCATGAGATGCGCCGGAGAGAGCCGGCGCTCTCATGTGTCCCACCGGACCCGGTTGGCGTCCGGCAGAAAAAAATCTAGGAAGCCGTTGAGGGCTTTCAAGAGGTTTTTCGCGCATTCCATTTTTCAATCGCGAGCGCAGTTGAAGGTCTTGAAATTGCTGGGAGCCGTACAAGATTCGGCCTGCGGACCGGGCCCCTCTGACGGAGGCTTTTCCAGCCTCCGTGATGTCGGACCGCATCGAGTGCGCTCGGTGCTGGATCGCAGGCTTCATGCCAAGCCGCCGAGTGCCTCATTGATTTGGAAACAATGGAGTGAGGCATGAATAGATCATTTGACCCTGTTACATATTCGCCCCCTTCTTCTACGCGCGCCCAAGGTGCAGCCGTCTACGACGAGGGCCTTCGCCGGCACATGCTCGGCGTCTATCGCAACATGGCGCTGGGCCTTGGCATCACGGCGCTCATCGCGCTGCTGATCGCGAGCACGCCCGCGCTCTATCAGCCGATCTTCGGTACCCCGCTGAAATGGGTGGCGATCTTCGCGCCGCTTGCGTTTGTGCTGTTCTTCTCGTTCCGTGTCGAGCGGATGACAACGGCGCAGGCCCGCGCGGCCTTCTATGCCTTCGCGGCGGTGATGGGCGTGTCGATGGCGAGCATCTTCCTCGTCTTCACCGGCACCAGCATCGCGCTGGCCTTTGCGAGCGCGGCGGCGGTCTTCGCGGCCATGAGTCTGTGGGGCTACACGACCAACGTCGATCTGTCGCGCTGGACGACCTTCCTGATGGTCGGCCTTCTCGGTGTCGTGATCGCTAGCCTCGTCAACTTGTTCGTCGGTTCCTCGACGCTCCAGCTCGTCTTCTCGATCGCCGGCGTCCTGGTGTTCACCGGGCTTACCGCTTGGGACACACAGCGGCTAAAGAGCGAATATCTGGCCTATGCGGGCAGCGACCGCGCCGACAAGCTGGCGGTGATGGGCGCGCTGTCGCTCTATCTGAACCTCATCAACCTGTTCCAGCTGCTGCTGAGCCTGTTCGGTCAGCGCGAAGAATGACGGGAGGCAGCGGATGTCGACAATCGTACATAATTACACTTATCCCGGTGCGAGCAACGAAGCCCGCACCGGCGCTTCGCTGCTGAGCCGCAACTGGGCTTGGTTCGTCGTCCGCGGCGTCCTCGCCCTAATCGTTGGCGCGCTGGCCGTCCTCTTTCCGCTGAGCGCGCTGTTCGCTTTCACCATGGTCTTCGCCGCCTACGCCGGCGCGGACGGCCTGCTTTCGACGATCGCGGGCGCCCGCGGGGCGATGCGTAATGAAGAGCGCTGGTGGACGCTCGTTTTGCGCGGCATCATCGGCATCGCGGTCGCGGTGCTGTTCGTGCTGATGCCGTTTGTGGCGACGGTCAGTTACGCGCTGGCGACGCTCGGCATTCTCAGCGCCTGGGCCATTATCGCCGGCGCGTTGGAACTGGCCGCGGCGATCCGGCTGCGCAAGGACATCGAAGGCGAGTGGCTCCTCGCCCTGTCGGGCGTCCTTTCCATCCTGCTGGGCCTTGCCATTCCGGTCGCCCTCGTGGTCACACCCTTGGCCACAATCCTGTCGGTCGCCTGGGTGATCGCGGGATATGCGATCATCGCGGGCGTCGTTCTGATCGGCCTGGGCCTGCGATTGCGCCGCCATGGGGAGAAATCGGGCCCGGGAGCGGAGCGCTCGTGAACCCGCGTGGACCGGGTTCGCGCCTGCCGCGCAGCTGGCTGGCCTTGCTCGCCGCGACCGGACTCGCCTTCGGTCTGGCCGGTGGGGCTGCCGTGGCCTGGCTCGAAGCCGGGCGTGAAAAAGCGACTGTGTCAACCAGTTCACCGATTGCGACTGATGCGGTTCCGCTGAACAGACTGACGGTTGCGCCGCTGGTCGAGCGCCTCGCACCCGCCGTGGTCAATGTCGCGGTGCTGCAGGCTTCGCCCTACGCGCAGAACCCGCTGCTGCGCGATCCCTATTATCGTTTCTTCCTCGGTGTGCCGGACGAGGCGCTGGCACCCCGGATCTCGGCGGGTTCAGGGTTTGTCGTTGATGCCACGCGCGGACTTGTGGTCACGAACCACCACGTCGTCGAGAATGCCCGCGCGATTGCCGTCGGGTTTGGCGACCGGCAGGTCGAGGCCGAGTTTCTCGGTAGCGATCCCAACACGGATATTGCCGTCCTGCGCATTCCTGCACGTGGCTTGAAGCAGATCCCACTCGGCGATTCCGACCGGACGCATGTCGGTGACTATGTCGTCGCCATCGGCAATCCTTTCCAGGTGGGCCAGACGGTCACGGCGGGGATTGTCAGTGCCCTGCGCGCACCTTCCGAAGGCGGTCCGCGCTATGTCCAGACCGACGCGCCGATCAATCCCGGCAATTCCGGCGGTCCGTTGATCAACATGCGGGGTGAAGCGATTGGCGTGAACAGCGCGATCATCGCTCCCAGCGGGGGCAATGTCGGTATCGGTTTGGCGGTGCCGTCGCGTGTGGCACGCCAGGTTATCGAGCAGATTTCCGGCATCGAATTGCCACGCGGGGAGCGATGATCGCGCACGCCTACAAGCGTTCGCGCGTCACCTTGAGCTCAACTCGCAAGCCGTCCGGCCGCCACTCACGTTCGATACTTCCGCCGAGTTGTCTGCTTGCCACGCGTTCAAGCTGGCTGCCGAACCCCTCGTCCTTCGGTCCATCGCCGAGCGGTTCTCCGCGCTCATCCCAGACCAGCGTCACCATCTCATCTTCCACGACGGATCTGATCGTGACGGTACCGGAGGGCGACGCCAAGGCTCCGTACTTGGCGGCATTGGTGGCGAGCTCATAGAAAATCAGCGCGAATGCCGTCACTGCCCTACCAGTGACGTCTAGATCGTCGCCGACGATACGCAGACGCTGGTCATGGTCCGAACAGTGATAGGGAGCCAAGATGGTGTGAAGGAGCGCGTGCAGTCGGACAGAATCGCTGGGATCCGCGACAGGATCTTTGGGCATCGTAAGCTCATGCGCCCGCGCCAAAGCGCCCAATCGCTCTTGGACAATGGCTGCTAGTTCCGCTGCGCTGGCAGCATCGCGCACGCTCATGCTGACGAGGCTGGCGGATAACGCGAACAGATTCCTCATCCGATGGTTCATTTCATGCAGGACGAGACGCTGCCACTCCTCGGCTCGTTTGCGCTCAGTAATGTCCCTTGCGATCGTGGAGGCGCCGATGACCGCGCCGTTGGCATCGCGTAGGGGCGAGATGCTGAGTGAGATATCGACCAGACTTCCGTCCTTGCAGCGCCTTACCGTTTCATAATGGCGGACGTGCTCACCTCGCCGCAGCCGCGCCAGAATCGATGCCTCCTCGTCCTGCCGATCATCCGGCAGCAGAATCGTGACGGGTTTTCCGATGATATCAGGCGCACGATAGCCAAAGAGTCTTTCCGCTCCCCTGTTCCAGCTGGTGATAGTCCCTTCCAGATCCTTCGTAAGGATGGCATCGTCGGATGCTTCTATAATCGCAGCGAGACGTTGCGCCATTTCGTCCGCTGTTGCCCAAGCTAGTGAATGGCCGGACACCTCTGATTCGCAAAACCGCTTCACTTGCCATTACCTCCGCCATGGGATTTTTGCTCGATCCGCTGTCGCTTTTTCTGAACCAGAAAAATGTCTGCGGCCCGGCGGCACCCACAAGCACTGTGAGCATGATCGATGCGAAATTGACATTGTTGACTCGCTCCGAAGCAGCAGAGTCAGGGCCACCGCGCTAGGTCAGCAGACTTATGGTAACAGATACACAATCTTAGAACAATGAGATCACAGCAGTCGCTGTCTCTGACGGGCTGAAGCATCCCGCTTACAACGCCCTCGTTGTGCGGGAGCCCAATAGTCCGAATCAAGGATCATTTGTGGGCGAGACGACGACCTGCAAGGCGCGTCCAGCTTGCCCATGCCCTATGGCTCTGGGCGAAACCAAATCTCTTGCGTGCTACCTAGAGAGCTACCTAGCTGGGCACATCCTGCGAAACTTCGCAGTCCAATGACCTGTAAGAACTTGAATTTAAGAGAGAATTTGGTGGACGCACTAGGGCTCGAACCTAGGACCCGCTGATTAAGAGTCAGCTGCTCTACCAACTGAGCTATGCGTCCACACCGGCTTGAAGAAGCCTGCCGAATCGGCGGAGGGCTCCTAATAGCGATTGAGCGGCGTAGGGGAAGGGGTTTCCTGCAGGAATTTTTCCGATCCTGCGAGTTTAGCCGAATCCGCTGGGCTTGGTTCGCCAGCGATCGATGGCCATGATCGTGCCCAGACAGATCATGTTGGTCATCATCGAAGAGCCGCCGTGGCTCATGAAGGGGAGGGGGATGCCGACCACCGGTGCGAGGCCCATCACCATCAGGAGGTTGATAGCCACGTAGAAGAAGATCGTGGTCGTCATCCCTGCGGCCAGCAGCCGCGAGAAGCGGTCCGGGCTGCGCCGGGCGACGCTCATTCCCCAGCGCAGGATGATGGCGAATACGACCAGGACGAAAAGCCCGCCGAGCACGCCCCATTCCTCCGCCATGGTGGCGAAGACGAAATCGGTGTGCGCTTCAGGGAGATATTCGAGATGGCTCTGCGAGCCGTTGCCGAAGCCTTTGCCGAAGAGACCGCCAGAGCCGATCGCGATCTTGGACTGGGTGATGTGATAGCCCGAACCGAGCGGGTCGTTCTCAGGGTCAAGGAAGGTCGTCACGCGTTTGCGTTGGTAATCGTGGAGGAACGTGAAAAACGCGATCGGGGCGACGACCATCAGGGCGGCCCCGGCACCGACGAACCATCGCATCGGCAGGCCGGCGAGGAACATCACCGTGACGCCGCCGATGGTGATGGCGGTAGCGGTGCCGAGATCGGGCTGGATCAGCACGAGCGCGGCCGGCACGCCGATCAGCGTGGCCGCTGGCACCAATCCACGCCAACTTGCCGTCTCCGAGGCCGGAAGGGTGTCGTAGAAACGCGCCAGCACCAGCACAATCGCCGGCTTCATTAGTTCGGAAGGCTGCAGCGTGAGGAAGCCGAGGCTCAGCCAGCGCTGACTGCCACCGCCGATCGCGCCTGTAAGCTCGACGATGATCAGCAGCAGCAATACCACCAGATAGATCGGATAAGCCGCCAGCTTGAACAGTTCGCGTGGTATCCGCGCCATGATCAGCGCCATCACAAGGAAGGCGCCGAAGCGCACCACATGCGTAATCGCCCATGGCTGCAGATGGCCACCGGCGGCCGAATAGAGCACGGCCGCGCCAAACAGGACCAGCGCAGAGAGCGGAATGATGACTTGCCACGGCTGGCTTGCGACTTGCGCAGGGACGACGGTGAGCCTCATGTCTGTGGCTCCGATCCTGGCGATGCCGCGGTGGGGGGAGGGGACGGCGTCGGCGTTGCGGCCGCTCCCGGCTCTGCGATCGGTTCGGGGCGAGGCACCTGCGCGCCCTGTACGATTGGCTGCGCCGGTTCGGGTGCGGCTTCCGCGGCCGCTCGTTCGGCCTCGGTAGCGACTCTCGGCGCGGTCGTGCCGTATTGCGCCACATAAGTCTGATACCTTGCCGCCATGCGCTGTTGCGGCGTGCCGCCCCAGGCCTTCTCCATGGGGGCTAGAACTTCCATGGCCTTGGCCGGATCGAACAGGAACGTCATCACATCGCGCGCGACGGGATAGGCGGCCGACGATCCGCCGCCGTGTTCGACGATGACAGCGCAGGCGTAGCGCGGCTTGTCGAAAGGCGCGAAGGCTATGAAGTGGCCGTGATCCCGATACTTCCAGGGTCCGCCCTTGCCACTGCTGACCGAGAGGCTAACCACCTGCGCGGTGCCGGTCTTGCCGGCGAGCAATATGTCCTTCATCGGCAACCGCGCGCGCCCCGCCGTGCCGGGGCCATTGACCACGTCCGACATCGCCGAATGGATGAAATCGAGATGCTCCTGCGAAATGCCAAGCGATTCGACCCTTGGTGGACGATCATCATAGACTAGCCGGGGCATCAGCTTCTGACCGCTGGCGATCCGTGAAGTCATGACCGCCTGCTGCAGCGGGTTCACCAGCATGTAGCCCTGGCCAATAGTGGCGTTGACCGTATCGAACGTCGCCCAAGGCTTGCCGTATTTGCGCAGCTTCCATGCCGGGTCGGGGATAGTGCCGTAGGATTGCCCGATCACCGGCAGCGGGAATTCCTGCCCAAGTCCAAGCCGCCGCGCCATTGCCGCGATCCGCTCCATCCCGATCTTCTGGGCGAAGTGGTAGAAATAGACGTCGCAGCTTTGATAGATCGCCTTGGCCATATTGACCGATCCGTGACCTCGACGGTTCCAGCAGTGGAACACGCGGTTGCCGACGCGTAGGCCGCCACCGCAGCCAACCGATTCATCCGGATGTAAACCTGCCTCGAGAAAGGCGAGGGCGACCATCGGCTTGACCGTGGAACCTGGAGGATAGAGCCCGCGAAGCACCTTGTTGCGCAAGGGGACGTGGTCATCGTCGGACAACATCTTCCATTCGATGCGGCCGATTCCGTCGGAAAAGCTGTTGGGATCGAAGCTGGGCATCGATGCCGCCGCGAGAATGTCGCCGGTGTGGCAATCCATGACCACAACGGAGCCCGATTCCGGTCCAAGCCGCCGCGCTGCATAATCCTGCAGGGGGCCGTCGATCGTCAGCTTGATCGGATTGCCCGGCACGTCTTCCCGCATCTCCAGGTCGCGGACGACCTTACCTGCCGCCGTCACTTCCGCCCGGCGCGCGCCCGGCGTTCCGCGCAGTTCGGATTCGAATTGTTTTTCAAGACCATCCTTGCCGATCTTGAAGCCCGGTGTGACAAGAAGAGGATTACGTTCTTTCTCATAATCCTCGGCCGAGGCCGTGCCGACATAGCCGATCAGATGGCCGACCGAAGGCCCTGTCGGATAGAAGCGGGAAAAGCCCCGCTGGGTGATGACTCCGGGCAGGTCTGGCAAACGAACGCTGACGGCGGCGAAGCTGTCCCAATCGAGCCTGGACGCGACTTCGACCGTGGCGAACCCGCGCGACCTTTCGAGCTTGTCTTCAAGATCGCGGATTTCGACCGGAGTCAGCCGCAGCAGCTTTCCCAGCGTGGCGATCGTCTTGCCGCTGTCGACCATGCGGTCGGGAACGAGATCCACGCGGAAATCGGCGCGGTTGGAAGCAAGCGGGGTGCCGTGACGATCGAGAATCCATCCACGGCGAGGCGGAATCAGCGACAGATTCACGCGGTTGCTCTCGGCCGCGAGTTCGTACTTTTCGTTTTGTGCCACGCCCAGGTAGCCGAGCCGTACCGCAAGCAATGTACCGATGCCGCCCTGGATCGCGCCGATCACGATGCTGCGCCGATCATAGCTGTTGCGGAGCGTCGCCTGGCTGATGTGCTGCCCAGGTGTCAGCAGTCGACGAAAATCCACCATCAGCTCACTTTCCGGAAAGGCAGCAGGCGGAAACGGTCGAAGGCGGCCACCATGCGGCCAACCAGTGGGTAGAGGAAAATCGACAAGATGATCTGCGGCACGACAATCTGGAACGCTGTGAAACCGCCGGAAAGATTGGCGATGCCGAGGCTCAGCACAATATAAGCCGTGATCAACCCCGCCGCCAACAGCCATTCGGTCACGAAGTTTCGCCACGGCAAGCGCGCCTCGACCACATCGAGCGCGATTACCGCCAGCGACCAGAGCAGGACGCCGTTGCCGAGCGGTTGGCCGCTGTAGAGATCGTCGAACAGGCCAAGCGGCAAACCCGCCCAGACCGGCAGCAGCCCTGGCCGCAGCTGTCGCCAGGCGACCAGCATCAGAAAGCCGACCGGAGGCATCAGCGGCGCGGACGCTATGACGAACCAGGGCGGGACGAGCGATCCCAGCATGATCGATGCCCAGGGAATGGCATGCGCCACCAGCGGTGAGGGCGCGCGGTTTATGCGCTTGCGGAATCGATCCCTCGGCGATGATTGGAAACGGAAGGCCTTCATGGCACCGCGCTGGTGTCCTGCCCAATGATCGGCGGAGCGACCCGTGGCTTTGCGGTGGGAGCCCAGATCGGCTCGACGAGGACATATTCGGTCGCGGCGGGATCGCTCAGCAAGCGGGCAATCGCCCCGTCGCGAGTCACTTCAACCACGGCCGCCACAGCGGTGCCGGGACGGTAGAGGCCGCCGGACCCCGACGTGACGAAGATATCGCCCTTCCTGAGCGGATTGATGCCGAGATTGATCAGCCTGATCTGCAAGCTGCCGTCGCCGCGTCCCTGGGCGAATGCCGCAACGCCGTCCTTCGCCCGTCGCACTGGGACAAGGCTTTCAGTGTCGGTCACCAGCAGCACGCGCGAAGTCGATGCGCCGACCTCCAGCACCCGCCCGATCAGCCCTTCCTTCGAACGGACCGGCATGCCTGCCGCAACACCGTTGGCCGAACCGGCTCCAATCGTGGCGAACCGCCGCGTACTCGATCCGGTGGAGCTGGTGAGCTGCGTCACGGCAACGGGCCGTTTATCGGTGGTTATGCCCAGCAACGCCTTGAGGCGCCTGTTCTCATCGGCAACGGCGTCGGCCTCGGCCAGGCGGATCTGGGCTTCCTTCAATTCGCGGCGCAATTCAGCGTTCTGGCTGCCTGCGCGGAAATAACCTGTGATGACCGAAATGAAACCGTTGCCGGCGACGCGCCCGTTGGCGGTTATCCGGCCGGGCGTCTCGGTGACGTCAGCGGCGGCTCCGCGCAACTGCGCGAAGGCACTGGGATTGACGATCGAAACGATCAGGAGAGCAGCACCGACAATCGCACCGAGCACGCCGGCAATATAGCTGAAGAAGGTCGTATATTGCGCCCTGCGGGAATAGCCGGAGCGCCGATCCGACGGCGCCATGCAGTGCCTTCTCCTCGTGGGCGGCCTCGCGACAAGACCGCCGGTTTCCCCAAAAGCCGCAGACTAGAGCATCAAGCCGTCATCAGCACGCCGCGATAGATCGGGTCTTCCATCGCCCGGCCCGTGCCCAGCGCAACGCAGGACAGCGGATCCTCGGCGATGCTGACGGGCAAGCCCGTCTCCTCGCGAAGATATTCGTCGAGTCCCTGGATAAGGGCCCCGCCGCCGGTCAGGACGATGCCCTGATCCACGATGTCGGCGGCAAGCTCCGGCGCCGTGTTTTCCAACGCGATGCGCACGCCCTCGATGATCGCACCGATCGGCTCGGACAGCGCTTCGGCGATATTCGCCTGGGTGATGGTGATTTCCTTGGGCACGCCGTTCACGAGGTCGCGACCCTTGATCGTGATCGTCTCGCCGGTGCCGTCAGCCGGCACGGTGGCGCAGCCGTAGTCCTTCTTGATCCTCTCAGCCGTGGCTTCACCGATCAGCAGGTTGTGATGGCGACGGACATAGCTGACGATCGCCTCGTCCATCTTGTCTCCGCCGACGCGGACCGAAGTGGTATAGGCCAGGCCGCGCAACGAGAGCACCGCGACTTCGGTAGTGCCACCGCCGATGTCGACGACCATCGAACCAACCGGTTCGGTTACCGGCATGTCGGCACCGATCGCCGCGGCCATCGGCTCGACGATCAGGTAGACCTGGCTCGCGCCTGCATTCGACGCGGCGTCGCGGATCGCGCGGCGTTCGACCGAGGTCGAGCCCGAAGGCACGCAGATCACGATCTCGGGATAGCGGAACAGACTGCGCTTGCCGTGCACCTTGCGGATGAAATGCTTGATCATTTCTTCCGCGATCTCGATGTCGGCGATGACGCCGTCGCGCAGCGGGCGGATCGCTTCGATGCTGTCGGGCGTCTTGCCCATCATCATCTTGGCGTCTTCGCCGACCGCCTTGACCTTCTTCACGCCTTGCAGCGTTTCGATCGCGACCACCGAAGGCTCGTTCAGCACGATGCCCCGGTCCTGCACGTAAACGAGCGTGTTGGCCGTCCCCAGGTCGATCGCCATGTTCTGAGAGCCGAATTTGAAGAATCGCGATAGAGGAGACGCCATCGAAAAATCCGTAACTTACCGGCATTTACCGCGCGGTTGGCGGCAACGGCTGACCGGCTTGGTGAGCATGGAAGGCGGCTTCCTAACCCAAGCATCGGCGAAACGCCAAAAATTTGTGGACCAGAATCGGGGATAGTTGTTCCGCTTCGGTCTCGAAATCACCGCGCTTCATCGCTAAACAGTGGAAGTGCCTGAAATTCGCCGCCTGCCCGAAGAACTCGTCAATCGTATCGCCGCTGGTGAAGTGGTCGAACGGCCCGCATCCGCGCTCAAAGAATTGCTGGAAAATGCGATCGATGCGGGCGCAACCTCGATTGCGGTGAAACTTGCCGAAGGGGGACTCGACCTCATCGAGGTGACCGACAACGGCTGCGGCATGACGCCCGCCGACATTGCCCTGGCTCTGGAACGCCATGCGACGTCGAAGTTGCCCGAAAGTCTCGTCGGTGCGGAAGGCCATATCGAGCGCGTGGCGACGCTGGGCTTCCGCGGGGAAGCGCTGCCTTCGATCGCCAGCGTCGCACGGCTGACGCTGGAAAGCCGCTTCCGCGAGGGTGGCAAGGACAACGCAGGCTGGCGCCGCGTCGTCGACCATGGCGAAGTGACAGCCGAAGGACCCGCCGCGCTGCCTCCGGGTACGCGCATCCGCGTCGAGAGATTGTTCGCCCGGGTTCCGGCGCGCCGAAAGTTCCTTCGCAGCCCGCGTGCGGAATATTCCGCCTGCCTCGACATCGTTCGGCGACTCGCCATGGCAAGGCCTGATATCGGCTTCACGCTCGAGCATGACGGGCGCCGCATCCTCGCCGTGCAGCCTGGCGAGGAACTCGCCGCGCGCGTCTCGCGCCTTGTCGCGAGGGAGCTTGCCGAAGACGGCGTTGTGATCGAAGCCGAACGGGGCAGTGCCAGGCTATGCGGGGTAGCGGGCCTGCCCACCTTCAATCGCGGCGTCGCCGATCATCAGTATCTCTTTGTCAATGGCAGGCCGGTCAAGGATCGGCTTCTTATCGGCGCTGTGCGCGGTGCCTATGCCGACATGCTCGCACGCGATCGCCATGCGGTTTTGGCCCTTTTCCTCGAGATCGCGCCCGAAGATGTCGACGTGAACGTGCACCCCGCGAAAACGGAAGTCCGTTTCCGCGATTCGGCCTTCGTGCGCGGCTTCCTGGTCGGTGCGTTGCGCCATGCGCTGGAGAGCTCGGGCCAGCGCAGTGCTCAGACTCCGGCCGCCTCGGCCATGGCAAACTGGCAGGTGGAGCCCATGGCGCCTGCCACCGGGCCCTCACGTAACCTGTTCTCCTTAGAGGGCCCCTCGCGCGTCAGCGAGGCGGGACAGGCATGGCGCGGTTACGAGCAGGCGGTGATGGCGCCACCGGCGGCCAAGGCCGAAGCCGCCGCGGAAGAAGTCGCGGACGTCAGCCAATACCCCCTCGGCGTGGCGCGCGGCCAGGTCGCCAGCACTTATATCGTCGCCGAAGCGGAGGACGGCCTCGTCATCATCGATCAACATGCCGCGCATGAACGCCTGGTTCTCGAACGGCTGCGCGCTGCCGGGGCGGGAGACGCCGTTGCGGCAAGCCAGGCGCTTCTGTTGCCCGAAGTGGTGGAGCTCGACGAACCAGCCTGCGACCGGCTTGAGGAGCGCGCCGCGCAACTCGCCACGTTCGGCCTCGCCATCGAGCGTTTCGGGCCTGCGGCGATACTAGTGCGCGCCGTGCCCTCCGCGCTGGCCAAGGGAGACGTCCAGGCGCTGGTCCGCGATGTAGCTGACGATCTAGCCCACCATGGCGATGCGCTGCTGCTCGGCGAAAGGCTCGACCATGTGCTGGCGACGATGGCCTGCCATGGCTCGATACGGGCAGGGCGGGCGCTTTCTGTGGCGGAGATGAACGCGCTGTTGCGCGAAATGGAGCGCACGCCGCGCTCGGGCCAGTGCAACCACGGGAGACCGACCTGGATCAAGCTTGCCCACGGCGATATCGAGAAGCTGTTCGGCCGGAAATGAACAGGACGCTGGTCATCGCCCTGCTCGCGCTGCTGGCAACCGGCTGCGGGGACGGGAAGAACGCCCGAGAGAAGGCCGCCGCCGATGCACAGGACGTCGCGCGGGTCGAAGCGGTGCAGGAAGCCGTTCCGCCGATCGAGAAGCTTACGCTCGACGCCATCACGTTCACGGATATCGGGAAAGCGAACGTCTTCGGCGCCGGTTGCGCCTTTCTGCCGGAGGGCCGCCAGGATGAGATCGTGGCGCTGGCCAGAGATGAAACGGCGATCCTCAAGGTCGATGGAGACTTGCGCATCTATGCCTCCGACCGGGGAAGCATGCCTTTGCCGCTGGGCGGCTGGACTCGTTACGAAGGCAAGGAGCACGTCGTCGACATCCAGGCGGCGGGCGGCAAGGGGGCCCGCACCGATCAGGAGACAATCGACTGGCCAGGCCGGTTGACCATTCGCGACCCTTACGACCGCGTCGTCTACAGCGCTGTCGGCACTCTGCAGTGCGGGACCTAGAACGTGATCGTCCCTAACCGCCCAACGACAAGCGGGCGAACAAAGTAAAGCCCATCGGGTCGTCGCCGTAATATGGATGGAGCGCGGCAGGCTTCGCATAAGCCGCGACGGAGCCGCCTAGCGCCAGCTCGAACGGCTTCAGCGCGATGCGCCGGGCGTAGCCGAGCTGGAACTTGGTTACGCGAAAGGCCTGGTCATGCAGCGGATCATCATGCTCGGGGAAGAACTCGTCGTTGGCGACGTTCTCGACCCGGCCAAAGACGCTGTTGTGCTTGTCGAGATCCCAGTTTGCTTCGCCGAGCCAGGCAGTCAGCGATCTGCCAGGCACGCGGTCCTTGTTGCTGAAGGCCAGCATCGCGGCAAAGCCGTCGCCGTTGTTGTAATGCGCTGACGCGGTGAAGCGCCGCTCGTCCTGTCCGGGATGCAGCTCTTCCGGTTCATCGATCCGGGCATAGCTGGCCTGGATGGCCCAGCGCGGCGTCGGCGTCAGGGTTGCGCGCACCGACCAGCTGTCGAGCTTTGGCGTCTCGATGCCCCAGCGTTTTTCATCGGGTTCCCTGCCACGAAAGGCGGACGCTTCGAATTGAAGCTTGGACATCGCCAACCCCGCCGTCACGACGCCATAGGTGATATGCGTCGAATCGAACCAGTGATGGGTGATCGGCGG
>Ga0164243_10010325_pt1 | contig 13438 bp, 6 predicted proteins | sample OricompcompostOP_FD_108781 | JGI IMG/M metagenome (GOLD analysis project Ga0164243, IMG submission 108781) | Organic Plus compost microbial communities from Emeryville, California, USA - Original compost - Organic plus compost (OP) | ecosystem: Engineered > Solid waste > Mixed feedstock >... | reverse complement strand
GCGACCAAGTAGGCGATTGCTGCCCAATAAGACACATAAACGGCACCTGAGGCCTCCTGGTTGGAGGTTCGGGTGCCGCTTTCGTGCATACTGGCTGGTCAGTGCCCCCGGCAGGACTCGAACCTGCGACCTAGGGATTAGAAGGCCCTTGCTCTATCCAGCTGAGCTACGGAGGCTTGCCGACGCGTCGTGGCGTCGAGCACAAGGAGTCTACGACATCGTTCCGCCCGTCCCGCGGATGTGCCGCACGCCACGGCCGCAGCAGGTCGGCAGCGGTGTGGGCGGGCCCCGGACCTACAGTTGAGGAATGACCCGCACGTCGACGTCCGCCCCCGCGGATCAGCAACGCGACGCGATGAACGAACCGCGCGGCGTCGTCACCGCGATCCTGTGGGCAGGCGGGTGGCTCGCCGCGGTCGTCGCGGTCGCCGTCACCGCGATCTCGGCGGCCACGGCGCTGAAGCTCACCGGCGTTCCCGACCCCGGCCCGATCACCACCTACGGACTGCCGACGCTCACCGCGATCGGCGAGTTCGCGGCCGCGATCGCCCTCGGGTCGGCGGTGTTCGCCGCGTTCTTCGTGCCGCCGCAAACCGACCACGTACTCGACGTCGGCGGTTACCGCGCGATCAGGGTCGCCGCGACGGCGTCGCTGGTGTGGTCTGTGTGCGCCGTGCTGTTGATGCCCCTGGCCGCGTCGGAGGTCAGCGGTTCGCCGTTGTCGGAGGCGATCCTGCCGAAGAACCTGATGACGGCCTACGGCCAGGTCGCCGAGGTGCGCACCTGGTTCTGGACCGCGGTGTTCGCCCTGGTCGCGGCGATCGTCGCGCGGATCATCCTCAAATGGGGCCTGACGACCATCGTCATCGGGTTCGTCGTCCTCAGCCTGATGCCGTCCGCGCTGGCCGGACACTCGTCGGCCGGCGGCGACCACGACGTCGCGACCAACAGCCTCATCCTGCACATCGTCGGGGCGACGCTGTGGCTCGGCGGGCTCGCCGCGGTCGTCGTCTACGCGCTCTCGTCGGGGAAGTGGCGGGCGCTGGCGGTTCGGCGCTTCTCGCGTGTCGCGTTCTGGTGCATTCTCGTCGTCGGGGCGAGCGGGGTGATCAATGCACTGGTCCGCGTGCCCATCGGCGAGCTGTTCGACGACACGTACGGCCGACTCGTCGTGGGCAAGATCGTCGCGCTGGTCGTCCTCGGCGCGCTCGGCGCATGGCATCGTCGCGTGACCATCGCCCAGCTCGAGTCCGAGGAGCGTCCCTCGCTGTTCGTCCGGTTCGGGCTGGTCGAACTGATGGTCTTCGCGGCGACGTTCGGTCTCGCGGTCGGTCTGAGCCGGACCCCGCCGCCGCTGATCGACACCTCGGAGATCTCCACGACGAAGAACGCGATCGGCTACGACCTCGCCGGTCCGCCCACCTTCGTCCGGTTCCTCACCGACTGGCGCTTCGACCTGATCTTCGGCACCGCCGCGATCGTCCTGGCGGTGGTCTACCTGCGCGGTGTCATCCGGCTGCGGCGGCGCGGCGACGACTGGCCGGTCGGCCGCACCTTCGCCTTCCTGCTCGGATGCCTGCTGCTGCTCCTGGCCACGTCGTCGGGCCTGGGACGCTACGCGCCGGCGATGTTCAGCGTGCACATGATCTCGCACATGCTGATGTCGATGATGATCCCGGTGCTGCTGATCCTCGGCGGCCCGGTGACCCTCGCCCTGCGTGCCCTGCCGCCCGCGGGTCGCGGAAACCCGCCGGGTCCGCGCGAGTGGATTCAGGCCGGGGTGCATTCGGGGTACTCGAAGTTCATCACCCATCCGCTGTTCGCGTCGGTGATGTTCGTCGGCAGCTTCTACATCCTCTACCTCGGCGGTGTCTACGAGGCGGTTGTGCAGTACCACGCCGCGCACCTGCTGATGAACCTGCACTTCCTGCTGAGCGGCTACCTGTTCTACTGGCTCGTCATCGGCATCGACCCCGCGCCGCGCAACGTGGCGCCGCCGGCGAAACTCGGAATCGTGCTGGGGTCGTTGCCGTTTCACGCCTTCTTCGGCATCGCCCTGATGATGACCTCGGCGGTGATCGCCGAGTCCTACTACCGCGGACTCCAACTGCCGTGGAACTACGACCTGTTCGCCGACCAGCGCGTCGGCGGCGGAATCGCCTGGGCCGCGGGAGAGATCCCGCTGGTGGTCATCATGCTGGCGCTGCTGGTGCAGTGGCAGAAGAGCGACACCCGTCAGGCGCGCCGCTACGACCGCAACGCCGAGCGCGACCACGACTCGGAGCTGGAGAGCTACAACGACATGCTGCGCGAGCTCAACAAGCGCAGCTGAACCCCGCCGGGCTCAGGCCGAGCAGGACCTTTCGCATCCGCATGGCGCGATCTCGGGAACGGACGTCTCGATCCGCCCGCAGATCTGTGGGTAGCGGCCCGGAGTTCTCCACATCCCGATCACGACGCCGGTTGTGCCGCGCGACGGGGGTGATGCTGATGCGGCCACACCACCTCGTGGCCGACCAGGAGGAGACGAGTATGTACGAGACCTTCACCACCGTCATCGGGACCGTCGTGTCCGAGCCGCGCCGCCGCCAGACCACCACCGGGGAGGACGTGATCTCCTTTCGCGTGGCGTCCAATTCACGGCGCATCGACAAGCGCACCGGGGAGTGGGTCGACGGCCCGACGCTCTACCTGACGATCAGCTGCTGGCGCCGGCTTCTCGCCGGTGTCGGGCTCGCCGTGGCCAAGGGGCGTCCGATCATCGCGCACGGTCAGATCAAGACCAACGAGTACCCGATGCCCGACGGGTCGCGCCGGTCCGACCTGGAGATGACCGCGATCTCGGTGGGGCTGGACCTGAGCCGGTGCATCGTCACCTATCGCGGGACACCCCGGTCCGAGGTGCTGAAGTCCGAACTGCCGAAGGCCGAGGGACTGAGGTCCGGGTCGCGGGCAGCCGAGCGTCGTCTCGAGGAACGTCCGGCGGCGGAGCACACCGCCGACACCCCCTCCGCGGCCTGAACAGTTCCTTCGGTCCGGCTGCGCCCGTTGCCTGTGGTTGCGGCCGTCGGCGCCGCGCGTCGACGCGATCGCGGACGTGATGCCGGGCAGCGCATGGTCCGGGCGATGCGCTGCGCCCGGGAATTTCCCGCCACCGGTCGCCGTTGGGTTGTGCGAATCACAAGTGGCGGTCGTCCCGGGGGTCGCGAGCAGGCGAACATCGTCGTCGCACGCCCCACACCGGGCTGCCGCGGCAGGCGACGGGACGCGCTCCGACGTGCTGACCGGGTGCCCGTACGAGGCGTCCGGTCACCGGGCGACCGACCCGACTCCGGACACCACTAGGCTGGAGTCCATGTATGCGCGCCGGCCGAGCGCGCAGTCGAGCATCTGCTGACATCCACCGGCATCGCAGGACCGAAGGAGTTTTTCGTGGGCGAGTTCATCTACACGATGAAGAACGTGCGCAAGGCGCACGGCGACAAGGTCATCCTGGACAACGTCACCATGTCCTTCTTCCCCGGGGCCAAGATCGGCGTCGTGGGTCCGAACGGCGCCGGCAAGTCGTCGATCCTCAAGATCATGGCCGGCCTCGACCAGCCGTCGAACGGCGAGGCGTTCCTCGACCCCGAGGCCACCGTCGGCATCCTCCTGCAGGAGCCGCCCCTCAACGAGGAGAAGACGGTCAAGGAGAACGTCGAAGAGGGCATGGGCGAGATCAAGGTGAAGCTCGACCGCTTCAACGAGATCGCCGAGAAGCTCGCCACCGACTACTCCGACGAGCTCATGGAGGAGATGGGCAAGCTCCAGGAGGACCTCGACAACGCGGACGCGTGGGACCTGGACTCGCAGCTCGAGCAGGCCATGGACGCGCTGCGCTGCCCGCCCGGCGACTCCCCGGTCACCCACCTGTCCGGTGGTGAGCGCCGCCGCGTCGCGCTGTGCAAGCTGCTGCTGAGCAAGCCGGACCTGCTGCTCCTCGACGAGCCGACCAACCACCTCGACGCCGAGTCGGTGCTGTGGCTCGAGCAGTTCCTCGCCTCGTACCCGGGCGCGGTCCTCGCCGTGACGCACGACCGGTACTTCCTCGACCACGTGGCCGAGTGGATCTGCGAGGTCGACCGCGGCAAGCTGCACCCCTACCAGGGCAACTACTCGACCTACCTGGAGAAGAAGGCCGAGCGTCTCGAGGTCCAGGGCAAGAAGGACCAGAAGCTGCAGAAGCGCCTCAAGGAGGAGCTCGCCTGGGTCCGCTCGGGCGCCAAGGCCCGCCAGACCAAGAACAAGGCCCGCCTCGCCCGCTACGAGGAGATGGCCGCCGAGGCGGAGAAGACGCGCAAGCTCGACTTCGAGGAGATCCAGATCCCGACGCCGCCGCGTCTGGGCAACGTCGTGGTCGAGGTCGAGCACCTCGACAAGGGCTTCGACGGCCGCGTCCTGATCAAGGACCTGTCGTTCACTCTGCCGCGCAACGGCATCGTCGGCGTGATCGGTCCCAACGGCGTCGGCAAGACCACGCTGTTCAAGACCATCGTCGGTCTCGAGGAGCCCGACTCGGGCACCGTGAAGATCGGCGAGACGGTCAAGCTCAGCTACGTCGACCAGAACCGCGCGAACATCGACCCCAACAAGACCGTGTGGGAGGTCGTCTCCGACGGGCTCGACTACATTGAGGTCGGCCAGAACGAGATGCCGTCGCGCGCCTACGTCAGCGCCTTCGGGTTCAAGGGCCCCGACCAGCAGAAGCCGGCCGGTGTGCTCTCCGGCGGTGAGCGCAACCGACTCAACCTGGCGCTGACCCTCAAGGAGGGCGGCAACCTGATCCTGCTCGACGAGCCGACCAACGACCTCGACGTCGAGACCCTCGGCTCGCTGGAGAACGCATTGGAGAAGTTCCCCGGCTGCGCCGTCGTGATCAGCCACGACCGCTGGTTCCTCGACCGCACCTGTACCCACATCCTCGCGTGGGAGGGCAACGTCGAAGAGGGCAAGTGGTTCTGGTTCGAGGGCAACTTCGAGGCGTACGAGGCCAACAAGGTCGAGCGCCTCGGCCCCGACGCCGCTCGACCGCACCGGGTGACCCACCGCAAACTCACCCGCGACTAATGCCCACCCCGTCCGGCACGGGTGACTAGCATCGGCGATGTGACGTCACTCGTGCCGGACGCGGTGAAGCACTACTTCAGGTCCCGGGCCGAAGGCTCGGCGATCGAGAGCGCTGCCGGGCAGGTGGTGCGTCACCTCCCGACGGCGGGACGCCGCGGTCCCGGGGAGATCATCGTCGACGTGACCGTCGGCGAGTCCGACTCGGTCGAGATCGTCGTCGTCAACGACGACATGCCGATGATGGTCGAGGCGGTCCTGGCGACCGTCGAGGCCCACGATCTCTCGGTCGAGCGGATGGACCACCCGGTGATGCCGGTCCGCCGGGACGCCGACGGGCAGATCGAGACCGTCGACGACGTCGACGGCGCGGTCTGGGAGTCCTGGATCTTCGTCGGCACCCATGCGGGTCTGCACGGGGTCGACCCGCAGCGGCTGCGGGCCGATCTCGTCGACGTCGTAGCCCGCGTCGCCGACGTCGATCGGGACACCTCACGCATGAAGGCCCGCATGACGACGGCCGCCACCGAGATGTCCGTCGCCCCGATGCGGGAGTCGACCGGCATCCGCAACACCGACCGGTACGAGTACGGCAAACTTCTCGAATGGTTCGCGGGCAACCACTTCCACCTGTTCGCCTACACCCGCGTGGGGTCGGACGGGCCCGCGGACGCCGACGAACGACTCGGGGTCTGGCGTTCGGACGCGGTCAACCGCGACTTCCCGCCGATCACGGCTCCGCCGCTGCTGCCGCGGGCCGGCCGGGTGTTCCTGGTCACCGGCGTCCAGAGATCGAACTTCCCTGTCCTGCTGCAGATCCCGACGTTCGACAGTCACGGCAACTACGACGGCGAGCATCGCTTCCTCGGCACCCTGACCTCCGCGGGACTGCACCAGACCGTGCTCGACGTCCCGGTGCTGCGCACCAGGGTGCACGACGTGCTCGTCCGCTCCGGGGTCGAGGAGGGCTCCTACGTCGGGCAGTCGATGATCGAGCTCCTGCAGACCTATCCGCTGGTCGAGATGTTCGCCACCTCCACCGACGAACTCGCCCGGCGCATCCGCGAGATGCTCGACGCGGTGTCCACCCGTTCACTGCGCCTGTTCGTGCGCACGACCGTCGACAACCGCTCGGCGATCGCCCTGATCTACCTTCCCCGGGACCGCTACAACACGCAGACGCGCCTCGCCCTGCAGCGGGTGCTGCGCGAAGAGCTGAACGGAACCGCGGTCGAATACACCGCACGGATCAGCGAGACGCCGCTCGCGCTGCTGCAGGTCATGGTCTGCGTCGATCCCGAATCCGCCGAGCGGCTCGGTTCTCTCGAGACGGGGTCGCCGGGGCACGCCCGGCTGCAGGCGAAGCTCGCCGCCGCGATCCGCAGCTGGGACGAACGGGTCCGCGAGATCGTCACCGGCATCGAGGACCTGCCGCGACGGGTGGCCGGGGGACCGGACCTCATCCTGCGACAGCTGTCCTCGTTGTCGGCCGACTACAAGGAGCTCCGCGGGCCGCGGCAGGCGGTGGACGACCTGATCCGGGTCGTCGCCCTCGAACCCGGCGACATCGACGTGACCCTCGAGGAGGTCGACACCGGCGACGTCGAGCCGGCCGAACGATCGCGATGGCGATTCACGCTCTATCTGTGCGGGGAGTCCGCGACCCTCACCGATGTGCTGCCGGTGTTGCACAGTCTCGGTCTCGAGGTCCTCGACGAACATCCCTACGACATCCACCGAGCAGACGGAACACCGTGCTGGGCATATGAATTCGGGGTTCAGCTCGCCGAGGGGATGTCGGTCGACGCCGACCATTCCGATGACCTCGACGAGCGGTTCACCATGGCGTTCCGACAGATCTGGGCCGGCGCCGCCGAGGTCGACGCCTACAACGAACTGATCATCCGCTGTGGTCTGGACTGGCGGTCGGCGGCCATGCTGCGGGCCTACGGCCAGTACCTCAGGCAGTGCGGATTCTCCTACAGCACAAGTCATGTCGCGACCGTGCTCGGACAGCACCGGTCGATCGCGCGCGGACTCGTGGAGCTCTTCGTCGCCTCCTTCGACCCCGCATCGGCCGACGAGGAACGGCGTAAGAGAGCCCAAGAGCACCTCCACGCCGACATCGGGGCCGTGCTCAACCTCGACGCCGACCGCATCGTGTCGGCGTTCGCCGCGGTCATCGAGGCCACCTCCCGCACCAACTACTTCGTCACCGACGACACGACCGGGGACTTCCGTCCGGTCATGTCGTTCAAGCTGCGTCCCCGCGAGATCCCGCAGACGCCCCAACCGCGCCCGCTGCACGAGATCTTCGTCTACTCGCCGCGAGTCGAGGGCGTGCACCTTCGTTTCGGCGCGGTGGCCCGCGGAGGTCTGCGCTGGTCGGACCGCAGGGAGGACTTCCGCACCGAGGTCCTCGGCCTGGTCAAGGCGCAGGCCGTCAAGAACGCGGTCATCGTGCCGCTCGGCGCCAAGGGCGGATTCGTCGTCAAACGACCGCCGGCGGCCACCGGCGACCCGGCGCGAGACCGCGACGCCCAGCGGGCCGAGGGCATCGCCTGCTACCGCCAGTTCATCGCCGGGCTCCTCGACATCACCGACAACATCGACCGCGCGACCGGCGAGGTCGTCGGCGCCCGCGGCGTCGTGCGTCGAGACGCCGACGACACCTACCTGGTGGTGGCGGCCGACAAGGGCACCGCGTCGTTCTCCGACATCGCCAACGAGGTGGCGATGTCCTATGGATTCTGGCTGGGCGACGCCTTCGCCTCCGGCGGTTCGGCGGGCTACGACCACAAGGCGATGGGCATCACCGCGCGCGGCGCCTGGGAGTCGGTGAAACGGCACTTCCGCGAGATGGGCGTCGACACGCAGTCGCAGGACTTCACCGTCGTCGGCATCGGCGACATGAGCGGCGATGTCTTCGGCAACGGGATGCTGCTCAGCGAGCACATCCGACTCGTCGCGGCCTTCGACCACCGGCACATCTTCGTCGACCCGGAACCCGACGCGGCACGCTCCTACGCCGAGCGGCGGCGGCTGTTCGAGTTGCCGCGGTCGTCGTGGGCCGACTACGACGCCGAGCTCATCAGCCCGGGCGGCGGGGTGTGGTCGCGGGAACGCAAATCGATCCCGATCAGCCCGCAGATGGCCGCCGCGCTCGGCATCGAGGACGGGGTCGAGGAGATGTCGCCGCCGGAACTGATCCGCGCCATCCTCCTCGCGCCGGTGGACCTGTTGTGGAACGGGGGCATCGGCACGTACGTGAAGGCGTCGACCGAGTCGAACGCCGAGGTGGGCGACAAGTCGAACGACGCGATCCGCGTCGACGGAAACCAGGTGCGGGCCAAGGTGATCGGCGAGGGCGGCAACCTCGGCGTCACCGAGCGCGGGCGGATCGAGTTCGACCTCGCGGGCGGCCGGATCAACACCGACGCCCTCGACAACTCGGCGGGCGTCGACTGCTCCGACCACGAGGTCAACATCAAGATCGTGCTCGACTCGGCGGTCTCCACCGGCGAGCTCGCGCCCGAGGAACGCGACCCCCTGCTGGAGTCGATGACCGACGAGGTCGCCGATCTCGTTCTCGCGGACAACATCTCCCAGAACTCCGAGCTGGGTTTCTGCCGCGCCTTCGAGCTCGACCGCGTGGAGGTGCACGCCAGCATGCTGCAGTTCCTCTCCCGCGAACGCGGCGTCGACCTGAGACTCGAGGCGCTGCCGACGCCGCGGGAGCTGCGCAAGCGGGTCGCCTCGGACCTGCACCGCGGCCTCACCTCGCCCGAGTTCGCGACCCTGATGGCGCATGTGAAGCTGCAGGCGAAAGCGGACCTGCTCGACTCCGACCTGCCCGACAACGACGTCTTCGCGCCGCGGGTCGCCGGGTACTTCCCGCAGGCGTTGCGCGAGCGGTTCGCCGACGCCATCGCCGGACACCGGCTGCGGCGCGAGATCGTGGCGACCTCCCTGGTCAACGAGGTCGTCGACCGGGCGGGTGTCACCCATCTGTTCCGGCTGGGCGAAGGGAGCGGCTGCACGACCGAGGAGGGCGTGCGCGCCTACGTGGTGGCCGCCGAGATCTTCGGCACGACCGAGCTCTTCGAGAGAATCCGGCACGCGCCGGCGCCGGTGGCGGTCGTCGACGAGATGATGCTCTACGCGCGTCGGCTGCTCTTCCGGGTGTCGAGGTGGTTGCTGGCCTTCCGCCCGCAGCCGCTCGCGCTGGCCGCCGAGATCACGCGCTATGCCGAGCGGGTCCGGCACCTGAGCAGCGTCGCCGAGCAGTGGTACGGGGAGAGTTCGCGGCGCGACGTCGCCGACCGGGCCGAGGGATACATCGAGAAGGGCGTGCCGCACGACCTCGCGCACGACGTCGCCGGGAGCCTGCACCGATTCTGCCTGCTCGACATCATCGACGCCTCCGACATCGCCGAACGCGACCCCGAGGAGGTCGGGGAACTGTACTTCGCGGTGATGGAGCACTTCGGCCTCGAGGAGCTGCTCACCGCGGTGTCCGAACTCGAGTACGGCGACCGCTGGCACGCACTGGCGAGGCTCGCGTTGCGCGACGACATGCACGGTGCGCTGCGGGCGCTGACGCTCAAGATCCTCGAGGTCAGCGAACCCGACGAGCCGACCGGGGACAAGATCGCGGAGTGGGAGGCCTCGCAGGCCAGTCGGCTCAGCCGTGTGCGGGGCGTGCTGCAGGAGATCGAGGAGACCGGCACACTCGACCTCGCCACGCTCTCCGTGGCGGCGCGCCAGCTGCGCAGCGTGATCCGCTGACGCCGGAGCCGTCTCGGTTGTCGTCCGGTATCCCGGGGCGCCGGATGCATGTCGCCGCATGGGCGAATCGACCATGCGCACGGCCCCGGCGTCCTAGCCTGGACCCATGACCCCGCGCACCGCCCCGAGGATCTGTCCGCTGTGCGAGGCGACCTGCGGGCTGACCCTCGTCGTCGATCGGCGACCCGGCGGGCACGGCGAACACGTCACCGGCGCCCGCGGCGACGCCGAGGACGTGTTCAGCCACGGATACATCTGCCCGAAGGGCGCGACGTTCCCGCAACTGGACAACGACCCGGATCGGCTCGAGATGCCGCTGGTCAGACGCGACGGCGTCTTCGTCGAAACCGGCTGGGACGAGGCGCTGGCGCTGGTGGTCGATCGGCTGCGTGTCGTGATCGACACCCACGGCGGATCGGCGGTCGGCCTCTACCTCGGCAACCCGTCGGCGCACACCCTGGCCGGCACGATGTACGCGCCGATGCTCGCGCGAGCGCTCGGCACCCGCAACGTCTTCTCCGCCGGCACGCTCGACCAGATGCCCAAACAGGCCGCGGTCGGGTACCTCTTCGGCCACGCCGGGACATTCGCCGTGCCCGACGTCGACCGCACCGACCACCTCGTCGTCATCGGCGCCAACCCCGTCGTCTCCAACGGCAGCATGACCACGGCCGCCGACTTCCCGGGCAAGCTCAACGCACTGCGGCATCGCGGCGGTCGGCTCACGGTGATCGACCCGGCACGCACCCGGACCGCACGCCTCGCCGACATCCACATCGCACCGCGACCGGGAACCGACGCCGCGCTCCTGGCCGCCGTCGTGGCATGCCTGTTCGAGGAGGGACTCGTCGCCGACGATCTCGGCGGCATCGGCGAGTTCGTCCTCGGCGTCGACGAATTACGCAGGGAGATAGCCGATCTCACTCCGGAACGGGTGGCGGCGTACTGCGATGTTCCCGCCGGCGAGATCCGCCGGCTCGCCCGGGACATCGCGGGGGCGCCGACCGCGGCGGTCTATGGGCGGATGGGCACCAGCACCGTCGAGTTCGGCACCCTGGGCTGCTGGCTGATCGACGTGGTGAACATCCTCACCGGCAACCTGGACCGGCCGGGCGGGGTGATGTTCCCGACCGCGCCCACCGCTCCTGCGCCGCGACCGCCCCGGCCCGGCAAGGGATTCCGCACCGGACGGTGGCGCAGCCGGGTGTCGGGTCACCCGGAGGTGGCGGGGGAGCTGCCGGCGGTCGCGATGGCCGAGGAGTTGGAGACCACGGGCGAGGGGCGGCTGCACGCGCTGGTCACCGTCGCGGGCAATCCGGTGCTGTCGGCTCCCGACGGGGCGCGACTGGCCGCGGCACTCGACGCCGCCGAGCTCGTCGTCTGCATCGACCCGTATCTCAACGAGACCACCCGCCACGCCGACGTCATCCTGCCGCCGCCCCGACCGTCGCAGAGCCCGCACTTCGACGCTGTCCTCAACAACCTCGCGGTGCGCGCGACGGTCCGGTACTCGCCGCCGGTGCTGCCGCTGCCGGACGGACGGCCCGACGAGATCGGGATCGTCGCCCGGCTGATCCTGGGACTCTCCGGAGTGGGCGTCGACGCCGACCCCGGCCTCGTCGACGAACAGGTCATCGCCGCGACCCTCGCGAAGGAGGTCCGCGACCCGCATTCCCCGGTCGCCGGTCGCGACGTCGACGAACTGGTCGGCATGCTTCCCGACGCGCCGGGACACCGGCGGCGGCTGGACATGATGCTGCGGCTCGGGGCCTACGGGGACGCCTTCGGCGCACGTGACGGGCTGACGTTCGCCGACGTGCTCGCCGCGCCGCACGGCATCGACCTCGGACCCATGCGGCCGCGGCTGCCCGGCATCCTGCGGACGGCCTCCGGGAAGGTCGAGCTGGCACCCGATCCGCTCGTCGGCGACCTCGCGCGCCTGCGGGGCGCCGTCGACTCGGGGTCGGGGAACGAGCCGGGGTCGCTGTTGCTGGTCGGGCGGCGGCACCTGCGCTCCAACAACAGCTGGATGCACAACCTGCCCGCCCTGCGCGGGGGCACCAACCGCTGCACCCTGCAGATGCATCCGCAGGATGCGGCGCGGCTGGGCGTCGACGGGATGGCGACCGTCCGCGGGCCGGGCGGCGCGCTGACGGTCCCGGTGGAGATCACCGACGACATCCGGCCCGGGGTGGTGTCCCTGCCCCACGGGTGGGGACACGACGACGCCGCAACGCGACTGGCCGTCGCCGCCGACGACCCCGGGGTCAACGTGAACGCCCTCAACGACGGGTCGCGACTCGACCCGCTCTCGGGCACCGCGGTCCTCAACGGGCTGCCCGTCGAGATCGCGCCCGCATAGCGGCACCGGCGCGGCGGCCGCGCCCGCACCCGCCGCGCCGGTGCGTAGGGTTGGGACCGTGCTCAACGAGGATTCCGGAATCGCCACCGCCGACGGCTACGTGGTCGAGGTCCCGGTGCGCTGGTCGGACATGGACGTCTACCAGCACATCAACCACGCCCGCATGGTCACCCTGCTCGAAGAGGCCCGCATCCCGTGGCTGTTCCTCGACGGACGCCCGACCGCGCCGCTGCGCGACGGGTGCCTGGTCGCCGACCTGCACGTGCGGTACCAGGCTCAACTGCGCCACTCCGAGGGCCCGCTGAAGGTCACGATGTACGTCGAGCGTCTGCGTGCCGTCGATTTCACCGTCGGCTACGAGGTGCGCGCGGCCGGTGCGGCGCCGGACTCCAAGCCGGCGGTGGTCGCCCGCACGCAGCTGGTCGCCTTCGACGTCGACGCGCAGCGCGTCACCCGGCTCACCCCGGAGCAGAAGGAGTATCTGGGCTCGTTCCGGCGGGACGCCGACGGCGCGGGCTCGGCGCGCTGATGGAACGTTTCGTCGAGATCGCCGCTTCGGACCGGGGCAACGCCTCGGCCTTCCTCGCCCACGCCCGACGCCTCGACGACGCCGCGGTCGTGCGCGTCGCCTCGCGTCCCGACGGGCTGCTCGCACTGTGGACCCACACCGGTTTCGAGGTGCTCGCGACCCGGGCGGTCACCGGCCGGGTGGCTCCCGCCGATCTCGTCTGCGATGCGACGACGTTGTACACCGCGCTCAGCGCGTCGGCGCCGGGGGAGCCGGTCGATCCGGGATTCTCGCTCGACAGTGCCTGGCGCGGAGCGCTTCCCACGACGGTCGGCTATCGCCACGTCGACGACGTCCCGGCGCGCAGCATCGTCGAACTCGCCAGGGAGGGCGCACGGGTCGCGCGCGAGCAGGGAAGCGCCCACGGACCTGCGACCGGGCTTCTCGACCAGGACGTCCTCGAGGTCGGTTCAGAGGACGGCACGCTGACCGCCGGTGTCACGATGCGCTCCGTCTTCGCCCTCACCGCAATGGGTTTCATCCGCGACCGCGACGGCCGGGCGGTGACCGAGAGCTCGCCGACCGAGCTGATCGACGAGGCCGAGCCGGTCCGGATCCGCTTGTCCGCGGCATGGATCCGCATCGACGCCCGGTTCGGATCGATCTACCAGCGGCGT
>Ga0164243_10010322_pt1 | contig 13438 bp, 13 predicted proteins | sample OricompcompostOP_FD_108781 | JGI IMG/M metagenome (GOLD analysis project Ga0164243, IMG submission 108781) | Organic Plus compost microbial communities from Emeryville, California, USA - Original compost - Organic plus compost (OP) | ecosystem: Engineered > Solid waste > Mixed feedstock >... | reverse complement strand
TGGGCGCGGTGGCGCTCGCCGACGTCGCGCCCGCGCTCGTCGCCGCCGGGGTGCCGGTGCTGGGTCTGGAGATCCGCCGTCCGACGCTGGAGGACCTCTTCGTGGAGCTGACCGGGCAGGGTTTCGATGTCTCGGGGTGAGGCGCTGGAGACCGGGCCGGCCACGGTCGCACCGGCCGCGGCTGCGACGACCCCCGCGGCCGCGGCGCGGGAGGACGCCGAGGTGCGCGCGACCCGCGGCGCCTTCGGCCGGCTGCTGCGCAGCGAGCTGCGGCTCGTGCTCGGCCGCCGCCGCACGCAGCTGCTCGTGCTGCTGCTCGCGCTGGTGCCGGTGCTGGTCGGCACGATCGTGCGCGCCACGGTCGACAGCGCCTTCAGCGGCCAGGGCCCGGGGTTCATCGAGCGGGTGAGCGGCAACGGGCTGTTCCTGGTCGTCACCGCGCTGTTCCTGTGCCTGCCGCTGCTGCTGCCGCTCGGCGTGAGCATCGCCGCCGCCGACGCCGTCGCGGGCGAGGCGTCGGCCGGCACTCTGCGCTACCTGCTGGTCGTGCCCGTGGGCCGCGGCCGGCTGCTCGCGGCCAAGGCGATCGCGGCGCTGACGCTCGTCGTCGTCGCGATCGCGCTGGTGACGGCGGCCGCGCTCGTGACCGGGTGGGTGTACTTCGGCTACGGCGACCTCGATCTGCTCTCGGGCCAGAGCGTCAGCGCGGCTGCCGGGTTCGCCCGGATGCTGGGCGTGGCCGGCTACGTGGCGCTGTCGCTGACCGGTCTGCTCGCCGTCGGGCTGTTCTTCTCGACGCTGACCGAGGTGCCGATCGGTGTCATCGCGGCGACCGTCGTCGTCTCGATCCTGTCCAACGTGCTGGACTCGCTGCCGCAGGTGGAGGCGATCCACCCGTTCCTGCTGTCGCACCACTGGTTCGACTTCGCCGAGTTCCTCCGCGCCGAGGTGTCGTGGCCGCTGCTCGGCCAGGGGCTGCTCGTGCAGCTGGCCTGGGTCGCCGTCTTCGGCTCGCTCGCGTGGGCGCGGTTCACGACGGCGGACATCACCTCCTGAGCGAGCGGGCCCGCCCGGTCAGCCGAAGCGGGCCGCCAGCTCGGCCACGCGGGCGTCGCGGTGCTCGGCCCGCATGCGGCCGGCGCGCTCCAGCTCGCTCATGCCGTGCAGCGCGGCCCAGAACACCTCGGTCGTCGTCTCCCCGTCGTCGCCGAGCACGGCGGCGAGAGTCTCGAACCCCTCGCGCAGCACCTGGGGCGTGTCCGCGCTGGCGAAGCGGGCGCCGATCGCCTGCTCGAACATCGCCTCGTAGACCGCCGGGTGCTCGCGCGCGAAGTCGAGGTAGGTCCGTGCGGCGGTCTCGATCGCGGGGCGGCCGCGCCTGCCCGCCACCGCAGCCCGGCACCGCCGCGTCAGCTCCGCGAAGCCCTCGAGCGCGACCGCGAGCATGATCTCGGCCTTGCCGCCCGGGAAGTGCCGGTAGAGCACGGGCTGGGTGTAGCCGATGGCGGTGGCGAGGTGGCGCGTCGTCACGGCGCCCCAGCCCTCGGCGTCCGCTCGCTCGCGCGCGAGCTCGAGGATCCGCCGACGGCGCTCGTCGTCCCGCCTGCGTCCAGCCTCGTCCGTCACGACCCCTCCTCGACCATCGTCGGTCGCAGCCTTAGGTTAGCACTGCTAACCTTGCTAGCACCGCTAACCCACAGGATCCCCATGACCGTCGCCCTCGCAGCGCTCACCATCACCGTCGTCGGCCTCATGGTCGGCGTCGAGCTCGCGGTCGCCGCCGTGCTCAACCCGATCATCCACGGGCTCGCCGTCGGGCCGTCGCTCGAGGCCGGCGCCCACGGCGGACGCATGCTCGGGCGGCTCATGCCCGTCTGGTACATCACCTCGCTCGCGCTGACGGCGGGCCTCGCGGCGGCCACGGGCGGCGCCGGCGGCGCGCTGTCGCTCACGGCCGCTGCGCTGCTGGCCGTGAGCGTGGTGCTGTCGGTCGCGGTGCTGGTCCCGATCAACAACCGCACCTCGACCTGGACGGCCGACTCCCACCCCGACGACTGGCGCGAGCAGCGCCGCCGCTGGGACGGCTTCCACCTCGCGCGGGTGGCGCTGATCGTCCGGGGCGTTCGCGCTCGTGGCCACGACGGCGGCGCTGCTGTAGACGCGGTGCCGCGCCGGGACCGGGCGCGCCCTCAGCGCGCGAACATCGTCGTCTCGAAGGCGTACACCGAGGCGCGGTAGACGTGGTGGCCGGACTCGATGGCGCGACCGGCGTCGTCGAAGGCCACGCGGACGGCGGTGAGCACCGCGCTGCGCGCCCCCTCGCCGAGCGCGCGCGCCTCGGCCGCGGTCGCGACACGGGCGCCGATCCGCTGCCGCGCCACCGCGGGCTGCGTGCCGCGTGCGCGCAGGCACTCGTACAGCCCGGTGCGCTCCAGGTCCTCGGCCGGCGGCGCGAGGTGCTCGGGCAGGTAGTTGGTGAGCAGCGCGATCGGCTCGCCGTCGGCGGTCCGCAGCCGCCGGACCATGACCACGGGCGCACCGGGCTCGACCTCGAGCTCCGCGGCGACCTCGGCTGACGCCTCGACGGGCTGCCACTCCAGCAGCTCGGTCGCGGGCCGGCGGCCGGCGCCCGCGAGGTCGTCGTAGAGGCTGGTCAGCCCGACGGACCGGTGGATCTGCGCCGGCGCGACCTGGGTGCCGACACCACGGCGGCGCACCAGCAGGCCCCGGTCGACGAGCGACTTCAGCGCCTGCCGCGCCGTGGGGCGCGAGATCCCGAGACGGGCCGCGAGCGCGATCTCGTTCTCGAGACTCGCGCCCGGCGCGAGCCGGCCGTCCGCGATCGCGGCCTCGATGGCCGAGGCGAGCTGGTGGTACAGCGGCACCGGGCTCGAGCGGTCCAGGTCCAGCCGCAGCGGCGTCGACTCCGACACCACTCCCCCTCTCCGTCGGTGGATGGTGGACACACTACTGCGGACGATCGTTTGAAAGAATGTCCTGACAAAGACTTGCGGATCGTCGCCGGAGCGGGCAGGCTCGGTACCGAGCGCGTCACCGACCGACCGCACGAGCACCACCAGGGGGACCTTCCATGACCCAGGACGAGCCCGGCTTCGACGTCCTCACGATGGGGCGCAGCGGCGTCGACCTGTACCCGCTGCAGATCGGTGTCGGCCTGGAGGATGTCACGTCCTTCGGCAAGTTCCTCGGGGGCAGCCCCACCAACGTGGCGGTCGCGGCCGCCCGGCACGGGCGCAGCGCGGCGGTCGTCACCGGCGTCGGCGACGACCCGTTCGGCGTCTACGTGCGCCGCCAGATGCGCGACCTCGGCGTCGACGACCGCTTCGTCGTCGTCGACCCCCACCTGCACACCCCGATCACCTTCTGCGAGATCCACCCGCCGGACGACTTCCCGCTGTGGTTCTACCGCGAGCCGAGCGCACCCGACCTGCAGATCACCGCCGAGCACCTGCGCGCCCACGCCGACGCCGTCACCTCCGCGCGGCTGCTGTGGACGACCGTCACCGGGCTCTCGGTCGAGCCCAGCCGCGCCGCGCACCACGCCGCGCTGGAGATCCGCGGCCGTCGCACGCACACCGTGCTCGACCTCGACTACCGGCCGACGCTGTGGGCCGACGAGGCGACCGCGAGCGCCGCCGTCCGGGACGTGCTCGGCCACGTGACCGTCGCGGTCGGCAACCGCGAGGAGTGCGCGATGGCGGTCGGCGAGACCGAGCCCGACCGCGCCGCGGCCGCGCTGCTGGAGGCCGGCGTCGAGCTCGCGATCGTCAAGATGGGGCCGCGCGGCGTGCTCGCCCGCACCGCGGACGAGGAGGTCGTCGTCGAGGCGAGCCGGGTCGAGGTCGTCAACGGCCTCGGCGCCGGGGACGGCTTCGGGGGCGCGCTGTGCCACGGCCTGCTCAGCGGCTGGGACCTGCACCGCACGATCGCGTTCGCGAGCGCGGCCGGTGCGATCGTCGCCTCCCGTCTGGAGTGCTCGACCGCGATGCCGACGACGGCGGAGGTCGAGGACCTGCTCGCAGGGGCCTCGGCATGACGGCGACCACCGGCGCCGACATCACCGCGGTGCGCCGCGAGCGGCCGGGCCTGCTCGCCGAGCGGCTGCGCGAGCGCCCGCGCTTCCCCGGTGCACCCGCGGGCGAGAAGCTGCTGGTCATCGCGGCCGACCACCCCGCGCGCGGCTCGCTCGCCGTCGCGGACGACCCGCGCGCGATGGCCGACCGCGCGGACCTCCTCGAGCGCATCGCCGTCGCGCTGTCGCGGCCCGGTGTGCACGGCTTCCTCGGCACCGCCGACCTCGTCGAGGAGCTGGCGCTGCTCGGTGCGCTCGACCACAAGCTCGTGCTGGGCTCGATGAACCGCGGCGGGCTGGCCGGCACGGCGTTCGAGCTCGACGACCGGTTCACCGGCTACGACGCCCGCGGCATCGCCTCCTCCGGTCTCGACGGCGGCAAGATGCTGCTGCGGATCGACCCCGACGACCCCGCGAGCGTCGCGACCATGGAGGCGTGCGCGCGCGCCGTCGACGAGCTCGCCGAGCGCGGGCTGGTCGCGCTCGTCGAGCCGTTCTGGAGCACCCGGGTCGACGGGCGGGTCCGCAACGACCTCTCCCCCGACGCCGTCATCCGGTCGGTCACGATCGCCTCGGGCCTCGGGCGCAGCTCCGCCTACACCTGGCTGAAGCTGCCCGCGGTGCCGGAGATGGACCGCGTGCTGGCCGCGACCACGCTGCCGGTGCTGCTGCTGGGCGGCGACGTCGGGCCGGGCCCGGCCGAGGCCCAGCCCTGGCGCGCCGCGGCCTCGCTGCCCGCGGTGACCGGTCTCGCGGTCGGTCGCGCGCTGCTGTACCCGCCGGACGGCGACGTCGCCGCCGCCGTCGACCAGGCGGTGGGGCTGCTGTGACCGAGCACGTGGTGCGCGCCGGCTCGACCGGTCGGCCCGGCGTCGTCACCGACGTCACGCCCGAGACCGCCGGCTGGGCCTGGTCCGGCCTGCTCGTGCAGGACCTCGACGCCGGTGCCCGGCTGCGGTTCGACCTCACCGCGGACGAGGGCGGGCTGCTGCCGCTGCGCGGCGACGTGAGCCTGGTGGTGACCACCTCGACCGGCGAGCGGACCACGGTCGACCTCGCCGGCCGCGCGGAGATCTGGCACGGCCCCGTCGACTTCGCCTACCTGCCGCTGGGCAGCACGGTCGAGGTCGTCGCGGGCGGCACCGGCGCCCGGGTGGCGCTGACGCGCGCCCGGGCCGAGCGGACGCTGCCGCTGCAGGTGCTGCGGTCCGAGGAGGTGCCGACGCTGCTGCGCGGCGCGGGCGCATGCTCCCGTCAGGTCCACAACTACACGATCGACTCCGGCGTCGAGGTCGAGCGGATGCTGGTGTGCGAGGTCTACACGCCGGGCGGCAACACCTCCGGCTACCCGCCGCACAAGCACGACACCCACAGCGACGTCGAGCGCGAGCTCGAGGAGATCTACTACTTCGAGGTGGCCGACACCCCGGGCGGCCCCGGCATGGCCTACCACCGCAACTACGGCACGCCCGAGCGGCCGATCGACGTCACCGCCGAGGTCCGCACCGGCGACGTCGCGCTCGTCCCGCACGGCTACCACGGCCCCTCGATGACGCTGCCCGGCGTCGACCTGTACTACCTCAACGTCATGGCCGGCCCCGCCACCGACGGCGTCTGGCTGATGACCGACGACCCGGCGTGGGCGTGGCTGCGCGAGAGCTGGGAGCACCAGCAGGTCGACCCGCGGCTGCCGTACACGCGACCGACGACGGAGGAGGACGCATGAGCACCCAGGAGACGGTCCGGCTCACGACCGGGCAGGCGCTGGTCCGGTTCCTCGCGCACCAGTGGACCGAGCGCGACGGCGTGCGCGAGCAGATGTTCGCCGGGTGCTTCGGGATCTTCGGACACGGCAACGTCGCCGGTCTCGGGCAGGGCCTGCTGCAGGCCTACACCGAGGCCCGCGAGGCGGGCGTGCCCGCCGGCGAGCGCGGCCCCGACGAGCTCCCGTACTACCTGGCCCGCAACGAGCAGGGCATGGTGCACGCCGCCGTCGGCTACGCGCGCGCCGCCAACCGCACCCGGATGATGGCGTGCGCGGCCTCGATCGGCCCCGGCTCGACCAACATGCTCACCGGTGCCGCGCTGGCGACCATCGACCACGTCCCGGTGCTGCTGCTGCCCTCGGACGTCTTCGCCAACCGCGTGCCGGACCCGGTGCTGCAGCAGCTCGAGCTGCCCACCGGCCCCGACATCACCGTCAACGACGCGTTCCGGCCGCTGTCGCGCTACTTCGACCGGATCTGGCGGCCCGAGCAGCTGCTCGCCAGCGCCCCGCAGGCGATGCGCGTCCTCGCCGACCCCGCCGAGACCGGCGCGGTGACGCTCGCGCTCCCGCAGGACGTGCAGGCCGAGGCTTTCGACTGGCCGGTCGAGTTCTTCCGCGACCGGGTCTGGCACATCGGCCGCCCGGTCCCCCAGCCCGACGCGCTGGCGCGCGCCGTCGAGGCGATCAGGCACGCCCGCCGGCCCCTGCTCGTCGCCGGCGGCGGCGCGATCTACTCCGGCGCGAGCGAGGCCCTCACGGCGTTCGCCGACGCCACCGGCATCCCCGTCGCCGACACCCAGGCCGGCAAGGGCGCGATCCGCTGGGACCACCCGGCGGCGGTCGGCGGGCTCGGCGCGACCGGCGCCGGCAGCGCCAACGCGCTCGCCGCGCAGGCCGACGTCGTCATCGGTGTCGGCACCCGCTGGACCGACTTCACGACCGCGAGCCGCACGGTGTTCGGGCCCGACGCGACCTTCGTCAACATCAACGTCGCGGGCTTCGACGCCGCCAAGCACGGCGCCGAGATGGTCGTCGCCGACGCCCGGGAGGCGCTCACCGCGCTGACCGCGGCGCTCGCGGGGTACGCCGTCGAGCAGGGCTACGCGGCCGAGGTGACCCGGCTGCGCGAGGAGGCCCAGCGCACGGTCGACGCCTGCTACGGCGTCGAGCACGGGCCGCTGCCCGCGCAGACCGCGGTGCTCGGCGTCCTCAACGAGGCCGTGACCGCCGACGACGTGCTCATCAACGCCGCCGGCTCCGCGCCCGGCGACCTGCAGCAGCTGTTCCGCGCCTCCGCACCGGGCCAGTACCACCTCGAGTACGGCTACTCCTGCATGGGGTACGAGATCCCCGCCGCGATGGGCGTCAAGCTCGCGCGCCCCGACGCCGAGGTGTACGCGCTCGTCGGCGACGGCGGCTACCAGATGGCCCCGCAGGAGCTCGCGACCCTGGTGTCGGAGGGCATCAAGGTGATCGTCGTGCTCGTGCAGAACCACGGGTTCGCCTCGATCGGGTCGCTGTCGGAGTCGCACGGCTCCGAGCGGTTCGGTACCGCCTACCGCACCCGCAACCCCGAGACCGGCCTGCTCGACGGCGGCCCGGACCCGGTCGACCTCGCCGCCAACGCCGCGAGCCTCGGCGCCGACGTCCTCACCCCCGGTGGTCTGGACGAGCTGCGCTCGGCGCTGCGGAAGGCGCGCGAGAACGACCGCACGACCGTCGTCGTCGTCGAGACCGACCTCACCGGGCCCAACCCGCCCGGCACCGCCTGGTGGGACGTCCCCGTCAGCGAGGTCTCCACCCTCCCCGCCACCCAGCGCGCTCGTGCCGACTACGAGCGCGACCGCACGAACCAGAGGTACTACCTGTGACCACCACCGCCCCCAGCCCGACGACCGAGACCTACCTGGTCGGTCACTGGGTCGACGGCGCCCAGATCGAGGCCGAGCCCGCGCGCACCGCGCCCGTCTTCAACCCCGCGACCGGCGCCCAGGTCGGCCGTGTCGCACTGGCCGGTGCCGAGGAGGTCGACGCCGCCGTGCGCTCGGCCGTCGCCGCGCAGCGGGTGTGGGGCGGGCTGTCGCTGGCCAAGCGCGCGGCGGTGCTGTTCCGGTTCCGCGAGCTGCTCGCCGCGCACACCGACGAGCTGGCGAGGGTCATCAGCCGCGAGCACGGCAAGGTGCTCTCCGACGCGCGCGGCGAGGTGGCGCGCGGCCTGGAGGTCGTCGAGCACGCGTGCGGGCTGCCGCAGCTGCTCAAGGGCGAGCTGAGCGACGAGGCCGCCACCGGCATCGAGGTGTTCACGCTGCGCGAGCCGCTGGGCGTCGTCGCCGGCGTCACGCCGTTCAACTTCCCCGCGATGGTGCCGCTGTGGATGTCGCCGGTCGCGATCGCGACCGGCAACGCCTTCGTCCTCAAGCCGTCCGAGCGCGACCCGTCGGCCGCCAACGTGCTCGCCCGCCTCTGGCAGGAGGCCGGGCTGCCCGACGGCGTGTTCACGGTCGTGCACGGCGACAAGGACACCGTGACGGCGCTGATCGAGCACCCGGACGTCGCCGCGGTCTCGTTCGTGGGCTCGACGCCGATCGCGCGCCAGGTGCACGCGGCCGCGAGCGCGGCCGGCAAGCGCGTGCAGGCGCTGGGCGGGGCGAAGAACCACGGCGTCGTGCTCGCCGACGCCGACCTCTCCGACGCCGCCGACCACCTGACCGCCGCCGCGTACGGGTCTGCCGGCGAGCGCTGCATGGCGCTGTCGGTCGCCGTCGTCGCCGAGGAGGTCGCCGACGAGCTGGTCGCGCTGCTCGCCGAGCGGGCGCGCGCGGTGCGCGTCGCCCCGGGCGACCACCCCGACGCCGACATGGGCCCGGTCATCACGGCCGCCGCCAAGGAGCGCATCGAGGGCCTCATCGGCTCCGCCGAGCGCGAGGGCGCCTCGCTCGTCGTCGACGGCCGCGGCCTGGTCGTCGAGGGTCACGAGGAGGGCTTCTTCGTCGGCCCGACGCTCATCGACCACGTCGCGACCGACCACGAGGTGTACCGCGAGGAGGTCTTCGGGCCGGTGCTCGACGTCGTCCGCGTCGCCGACCTCGACGAGGCGATCGACGTCGTCAACGCCAACCCCTACGGCAACGGCACCGCGATCTTCACCTCCTCGGGCGCCGCGGCGCGCGAGTTCCGGCGTCGCGTGCAGGTCGGCATGGTCGGCGTCAACGTGCCGATCCCGGTGCCGGTCGCGTGGCACAGCTTCGGCGGCTGGAAGGACTCGATGTTCGGCGACAGCCCGATCTACGGACCCGAGGGCGTCCGCTTCTGCACGCGCGCGAAGGTGACGACGCAGCGCTGGCCCGCCCGGAAGGTGGCCGCGTCGTTCCACTTCTCCGGCGACGGCGAGAAGTAGGCGCCATGACCACCCGACTGAGGATCGCCGTCGTCGGCGCCGGTCGTATCGGCGCCGTGCACGCACGCACGATCCGCGACCACGCCGACGCCGAGCTCGTGCTCGTCGCCGACCCCGACGCCGACGCGGCCGCCCGCCTCGCCGGCTCCTACGGGGCGGCCTCGACGACCGACACCGACGCCGCGCTGACCAGCGACGACGTCGACGCCGTCGTCGTCGCCTCCCCCACGCCGCTGCACGTGCCGCACACGCTGGCGGCGGTCGGCGCGGGCAAGTCGGTGCTCATGGAGAAGCCGGTCGCGCTAGAGGTCGCCGCCGTCGACGCCTGCATCGACGCCCTGGGCGAACGGGCGGGCCGCGTGATGGTCGGTTTCAACCGCCGGTTCGACCCGAGCGTCGCCGAGGTGCACGCGCGCGTGCAGGCCGGCGAGGTCGGCGCCGTCGAGCAGGTGACGATCATCAGCCGCGACCCGGCGCCGCCGCCTGCGGAGTACCTGCGCGTCTCGGGCGGGATCTTCAAGGACATGACGATCCACGACCTCGACATGGCGCGGCACCTGCTGGGCGAGGTCGTCGCCGTGCACGCCGTCGGCCAGCACCTCGACCCCGCGGTCGAGGACACCTACGACGCCGCCACGCTCACCCTCACCGGCGCGAGCGGCGCCGTCGCCGTCGTCGTCAACTCCCGGCACAGCGTCGCCGGCTACGACCAGCGGATCGAGGTGTTCGGCAGCACCGGCACGCTCGAGGTGACCAACCAGCGCGCCAGCTCGGTGCGGCTGCACGACGCGAGCGGCACCGAGCAGTCCGGGCCGTTCCTGCCGTTCTTCCTCGAGCGCTACCGGCGCGCCTACGCGGCCGAGCTGGACGCGTTCGTGCAGGCGGCGCTCGCCGGCACCCCGCAGCGGCCGGCGCTGGCCGACGGCCGCGCCGCCCTCGTCCTCGCCGAGGCGGCCGCCGAGTCCGCCCGCACCGGCACCACGATCTCGATCCACGAGGAGGCCCACCGATGAGCACGACGCAGCCCGCCCGCCTGCCCCGACCCACCGCGCAGGTCTGCGAGGCCCGCGCATGAGGGTCGCCGGGGCACCGATCAGCTGGGGCGTCTGCGAGGTGCCGGGCTGGGGCCACCAGCTCGAGCCGGAGCGCGTGCTGCGCGAGATGCGCGAGGTCGGCCTGGTCGCCACCGAGTTCGGCCCGCAGGGATGGCTGCCGGAGGCGCCCGCCGAGCGAGCACGGGTGCTCGCCGACGCCGGGCTGGCCGCCGTCGGCGCGTTCGTTCCGGTGGTGGGCCACGTCGCCGATCACGACCCGCTGCCCGCGCTCGACGCCGAGCTCGACGCGTTCGACGCCGCCGGCGGGGACGTGCTCGTCATGGCCGCGGCGACCGGCAGCGACGGCTACGACGCCCGCCCCGAGCTGACGAACGAGGAGTGGCGGCTGCTGCTCGACAACCTGGACCGGCTCGCCGAGCACGCACGCGGCCGCGGCATCCGCCCCACCCTGCACCCTCACGTCGGCACGCTCGTCGAGACGTTCGACGACGTCGCCCGCGTGCTCGACCGCACCTCGGTGCCGCTGTGCCTGGACACCGGCCACCTCATGATCGGCGGCACCGACCCGGCCGAGCTCGTCCGCTCGCACGCCGACCGCATCGGGCACGTGCACGCCAAGGACGTGCGCGCCGACCTCGCCGCGAAGGTGCAGGCCGGCGAGCTCACCTACACCGACGCCGTCCGGGCCGGGATGTACGTGCCGCTGGGCGACGGCGACGTCGACCTGCCCGCGATCGTCGCCGACCTCACGCGCGTCGGCTACGACGGCTGGTGGGTGCTCGAGCAGGACACGATCCTCGCCGGCGAGCCCGACGGCGAGGGCCCGGTCGCCGACGTCAGGCGCAGCCTGGCCCACCTGCGCTCGCTCGAGTCCTAGGCGCGCGACAGCGCCCGCCGGGTCGGTACCCGACGGGCGCTGGTGCGCGTGCGCCGCGCTCTCAGAGCGCGGACTCGATGAGGGTCCGCGCGGCCTCGCGCGCGGACTCGGCGGCCTCGGCGTTGCCGGAGATGGCAGCCGTCGTCTGCGCACCCTCGGCGAGGATCGCCAGCTGCGGGCCGAGGCTCGCGGGCCCACCGGCCTCGGCGACCAGCCGGTCGACGTGGCGCTGGAAGGACGCCTTGTGCTCGCGGACCGCCTCGGCGACCCGCTGGCTCGCGGCGCCGAGCTCGCCGAAGGCGTTGATGAACCCGCAGCCGCGGAAGTCCCGCTCGGTGAACCACTCGGCGAGGAAGTCGTAGACCGCCAGCAGCCGCTCCCTCGGGTCCGTGGTGCGGGCGACCGCGCGGTCGACGCCGTCGGTCCACATGGCGTGCCGGTGCGCGAGCACCGCGAGCACGAGGTCCTCCTTGGAGGGGAACTCGCGGTAGATCGACTTGAGCGAGACGCCGGACTCGTCGCGCACCGCGTCCATGCCGACCTGGCCGATGCCGCGGCCGTAGAACAGCCGGTCGGCTGCGGCCACGATCCGCTCGCGTCGGTCCTCGGTCGTCATGGCGTCCACCCCCTCAGTGTAGGCCGCCGAGAGAACTTCCGTTCTCCCGGCGGCCGTCGGGTCGTTCCTCAGGCCTTGACGAAGTCGAGCAGGGCCTGGTTGACCTCCTCGGCGTGCGTCCAGAGCAGGCCGTGGGGCGCGCCCTCGATCTCGACGTACGTCGCGTCGGGGACGAGCTCGTGGAACCGGCGCCCGGTCGCGTCGATCGGCAGGATGTTGTCCTTCGTGCCGTGCAGGATCAGCGTCGGCAGACCGGCCTCGCGGACCGCCTCGACGTCCGGACGGAAGTCCTCGATCCAGGTCGGCACGACCGCGTACGCGGCCACCGGGGCGCTGCCCACCGCGGTGTTCCAGCTCGCCCGCACGACCTCCTCGGAGATCCGGGTCCCGAGCGTCTCGTCGAGGTTGTAGAAGTCCTTGTAGAACTGCGTGAACCACGCGTAGCGGTCGTTGCGCGCAGCCTCGATGATGCCGTCGAAGACGTCCTGGGGCACGCCCTCGGGGTTGTCGTCGCGCTGGACGAGGAAGGGCTCGAGCGAGGCGAGGAAGGCCAGCTTGGCGACCCGCTCGGTGCCGTGCCGGCGGACGTAGCGGGCCAGCTCGCCGGTCCCCATCGAGAACCCGACGAGGATGACGTCGCGCAGGTCGAGCGTCTCGAGGACCGCGTCGAGGTCGGCGGCGAACGTGTCGTAGTCGTAGCCCGTGCCGACCTTCGACGAGTCGCCGAAGCCGCGGCGGTCGTAGGTGATGACGCGGTAGCCGGCGTCGATGAGCGCCCGCTCCTGCTTCTCCCAGCTCGCGCCGTTGAGGGGGTAGCCGTGGATCAGCACGACCGGCTGGCCTGCGCCGCGGTCGGTGTAGTGCAGCTGGATGTCGGTCGAGTTCTCGGTGCCGACGGTGATGTAGCCCATGATCTCTCTCCGTGTTTCCTGGTTCGGTGGGAGAACGGTCGTTCTCCGATATCCATGAGAGTAGAGAACGGTCGTTCTCTGCGCAAGCGTATGTGGCTCACGTCACACCCGAGCCGCCCTGCCGGGGAGCAGGAACGCCAGCGCCACGGCCACGACGGTGAGCGCGGTCGCCCACCCGAACGCGACGCGGAAGCCGAGAGCCGGGGCACTCGCCGTCGCGAGCGCACCCTGCAGCACGACGGCGAGGACCGCCGTCCCGAACGAGCCGCCGAGCTGCTGCCCGACGCGGCTGATGACGCTCGCGTGCGGGACCTCGTCGTGCGCGAGCCCCTCGTAGGCGACCGCCATCAGCGGCACCGTGACCGCGCCGAGCCCGAGGCCGCGCAGCAGCAGGGCCGCACCGATCAGGCCCATGCCGGTGCTCTCGGTGGCAGCGACGAACGGGACGGTGCCGAGCGCGACGACCGCGAACCCGGCGACGACGACGGCCCGCGCACCGAGCGCCTCCGACAGCCGGGCGACGACGCTGCGGCTCAGCAGCATCCCCACGCCCTGCGGGAGGAGCAGCAGGCCGGCGACCATCGCGCTCTCACCGCGCAGCTGCTGGAAGTACAGCGGCACCAGCAGCATGGCCCCGTAGAGCGCGATCCCCGACAGCAGCAGCAGGGCCGTTGCCGACGACAGCGAGCGGTGCCGCAGCAGGCGCAGGTCGACCAGCGCG
>Ga0164243_10010321_pt1 | contig 13438 bp, 15 predicted proteins | sample OricompcompostOP_FD_108781 | JGI IMG/M metagenome (GOLD analysis project Ga0164243, IMG submission 108781) | Organic Plus compost microbial communities from Emeryville, California, USA - Original compost - Organic plus compost (OP) | ecosystem: Engineered > Solid waste > Mixed feedstock >... | reverse complement strand
ACTGCCCCGGCCTGATCACCCCCGATGAAATCAAGATCGGGATCATGCCCGGCCACATTCACCGTAAGGGCCGCATCGGCATCGTCAGCCGCTCCGGCACCCTGACGTACGAAGCCGTGGCTCAAGTGACCGAACTGGGCCTGGGCCAATCCAGCGCCGTCGGTATCGGTGGTGACCCCATCAACGGCCTGAAGCACGTCGACGTGCTCAAGCTCTTCAACGACGATCCCGATACCGACGCCGTCATCATGATCGGTGAAATCGGCGGTCCGGACGAAGTCAACGCCGCACAATGGGCGAAAGACAACATGAAGAAACCCGTGGTCGGCTTCATCGCCGGCGTCACGGCGCCTCCGGGAAAACGCATGGGCCACGCCGGTGCGTTGATCTCGGGCGGTGCAGACACGGCCGACGCCAAACTCGAAGTCATGGAAGCATGCGGTATCCGTACCACGCGCAACCCCTCCGAGATGGGCAAGCTGCTGAAGTCGGTGCTGTAACAGCCTGAGGCTTCTCGCATGTAAAAAGCCCGCCTCGTTTGGCGGGCTTTTCGCTGCTGAGCGCGGCCTGACCCAGGCCGCTGTTGTATCGCCTGTTTTGCAAAATATAATGACGAGCCGGTATTACGCGTACACCCTATAACACTCGTCAGGCGCCACGAGCGCTCGACACCCGGCAATGGCCACTCGCAAGCTCGCAACTACCAAGATGGCCACACCTGTACGCACTAAACAAAAGTATTAACTCACACCTAGGGGATCGCTAGGAAAGAGAGGAATGGAACTTACATCAGCAGCATTTTGGATTGCCCTGCTACAGATTATTTGGGTCAACATCCTGTTATCTGGCGATAACGCCGTCGTCATTGCGCTTGCCGCGCGCTCGCTGCCTGCAGAGCAGCAAAAAAAGGCGATCACGATTGGTTCAGCGGCAGCGATCATCATGCGTATCGTGTTGACGCTGGTTGCAGCCAAACTCCTGATGCTGCCATGGCTCAAGCTCATCGGCGCATTGTTGTTGGTCTACATCGGTGTCACGCTGTTGCTGCCTGAGGGCGACGAGGACGGCGATGGCAAGCAGCACGGCACTCTGCTGTCGGCGATTCGCACCATCATGATTGCGGATTTGGTAATGAGCCTGGATAACGTCGTCGCGGTCGCTGCCGCAGCGATGGGCGATACCACCCTCCTGGTCGTGGGCTTGGCCATCAGCATCCCGCTGGTTATTTTTGGTAGCACCTTGTTGTTGAAGGTGATTGAGCGCTTCCCCTTGATCGTCTGGGTCGGCGCCGCATTGCTGGGTTTTATCGCGGGCGAACTGTTGGTGGGAGACCCCGCCTTGCACGATTCCGTGATCAGTATTGATAGCGCCCTGGGCGTCACTGAACACCAGTTGGCGTTGATCTCGGGGGCTGTAGGTGCGGTCGTCGTTTTGGCGATTGGAAAAATTTTACTTTCTCGGCGCCAGGTACTGACACAAAGCTGAACTACAATACGCGTTTTGGCACGACGACTGCCGCGTTTTGACGCGGCAGTTTTTTGCCACCGGGCCGCTTCAAGGCAAATGCCCTTTTTGGGGCAGGCAAGCCGAAGGCGCGGCGTGGAGGCTTTTTTCCCGCCAAGTCATCATAGGCAACAGGTCCTCAGTATAGGGACCAAGCCGCAGGCGCATCGGGGAAGGTGTCGACGTGGGGCTGGCAGCTTCTGATTCATCAGCAGTTGCCATCCAAATTGTCATTCCGAGGGGGATCGCAAGTGTTAGAGTTTCTACAAACAATAAGCTGGGCTGCAGTATTCCAAATCATTCTTATCGACATCCTGCTGGGTGGCGATAATGCAGTCGTGATTGCGCTGGCTTGCCGCAATCTGGCGCCCAAACAGCGCATGCAGGGTATTTTGTGGGGTACGGCTGGTGCAATCATCCTGCGCGTCGTGCTCATCGCATTCGCCCTGACGCTGCTGGCCATCCCCTTCCTGAAGGTCGTGGGAGGTCTGCTGCTGGTCTGGATCGGTGTCAAGCTCCTCATCCCCGAGGACGACGGACACGACAACATCAAGGGCAGCACCTCTATTGCTGCCGCCGTCAAGACCATCATCGTGGCTGACTTTGTCATGAGCCTCGATAACGTCATCGCCATTGCCGGCGCCGCACAAAACGCCCACGAGGGTCACCAGATCGGTCTGGTCGTGTTCGGCCTGATCGTCAGCGTACCCATCATCATCTGGGGCAGCACCCTGGTGCTCAAGCTGATCGACCGCTATCCGCTGGTGGTGACGCTCGGCGCGGCATTGCTGGGCTGGATCGCAGGCGGCATGGTAGTTACCGACGTTGTTGTCGAAAATCAATTCGGCCCGCAACCCACTACGGTTAAAATTGCTGCGGAAGTCATCGGCGCATTGATTGTTGTGGTCTTGGGGCGGTGGCTTGCCAGTCGTAAAACTGCCTCCAAGGAATCTACTCATGAGTCTGCGTAAAAGCGACAACCCCGAATCCGGCCTGAGCCTGCTGCAAGGTCTGGCAATACTGGCCATCATCGGGGTGATCGCCACGGTGATCTTTTCCAGCCTGGGCAACTAAATCCGCCCGTGTCTGCACCGCAACGCCTCGTTATCGCGACCCGCGCCAGCCGGCTTGCCCTGTGGCAAGCCGAGCATGTGCGCGATCGGTTGCGTACTCTCTATCCCGACTGTTCCGTCGAACTGCTCACGCTGACGACGCGGGGCGATCAGATACTGGATCGCACCTTGTCCAAGGTCGGCGGCAAAGGGCTTTTTGTCAAAGAACTCGAAACGGCCCTGCTCGATGGGCGGGCCGATTTGGCGGTTCATTCACTCAAAGACGTCCCGGTCGACTTGCAGGCGCCATTCGAACTGTGCGCTGTGCTCGAACGAGCCGACCCTCGGGATGCTTTCGTGTCCAATGACTATGCGACCTTGGCCGACCTGCCGGCCGGGGCCGTCGTCGGCACGTCCAGCCTGCGGCGAGAATCGCAGATCCGGCAGCGCTATCCTAATCTGCAGGTCAAACCGCTGCGCGGCAATCTGGATACCCGCCTGGGCAAACTCGATCAGGGCGATTACGCCGCGATCGTGCTGGCTGCGGCCGGTCTGCAACGTTTGGATCTAGGCCATCGCATCCGCAGTCTGCTGGATCCGGCCGACAGCCTGCCTGCCGCCGGGCAGGGCGCGCTAGGCATCGAAATCCGCGACGATCGTGCTGACCTGCGCGCTTGGCTGTCGCCGTTGGTATGTGGGCGAACCACGGCTTGCGTATTGGCCGAGCGTGCCGTGTCCCGGACGCTGGGCGGTTCCTGTCAAGTCCCGCTGGCGGCATATGCCGTGCTCGATGGCGACAATGTCGTGCTTCGGGCATTGGTGGCCTCTCCTGATGGCAAACAAGTGATTCAGTCCGAACATACCGGGCCAGTGGCGCAGGCCGAGCAGATCGGCGAAGCCGCGGCGCAAGCCTTACTCTCCAAGGGCGCGGCCGCCATCCTGGCTGCCTTGCAAGACACGTCTGCCGACTGAGGCTGGCTTATGCCAGTATGTTGTGAGGTACGTCCGGATTCAAGGCCGAACTTGGCAGCCGCATATGGCGGCTGGAGTCCGCCTTTTCCGGGATACATACAGGGGTGTCCATGTCGCATATCGCCATTCTGACTCGCCCTGCCGGCCGTAACGACGCGTTGGCGCAGGCGCTCGGCGCAGCCGGTTGGCAGACGCTGGATCTCCCTGCGCTGGAGCTTCGCCCCTTGCCGGTTGCCGCCACAGATTTGCCTTTGCCGCAAGACTTTGATTTAGTCATCTTTGTCAGCGGCCATGCAGCACGGACGTATTTGAACCAACTGCGGGATCTGGCGGGGCAGACCGACTGGCCCGCTGCCGTGCCTGCCGCAACGGTGGGCCCGACGAGTGCGCGGGCGTTGCGCGAAACGCCAGGTTTTTGCGCCAATACAACAGTATTCTGTCCGCCTCCCGCCGCGTCCACCCATGATTCTGAAGCCCTCTGGCAGGTATTGCGCGCGCAAGACAGCCTGCCAAGCAGGGTGCTATTGGTACGCGGCACTCAGGGCCGGGATTGGCTGGCCGATCAATTAGAGGCCGCGGGGGCGCAGGTGCGGCGGCATGCTGCCTACCAACGTCAGCCAGCGCACTGGCCGCCGTCTGCCGTCGAGCACCTGCGAAAATGGGCGCAAAAGAGGGAAAAAGCGACGTGGCTGCTGACTAGTGGCGAAGGACTCACCGCCGTCCAAACTCATATCCATGAGGCCGGTCTCGCCGATTGGTGGCAAGCCTCCGACTTTATCGTGACCCATCCCACACTGGCGCGGCGGCTGCAGCAAGGCCTCGCTGGCAAGGTCACGGACGCAATGGTAAAAATCTGCTTGCCGGCCGATGATGCGATCCTCGCGTCCTTTGTTGCGGCTTGAATCGAAGTTTTGGCATTTCACCGAATACAATCGCGTCATGACAGACCAGACTCCTGACACTGCACCTGCCGTCAATGCGGCAGCTCCGGGCGCAGCTTCGCCCGCCAAACCGGCATCCGCCCCGGTTAAAAAGTCGTCCCGTGGGGCAGGCTTATTGGGCGCGGCGCTGATCGTTGTGCTCCTGGTGGCCGTTGGCCTCGGGTGGGCGCTATGGCTACAGCGCAAGCAAGCCGACGCGGCCGGTCGCGAGATAGCGACTCGCCTGGCCACACTCGAAGACGCCGTCGCGCAAAGCCGCAAAGACGCGCGCGAAGCCCTCACCCTCATTCAAGGGCAGAGCGGCCAGGTGCGCAGCCTGGAAGCGCAAGCCCAAGAAGCCAAGACCCGCTACAACGACCTGCAGCAAGCCTGGGAAACCTTCAGCGGCGGTGCGACGGACGAGATCCTCGCCAATGACGTGGAGCGCCTCTTGGTGCTGGCGAATCAGCAACTGCGTCTGGCCGGTAACGTCAACAACGCCATCGTCGCGCTGGAAACCGCCCAGACGCGCCTGGCACAGGCGGCTCGCCCGCTTTTTGCAGGTCTTCAACAAAGCATCAACGGCGATATCGATCGCCTCAGGGCCGTTGCGACCGTCGATATCCCGGCGCAGACCGCGCGTATCGATCGTCTGGCGGGTCTGATTTCCAAGGCTCCTTTGCTGGTTCCGGATGCAGCGGCACCTGGCGCCTCGAGCGATGCGCAGCCAAAGCCAGCGACGGCTCCGGTCCAGTCTCAGGCCGACGACCCTCGCCATCAATTGCCGGCGGATGCTGCGTGGTGGCAGCGTTGGCGTGCCGAAATCGCTTCCTGGCCCGGCAGGGCTGGCAGCACACTGGCGCACGAGCTGGGTGATTTGATCAGCGTGCAGCGTGTCGACCAACCGGCAGCATTGCTGTTGTCCGCCGAACAAGCCGAGCAGGTGCGCGGCGCCTTGCGTCAACGCCTGATGACGGCGCAACTGGCTATGCTGATGCGTCAACCCGAAGTCTGGAAAAACGAACTCGCCAATGTCGAGAACGTGCTCAGCATTTACTACGACGGTCGTGCGGTGGATACCCAGTCGGCGTTGCGTTTGACGCGCGAACTGCAGAATATCGATATCGCGGTTCGCTTGCCGGATGTCGGTGACAGTCTGGCCAGCGTAGCGGCCTTGCGCGCTGCCGGGTTCGATTCGCCAGCCAAACAGGACTAACGTATGCGTACTTGGTTCTGGACTCTGCTGCTTCTCATCGTCGCTGTCGCGTTGGCGGTGGTGCTGCGCTCTCATACGGGCAACGTTATTTTCCTGGTGTCGCCATGGCGCATTGAACTGTCGCTGACCTTGTTCGTGCTGTTGGTGGTGGGCTTTTTCATCGCGCTGTACGTAGGTTTGCGTCTGCTGGCCTGGTTGTTGGCCATCCCGGACCGTATGCGTGTCTGGCGCGGTCAACGCGCCCAGGCGCGTGATCACGTCTTGCTCGAACGTGGCTGGACAGAGCTCCTGGAAGGGCGCTTTTCTCATGCCGAGAAAAACCTGACCAAGCTCTTGGGACAGACTCGCGTCGAGAGCCGCCGCGTGTTGGCAGCGCTCTCGGCGGCGCGCGCCGCACATGGCCTGGGCGAATTCGCTCGCCGGGACCAGTTGCTGGAATCGGCGCGTGAGCACGCCTCGGGCAATACCGGTTTGCAAGAAGCCATCGCCACCGTTGCGGCAGATCAGCTGCTGGACCAAGGCCGTGCGCAAGACGCCTTGGCAGTGTTGACGCCGCTGCAGGATGGCGGCGCCCGCCATCTGCATACGATGCGCCTGTTATTGCGTGCCGAGGCAGCGTTGAACCATCACGACCGCGTCTTTACGCTGGCACGCGGGCTCGTGCGCCGCAACGCGCTGTCCAAGACCGAGGCCGAAGGTCTGATCGATCGATCGGGTGCCGCGCGCCTGCGCGCTGCTGCCGCCTCCGGTACGGAAGCCTGGCGCAGCGTCTGGAAAGACCTCAAAAACGAAGAGCGTGTCCTGCCGGAAATTGCCCTCGCTGGCGCTACGGCATTCGAGGCTGCGGGTGAGCCTGCAGAGGCGGCTCGCATTCTGGAGGCAGCTGTTCCGCTCCACTTCACCTCGTCCTTGGTTGATGCTTATGCGCGTTGCGAGTCCGACCAAGTGCCTCGCCGTCTGGCCAAAGCCGAAGCTTGGCTGCAAAAGCGCCCGACCAATGCAGATCTGTTGAGCGCCTTGGGGATGCTGTGCCTGAATGGCCAGTTGTGGGGGCAGGCGGAGCGTTATTTGCAACGCAGTTTGGCGCTGCGCAACGATGCGCGTACCCATGCATTGCTGGGCAGCCTGTATGACCGTTTGGATCGTCCCGCGGACGCTGTGCGCCATTGGCGCTTGGCGACTGTCGCGACCATGGCATTGCCCGTACTGGCTGGTGACCCGGCTCTGCCGGCAGCCGATACGGACGCCGACCCTCTGCATCTGGATGCAGAGGGCGAGTACTCCGCCTATCCGCCGGAAGCAACCGTCGCCGCAGCGCCAACTGCGTCCCAGCTCGAAGACGCACCCCTGTCGGCCCCTGCCGACTATGTGCTAGATCCCGATGCCCGCGTCCTGGAACGCGAGGCGTCAAATGCGCTGGAGCCGGACCCTCCGGCGGTCGCGCCTGCCCGATCCAACATCGATATCGAGGACTACTTCGACAGCGCACCCATACCCGTGCCTGAATACGATGTATCGGAGTCCACATACGTCACCCCGCCGTCTACGTCGCCTGACCAAGGCAAATCAGACAAGCGGGATGACGGAAAATCTCTTCCACTTTCAGATAAACAAGGTTGAACCATGAGTCTCGATCGCGTCTCTCCCGGCAAGAATCTGCCGGAAGACTTTAACGTCATCATCGAAATCCCCATGAATGCCGACCCGGTCAAATACGAGGTCGACAAAGACAGCGGCGCCGTATTCGTGGATCGCTTCATGCTGACTGCCATGCACTATCCGTGCAACTACGGCTATATCCCGCAGACCCTGTCCGAGGATGGCGACCCAGCCGATGTGCTGGTGTTGACCCCGTTCCCCATTCAAGTCGGCGCCGTCGTGCGTTGCCGTGCGTTGGGCGTACTGGAAATGGACGATGAGAGCGGCGGCGATGCCAAGCTGTTGGCCGTGCCCGTCGACAAGCTCTATCCTCCCTACCGCAACATCAAGTCGTACGAAGACCTGCCAGCCGAGGACATCGGCCGTATCCAGCATTTCTTTGAACACTACAAAGATCTGGAAAAAGGCAAATGGGTCAAGGTCAAGGGCTGGAAAGGCGTAGACGCCGCTCGCGAGGAAATCGTGCGCAGCGCTGAGCGCTACAACAAGGGCTGATCGTTCCCTGAACTGATGTCCCTGCGGGCCGCGATGCAGACAATGCGTCGCGGCCCGATGTTTTTGCGGCAGCAATTGCCGTCAGCGGCGCTACAGTAAAAAAGGGATAAACTCGCGCATTGGTTTTCGTTTTTTCTTACCGTCGCACCAGCCAGAGGTAAAACGCATCCACCAGAGTAGGGGGCTGCAAACTGAGGGCACGGCGCGGGGGTGTTTCTTTGCTGGCGATGCCGGCACGCATTCAAGAAGGTCAAGAGAACATGGATTACGTATTCCCTCCGTCGCCGCCCGTTGCCGTGCCCGTAGCCGGCAGTGGTGCGTTGGTTCCAGTGCGCCGCATCTACTGTGTGGGCCGCAACTACGCCGAGCACGCCAAGGAAATGGGCTTTACTGGTCGCGAAGACCCGTTCTTTTTCAGCAAGCCCAATGACGCCATCCTGTCGATCGCCGACGGCGAAACCGGCGCTACGCCTTATCCGCCCAAGACCAGCAACCTGCATTATGAAATGGAGCTGGTCGTCGTGCTGGGCAAGGGCGGCAAAGACATTTCCGTCGAGCAGGCCGGCGAATGCGTGTGGGGCTACGCCTTAGGCCTGGACATGACCCGCCGCGATCTGCAAGGCGAGGCCAAAAAACAAGGCCGCCCTTGGGAAGTCGGCAAAGCCTATGACCTGTCCGCGCCGATCGGCCCCATCCATCCGCGCAGTGTCGTCGGTACGCTCGAAAAGGGCGCTATCTGGCTTGACGTCAACGGCGAGCGCAAACAGTCCAGCGACATTTCGCAAATGATCTGGAACATTCCCGAGAGCATCGCTTATCTGTCGAGCTTGTTCGAACTGAAAGCGGGCGATTTGATCTTCACTGGCACCCCCGAAGGCGTGGGCGCTGTGGTGCAGGGCGATGAGCTCGTGGGCGGCGTCGAAGGGCTAGGCGAATTGCGCGTTCGCATCGCCTGATCGTCAGTTTTTAACGGCCAGAGGCCGAGTGCCGAGTCTCTCCATGTGGGGTGACTCCGAGCTAACTCGTATGCCTCGTATATTTAAATCCGGAGTTCCATCATGCGCGGACGAGTCATGCTGACGGCGCTGATCGTATTTGGCGTCGTACTGCAAGGCTGCAACACCATGGCGGGCATGGGCAAGGACATGTCCGCTGCCGGCCAAGCCATCAGCACGGCTGCAGAAAAATAAAGCTTCACGCTTGTTGCGACAACGGCCCCTTCGGGGGCCGTTGTCGTTGTTGGAATGGACATCAGTGGCGTGTGCTACGGCTGATGTCAGGCGTGTGAGCATTTTGCCCACCTCGGTATCTACGAATAGCCGGGATCTCTGCGAGGTTTCACACTACGGCCTCTGTTGATTGAAGAGAGGTCGGGCATGATCGAGCGTATTTCCCGCCAGCGTGGCCAGGGGATGACCGAGTACATCATCGTAGTGGCGTTGGTTGCGGTCGCAGCCATTGCTGTCTACCAGTTATTTGGACAAGTGGTGCGCGCACAAACTGCAGCGATGGTGCGCGAAATTGCGGGAGAGGATGGTACCGCTGAGTCGCGCACAGCCCAGTCGGCTGCGGGCAAGTCCACGACACAGACCAAGACGCGTACGCTGAAGTCGTTCACGGGGCACGCAAAATGACGGACACGATCGCGCTGAAGACCTGCATCGTGATGCGTGGCCAGGCATTGCCGCTGGTACTGGCGCTGATCTCCGTGGGCAGTATTGCCTGGATTGCTTTATATAACGTCAGCCAGACGGCAAGCGCCCGCGTACGTTTGACGCATGCCGCAGATGCCGTGGCATATAGCGGTGCCGTGGCGCAGGCGCGCAGCCTGAATATGCTGGCCTACATCAATCGCGCTCACGTGGCGCATCAGGTTGCGATGGCGCATCTGGTCACCTTGTCCTCGTGGGCTCAGTACGGGCAGACACAAGCGCAACAGCGAGCCTCGCGCAACCCGCCGTCCACGTTGATCACGGGGCTCTTTGGGGCTTCTGTAGGGAAAGCCTATGCGCAGGCCCGGTCGACCGAGGATATCGCGCCTGCACTAGCGCATGCATTTCAGCAGCACGATGATGTGGTGCACCGGATATTGCAGCAGTCCTCCGTTTCCGTCGTGGAAAGCTTAAAGAGCTCTCGCCAGCAAATGATGTCGCGGGTTTTGCGCGCAAACTATCCGGAGTATGGCGGTGAGGGCGGCAGACCTGAGGGCAGGCCATTGCAGATCGCGCTGTTGTCGGATGGCCTGCCGGGATATATCCGGTCTTATCCAGGGCGCCATGCGGGCCGACTGCGCCATATGGTCGAGCATGCAGCACAACGGTATGACTTTCTACAACGGCGCAATCAGACTCGTCGTCATAACTCGATCGTGAAAGATCAATGCCCTGCCAAGCGTCATGAGCTGCGCCGTCGGGGGAATACTCGGTTAGAGATAGACGGGCATTGGTCGGCACGGGACACCTTGTCGTTTCACGCGTTGCGCTCCAATCGTTGGATTGGCTGTTACTACCGCGAGTATGCAATGGGGTGGGGAGACAATAGCCCTCAATCGAAAAAGAACCCCCGCCCCAGTCAACGGCCGCCGCACGGGTTTGCGCAGCAGGATTTCTGGCGGTGGGTACACAAGCACACAACATGGGACTTATCCTCGGGACGCAGTAATCCCATGGCGAAGGCTTACGCCGAGTTCAGCGCAACGCATTGGGCGAGTCGCGGGCTTCCCAACTATTACGAACTGAACGACGATGCGGCATATGGTCCGCTGCGTTTCGCCATTCAGCTGCGTCATTCTGCCGCGCGGTCGGGTATGCAGGGGGTCACGAATTCGCGATTGACTCCGCTAGGCCGATATGCCCACCATGGCCTGGGCGCAAACGGATTCGTGACGGTCAACAGCGCAGCGCACGTCTATTTTGCGCCACCGTCACAGAACGATGGCAACAACGAACTCGCGAGCTTATTTCGTCCTTATTGGCAAGCACGACTGAGCCCGATCCTGCCTGGCGATGTGTCGAGGACTCAGCCATGAAATCACGGCCGCATCGTTCCATTTGTCACGGGCAGGCCGCAGTCGAGGCGATGCTTGCCCTGGTGTTGCTAGGCGGACTTCTGCACGCCGTATTCGCTATCGGGACCGTCTCGCTGCGTGGACAGCAGACGGCGCAGCTGAGTCGTCTGGCCGCGTTCATCCACACCGATAGGCATACCTTCGTCTCCAGCGCGGACGATATCGGAAATGCACAAGTCGAGATCCTGGCCCGCGATTGGCTTAATGTCGATTCCCGGTTGCGCCGCGCACAGGCGACTGATGATTCCGTGACGGTGTTGCCATTCAGTGCAGCTGAGGGAATCGCGATACCGGCTGTGCATCGGCAGACGGTCATCGCGGCCGACACTGGGCATGGTGTGGACGATGCGACCGTATCCGAACGTATTAGACATTCGGCAATAGGGTGGTCCGAGGCTGCACGGGGCTCGACCCGTATTGCTGACGAGTTACGGCATCGTATGCAGCATGTAGACGCGCCATGGGGGCGGGAAGAATGGTCGATGGACTGGTTGAATGCGTGGATCGACTTGGCGCCGGAGCAAGCTAGCGCCGTCAAACGCGACGATTTGACGGGGCCTTGATGCCATGTGCCGATTCAAAGCCTTTGGAAAAGTGCGCTGCAACCTGCGCCGATGGCCAGCAGCGCTTGTCGCGACGATGATCGTGGTGGCCGTTGCACACGCCGCAGAGACATCCGCTCTCAGCGAATTGCCGCTGCCTCCGGGCAGCACACAAACCTCACTTGGTGGGCGGATGCGCTTGTTTGGCACCCCAATCGATATTCGCGTTTTTGACATCCCCCTGCCGATTGCACAAGCCGCGCGGGCAGTGGGCGAGCGTTACCCCTCGCTGTCGGACATAGGGCTCTACCCCCAACGTGTGGTGCTGTCGGGGCACGTTGCCAATCAATTCTGGGTGGTGAACTTCGAATCTAACGGTCCGCGTCATACGCGCGGCAGTCTCTCAATATTGACAGAAACGGAGTTTCCCAGCCAATCGGCGGCACAAAAGAACACCGCGCCGAATCGTGAATTGATGAGCTCGCTCTCATGGTGGCCGGCTGACGCCCGGCTGCGATTACGGCTCGAACAAGAAGAGGGAAGGGGCCGTAATAGCACTCAAATATGGACGTCTACCTCGTCTGCGGAGTCAGTCTGGTCGGCCATTCGTCAAGGCCTGCAACAAGAACGCTGGCAAGCAGAGACCGATACACCGAATGTCAGTCTATGGCGACGAGAGCACAGTCTGCTTCATATCTCAATAACCGCCATTGATGGTGGTACGGGAATTCTCCTGTTGCATCACGATGGAGCGAAATCTTGAGTCTCACATTAGCGGCATTGCGATTGCGCACGATAGGCGTCTGCGGTTCTGCGTTGGCTGCCGGGCTGCTGGCTGCCTGGGCGGTGCACGAACACATTCAAACCCGTGAGCGTGAAATGGAGCGCCAAACAACAGTGGAGATGCGTGCACGCGTGGTCGCTGCGACCGATCTCGCCGCAGGTACGCGACTGCAGATGGACCATTTAGCGGCGCGAGACATTCCGCTGCCCTGGGTGCCGAGCCATTCGTTTGACGCGGACGCTGTGGATCAGGTGCTTGGGGGCGTGCTCACCACCCATCTGAAGCAAGGCGACATCTTGCTTGGGGCACACCTCACGGCAGAGACCGAGTCGCCGCTCTCCGACCTGGTATTGCAGGGACGGCGTGCCGTGACCTTGCCTGCGGCGGAGATCAATGCAGTATCGGGGCTTTTGCAGCCCGATGATCTGATAGACCTTTACGTGTCGTTCATGCACCAGGGCCAGCATCTGACCGCACCGTTGCTACAGAGCGTACGCGTGTTGGCAATCGGCGGCCCTAGCGACTCGCCTGTGTCTATCACGTTCGATACCGCGGAGCGAGACGCTATCAAACTGGTGGCAGCTCGTCATTCGGGTTCGCTGACAGCCATGTTGCGCCATCGCAGCGATGCGAGAGTTTCCGAATCCGCAGCCGCCGGTGACCTGGCCGCTTTGATGGGACTGACTGTCCCGTCCATGGCGGATCGTGCGCCGATTCCGGTTCTATACGGCGATCGTGTTGATACAGAGCCGCTGTCATCAGATGCAGATCCGGCAGAGCAGACGTTTTCCAATTTACCGGATCGAGATGTCCCGCCGCCCAAATCGCTCGCCATATATGCGGAGGGGCGATGAAAAGCATTTTTCTTTCCTTGTCGATAATGTTGGCAGTGCCGGGATCACTATGGCCCGCGATGGCGGCTGACCCTCCGACATACGTGCTCGAGGTCGGCCAAACCAAAGTCGTTCATCATCAATCTGTGACACGCGTTGCAGTGGGTAATGGACAGGTCGTCAGCGCGGTTTCTGTCGAGGGCAAGGACGTCGTCCTCTTTGCTCGGCAAGAGGGGACATCGTCTGTGCATGTCTGGACGCCGATCGGTGTGGGCGCGGCATACGAGATTCAGGTCCGCCCGGCGGGATGGACGCAGATGCAACAGGAAGTGCAGAAGTTGCTCCAGCACATTCCCAGCGTACGCAGTTCGCTGGTGGGCGACAACATCGTCATT
>Ga0164243_10010320_pt1 | contig 13438 bp, 15 predicted proteins | sample OricompcompostOP_FD_108781 | JGI IMG/M metagenome (GOLD analysis project Ga0164243, IMG submission 108781) | Organic Plus compost microbial communities from Emeryville, California, USA - Original compost - Organic plus compost (OP) | ecosystem: Engineered > Solid waste > Mixed feedstock >... | reverse complement strand
CGACGACCTGGCCTTTCGCCCCGCCCTGGCGCGCGGGCGCAACCGGTGCAGGTGTCGTAGCGGCAGCCCGGCGCTCGAAGAAGTCGTCCACCTGCACCGGCTGCGGAGCTGGAGCGGGTGGCTCGGGCTGAGTGGTCGGAATCGGGGCAGGGGCCGGGATGTCGTGGACGACGGGCTGCTCGTGCTCAGGCAGGGCTACCGGTTGCGGGGCGTAGTCGAGCTGGACGTCGGGGATCTCGTAGTGCGGCTCTGGCTCATCCTCGGGCACACGGCGCTGGTCGATCTGCTCGGCCTGCTGTGTCGTGCTCGCGTTCGAGATGAACATGTCGTCCGGGAAGGCGTTCGAGTCTTGGACGGCGGGGGCGACCGCAGGCTCCGGAGTCGGCTCGGGGTCGGGCACCTCGAACTCCACAGCGTCGTCGGGCAGCTCGTCGGGGAGCGGCACTTCGAGGTCCGGTCCCTGCTGCGCGGGCGGCTCGCCGACATGGAGGTCGGCGCCGATGATGTACGAGCCTTCGGTGCGCGTAGTGGTGGCGTACCGGAGCGCGGTGAAGAGGTCGTTCACGGTCGCGGGGAGTGGGAGGCGCTGGGGCTGGCCGTCGAGGATCCCGATGCCATCTGCAGCACCGAGCACGGCGACGCGGGTGCGCTCCGACATGGAAATCGCCCACTGCCTGAGAACAGCTGTGCCTTCTGTGTCGGCGATGACGAGCGGGAACGGGCCTTCCTCGCGCATGCGCTGACTGATGTCCGTCGCGGTCTTGCGAGGGTCGACTCCGTCGAGCACCTTGAACCCGAAGCGTCGGAGAACCGCGGCGACCTCAGGCGCCGAGATCACGCCGACGAACGGAGCACCCATATCCAGATAGCGGCAGAGCCGCCCCTCCCACTCGGTGAAAACTGCATTCCATGACCACATGCGCGGTCGCTCGGTGATTTCGCCGACGCTGGACGGGCTGTTCAGATCGGAGATGCACTCATGTGCCGTTTAGCCTTGTCCAACCGGTTAGACGTGTCTATCCCTTGAGCGGGGGGTGACGACGTGCACACGTCTAGGGCACACTGTCTCTGATCGGAAACGAAGGAGGTTGGCGCATGGCGCAATCCGACCCACCGCAGGTGGTGTTGGCGCGCCGCCTCGAGCTCCTCATGGACGCCACTGCCGTCGAGCGCGGCAAGCCGTACACGTGGTCGGAAGTGCAGCAGTTCGTGCAAGGCGAGGGCGTGAAGCTGTCGCGCGCGCGTTGGTCCTACATGCTCAACGGCACCGGCGGTCTCGTCACGGACTCGCGTCTCCTGCTCGCGCTGGCTCGCCTATTCAAGGTTGACATCGACTACCTGGTGGATCTCGAGAGCACAGCCGTCCCACCGCGCGTGGAGGCGCAGCTCCACCTGATCCGCTCGATGCGCGAGGCGCGAGTTCAGGCGTTCGCCGCGCGCAGCGTCGGTGAGATGTCGCCCGGGCTCATGAACGCGATCAGCGACTACCTCCAGAGCCACGGTGAGGCCGCGGACAGATGACCCACGAAAGCCTGCGCGAGCTCGGCATTGGCCCGCGCTTCTCGCTCGGCGCCGTGCTCGAAGCGCTGCAGGTCTCGCGCGGACGACCCATCGTCGTCAAGCCCGCCGAATGGCTCGAAGGCACCGGGGCGACCGGCCTGTGGATCCCATTCGAAGACGTCGACGAGATCCTCCATCTCCCGACCTCGTCGTTGCTCTATCGCACCCAGATCATCCTCCACGAGCTCGGGCACATGATCCTCCGGCACGACGAGGTCTTCGAGGCGAAAACGGCGCTCTTGGAGCCATTCCTCGGTCAGCTCACTGAGCGGGCGACCGCGCACGCTCTGGCAAGAACCACTCATCGGAACGACTACGAGATTGCCGCGGAGAAGCTGGCCGACGAGATGTTCGCGCTGATCCGCGGAGCGTCCAGCGAGCCCGCGTACTTCGAAGAGATTCTCGGCTGATGGAGATCGCGGTCGCGACGCTCATGGGGCTGGCTGCAGTTGTTCTGCTGTTCACGCACAGGGCCCGGGCCGATCAAGGCGTTCTCTGGACGGCCATCTCGATCTTCTTCGCCGTGCTTCTCAACGTCGACCCCATCTACTTGTGGTTCGATGGCGTGCTCGGCGGCCGCAACGTCGCAGACCTGATCTCGAACCTCCTGCTGGTGGTTGGCATGGCCTACCTGTCGCGCTCCGTGCTGCGTGCGCTCCGTGGCCCCCGCTACAACTCGAAGACGCTTCTCGCGGGCCTCGGCGTGGCGATGCTCGGCCTCATCATCACCTTCCCGTTCATCGACGCGCCCGCCTCGAGCACGACCTTCATGCTCGACTTCGGCGACCAGCCGGCGGCCGCCGCTTACTCAATGATCGAGTTCGGGTACGTCGGCCTCGTGATGGTGGTGACGGGCGTCGCCTGCCTTCGGCACCTACCGGAGATGAGCCGGCGGGGGTTCCGCATCGGCTTCATGCTCGTCACGCTCGGCTGCGCATGCGCCGTCCTGCTCGTCATCGACATCTTCGCGATGGACGTTCTCCACCTGCTCGGCTCGGACCTCATGGGCGTCGTGGCGATCGCCTACTCGCCGCTCTACCTCGCCGCGATCGCACTGCTCAGTGCGGGCTTCGCGATGCCGCCCCTTAGCCGCTACGTCGAGCGGCGATCCCGTACTCGACAGCTCGTGGAGGCCAACCAGGAACTCCAGCGGGTGTGGGCGCGCATCACGGGCGAGCCCTGGAAGCAGGAAGGCGATCTTGACCACGCAGCTCGCCTCCACCGGATCACCGTCGCGCTGCAGGACCAGCTCGCCGCCGTCCCCAGCCTGAGGAAGCGGCTCTCGCCTGGCGAGGCCGGCTGGATTCAACAAGCGGAAGAGTTGCTGTTTCATGCTCCGGCTTCTGCCTGACGCGGCAGCGGCGAGGTTCGTCGCGAGCCGCGCGCCGCGGGTGTCGCCGCGCCGATACCGGCTCCGCGTACTTCACGCGGCGGACGGCGTCGTGGTGCTCGAGTCGACCCAATCGACCGTGATGCCTGGACGCTACGGGCTCCTCGATCGCGACGGATCCTTCGTCCAGGTGGGCGACGTGCTGCGCGCGAGCCCCGAGCAGGTCGTGCGGCGCCTGCACGGCGAGCTGCCTCCCCAGATGCTGACGCGTCCCGTCAGCTGGACGGGGCGGCTGCACGCATCACCCGCTGACGTCGGTCGGATGCCGGAGCTCATCGAGCTCGCCGACGTGCAGGCGTGGCAGTTCCAGGCGCTGGGCGGTGAGCGGGAACGCTGGGCCGTGCATCTCGGCGGTCTCGGAGCTGATGGCCTGAGCGCCCTCCGAGGTGTCACCGCTGCAGACATGGCAGGCTACGGCTCCCTCGTGCTGAACGTCGAGTACGGGGGTACGCACACCTTCGGGGTCGACGAGCGCGAGCACCTCCGCGCCGCGATCGCCTATCTCCGTGCGATCGGCGCGACCCGCGTGTCGATCATCGGTTGGTCTTACGGCGCCTCCGCCGCTCTCAGCTACATCGCCTCCGGTGCCGACGACATCGTGACCTCCCTCGTCGGCGTGAGCCCTCTCGTGAGCTGGCGCGATGCCATCCGTGCTGCAGTCGAATCGGCGGGCCTGAGACCGTCCGTCACGGACCGCGCGATGCGCCTACTCGACGAAGCTGCGGCTTCCGGGCTCGAGGTGAGCGCGCTCGGCTGGCCGGGAGATGCGCCGCTGCCCATCCCCATGCTCGCGATCCACTCGCGCGGGGACCGCACGCTGCCGTTCTCCAGCACCGCAGCGTTCGCCGAGCGGAACCCGTCGGTCGTGCTCTCGGAGCGAACGCCTTCGCCACACACTCTCGAGTGGAACGCGGGCGGCAACGCTCTGCTCGCCGATGTGGCGTCGTTCCTGCGGAGGTGAGCAGGAGGCCCGCGGCGAGCTTCACAAGTGCCCACCGCGGGCCTGGTCGAATCGACCGTCCTGCGCGACGCCACTGGCGAAGATGGCGTCTACCGTCCTACCCCTGCGGCAGGTGCCTCGATTGGGGCGCTGTTGAACGATTCCGCCACGCCGCTAGCCTTCGCGCATGACGTTCTTCGACGACTACCTGAGCGCCGACATCGAGCAGCGCAACGCATTCATTGAGACCAAGCTCATCGAGGCCATCCGGCGCGGCGGCGAGGACGACCTGCTCGGTGAGATCGAGCGGTTCAACCTCTCGCCGTCAGAGATGAAGTCCATGCTCGCCCACACGATCGGGAGCCTCAACAGGACCGAGATCGAGCGGAACAGACTGCGCAGGGGAATGCGCTGACTCAGTCGTTGTCGCCGCCGTGCATCGCCCACGTGTAGAGCATGTTGATGCGGTCTCGGCGGGTTGGCGGCACGGCGTAGTGGCCGTAGAAGCGGGTGAGCTCGATGTGCAGCAGCGCAACCTTCTCGTCATCGTCGGGGCTGAACGAGCCGGGGTCGGCGGCGACCAGGGACAGCATCGGATAGTCCGAAGGCGAGCCCTCCGGGAGGTGCGTCACGGCGTCCGCGGCGATCGTGCCGGCCACGCTGTCGCTCACCTCCCGCACGCCCGCGCGAAGCTCAACCTGCATCGTGGCGACCCGGAGGGCGTCCTCCGACGGGGCCTGGATCTCCGGTACCGCCTCGAGCAAGCTCGTGGGCGCGGTGCGCTGCTGCTCGGCGAAGCGCCCCGCTGCGTTGTGGAGGTTCCCCTGAGCGTCGATCGTGAGGTTCATACCCACATGAGGGCGGGCGAGCTCGCGAGTCGTCAGACGTGGAAGGCGCGCCAGCGCCACCACTGCCGCGGCAGCTGTGTCGGCACCCGGGCGGACGCAGTCGTCGGGACATCGCCGCTCAGAACTCCGGCCACGAGGCGGGGAAACGCGTGGCCGCTCCCGTGTGCGGTCGCGAGCACCGTCGAGCCTGGTCTTGCTTTGCGGAGCCAGTGCTCGATGTTGCCAGGGAGGCCCTGATAGCAGACGTGCAACAGGATCATGCCGGCGGCGGGCTCGCTCGGCAGCAGGTCGTCAACGGACTCGACGATCGCCGACGGACGCCCCGTGGAGACCGTGCCATTCCTTGTGGCTGGATCCCGGCCGTGCGCGACGATGACGAGCACGTCGTCGGCGCCTGCCGCGCGGACAGCCGCTCGGAACGCATCCGCGTCGTCGGAGCGCCCCGCTTGCCATCGAAGCTCCATGCCGGCGGCGGTCGCGACGTCTTCCAGCGCATCGCGGAGCAGGGCGAGCTCGGGAGCGTCTGCATCGAAGGTTGCGACGACCACTTGGCGCATGCGGAGACTCTAGCTGGATGCCGCGAGCAGCCCGCCGAGCCACCTGGCGACGTCGCTCGGTGTTGTGGCGTCGGCTCCTGCGGGGGAGCCGGGGAAGGCGAGGACGAGTGCCGCCGCGTCTTCCCACTTCTCGGCGTCGGCCGCGCGATCGGCTTCGGCTTCGGCGTCGGTGCGACGGTCCATGTTGTCGTGCGCGGGCCGAGCATCGAAGAACTCTGCCACCCACGCGCGCTCGAGCACCATCACCAGGCTCGGCCACCCACGTCGCTCTGACGCCGCCTTGGCCGCCCGGCGCACAGCGATGCGCTCGGCCTCCTGCGGACGAGGAGGGAACATCGCGACGCCGCGCACGATCGACTCGAGCTTCTGCGGGTCGGCGCCGAGGAGGGCCTCGCTGCGGGAGGGCGTGTAGTCAAGCCAGAGGTCGAGGAGCCGCTCGTCGACGCCGAGCTGATCCCACTCGGGGGAACCGGCGGCGAGGTCGTGGGCGGCCTGCAGCGAGCTGCGCAACTCGACAGCGAACTCGGGCCGCTCCAGCTGCTCGCAGATCCAGCGGCGGTCTCGGTTCGAGCCGATGTGGGGGAGTGGCACCCCGAGGCTGCGGGCGAAGGTATGCGCGGCAATGGAGTGCCGCTCCCACTCGCCCATGGAAGGGTTCTCCTCGAGCATGCGCAGCGCGAGCTCAGCGTGCATCTGCTCGACATGCCCGATGTAGCTGTCCTCGGCACTCGGGAAGGTGAGGGTGTCGCCGACCTCAGGCAGGGTCGCGCCGATCGCGCGGGCATCGCGCATGCGGGCTCGGCGCACCTGGGTGATGCCGGACGGCACGCAGGCGCGCGAGAACGAGTCGAGCCACCCGAGCGGGTTCTCGGAGATGTGCCGCAGCGGAATGAGCTTGTCGCCGTCGAGCAGTCGACGCTCGATGGCGGAGACGACGTAGCTCGCGATCTGCTCGCGCTCGGTGGTCGGGAACGGGGAGGCGCCTTCGAAGTGGCGGATAGCGCGCTCCACAGTGCCGAGCTCGGGTGCGAGGGCGAGGCTGAGGATGTGGAGTCGCGATCCGATGTCGTCGATCGCGTTCGCGCTCGCCTGGATGGCGACGTTGCGGATCTCGCGGGTGAAACGCTCTCGGACGGGGATGCTCACACCACGCACATGCGCGGTGCGCGCGGCGCCGCCGGCGGGCCCTCGGAACAGGGCTCGAAGGCTCACGATAATGTCGCTTATCGTGGGGTCATGGGCATCGAGCGATACGCACCCACGACGAACGCCGAGCGGCACCGGCAGCTCGCCGGCGCGTGGCTCGCCTCGTTCCTCTCGGGCAGCACCAGGCGCGCCTACGCCGGCGATCTCCGCGAACTGTTCGAGTTTCTCGACAAGGGCGGCGTCGACGCGCTGCTCGCAGAACGCCGGCACCTCGACGTCTGGCGTAGCGCCCTCGTCGGGGCCGACTCCACAGTCGGGCGCAAGCTCTCCGCCGCCTCGAGCTTCTACCGGTACGCCGAGGCAGAGGGGCGCATCGCATCGAGCCCGATGCGGAACGTGCGCCGCCCAAAGGTCGACGCCGACTTCAGCGCCACCAGAGGCCTCACGAAAGAGGAGGCGCAGGCGCTCATCGCGGCGGCGGCCGCGGACACCGCACGCAGCCTCGCCTATGTGAGCCTGCTGCTGCTGACAGGCGTCCGGTCAGCAGAGGCCCTCGGCTCCGATGTCCCCGACCTGCAGCATGACGCTGGCCACCGCGTGCTAATCGTCACCCGGAAGGGAGGCAAGCGGCAGAAGATCGTGCTCCCGGCGCCCGTGCTCGAGGCCTTCGCCGCCTACCTTGGCGCGGGCGTGGCCTACGGCACCGAGCTCGCGCGCATCGACGACGAGGCGGCAGGAGTTCCGATCTTCACCACCTCAACCGGCAAGCGGTGGGTGGCTTCGGAGGCGTTCAGGACGGTGCAGCGCCTCGCCACGGCGGCAGGCATCGAGGGCGTGGTCTCGCCACACTCGCTGCGCCACACCCACGCCACCATCGCCCTCGACGAGGGAGTCGCCCTCGTCGATCTGCAGGACAGCATGGGCCACGCCGATCCGCGCACCACTCGCCGATACGATCGTGCGCGGGGCCGTCTCGAGCGCGCGAGCTCGTACGCCGTGGCCGCGGCGCTCTCCCGCTGAAGTCGAGCCCGCGCTCATTTGGGCATGACGACCATCGACGCCCACGGCAACCTCCACGAGCGTGACGGCCGCTTCGGGCAGAAGCCTCCCTCGAGCCCGGGCGAACTGCACCTGCCGTCAACATCCGAGCGGGCGATCACCGTGGACGCAGACCTGCTCTACGGCGAAGGCGATCCGGCAGCTCGGCTACGCGAGCTGCTCGCCGCTGCCTATCCGGGACTGGAGCTCGGGTTCATGGCCGATGGCGAAGCCCGCGTCAGCTCGTGCTGGCGCGGGCTTTCTCATGCCCTACCTGCGGTTGCTGGTCGGTGGGTTGTGCTTCACCCACTCGGCCCAGACGACCGCCGCGGCGAGGTCGAGCTCGTTGAGCGGGAAATAGCCCAGCAGCACCCGGCGCTCCGGGTCGGCATCCCAGGTGACGGCGCGCAGCAGCCGCCGCTTCTTCGTGCCGACTTGGATCTCGGTGGCGCGGATGATGGCGACCCGGGTGGACTTGTCGAACATGATCCAGGAACCGGGCTCGACGTCGCGCTGTAGCTGAGACATCGGCGACCAGTGCTGAACCACGAGGCGAGCATAGGCACGGCCGCCGACTGTGGTGCCCCGGGCAAAAAGAAGCGGCGCGGAGCACATGGATGGCTCCGCGCCGCTTCTCAGCGAGGCTGGGGTCAGGGCGTGACGCCCGACCCCTTCGCCTCCGGCTGGTTGTCGTGGTCGAGGTCGCCGTTCGGCAGCACCGGGACGACGCGCGCCGTGAAGCTGATGGCACTGCCCTTCTCGTAGCGGAAGTTCGTGCCATAGGCGAACGTCGCGCCGGGCTCGAACACGTAGGGCTCCTCCGCCTTCCAGTCGTAGGCGCTGTAGTTGACGCCCATCTCCTCATAGAGCGCGCTGTCGACGACCGAGTCCATGCCCTGCAGGTAGGGCCAGTCGTCGTAGCGAGCGTCGACCTCCACGAGGAGGTTCGAGAGGTTGATCGCCTCGTCGCCCGTGTTCGTCACCACGTAGTTCAGGAATACGATCTCGTCGCCGACGGCGATGACCGGCTTGCCGTCCGGCGTCGCGAACGAGCCGGTCTTCGTGGCGGCCACGGTGCCCACCTGGTACACGTCGACACGGAAGCCGTCACTCTCGAGGGTGGCGATCTTCTCGCCGTCGGTCGTGTAGGGGAGCGCCCACTCGGCGAGGGTCGCGGGGCCGTCGGCGGCATCGACCGGCTCGGCGTCGGTCTCATCCTCCTGCTCCTGGGCGATGGGCTCTTCCTCGGCGACCTCGCTCGCCGCGGGGGCGCAGGCCGCCAGGATGCCGGCGAGGGCCAGACCGGCCATCGATGCGGCGAGGATGCGGGTGTTCCGCATGTGCTCTCTCTTTCTCTTGGTGGGGAGCAACTACTCGCGAACGAGCAGTTCGACGGCGCCGGTTGCGCCGAGGCTTTGGAGGAACGTGAGCTCCGTCGACGGATCGAGCCAGACGATCGCCTTGCCAGCGGGCGCGGGGACCGCCGAGAACGGCGCGTAGCTGGTCGCTAGGAGGAACAGCGGGATCTCGCCGTCGTACTCCTCGAAGGCGATGACGGTCGCGAGGCGGTCGTGCATGAACACGGTGAGCGTGTCCTCATCCAGCCCTTCCACGGGATGATCCGCGAGCACTGCCGCCTGGGCGTGGGCGGCTGCGTTCGCCAGTGCCTCCAGGCGCATCTCGAGCTGCTCATCCAGCGCGGCGGCGGAGTGCCCGTCGAGGAGGTGGTCGACGAGCTCGGAGACGCTGTCGCCGTAGATGACAGTGCTGTCGGTCGCCACGAGCAGAGCGTGGGTCGGATCGGTCATGATGCTTCTCCCCAGGGGACGATGCCTTCGAGCGCAGCCATCGGCACTCGTTCTGTGATGGGCTCGACGATGTCGATCGCCGGGATGTGGCCGAGGTGGCTCGTCAGCCACAGCAGCCACTCGGGTGGCAGGTTGCCCTCGTCGGGCACCCGCCCCACGCTCAGGTGGTCGCGTACGCCGAGCTCGGCGTTCCTGCCCACAGGCAGACGGATGGCGACATGGCTGAAGGTGCGCACGGGCTTGCGGTGCGGACCCCGGACAGCGAGGAAGTCCCACTCGAGGACGCGATCGGCTCGCTTCTCCCACAGGTCGAGATCCGCTTCGGGGACCGCAACCGCCCAGCCATCGAATCCGTCGAGAACGGCGACGTCGGCCACGGGTGCGGCGGCGATCGCGATCCGGCTCATGTCACCCACATGCGCGGTGGTGGCGGCCCGTCGGCTGATGCTCAGATTCCAAGGGAACGCACGGCCTCGTCGAAGTGCCGGTCGGTCGGAGGCTCGGAGGTGCCGTCGAGGGCCGCATACGCCCACGCCTTGCGAACGGTCTTGTCGTAGCGGCGCAGCGTGATGACACCACGCTCGAGGGCCCGGTCCAGCCCGGTCAGCCTCTCAGGCGCGATCTCAGCGGTATAGCGACGCACCTCAGCTGCCGTGAAGTCGTTCAGGCTGCGGGCGTCGTCGCGCCCGAAGGCTGCTGCGAGACGGGATGCGGCCGCGGCGTCCGCCTCCTTCGCGCGCGCGAGCACTTGTCGCGCGTCCGCCTCCGTCAGCGACCCCCGTCCGCTGCTGCCAGGGCCGCCCGCTCGAAGCCGGTTGGTGCTGCGGTCCAGCAGCGGCCCGGAGATCCGCGAGAGGTGGCGCCGTTTCGCGAAGGGCGTGCACTGACAGCTGGCGGCATGTCCGCAGGGGCACGGCGAGGCCACCATCGCCACCTGCACCTTTGCGGGGAAGGTGCGAGTGCTGGATGCCCGCGCGATGGAGAGCTGACCGGTCTCCATAGGCTGCCGCAGCGCGTCCAGTGCCGACGGCGCGAAGTCGGTCACATCCTCGAGCAGGAGCACTCCGCCGTCAGCGCGCGCGATCGCTCCCGGCTGGATGAGCGAAGACGCCACCGTACTCTGGGCCTGTGCTCTGGTCGCGAAGTGGCCGCCGAGTTGCACCCCGTCGCGGTCGAATGCCAGGAACTTGTCGTCGGCGAGCTTCTCGATGCGCGCATCGCCGACGCCGAGTTCGATCGTCCATTCCCCGCCCGGAGTGCGCGTCCCGATGCGCTGCGGCCGTCCTTCCCAGTTCGCCGCCGGCCCGCCACCGACGAGCGACGGCAGCGATGCCGAGCTGTCCAGCGTCTCGATCGGTCCTCCCCGGAGCCGGGCGATCGCATGGACGAGCGCGACGGCGTCGTCGTGCTGAGTGTCGTCGGCGACGATGAGGACAGGCTCTCCGGTGAGGGCTGCTGTGAGCGCGAGACGCTGCCCTTCGTCGCCGAGCTGGATCTCCTCGAAGGGCCGCTGTGCGCGGTCGTCGTCACGATGCCGGGAAGCCAGGCCTGCGGCCGGTTCGCTGTTGCTCTTCTCGCTGAACTGGCCCGCGCCGTCGTGGAGGTTGCCGCGGGCGTCGATCGTCGTCATGCCCACATGTGCGCGGGCCGTCAAGCCTCGGTGCTCTCCCTGGGATCCTGCGCGCGTCGTTCCTGCTCGCGGCCGACGGCGGCCATCCGCGCACGGGCCGCGTTGGCGCGCTCGAAACCCTTCAGGGGCTTGCCGGTCTCCGGGTCGAGCTCCCACTCCTCGTAGTGCTTCGGGCCGGTGCCGTAGCTGGGGTTCTCGGCCTCGCGACGCGCCTCGTGCACGTCGTCGAGCTGCGGGAACAACTCCCTGACGACGGAAGGGTTGGGCCTGGTGACGGAGTCGATCTGCCCCTCTGGGATTGGTGCGCGGCCGCGGCGCTTCAGTTCGGCGATCAATTGTTCCTCGGTGGCGAAGAAGCCCTTCATCACGAACGGCCGCTGCCCCTCGAGCTCAGCGGCGCCTACACCGCGGGAGATCGAGCCGTCGGACTTGATGTGGTCCGGCACCTCGGGCACGGACGCTGGGTCACGGAAGACCAGCTTCCGGTTGCCGTCGGTCGCGCGCGGACCCAGCAGCATCTTGTTCGTGAGGTTCGTGCGCAGCGCCGTGCCGATGCCGGTAGAGGTCGAGGCGACCTGGGTGGAGATCACGAGCTGGAAGCCAACGAAGCGCATCTCGGCAGCGATCTTGTCGACGTAGCTGGAGATGAGGTCGATGGCGAGGTTCTTCGTCTCTGCCTCAAGCCGCAGCGGGTGGTCCGTCGGCAGCGACTTCGGCACCGCGGACTTCGCCAGCAGACCGGTGTACTCGTCGACGACGATGAGCACTGGCGGCATCGTGCGCTGCACGTCGGGGGGAAGCTCGGCCAGCTTCTTGGCTGCGTAGCGCTTCAGGGTCTCGGCGCGGCGTCGCCCCTCCTCGTAGAGCTCCTGGAGGGCGACGGCGTTCTCCTCGAACGAATGCGCTCCCCAGCCGCCGCGGCGCACGAACGGCCGCCAAAGCTCGAAGTCGACGGCCTTCTGAGGTACGTCGCAGATGACGAGCTCCGCGCCGGAAGCCAGGGCTCCCGCGATGATGACGTTCAGCGCAGAGGACTTGCCGGCGCCCGAGACGCCGCCGAGCTGCAGGTGCGGCCCGGCGTTGAAGTCGAGGTAGGCCGTCTGGTTCTCCTCGTCGCCCCGCTCAGCCAGCGCCAGCCCGATCGGCAGAGGAGCGATCGTCCCGGCGGAGGCCTGGGGGAGAAGCTTCATCGGGTACGGCGCGAGGGGCGGGAACATCGGCGGCTCGGAGGGGACGATCTCGGCGGTGAGCTTGGCGGCGGATGCCGTGAAGTACCAGCCGAAACGCCCCACCACCTGCTCCGCGACCTCCTGCAGCTTCACGTCGTGCTTGGAGGGCATGTACGTCGACGGCAGGCCGAGCGTGAACCCGCCGCCGCGGCGCTTCGCTACCTGCACGTCCCAGGGGCGCACACCCATCGCGACCGCCACCGCTTCCCGCGCGCGTCGCTCCTCGTCGCTGAGACGAGACATGGTCGCCTGGTTCAGATACGGGTCGAATCGGGTGACGAAGTAGCCGGCGTGCTGAGGGTCTGACTCGAGCTCGGCGGCGATCTTCTCGCCGTCCGTGGCCTTCGTGCCGCGGCGCAGTTCGACGCGGTACGAGTCGCTCTTGGGCTCCTCCGACTTCGTCACCTGGGTCAGAAGGCCACGTCGGGTGAGGGTGAGCAGTCCGGTCGCCGGGTCGAACGACTGCAGTTCCCATCCGGTTCCGCGGCCAGACTCTGCGACCTTCGACATGACGCGATCGATGTGCTGCTGATTGCTCGGGTCGAAGCTCTTGCCGACGGGCAAGCTCATCCGCTCGATCGCCACAGACGCCTCCAAGGTGAGGCATCCGGTCGCCTCACCACCGCACCCCTGCGGCGGAGAACGGCCGGCGCGTTAGGAAGCGAGTGCCTCGTCGATCGCCTCCACGAGGGCGTCGTTCGCCCGCTCGCTCGTCAGATCCTCGACGACGTCACGCAGATGCCACCACGCGGGCGTATCGGCGATCCTGGCGGCTGCCTCTTCTGCGGTGCCGAAGCGCTCGATGATGCGCGCTGCACGCTCGGGTTCGCTCTCCGAGATGAAGCCTTCGGTGATGCGGTAGACGATCTCGCCCGTGTCGATCGCGGGCGCCATGCGCCCGTCGAAGTCCGACAGCGCCGCGTAGAGGTCGTTGCGCTGCTCGACGCTCGCACGATCGGCGAGCAGGTCAGCGGCGGACTTCACTCTGACCTTCTTGGTGAGGTCGAGCGTCCACTCGTCCCACCCTTCGCCCGAAGGTACCTCGTCGAGGAGCTCCGCGATGCGATCGGTGTTGCTGAGGTTGAGGTCCGCGAGCCAGAGGGCTCCGTCTCGCTCGTTGGTGAGGGGGATGCCCTGACCGTCCGCGTCGTAAAGCCCGATCAGCCTGAGTTGCTCTTCGCCGTCCCAATCGCGGGAGATGGATGCCGAGACCGCCTCCGGGTGCAGCCGGGTGACCTCGTGGACGATGCTCGCGAGGGAGGCCTGGGCGAGAGCGTAGTCGGCGGCGTCGG
>Ga0164243_10010319_pt1 | contig 13439 bp, 10 predicted proteins | sample OricompcompostOP_FD_108781 | JGI IMG/M metagenome (GOLD analysis project Ga0164243, IMG submission 108781) | Organic Plus compost microbial communities from Emeryville, California, USA - Original compost - Organic plus compost (OP) | ecosystem: Engineered > Solid waste > Mixed feedstock >... | reverse complement strand
CTGGCACCGCGTCGCGCTGGTCCGCACCGGACCCGCCCTCCACATCGAACTGACCTCTGGCGCGTCACTGCTCGTCAGCGCAGACCGCCCCGACCTCGCCGTCCGCGCATTCCGCCGACTCCGACGGATCGCCGCCAACCCATAGCCGCTGCCAGCCTCCTCCCGCGCGTGACCCGGGCCTGGGGGAACACCGCCTCAGCGATCGTCGACGGCCGGACCGTGTGCGGCACCGGCCGGCGGAACGCACTCGTCGTCGGGCGCCGACGCCACGAGCCGGTACCCCACTCCCGGTTCGGTCAGCAGGTGTCGAGGACACGACGGCTCCTCCTCGAGCTTGCGACGCAACTGGGCCACGTACTGGCGCAGGTAGTGCGTCGCACCCTCGTGCTCGGGCCCCCACACCTCCCGCAGCAGCTGACGTCCAGGTACAACCCGGCCCACGTCGCGGGCCAGGATCTCCAGCAGCCGCCATTCAGTGGGAGTCAGACGCAGCTCACCATCGCCGCCGCGGACGACCCGGTCACGGATGTCCACGACTGCTCGGCCCACCGCGAACACCGGCCCGCCGGCGGCGGGGGCGGCGACACTGCGGCGCAGGATCGCCCGGACACGGGCCACGACCTCGTCGACGTCGAACGGCTTGGTCACATAGTCGTCGGCGCCCGTGTCGAGCGCGGCGACCACGTCACCGCTCCCGGCCCGCCCGGACAGCACGATGATCGGGACCGGGAGCCAGGTGCGCAGCGCGCGGATCACCGTCAGGCCCGCCATGTCCGGCAGCCCGAGGTCGAGCACGACCAGTGCCGGTCGCAGGGCGAGCGCCGCGTGCAGCGCGTACGCGCCGTCGGCGGCGACGGTGACCGCGTACCCCCGTGCCCGCAGGTTGACCTGGAGCGTACGCAGGATCCGCGGGTCGTCGTCGACCACGAGGATCCGCGTCGGCACCGGCGACCGGCCGCGCCCGCGGCCCGGCAAGGACCGAGGACGCACCGGCTGGCCGCCCTCGACAGGATCCGGGGTCGCGTCGCCACCCGCAACGGGTACGACCCGCTGTTCCACGACCCGCGACCGCACACGTTCGACGCTCACAAACAGTGAACGGTGGCAGCGCCGTCAGGCAACTCCGGTCCCTCCCACACACGGTGCCCTACCGACGACAGGTCACGCGCGAGCGATCTGTCGACGGCCCGGCCACCCACTGCGCCGGACGTCGCGGCCGGCCGGTAGGCGTGCCGGTTGGAGGCCCGGCGCGACCACAGGTATCTGTTGGGCTTCTTGACGCGATCCATACGCGCGGCATGGCCGCGTTCCCCGGCGGATGGGGTACGACAGACGGAAGCGTCGAGGGAGGCCCGGTGGCCCTGCGAAGAAGCGTCCTGCCGCTGGTCGCGGCCCTGACCGGACCCGTCGCGGTCTGCGCCGTGTTGCTCCCGGCGCGTGGCCACCTGGCCAACACCAACGTCGCGCTCATCCTGGTCGTGGTCGCGGTCTCGGTCGCCGCCACCGGTCACCGCCCGGCCGGCTACCTCGCGGCGCTCTCGGCGGGCGTCTGGTTCGACTTCTTCTTCACCCGCCCCTACCAGCGGTTCAGCATCGACGACCGCTCCGACATCGTGACGGCGGTGCTGCTCCTCGCGGTCGGCGCGGCGGTGACCGAACTGGCCGTGTGGGGCCGCCGGCAAGCAGCCGCGGCCGAGCGACGCCGCGTCTACCTGGCCGGTATCGAGGCCGCCGCCGCGGCCGGCGCGGTGGGCGGGTCGGCGGGCGCGATGGTCCGGCAGGTGTCCGATCAGCTGGTCACCGCGCTAGGCCTACGCGGCTGCCGTTTCCAGCTCGGCGTCGCTGGGGTCGGCAACCCGGCCCGGCTCGGCCGAGACGGCCAGATCACCCTCGACGGCCGCCGGTGGGAGGCCGTCGACCTGCCCACCGACCGCGATATCGAGCTCCGCGTCGAGAAGGGCGGCCGCCTCTACGGCCGCTATCTACTCACCGCCGGGCCCGGCACCCGTCCGTCCCTCGGCGACCGCCGGCTGGCCGTGACCCTCGCCGACCAGGTCGGCGCCGCACTGGGCTGACAGCGTTCAGAAGTCGAGGTCTTCGATCGGCGGCTGGCCGGCCATGCCGGCGACCAAGACCGGGTCGCCAAGACACTCCACCTGGCCGGCGTGGGACGGCTCACCCTCGACGAGGTCAACCGGCGGCTGCGCGCCGTCTACGCGGCGCGGACCGTCGCCGACCTCGATCCGCTCGTGTCAGACCTCCCGGACACGGCGATGCGGCGGACGCGGACGCACCCTCCACCGGATGGGCGGTCGCCGAACCTGGGTAGCGCCACCCGCGCCGGGCGGGTGGCTGCCGACACGCAGACTGACTTGCCTGTCCGTTTGCGGCGACGCGACCATCGACCTGCGTGAGGCCCGGTTCACCGGCGACGAACTGCATGTCCGAGGACCGCCGTACTCGGCGCGGTCACCATCATCGTCCCGGACGACGCCGACCGCGACACCAGTACCGCCGTCATGCGCACCGTCGACCCGCCCTTCGCCGACACCACCCCCGGCACACCCGTGCATCGTGGTCACCAGCGTCGCCGTCATGAGTGACGTCACCATCCAACCCGCAAGCCGGGCTCCGTGATGGTGGACAGCCCGGCGCCGCTGAGGTCGTCATCGGTGGATGACGCGGCCACCACCGGATCCGCGGCGATCGGGCGGCAGCGGAGCTTGCGGCGGTGGGATGGTCACGCGGCGGTGATCGGGCTCAAAGCGATGGCCGGCGAAGACCGCCTCACAACGCGTCGTTGTCCGCACGGTGGCCGCCGGGTTCCCGACCTCGGCGGCACCTGCTGCGAAAGGGCTACACCGTGGGCGGAGCCTGACGGCCGATCCGCGGCACGGGAAGGTCGGTAGCGAGGAAGACCCGGATCGTCTCGGCGATGCCGGGCCAGTCCGGCCCCAGCCAGATGAAGTGACTGTCGGCGCGACACTCGACCAACTCGGCATGCCGGATGGCGGCGGCCAGGGACTCCGCGTGCGCGAACGGCACGCCGCCGTCATTGCCGGTCGCGACCACGAGGGTGGGCTGGCCCACATCCCCGGTCACGTCGGGTGTCGGAGTCAGGTCGTTGACAAACCCCTCGCCGGAGCGCATCCGCGAGAACAGGGCGAGCAGCATCGCACGATCCTCGGCGGAAAGGGCGGCCACGACCTCAGGGACCGGTCGGGTAGAAAGATCGCGTAACAGCAGCCGCAGCCCAGCATCGGGCGCGAGGCGCATCAGCGCATGGACGGCGCCCCACGTCACGGGCTCGATGCGGCCCGCGAACACCGCGCGTGCCGCCAACCGGGTCCGGCGGTCAGGCCAGGGAAGCCACCCGACGGCGCTCTGCAAGATCAGCCGGTCGACCAGGTCCGGATGACGTGCCGCCATCGTCACCGCGGTCGGGCCCCCAGCGGATATGCCGACGACGGCCGTGACCTCGGTGATTCCGAGGTGCCCACACAGCGCCCTGGTGACGTCCGCGAACCCGGCTACGGACCTGCCCGTCGAAAGCGGCGTCCGGCCGTAGCCGGGGCGTGACGGCGCCAGCACCGTGTAACCCGCGTCGGCGAACACGTCTTCGCCCAACGCCAGACCAGCCCGCATATGTCCACCATGGAACACCACGACGGCGGCGTCGCTGCGCTGCTCCAGCCGATACTCGACCAGCCCCGCATCCAATTCGACGAGGGTGGTGCTCCGCTCAAGACCCGTCAACGTGCCCGCCCCCAGCCGGTCGGTGGTACAGACACTATCCAGACGCCGACCAGGCTTCCCGGCACACCCATCGCTCAATCTAGCCCACCCGCCCTTGCGGACGACAGGGGCGACCGATGCAGGAAACTGGGCCTGTGCCTGCGAACCAGCCGGACATGATCATGACTGCGCGTCGCGGCTGCGCGACCGACGGGCGCCTGTTGCGGCCGGTCGCGGTCCAGCGAATCGGCATTGCATATCAGGCGTGACAGCTAGGGACGCGATCCCGCCAGGACGCCGGGACCACCCGCACGCGAACACCCAGGCGGCATATCGCTGCCCGATATCGGATGCCGTAATGTCGGTGTGTGGTCCGGCGGAGGAGTAGGCATGGTTGAGTCAGTGGCTGGCGTCACGTCGGCGGGACTGCGGCGTCGGTTGGGGATGGTCGACGCGGTCGTGATCGGTCTCGGCGCGATGATCGGCGCGGGGATCTTCTCCGCTCTCGCTCCCGCGGCGTACGCCGCCGGCTCCGGCCTGCTGCTGGGCCTGGGTCTCGCGGCGGTGGTCGCGTACTGCAACGCCACGTCGTCGGCGCGGCTGGCCGCCCGCTACCCGGCCTCTGGCGGCACCTACGTCTACGGACGGGAACGACTCGGCGACTTCTGGGGTTATCTGGCGGGCTGGGGGTTCGTGGTCGGCAAGATCGCCTCCTGCGCGGCGATAGCTCTGACCGTCGGCCTCTACGCCTGGCCCGACCACGCGCACGCGGTGGCGGTGGCCGCCGTCGTGGCGCTCACCGCGGTGAACTACGTGGGAATCGAAAAGTCTGCCCTGCTGACGCGGCTGATCGTCGCCGCCGTCCTCGCCGTGCTCGCCCTGGTCGTGGTTGCCACCCTCGGCTGGGGTGCGACGGACACGGCCCGGCTGGACATCGGTACGGACGCGACCGTGGACGGGGTCCTGCAGGCAGCGGGCCTCCTGTTCTTCGCCTTCGCCGGATATGCACGCATCGCCACCCTCGCAGAGGAGGTTCGTGACCCGGCCCGTACCATTCCCCGCGCCATCCCCGTCGCACTGGGCATCACGCTCGCCGTCTACACGGTTGTGGCCGTCGCGGTGCTGCTGGTGCTGGGCCCGCAGCGGCTGGCGGACACCGCCGCGCCGCTGTCCGACGCGGTCCACGCCGCCGGCATGCCCCAACTGGCGCCGGTCGTACGCGCCGGTGCCGCCCTGGCCGCGCTCGGCTCGCTGCTCGCGCTGATCGTCGGCGTCTCGCGGACCACCCTGGCCATGGCCCGTGACCGCCACCTGCCCCACGCCCTGGCAGCTGTGCACCCCCGCTTCAAAGTGCCCCACCGCGCCGAGGTGCTGGTCGGTGCCGTTGTCGCCGCCCTGGCCGCCACAGCGGACCTACGCTCCGCGATCGGCTTCTCCTCGTTCGGCGTCCTCGTCTACTACGCCATCGCGAACGCCTCGGCATGGACGCTCTCGCCCGCGGAGAACCGGCCGCCCCGGATCATCTCTGTCATCGGACTCGCCGGCTGCGCCGTGCTCGTCGCCGCCCTGCCGATCTCCTCGGTGATCTCCGGCGCCGCGGTGCTGGCCATCGGCGCCGCCGTCTACGGAATCCGTCGCCTTACCACCACCGGCCGACCCTAGGAACGCTGCGTCGGATCAGGCCCGGGTGTTTCCCCGAGGACCTCGTGCGCCAGTTCCTTGAGCGCCCTGCGGTCCTCCGCGAGCGCCTGCTTGCCGGCTTCGGTCGCTCGGTAGACCCGGCGTGTACGCCCGTCGACCACCCGCTGCTCGGAGAGCAGCAACCCGTCCGCCTCCAGCCGATGCAACGTCGGGTACAGGGTTCCCGGACTGATGTCATAGCCGTGGCGGGCCAGCTCCTCGGTCATCCACGCGCCATGAATCTCCTGCTCGGCCGCGTGATGAAGGATGTGCAGCCGCACCGCACCCCGCTGGAACTCCCGCACCTGTCCACCTCCACACGCCCGCCATAGTCACGAGACCGATATCGGCATCCGATCCTACGCCGAACGGGAGCGGCCCGGCCCTACCGGATACCCCTCGATAACAGATATCGTTGTACGACATCGGATGCCGATATCTGGAAGTGAGGCCGGCATGGAGCCCGACCAACACCCCCTCGAACGCGTCATCGACTTCCTCACCACCCGGTTCCCCGAACGCACCCCCACGGCCGTGGCCGAGACCGTGTACGCGACCCACGCCCGCCTCCGCGACGCCGCCACCGTCCCCGACCACCTGACCGCCCTCACCCAGCGACAGGCCGCCGACGCCCTCGCCGCGATGCCTCCACCCACCCCGCAGTCCTAAGATCCTGCACCACCACGCCCCCTTCACCGACCGTCATGGCCGAGCCCACCCGCAGCTCGCCCACACCCGGACTCGCCTACCCGGGCAAGGCGGGTCCGGCCAGCCCACCCCATTGCTGCACCCCACCGCGTCGCCCGACGGCGCCGGTGACCAGCCGACGTCGCGGTCATCAGCTTCCGCACGGCAGGGCACACCAGAACGCCCAGAAGATGACGATGGTTGCGCCGTCGAGGTTGGCAGCGGCGAGCCTGGTCGTCTCGGCGCGCAGATGCGCGATGTCGCCGATCAGGACGAGCTCTGGCCGCGCTCGCCGAACTGTCCCGGGCGCCGCACGGCCTGGAGGACCTGCTGCCCGACCATGAGAACGCGTGGTCACGGCTGTGGCACCGGTTCGGCATCGACCTGGACGCCGACCGAACCACACAGCTGGTCCTGAACTCCAGGTGCTCGTCTCCGACGGTCCGGTGGAGGTCAGCCGGTTGTACACCCCGGCGAGATACGTCCCGGGGTAGTGGGTCCCGTCCACGGGTGTGCTCGGGTGCCGCGCCCCGCGTGCCGAGATCGCCGTTGCCCAGGACCGTCAGCGCTTCCCGATGCCCTTCGCGCGCCGGGTCGAACCCGTCGTAGACCAGCAGCCACGGGTCGATGCGCAGCGCGCCGAGGTCGAGCTGGGAGATCTCGGCCACCACCAGGTCGGCGTCGGCGGTTTCCAGCGTCTCCCGCTCCGCGCTTCGGCCGAGGCCGATGACGAGCCCGAACCCATCGCGGCGGGCATCTCGCACTCCGGTGGCACCGTCGGCGACCACCGCGGTGCGAGCCGGGGTCACCTCGAGCCGGTGCGCTGCCTCGTCAAGAGCGCCGGGGTGCGGTTCGCCGGACAGGTCTGCGCCGGTGGCGTGCTGCCCGTCGGCGACGACATCGAACAGGCCGGCCAGGCCGGCTGAGGTCAGTACCTCCTCTGCGTTCCCTGCGGCGGTCACCAGTCCGACCCGTACCCGGCCGGTGCGAAGTCTGCGAGCAGGTCGGCGGCGTCGGCCAACACCCGACCTCTGCGCGCGGCGAGCAGCTGCCCGACGATCTCGTCCCCGCCGGGCCGTCAGTCCATGCACCGTCCAGGCACCCGCCGGGTCGCCCGGATTACCCGGGGGCTCCGCCGCGGGCGGCCAGGAAGGCCGACACCGCATCCTCCGGGGTGCGCGTATCCCGGTTGCGGCTCTCGGCCGCGCCGGCGCCGGCCGGCGCGGGCCCGCCGATGCTCGCGGTGCGGTCGTCGGCGAGCACCTCGGCGACAAGCTGTTTCCCTGCATGGGCCTGTACCGCGGCGGAGTCGGCCGTCGCACCATCCAGGTCGAAGATCACCGCGTCCTGCGGCAGGACGGCACCTACCGGCGCCGGCATGCCGACAGCTTCAATCGATGCCGATCTCATCGTGGTGCCTCCCTTGACCCGCGGTGGGCGGCGCGGGCACTCGGCCACCCGCGCCCGATGGCCGGGTGCCGACTATCCGGCGTGTGCCGGTGCGGGCTCCGGCACGGCTGCCGGCGGTGGCGGCTGCGGCAGCTTGAGACGCCGAAGCAGGAGCGCGTTGACCGCCACGATGAGGCTGGACCCCGACATCGACAGCGCGGCGATCTCGGGCCGCAGCACCAATCCGATGGGCGACGCGAACACGCCGGCGGCGATCGGGAGCGCGATCGTGTTGTAGCCGATGGCCCACCCCAGGTTCTGCCGCATCTTGCGTAATGTCCCCCTCCCGATCTGCAGCGCGATCGGCACGTCGAGCGGGTCCGAACGCATCAGCACGACATCGGCGGTCTCGATCGCCACGTCTGTGCCGGCGCCGATCGCGACGCCGAGGTCGGCCTGTGCGAGGGCCGGCGCGTCGTTGACCCCGTCGCCGACCATGGCCACCGTCTTGCCGGCCCGCTGCAGCTCGGCGACCTTCGCGGACTTGTCGGCGGGCAGCACCTCGGCGATCACCGTGTCGATGGCGAGTTGGCCGGCGATGCGGCGGGCGGTCGCCTCGTTGTCGCCGGTGAGCATGACCACCTCCGCGCCCGCCTCGTGCAGCGCCGCGACCGCGGCGGCCGCGGTGTCCCGCACGGCGTCGGCCAAGGCGAGCACACCTGCGGCCCGGCCATCGACGGCGACGAGGACTGCGGTGCGGCCGGCGGCGGCCAGTTCGTCCCGGCGTCGCATCAGGTCGCCGGTGTCGATACCTTCGTCGGCCATCAGCTTGCGGTTGCCGACCAGCACCCGGCGCCCAGCGACCGTGGCTTGCGCCCCGTGCCCGGGCACGTTCCGGAACCCGGTAACGTCCCGGACCGGTAGCTGCCGTTGGTCGGCGTAGCGGACGACCGCGGCTGCCAGGGGGTGTTCCGACTCGCGTTCCACCGCCGCGGCCAGCGCAAGCACCTCGTCCTGGCTCAGGCCGTCGACGACCACGTCGGTAACCTCCGGCTCACCCCTGGTCAGGGTGCCGGTCTTGTCCATGACCACGGTGTCGATGCGGGCAGAGGTCTCCAACGCGGTGGCGTTCTTGAACAACACGCCCCGCTTGGCGCCCAAGCCGGTGCCCACCATGATCGCGGTCGGGGTTGCCAACCCGAGCGCGTCCGGGCAGGTGATAACAACCACCGTGATCGCGAACAGCAACGCCGTCTGCACGCTCGCGCCGACCGCCAGCCATACCGCGAACGTGGCACCGCCGCCGATCAGCGCGACCAACACGCGCCAGACCGCCGCCCGGTCGGCCAGCCGCTGCCCCGGCGCCTTCGAGTTCTGCGCCTCCTGCACCAGTTTGACGATCTGGGCCAACGCCGTGTCGGAGCCGACCTTCGTGGCACGCACCCGCAGTGTGCCGGTGGTGTTCACCGACGCGCCGATCACCGCGGATCCCGTGGTTTTGGTGACCGGCAGGCTCTCACCGGTGACCATCGACTCGTCGACTTCGGAGTTGCCCTCCTCCACCACCCCGTCTACCGGGATCTTCGCGCCGGGCCGGATCAGCAGCAGCTCGCCGACCTGGACCTCGGCGGTGGGAACCTCGACCTGCCGCCCATCGCGCAGTACCACCGCCCGTGGTGGCGCCAACTCGAGCAGAGTGCGGATCGCGTCGTTCGCTCCACCCCGGGCCCGCATCTCGAACCAGTGCCCGAGCAACACGAACGCTGCCAGCACGGTGGCCGCTTCGTAGAAGACCTCGCCGCCGCCGGTCAGCGTGACACCGAGGCTGTACAGCCAGCCCGCGCCGATCGCCACCGCAACCAGCACCATCATGTCCAACGTGCGGGCCCGCAACGCCCGGTACGCCCCGTCGAAGAAGATCCAGGCCGAGTAGAACACCACCGGTAGCGACAGGATCAACAAGAAGACGTCGTCGCGCAGACCGAACGGTGCCGCTGTGGTGAACCCGAGCACGTCCCGTCCGATGGGGGACCACAACAGGATCGGCACCGACAGCACCGCCGCCACCAGGAAGCGGTTGCGCATGTCGCGGACCATGTCGGCCATCGACGCCGCCCCGTGTCCGCCGTGGCCCATCGCCTGATGCGGCGAACGTCCTGAGCCCTCTTCGGCAGCCGCCTCGTGACCGGCGTGGATCGTGGGTTGGGGACCGGCATCTGCATCCGGCACCGTCGCGGCATCGTTGTCGCGCCCCCGCGTGGCCGAAGGCTCGTGGCGGGTGTGTCCGTCCCCTACCGCCTGGTCGGGCCTGTCCGTCGTCGCTGTCGGCGGGTGGTGGCCCGGATGCGGGCTGGTCGCGACATCCTGGCCCGGGCGATCGTCCGGGCCGGCCAGCGGGTCGCAGACGTGGTCCGGAACGGACTGGCCGGCGCAGTGGTAGCCGCACTCGCGCACCCAGCCGGTCAGCTCGACGACCGACGTCACATCCGGGTCGTAGGTCACCGTCGCGGTCTGGGCAACGGCGTTCGCCGCAACGGCCAGCACCCCGGGCCGGCGCAGCAGCATCTTCTCCACCACCGACTCGGAGGTGGAGAAGTACAGCCCGCCGACCTGCACGACGGTGGTCTGGCTCGTCATCGGTGACTCCTCTCCACGGCCGCGACCGCAGCACGTGATGGTGGCCGCCCCGGCCAGGGGGCGGTGCGGATTCTCGGCGCCGGCGGCAGCGCATCCGGCCAGGTGGTCGGGCTTGAGGGTGGCGACGCCGAGGGCGCGGCGGTCACGCCGCGTCCCGGACCGTGCTCGCGGTGTACCGCGCGGGGTCCGCGTCGAACGCCGCCGCACAGTGCGTCGAGCAGGAGTGGACCGTGTCAGCGGCGGTGTCGCGGTGGGCGGCCGCGGCCGCCGACGGGACGGCCATGCCGCACACCGGATCGACGGCCCGGCCGTCAGTTGCCGCCCGACCACCGTCACTGGCGGCCGGTGCGGTGTCGCCGATCAACGGCACGGTGCCAGCCGGTACGTCGGGAAGCTCGCCGGTGCGGTGGCGGCGCAGTCGGCTGGCGTTGCCGACCACCGACAACGAGGACAGCGCCATGGCCGCCGCGGCGATGATCGGGGAAAGGCGGATGCCGAGGAACGGATACAGGGCGCCTGCGGCGACGGGGATGCCGATGCCGTTGTAGACCAAGGCGAAGAACAGATTCTGCCGGATGTTGCGCATGGTCGCGCGGGACAGCCTGATCGCGGTGACCACACCGCCCAGCGACCCGGAGATCAGCGTGATGTCGGCGGCTTCGATGGCGACATCGGTGCCCGTGCCGATCGCCATACCGATATCGGCCTGCGCGAGGGCCGGGGCGTCGTTGATGCCGTCGCCGACCATGCCCACCCGGCGCCCTCCGGCCTGCAGCAGCCGGATCTGGTCGGCTTTGTGCTCGGGCAGCACGTCCGCCAACACGTCGTCGATACCCACCTGGGCGGCGATCGCCGCAGCGGTCCGCTGGTTGTCGCCGGTGATCATGATGATGTCGACGCCGAGTCGGCGCAGGGCGGCGACCGCGGCGGCCGAGTCAGGCTTGACCGTGTCGGCCACCGCGAGGACGCCGGCCGGGCGCCCGTCCACCGCGGCCATCACCGGTGTCTTGCCCTGGCTGGACAGCTGCTCGGCGATCGGCTCCAAGACAGCGCTCTCGATCCCGGCGCAGGCCAGCAGGCGAGCATTGCCGACCAGCACCTGCCGGCCCGCCGCGACCGCCCGGACGCCCTGGCCCGTCACCGATCCGAACCCGGTTGGTGTCGGCAGGCGCAACCCCTGCCGGCGGGCGGCGGCGACGATCGCGGAGGCCAACGGGTGCTCGCTCTCAGTTTCCACGGCGGCGACCAGACCCAGCAACTGCGACCCGTCGACGTCGCCGACGGTGCGCACGTCGGTCAGCGCGGGTTTGCCGGCGGTGACCGTGCCGGTCTTGTCCAGCACGACCGTGTCGAGCTTGTGGGCGGTCTCCAGCGCTTCGGCGGAGCGGATCAGAATGCCGGCCCGGGCCCCCTTACCCGTCCCCACCATGATCGACAATGGTGTGGCGAGACCAAGCGCGCAGGGGCAGGCGATGATCAGCACCGCGACGGCGGAGACGAGGGCAAGGGTCAATGCCGGGGCGGGGCCGACCAGGTACCAGATGGCGAAGGTGGCGACGGCGATGGCGATCACGGCCGGAACGAAGTATCCGGAGGCGGCGTCGGCCAACCGTTGGATCGGCGCCTTCGACGCCTGTGCCTGCTGGACGAGCCGGATGATCTGCGCCAACATCGTGTCCGCGCCGACCTTGGCCGCGCGTACCCGCAGTGACCCGGTGCCGTTGATGGTGGCGCCGATGACCGTGTCGCCCGCCTGTTTGGTGACCGGCATCGGTTCGCCGGTGACCATCGACTCGTCCACCGCCGACGATCCCGACATCACCACCGCGTCGACGGGCACCTTCTCGCCGGGCCGCACCAGCACATCATCGCCGACGGTCACGTCCTGGACCGGGATCTCGGTCTCAGCGCCGTCGCGAATGACGCGTGCGGTGCGGGCCTGCAGCCCGAGCAGGGCACGGATCGCCTCACCGGTGCCCGCCTTGGCGCGCACCTCGAGCAGCCGGCCGAGCAGGATCAGCGTGAGGATGACGCCGACGGCCTCGAAGTAGACCTCGCGCACATCGGCGGGCAGCACCTGCGGGGCGAGCGTGGCCAACACGCTGTAGCCGTACGCGGCGACCGTGCCCAACGTGATCAGGCTGTTCATGTCGGCGCTGCGATGTGCCAAAGCCAGCCAGCCAGTCCGATGGATCGGCCATCCGGTATAGAACATCACCGGCGTTATCAACGCCAGCTGCAGCCACGGCTCCATCAGCAGCCCCGGCACCCAGTCGGCGCGGAACAGCTCGTGGGCCATCACCGCCAGCAACACCGGCAACGTCAGCACCGCACCGACCGCCACCCGCCGCGTCAAGTCGGCGATCTCCGCCCGCCGCTCCCGCGCCTGCGCCGCCTCCACATCGGCCGCCGCAACCTCCGGCGCCGGACGATCACCCGTCCGCTCGGCGGCGGCGCCGGCCGACCGCCCCCCGTCGACCGGGTCGCGGTCGACGACAGGGTCGACGATGAGAGTGCCGCGCACCATGTTCATGCCGCAGGCGAACCCGTACGTTCCCGGCTTCGCGGGATCCAGCCGCACCGTCGTCCGCGTGTGCGCAGGCAGCGCCGCGCTCACGCCCAAATCCGCGAACACGACCCGGGAGGTGCAGTTACCAGCCTCCTGCCGGTCGAAGACCACCTCCATCGGAACGCCCGCACGGACCCGAACGACATCGGGGCGGTAACCGCCACTGACCGTCACCACCGCCCGCTGCACCCCGTCCCCGAGCTCGGCGACGCGCGCCCGGCGCGGACCGAAGAAGAACCAGACGAGACCGGCCACCAACGCGGCCGACACCAACACGACGGCCAGACCACCCGGGTCCATCAGGGGCTCCTTCCAGAGGCTGCCACCAGCTTCGTCGCGGATACCCCTGGGGGGTAGGGCCGGTCGGCTGCAGGAGGGGGGCAAAGGTCCCGAAGCTGGTGCCGGCAGCCGCGAGGGGGCAGGCCGGCCGACGCGTCACCCACCTCCTATCCGATATAGTAGTCGCGGCATGGATGGATCGCACCGACTGGCCGCTGCTGTCGCGGCCAGGTCGGCCTGCTACGGCCTTCCCCGCCACGCGTGTGGCCGACGCGTGTGGTGTCGGCAGAAGAGCGAGGGACGGCAATGGCTGAGACCGTCACTGACCCCGTGTGTGGGATACGCATCCGTCTACACGATGCGGTCGCCAGCGAAGACCACGAGGGGCACACCTTCCACCTCTGCAGCGAAGCCTGTCGCGACACGTTCGTGGCTGATCCACACCGTTATGGGCACCCGGCCG
>Ga0164243_10010318_pt1 | contig 13441 bp, 10 predicted proteins | sample OricompcompostOP_FD_108781 | JGI IMG/M metagenome (GOLD analysis project Ga0164243, IMG submission 108781) | Organic Plus compost microbial communities from Emeryville, California, USA - Original compost - Organic plus compost (OP) | ecosystem: Engineered > Solid waste > Mixed feedstock >... | reverse complement strand
GCGCGGCGGGCGGCGGTCGCGATCTCGACGCCGCGCGCCAGCTTCAGCAGCGAGGCCTCGTGGTACGGCAAGGTCATGATCTCGAGCCCGACAGGCAGGCCGTTGTCTGTGAAGCCGGCCGGAACGGTGATCGCCGGGAAGTGCAGCTGTGAAGCGATAACCGTGTTGGTCGGGTAGGTGAGGCAGGTCCACTTGTCTGAGAAGACGTCGTCGTGGGTGGGCGCGGGGAGCTTCGTGTCGGGGAACACGATGGCGTCGAGCCCCAGCTGAGCGACCTGAGCGATCACGCTCCTCTGGAACAGCTGCTGCGCCTCGATGCGGTCCAGGTAATCGGGGTCGTCCTTCGGAGTGGCCGGTCCGGTCGCGATGCCCTCGAGCAGGTCGAGCTTCTCGTGGTACTTCTTGTCGGCATACAGCTGCTGGATCGATTCGATGCCGAGCTCCGGGCGTGAGGCAATGAACGCGTTCATGTCGGCCGCAGACCGGGTGAAGTACACCGATGTGAAACCGACGAAGTGCGACAGATCGGGGATCTGGACGTCGACCAGCTCGGCGCCGGCCTGCGCCATCGCGGCAAGGGCGGACTTCATCACCTCGTTGACCCTGGTGCCGTCGGCATCGTTCTCGTCGCCGAAGGCCTCGCGCAGCACTCCGATGCGGGTGCCGGCGAGAGTGGCGTCGTCGAGGCCATCGGTGTAGCTGCCACGGTGGTCCGCGATCGCGTACGCGGCGGTGTACGGGTCGGCGGCGTCGAAGCCCACGAGCGAGTCGAGCACGATGGCGGCATCCTTCACCGTGCGCGTCATCGGCCCGGACGTGTCCTGCGGCACGACAAGGGATGACATCCCGGTTCGACTGATCAGGCCGGGCGTGACGCGCATGCCGACGAGGTTGCAGAACGATGCGGGGAGCCGGATCGACCCACCGGTGTCTTCGCCGATGCCCACGAGACCGAGATTCGCGGCGACGGCGGCAGCCGACCCGCTGCTGGACCCGCCCGGGTCGCGCGCGAGGTCATACGGGTTCTTCGTGATGCCGCTGCGAGATGACGTCGAGAACCATGAGGTCGCGAAGTCCGGCATCGTCGTCTTCGCGAGGATGATGGCGCCGGCGTCGCGCAGGCGGCCGATCGCTGTGGCATCCGCCGCCGGTACGTAGTCGCCGGTCGCCTCGCTGCCGAAGGTCGTCGTGAGCCCGGCCGTCTCGATCTGGTCCTTCACCACGATGGGCACGCCGTGCAGCGGGCCGACGAGTTCTCCGGTCTCGGCGAACCGGCGGTCGAGCGCGTCGGCTTCATCGATCGCGGTCCGCGAGATCGAGATGATCGAGTTCAGTTCGGGACCCGACGCATCTATCGCCTCGATCCGGTCGAGGTAGGTCTGGACGATCTCTCTGGCCGTGAACTCGCCTGCGCGATAGCCCGCGTGCACGCGGTCGATCGTGATCTCTTCGATGGACAGGGTCATTGTGGTGCTCCTTGGTGTTCTGGTGAACGGGTGGACATGGTGCCGCTGGCGACACGTCGGCGCAGCCGCGCCGCGAGCCTCCGCCAATCGACGGTCGCGAGGGCGACGATGATGATGGCGCCCTTGATGATGTTCTGGAAGTAGGCGTCGATGTCGAGCAGGTTGAAGCCGTTCTGCAGAGTGGCGAGGATTGCGACGCCTACCGCGGTCCGCCACATCGCCCCTCGGCCTCCGGCGAGCGAGGTGCCGCCGACGATCACGACGGTCAACACGTCGAAGACGAGGTTCGGATTCAGGTTCGGTTGGGCGGAGCTCAGCTGAGACGCACTGATGATGCCGGCGATCCCGGCGGTCGCCCCTGAGACGACATAGGTGCTCGCGGCGACGAGCGAGGTCCGGATGCCGGCGAGCCTACTGGCCTCGGCGTTGCCGCCGACGGCGTACACGGACTGCCCATACGGGGTGCGTGCCAGTACGATGCCGGCGATCACCATGAGCGCGACCAGCAGCATCCCGGAGTACGGAACGCCGAGAAGTCGCCCGCTCCCGAGGATGCTGAACGGCTCGTAGTCGACGACGAAGGCGACGTTCCCCGTGAGCACGAGCGTCACGCCCGAGACGAGCAGTGACATACCGAACGTCGCGATGAAGGCGTTCACCTTGAGGGCGGTGACGATGAACCCGTTGACGGCGCCGGCGATGACCCCCGCCGTGACCGCCACCGCGAAGGCGGCGAGCGGCGGCTGGGTCTGCCCGAGCGCCGCAGCGATCACCGCACAGAGCGAGAACACCGCCCCGACCGACAGGTCGAAGCCGCCTGTGATGACGACATAGGTCATGCCGATGCCCATGATGCCCACCGGGGCCCACTGGCTCAGGATGTTCATCAGGTTGCCGAAGGCGAGGAAGCCCGGCTGGGCCGCGGTGATCGCGGCCACCATCAGGGCGAGGACGACGACGATGCCGTATGTCCTGAAGAGACCGAGCGCGCGGCTCCCGCGGGCTGAGGGTACTGAGACGGATGCGGTCATGCCGCGTTCTCCTCCCTGGTCGAGGCCTTGACGCCGAAGCAGATGTCGAGCACGTCGCGCACCGATGACCCCTTGGGGAGTTCGGCCGCGATACGACCGCCGACGACGACGAGGATGCGATCGCTGTGCTCGACGATCTCCGTGAGGTCGCTGCTCGCCCAGATCACCGCGCGGCCTTCGTCGACGATCCTTCTGGTGGTCTCGAAGATCTGGGCTTTCGCGCCGATGTCCACCCCGCGCGTGGGCTCGTCGAGCAGCAGGCACGACACCGGTCGGCTCATCCACCTCGCCAGCATCAGCTTCTGCTGATTGCCACCCGACAGGGTACCGGCGGGCGCGTCAAGCCTGTCGGGGTCGAACCCGAGGGAGGACGCCGTCGGGGCGGCCCAGCGAGAGAGCCGGGACCGTGAGAAGAGCAGCCCGCCGGCGCGGCGGAAGCGCCCGAGTGCGATATTCCACGCGGACGCCCGGTGCAGAACGAGACCCTGTCCCTTGCGATCCTCCGGGGCGAGGGCGATGCCACGCCCGTGGGCGGCGCGGATGCTCCCAGGCCAACGCGAGACACCGCGGTCGTCCTCGATCTCCCCGGCTTCCGCCGGCCGGGCGCCGGCGAGCGTGCGGAGCAGTCGCGTGCGCCCCGACCCCACCAACCCGGCGAGGCCGATGATCTCACCGGCGTGCACCGTCAGCTCGTCGAGGCGAACACCAGCCGCTCGGATACCGCGCGCGGTGAGAAGAGGTCGTCCGCGTCGCCGCGATGTGGGAGCGGCGACGGCGTCGAGCTGCACGCCGCCCAGCATGCTCGCGACCAGTGCATCCTTCGACCAGTCACCGCGCCGCCTGCTCTCGACCACGTGCCCCTCACGGAGGACGGTCACGGCGTCGCAGATCTCGAGCACGGCATCCAGATCGTGCGAGATGTAGACGACCGAGCATCCGTCCCTCCTCAGCCGGTCGATCACGCGGTGCAGCGAGCGGATGTCCTCTGGGCCGAGGGACGCGGTCGGCTCGTCCATGATTACCAGGCGCCTGCCGCTGCTCAGTGCTCGCATGATCTCGAGCAGCTGCTGGCCCGAGACCGACAGGTCGCCGGCCCGGGCGGAGGGCGAGCCAGCGAACCCGACCCGCTCTGCAAGCGCGGCGAACGCGACGGATGCCCGACGCGAGTCGGTCATCCCGAACCGCCGAGGCATGCGGCCGAGGAAGACGTTCGACACGGCGGAGAGGTCGGGGACGATCGTCAGCTCCTGGTAGATCACGGCGAGTCCCGCGTGCGCTGCGCTGTGCGGGTCTGCGCTGGGGAGCTCGGTCCCCCAGATCGAGACGGTGCCCGAGTCGACGGCGAGAGCTCCCGCTATCGCCTTCACGAGCGTCGACTTGCCCGCGCCGTTCTCGCCGACGAGGCCGTGGACCTCGCCGGCGAGAACGCGCAGCGACACATCGTCGACGGCGCGCACCCCGGGGTAGCTCTTGCTGAGGTGCCTCACCTCGAGCGCGACCTCGGCGGCGCCGGCCGAGGCGGGCCCTGTCATCGGTGCCGTCGTCATCGTTCGTATCGTCCCCAGCGCTCGATCGTCTGCTCAGCCGGCATCAGTACTGCGGGGTGAACTCGGCGGCGTTGTCGGCCGTGATGAAGATGGATCCGGGTCCCTCGGTCACCGCCGGGGAATCGGCGAGGTAGGTGAAACCGGGGGTGTCCTCTCCCGTGTCGATGGCTCGGGCGAGCTGCACGACGCCGTAGTAGGACTCCTCGCGGGGCAGCAGCACGCTGGTTGAGGTCCAGGTGCCTTCAGCCACCTTCGCCACACCGGTCTGGGTGCCACCGACGCTGTAGATCCGCACATCGGCGCCCGGCGTCTTGCCTGCCGCGATGATCGCCTGCTCGGCGCCGCGCGTCATGTCGTCCCACGACGAGACCACCAGGTCGATGTCGGGGTTGCTGCTCAGGGCATCTTGAACGACGCTCAGCGCGACTGCCGGATCGAAGCTGCCCGGCTGATCGGACACGACGTCCACGTTCGGGTATTTCGCCGCGGCCGCCTTGAGCGCGTTCTCCCATCGGGTGAAGAGGTCGCTGCCGACGAACCCGCCTACCGCCACGGCGGTGCATGGCTCGTCGCACGACGAGAACGCATTCTCGAGGTGCTCGAGGAAGAAGGATTCCGTCTGCATGGCGACGAAGCCGACAGTGCCGTCGGTGTAGTCGGCGTTGCCGCACATGGGGCTGTTGATGTTGACGACCGGGGCGCCGGTCTGCTGCAGCAGCTCGAAGGCGGCGCAGCCCGTGGAGTCGGCGACAGGGGAGAGGATGTACCCGTCGAAGCCGCGCTGGATGGCATCCTGAACCTGTTGGTGCTGGGTGTTGGTGTCGAAGGCGGCGTTGAAGAGCGTGAGCTCGGCGCCGACGTCCTCTGCGGCCTCCTTCGCTGCGGCGAGCCGGGTCTGGCAGAAGGTGTTCTCGGTCGCACACTCGGCGAGGTAGGCGATAGTGGCTCCGTCGAGATCGGGCAGGCCGGCGTCGATGTAGTCGAGCGTGGCACTCATCGCTTCGGTACTCGCTTCTGCTGTCTGGGCGGGCGCGGACGCCGAGGAGGATGCGCTCGGCGGCGCGCTGCAGCCAGCGAGCAGAAGCAGCGAGCCGAGCGCGATGGCTACGGTGGTTGAGCGTGTCACGGTCACAGGATCTCCTAGGCTGGACGGAAGATGAGGCGCAGCGTTTGAATGTCTAACATTGGACATCCAATGTCAGGATTATTGCGGGATGATTGATGAAATGTAAAGAGTGTGTTTCGTGATGAGAGAGTGCGGCGTGTGAGCGAGAAGCGATTCGTGCCAGAGCAACTCGAGCGCCGGGACGCCTCTGGGCAGATCGCCCGGCAGCTGCGGCGCGCGATCTCGCAGGGGCTATGGACGCCGGGCGAGCGACTTCCCACCGAACAGGAGCTCGCTGAGGACTTCGATGTGTCGCGCGCCACCGCGCGAGAGGCGCTCAAGCTCCTGTCGGCCACCGGGCTCGTCACCTCGAGCCGCGGCAGCAACGGCGGCACCTTCGTGGCGCTGCCCGATGCGGCATCCGTCGCCGAGCAGCTGAGCGACGCGATCCGCCTCTGGTACCTGGCAGGCAATGTCTCCTTGCATGACGTCGACGAGGCGCGATGGATATTCGAGATGCACTGCGTCGACCTGGCCGCCCAGCGGCGGAGCGACGAGGATCTCGCGGCGATCCGGCGCCCGGTGGAGGCATCGCGCGACTTCGAGATGGACATCGCAGCGTGGCTCGATTTGGATCTCGAGTTCCACACCGCTGTGACCAAGGCCGCCGGCAACCAGATCCTGGAACTGGCCATGACCTCTGTACACCTGATGCGGCCGGCAACGAACACGGTGTTCGTGGAACTACTCGACCGCGAGACCGTGATGAACCAGCATGAGGCGATCTATCTCGCCATCGCGGCGCGCGACTCCGAGGGGGCTCAGCGCGCGTTCCAAGAGCACGTCTCCTACCTCGATCGGACGCGAAGGCAGGCGCTCGCCGACATCGATGCGTCCGACGTGATCGTCTCGACCCTTCCCGAGGTCCGGCATTCCGCGTCGAGACGCCCGGTCGAGGAGTAGGGGCAAGAGCATGCGACCGGGAGTGTTCGAGCGGTGACGCGATGTCGACCCGGCGGCGGCTGCTGGAGGTGCGCGCTGCCCAGTCTGCCGGTAAAGCGCATCGCGGGCACTTAGTGCTCGGGGTCCCGGCGGCGGAACCGGACGACGGGGAGCAGCGCCCGCGGGGAACGGCCGTGCACGGCGCTCCACCACACTCCCGCGCCGTACGCGGCGTCGTCCAGCCGACGCGCGAGGGCGAACCGCACAGGGTCGAGGCGGGGCCTCGTCCGTGCGTACTCCCACGCCGTGTCCGCGATGGACGCGACGATCACCGCCCGGCGCATCCGCCTCGAGAAGAGGCAGGCGACGGCGGTGAGCGGCCACCAGTGCCGTAGCAGGAGGGCGAACCCCTGCGCCAGTGCCGAGGCCAGCCCGCTCATCGTGAGCCAGCCCGCCAGTCGGTACGGATGCTGCACCGCGCCGGTCCGCCGCGCGATCCGCACGGCCGCGGTCGCCGAGATCGCGGCGGCGACCGGTAACGACCACCGGCGCTGGGCGAGCAGGGACACGAGCACGGCCGCACCCCACACCGGCAGCACGATCGGCGCGATGTTCTCCGGATGCCGCTGGGCGAGCGGGTCGGCACCGGTCCCGTAGTACGCCTTGCGCCCGAGCCACGAGCGCAGCGTCGAACGATGCTCGTGCTGCACCGCAGCCGCGGGCTCGTATCGCACCGTCCAGCCGCGCTCGACGAGCCGCCACACGAGATCGACGTCCTCGCCCACGCGCATCCTGCGGTCGAATCCCCCGTCCAGGGCCTCGACCCGCGCGGCGAGACACGTGCTCGACACCCAGGTCAGCCGGGAGAGGGGCATCACGCTCGCTGGGTCCTCCCCGAGGTCCAGCGACGACCGGGCATCCTCGTACGCCTCGATCCACCCCCGACCCCCGGTGCGACGTGGCCCTTGCGGCCTTTCCGACCCCGAAGCGAGGCCGGTTCCGCCCCGGGAACCCCGCCCCGCGCGCGCAGCGAGCGGATCGAGCGCGCGCACGCGCGGCGCGACCAGAGCGACCGCAGGGTCGGCGAAGTGCCGGAGCAGGCTCTCCAGTGCGTCCGGATCGACGACCACGTCGGAGTCGACGAAGACCACGAAGGGCGTCGTCACCAGCGCGAGTCCGGCGTTGCGCGCCCCGGCCGGCCCGAGGTTCGTCGAGAGGGTGACGAAGCGAGCGCCATGGCGCCGGGCGACCTCCCGCACCTCGTGCTGGTCACGGGATGCGTCGTCCACGACGATCACGCGCCACCCGTCGCCGATGCTCTTGAGCAGCCGGTCGAGCTGGGCCGGCCGTTCGTGCACCGGGACGACGATGGTCGCGAGCGCGGGGTCGACCGGCGAGAGCTCGGACACCACCGGGTCGGCGAGCCCCGTGGCCAGCAGGTGCCGCGCGAGCGCGCGACTCCGGGCATCCGACACCACGACCCGGCCGTCGTGCAGCAGTGCTCTGGCGGCGAGCTTAAGCCGCGCGACCCGGGTGGGGGAGCCTCCCACGAGCACATCCCCGTCGTCCACCACCCGGGTGTGCCGGCTGAGCGCGACGACGAACCCGTCGGGCAGCGGGCCGGAGGGGCTCATCCGCTCGTCCCCGAGCGAGCGATGATCAGGATGGCCCTCAGCGCCGAGCGGCGACGCGCGAGCCCGTCGCCTCCATTGCCCCTCACCTCGGCCGCTCCTCTGCGGGCGGGGGGAGGGTCAGCATGCCCCGAGAGTCCGGCGTGTCGTGCTCGATGCGCCGGCGCACATCGTCGACGACGGCTCGCAGCAGCGCCTCCCCCTCGTCACGCGTCGCCCCGCGCGGATCGCCGAGGATGCCATTGGCCGACACCGCGCGCACGCCGTGTTCCTTCAGCCGCGGCAGCAACTCGGTCACGGGCGTGTCGTTGCCGGGCTCGACGCGCTCCCGCCGCACGGAGCCGGGCCGGATGGCCTCCATCAGCCCGGTCTCGGTGCGCCCTGCGTGAGCGTCGGCTGAGGGGACGTCGACCGACACGGTGGCGCAGGGCACCCACGAGACCGGACGGCTCTCGCCGATCAGCACCGTCACCGCATCCCACAGCGCCCCGATGTTGCCGCCGTGGGCGTTCACGAACACGATGCGCCCTGCCCACTGTGATGCCGACCGGCCGAGCTCGAGCAGCAGGAGCGTGAGGGCATGCTGCCCGATCGAGATCGTGCCGGGGAAGTCCTGGTGCTCACCGCTCGACCCGTACGCGATCGGAGGGGCGACCTGAGCGTCCGCGCCGCGCGCCCGAAGCGACTTCGCGACGGCGCTCGCGACCGCAGTGGCCACGGCGGCGTCGGTGTCGAGGGGCAGATGGGGACCGTGCTGCTCCGTCGAGCCGAGCGGCACGAGCACGATCGGATGCCCGATCTCGGGCCATGCGCTCCCGGCGAGCTCACCGGTCATGATCCCTCCCCTCGTTCCGCGAGGGATTCGCGGCCGTCAGGAGCGGGCAGAGGCGGCCGGCTTCCGGGTCGAGGGCCGGCGGCCGGGCGCCGGCGTCGCGGCATCCGGGGACGTGCTCGCGCCGAGCACTCGTGTGAAGTCCGGCGGGATGTAGAGGTCATCCGGTCCGAGCTCGGCGATCGACGAGTGCCCGAGCCCGAGCACGGCGGAGTCCAGACCGCTGCGCATGATGTCGAGCACGTTCTCGACTCCCGCCTGACCATTCGCCGCCAATCCCCACAGGTACGCCCGGCCGATCATCACCGCTCTCGCGCCCAGAGCGAGCGCCTTCGCGACGTCGCCGCCTCGGCGGATGCCTCCGTCGAGCAGGACCTCGATCTGGTCGCCCACAGCCTCTGCGATGCCCGGGAGCATCCGGATGGTCGCCGGTGTGGTGTCCAGGTTATTCCCTCCGTGGTTCGACACCGAGATTGCCGTCACCCCGGCATCCACGGCCCGTCTCGCATCGTCGATCCTCGTGACGCCCTTGAGCATGAAGGGACCGCCCCACTGCTCCCGCAGCCACGCCACGTCTTCCCAGGTGGGCGGGGGCGTGCTCATCCACTCCCCATACGCGCCGAAGAACGTGGGCGGCTCCTGGCCGGGCGCGGCGAGGTTCGGCGTCGTGAGATCCGGCACGCGTCCGGTCTTCGCGAAGTCGAGGAGCCATCGCGGATTGAGGATCGCCTGCGGGGCGAACTTGGCCGCCGTCTTGATCGTGAGCTTCTGCGGGATCCACGGGCTGCCCCAGTCGCGTCCGTTCGAGAACGACCAGTCCAGCGTCGCGATGAGACCCTTCGCACCCGCGGCCCGCGCTCGCTCGATGCGGTGGATCATGGCATCCCTGGTGCCGCTCCAGTACACCTGGAAGAACGTGTTCCCGTTCGCGGCGGTCACCTCTTCCACCGGTTTGCTCGCGAACGAGCTGAGACCCATGATCGTCCCCCTGTTGGCAGCCGCGCGCGCGACCGCCACCTCGCCGTCCGGGTGGACGGCCTGCACGCCGGTCGGCGAGATGATGACGGGGAACGAGACCGGGATGCCCATGACGCTCGTCTCGAGGTCGCGCGTGGGCGAATGACCCGCCACGTGGGGGGCGAAGGCGAGCTCGGCAAAGGCCCTCATGTTGTCGTCGATCGTCACTCCGCGCTCAGAGCCGGCGACGAGTGCGCCGTAGACGGAGGGCGGGAGGCGCCTCTTCGCGCGCTTTTGCGCGATGGCCACGGTTTCGAACCAGGCGTTCATGGTGTTTCCTTCTCTCGAGTGGTCGTGTTGCGTGAGCGTCCGGTCAGGTGCTGAACAGTGCGCTCACCGCCGGAGCGACGTCACGGTAGGTGTGGATGACGCGGAGCGAGCCGCGTCCGACGGTGGCGAGCTCCCGGCCGAGCTCGACGTCCTTCTCGCCGCTCGCGTCGAGCATGACGTCGAGCCTCGGCAGCCGTCCGGCGAGCGGGCGAGGGTCTGGACCTGCGTTGTGGACGCAGTCCGACAGCAGGATGACCCTGGCGTCGTAGGCAGGCACGCGGCCGAGCTGTTTCGCGGCGAGCTCCAATGGGAACGCGACGTTCGTGAGTCCGCGCGCGGGGATGCGCATGAGCGTGTCGAGCAGGCTCATCGGCTCCACCGGTTCTCCGAGTCGTGCGAGGATGGCCGCATCCGACCAGAACGCGATCACCGCGAGAGCGTCGTGCTCCAGTTCGGCGGCCAGTGCCCCGACGGTGGCGGCTGCCGTCCGCACCCGCTCGCCCTTCATCGACCCGGAGACGTCGACGGCGAGCACCACCGACCGCTTCGTGCGGATGCGATCGCGTACGACGATGTCTTCGTCCTCTGGAACGGGTCGCTCCGCGAGGACCTCGATCGTGCGGTCGAGGTCGATGTCGTCCGAACCGCCGCGGTAGGGCAGGCTGCCGAGGTCGCCGATTCCGCGACGCGACGTCGCATCCCGGCGAGGTCGCCTGACCGCGAGACGCGACGCGATCTGGCGTGCACGCTCCCTCACGACGGGGTCGACGGTCGTCGCCTCCTGGTCGGGGAGGACGAGGGTGCCGCGCTCGTCGGTGAACCCCGGCGACGACTGCCCCGGCGCGGCCCTCCTTGGCCGGCTGCCTGTGCCATCCGCGCGGAGGGCGCCCCCTCCCGACCCTGCTGTGGCCTCGAACACGGTGGGCTCCTCGTCGAGTTGCTTGGGCTGCCGGCGCAGCGGTCTGGTGGCGGTCGTGGGACGACGGGTCGACTCCCGCCTCAACGGGCTGTCGGCGTCCACGGCTCTTCAGCCCGGAGCGGCCGCCGCCGGCTCGAGGACGAAACGGTCCTCCCAGATCTCGCGCAGCACGCGCTCCGGCGTGGTCTCGGCGGCCTCGTCGAGATGGATGCGCCCGGACAGCGACACGATCATCGCGTCGTACACCAGGGTGCGGTACTCCTCCTGTTCCGGCGAGCGCACACCGCGCAGGTCAGCGAGCTGCATCCCGACGAGCACGCAGTCGATCGCGCCGCGGACGCTGCTTCCCTGGCGGATGTCCGGATGTCGCCGTGTCGCACGCGTCACGGCGACCGCATCACGGATCAGCTGCTCACCGAGCGGTCCGGATGCCTGCGACCGCAGCGCGACGATGCGCTCCTCCGCCGGGGCATCCTGGTAGTCGACGGCGAGGCGGTTGAGCCGGTCGTGAACGCTCGTGGACAGTCGCGTCGTGCCCACGTTGTCGTAGGGGTTCATCGACGCGATCACGCGGAAGGTGGGCTTCGCATCGATGCGGCCCACCCTCGGCACCGCGATGGAGCGGTCCGCCATCGCGGTGAGGAGGGTGTTGAGGGTGTCCTCCGGCGCCCGGTTGAACTCCTCGATGTACAGGAACCCGCCCTCCTGCATCGCCTCCACGAGCGGGCCCGCGACGAAGTTGTCCGCGCTGTAGTCCTCCTTCAGGACCCTGGCCGGGTTGTGATGCCCGACGAGCTTCGCAGGCGTCAGGTCTGCGTTGCCCTCGACGAAGAGGAGCGGGATGCCCCACTCCGCCGTGATCGCCGTGAGCATCGTGGTCTTGCTCGTGCCGGGCGGACCCTCGAGCACGATGTCGCGCCCGGCGGCGACGGCGGCGAGCGTGAGCTCCAGCTCGCGCTCGCGGCCCACGAGGTGACCGCTGATGCGTTCATAGGTCGACGTGATCCCGGCGGATGCGTCCGTCCGGGTCGATGGACGTTCAGTGGTCACGGCTCTTCTCGTCTCTCGTCTCTCGTCTCTCGTCTTACCGTCGTCCCGCACTCCCTCTCGTGAGTTGCGGACTTCTGACCGTTGACCGGCATCCGGGACGGGCCGAAGTCCGCAACTCACGGAGGGGGGCGGATGGCGAGGGGGTTACTTCACCGCGGCGCCCGCGTCGACGGGCAGCGGCACTCCGGTGATGTACCGCGCCTCCTCGGAGGCGAAGAACAGCACCGCGTTCGAGATGTCCACCGGCTCGACCCAGGGGATCGGCAGGGCGTTCATGACGACCGCCGCCTGCTTGAAGTCCTCCACGGTCGGGTTCTCGAGGTCGGGCCGGAACAGCTTGTAGGTCGCCTCGTTCGTCACCATCGGCGTGTTCACCGTGGTGGGGTGGATGCTGTTCACCCGGATCATGTCCGGCGCGAGCTCCAATGCGAGGGTCCGCATCAGCCCGACCACTCCGTGCTTCGCCGAGACGTAGTGGGAGATGTTCTCGTACGCGAACAGCCCGGCATCCGAACTGGTGATGACGATCGAGCCGCCGTTGCCCCCCGCCTTGATGTGCGGGATCGCCGCCTTGCAGGTGCGCCACACGCCGGAGAGGTTGACGTCGATCATGTCGTTCCAGATCTCTTCGCTCAGGTCCTCCGAGTGGGCCATCGCGGTCGAGATCCCCGCGTTGGCGGACACGATGTCGAGGCGCCCGAGCTCTGCGACCCCTTTGTCGACGACCGCCTTCACCTGGTCGAAGTTCCGCACGTCGGCCTTCTCGGCGACGATCCGGCGGTCGAGGGCCTCGACCTGCCGGACGGTCTCCGCGAGATCCTCCTCGGTCGCGCCCGCGTACGGTGCGCCCGGGGTGTCTTCGCAGACGTCCAGCGCGATGATGTCGGCGCCCTCCTCGGCGAGACGGATCGCGTGACTTCGGCCCTGGCCTCGCGCCGCACCGGTGATGAACGCGACCTTTCCTTCTACACGCCCCATTGCGTGCTCCTTTCTCTTTTCTCTTTCTGGGTTCCGTTTCTCGGTCGGAGGGCGACCCCCGCCCTCCGACCGCTTCGCTCCCACCGGCCGCCCGCACACGTCCGGTTGATCACTTCAGGTTGCCTCCCGCATCCACGGGCAGGGGGACGCCCGTGATGTAGCGCGCCTCGTCGGAGGCGAGGAACACGATCGCGTTGGAGATGTCGACCGCCTCCACCCACGGGATCGGCAGCGTGTTGAAGTCCCTGGCGCCCTCGGCGAAGTCCTCCTTCGTCGGGTGCTCGAGGTCCGGGCGGAACATCTTGAAGGTTGCCTCGTTCATGATCATCGCGGTGTCGACGTTCGTCGGATGGACGGAGTTCACCCTGATCATGTCGGGAGCCAGCTCGATCGCGAGGGTGCGCATGAGTCCGACCACTCCGTGCTTCGCCGCCACGTAGTGGGCGGCCCCGGCGACACCCTTGAGGCCCGCGAGCGAACTCGTGAGGATAACCGAGCCGCCGTTTCCGCCCTCCCTCAGGTGCGGGATCGCCGCCTTCACCGTGCGCCACACACCGACGAGGTTCACGTCCACCATGTCGACGAAGAGCTCGTCGCTGATCTCGTCCGCCATGCCGGCCGGCGTGAAGATGCCCGCATTGGCGATCACGATG
>Ga0164243_10010317_pt1 | contig 13442 bp, 9 predicted proteins | sample OricompcompostOP_FD_108781 | JGI IMG/M metagenome (GOLD analysis project Ga0164243, IMG submission 108781) | Organic Plus compost microbial communities from Emeryville, California, USA - Original compost - Organic plus compost (OP) | ecosystem: Engineered > Solid waste > Mixed feedstock >... | reverse complement strand
TCGCGGAGGAGGAGGGCGTGCGAGCACTGATGGACCGCGCTCGCGCGCTCGCGCTGGTGCTGACCGGTACGGACGCACAGCTCAAGACGGCGATGCGGACGCTCGCCGTGAAGCCGCTGTACGTACCGCCTCCCGAAGGCGTCCCGAGCGCGCGCCCGAAGGCATCGGTGAAGACGGCGGCACGGAAGCGGCCCGAGCGAACGACGCCGCTCGCGCTCGGGGCCGTGATCGAGGCCTTTTTCCGCGAGGACGCCGAGGAGCTCGCGTCACGCCTCTCCGAGCACGCGAGCTCGTCGGACGACCTCGTTCGTGAGGCGACGGCGCTCCTGCGGTCGTCGCTCGGACCGGGCCGGCGCTCCCTCGTCGCGAAGGAGCTCGCGCGCCGTCGCGAGCTCGCGCTCCGCGCGCTCCGGCCGAAGAAGCAGGCGGAGGCGGCTTCGGAAGAGGCGATGGAGACGACGCGCCTCATCGTGGCGCGCTTCGATCAGTTGCCTCCGAATGCGGAGTCCTTCGCAGCGCTCGCCGAGCGCGAGGAGACCCTGCTCGCGCTCGCAGAGCTCGGCGACAAGCGCATCGCGCCGACCTTGCTCGCGCGCGCGCTGACCGGTGACGCGGCGGCGGTCGACATGCTCGCCGCGCTCGGGGACAGTAGCCTCGTTCCCCATCTCGGCAGCCTGCTCGGAGGCGCACCGAGCCGCGTTCGCCTGTACGAGGCCGCGCTCGTTCGCACGCTCGTCGCCGTGCGCGCGCGTGAGGCGCTGCCCGCGCTCCGACAGCTCCTCGACGAGAACCCGATGACCGGCTGGCGCGAGGGCCTCGAGCGCGGCGTCCTCGTGCGTGAGCTCGTCCTCGCGCTCGGCGAGCTCGAGGACGAGGCCTCGGCGCCCCGGATCCTCTCGATCCTCGAGTCGACGAGCCAGGAGTACCGCACGGTCCTGCCGGCCGCAGCCTATGCGCTCGGGCGGCTGCGCCACGTCCCTGCGCTCGCGTCGCTCGAGCGCCTGCTCTTCTCGGCGAAGGACCCGGTCACCTGCGAGGCCGTGTGGGCCGTCGGCGCGATCGGCAGTGCGCATCCCGAAGCGCGCGCGAGCGCCGCCGAGCTCCTCGGCCGCCTGACCGGGCTCGAGCCCGGTGCAGAGGTCACCCGGCTGGCGGCGCTCGCCAAGGTGCGGTTCGGCAAGAATGCTCCGAAGACGATCGAGCTGCGCAAGGCGATCGATCGTGCGCTCTGGGTGCCTGCGTTCCGGCAAGAGGAGACGTCTCGCCGGCGGGCATGGGGGCTCCGCGCGCTCGACGAGCTCGCGACGATCGCGAAGACCGAGCGCAACGCCAGGATCGAAGCGGGCGTGCTGTTCCTCGGCCACGAGGCGATCCGGCACCTCGTGACGCGCGACGATCACCGCGTGCGCCGGGCAGCCGAGACGGCCTTCGCGGCGTGGGGTCTGCCGGTGCCGAAGGTGAGGCGCTACTACTCGTTCGCCCTCCCGGAGCTCGAGCGCTTGGGCGGTCTCGACGCGCTCCACGAGGCGGTGCGCGATCCGCTCGGCATCTTCCGCCACAACGTCGCGACGCGGCTCGCCGAGATCGCCGACGCACGATCGATCCGCCCGCTCGCCGAGGCGACCGCGCGCCTGTTCGCGGAGCCGCCGACGTCGACGTACGAATACGACGACGCGCCTCCAGCTCTCGTCGCGTTCGTGCGCGCGCTCGCAAAGCTGAATCGGCCGGAGGGCAACGACGTCCTCATCGACGGGCTCAAGTCGGGCAACCACCAGGTCCGCGCGGTCATCGCCGAGAACGCGCCCGACGACGCCCGCTTCGTGCCGGAGCTGATGACGATGCTCGGGGATCCGCGCAGCTTCCTCCGATCGCGCGCGGAAAAATCGCTGACCTCGCTCGGCGCCCTGCCGGCCCCGATCGATCCGGGGACCACCGAGGTCGTCGCCGTCGCACGACGCGTCGAGGGCTGACTCGGTCCGCGGGACGTCGTGTCACTGCGGCCGCCCGGCGATCGGTCCGCGGGCGCGTCCTGACGTCGTTCGGGTAGAGTAGTCGCCGTCCGTCATGGAGGAGGAGGCGACATGATCGGCAGCTCGACCAACGGTGCATCGCGACACGAGCCGGCGACCCCGCGCGCCGAGCGCCGCTCGGACGGCTTCCTCCATCGGATGGTCGACGTCGGTGAGGTGCGGCTGCACGTGGCCGAGGCGCGCCCCGAGGGCACGGCCGAATCGACGGAGCTCCCCGCGCACGTCCCCCTGGTCGTGTTCCTCCACGGGTTCCCCGAGCACTGGTGGTCGTGGCGCCACCAGCTCACGGCGATGTCCAAGCAAGGCTTCTGGGCGGTGGCGCCCGACCTGCGCGGGTACAACGAGTCCGACAAGCCGAAGGGGACGTCGGCCTACGAAATCGAGAAGCTCGCCGGCGACGTCGCCGGCCTCATCCGCGCGCTCGGACGCAGGGACGCGATCGTCGTCGGCCACGATTGGGGGGCCATGGTCGCGTGGGCGTTCGCGGTCGAGCACCCGGAGATGCTCCAGCGGCTCGCGATCCTCAACGTCCCGCATCCGCTGCAGATGGTGCGCGGCCTTCGCCGGCCCGCGCAGATGAAGAAGAGCTGGTACGTCTTCTTCTTCCAGCTCCCGTTCCTCCCCGAGCGCCTCGTCCGCAGGAACGATTTCGCGCTCATCCGCCGGACGTTCCGGGCCGACGGGTTCCCGGACGATCAGATCGACCGCTACGTCGAGGCGCTCCGCGTCCCCGGCGCGCTGACGGCGGCGATCGCCTATTACCGCGCGAGCTTCCGCCGTCTGCTCACCCGGCGGGTGCCGAAGCCCGGCGCGATTCAGCGCCCCGTGCTCGTCATCTGGGGCGACCGCGATCGCGCCCTCGGCAAGGAGATGGCCGCGCCCCCGGCCCGGTTCGTGCCGAACGCGAAGGTCGTTCACATCCCCGAGGCGACGCACTGGGTCCAGAACGACGTGCCCGAGAAGGTGAACGAGCTGCTCGTGCAGTTCATCCGTGAGGGCACGTAGAGCGAGCGTCCACGGCCCGGCGGCAGGCCGAGATCGAGCCATCACCGGCCAGTCCGTCGACGACCTTCGGAGCGAGTACGGCCTGCGCGTGCTGCTCGACGAACGAATCGAAGCTGCTGTCGATGTTCGAGCGCCCACGAGGAGCGATCGAACATCGAATCAGTTCACCTTGAGGCTCGTCGTCGAGATCGGTCGCAGTCCGGTGCCGCCGGGGTAGGCATAGCTCGAATATGGCGAGATGCCCCATACCGTGATCGTGAAGGGGCCCTCGCTCTCGATCCGGTGCGCGCCGTCTTTGCACTGGCCGCCGGGATACGTCTGCGGGGCGCCGAAGCGCGAGAGCGTCACGGACGTCCACTCGTAGTCAGGGGTGATCTGTGTCCAGCCCGTGAGGGGCCCGGCGCAGTCGAGCGTCACGTCGTGAAAGGCTCCACGTTCTTTGCGGCGCGTCACCAAGACGGAGCTCGACTGGTAGTTCGAATCGGAGAAGAACCCATAGGTGTCGAGCCACTGGTCCGCCGGGGGGACCATCGACAGCTCCGGATCGCCGACTTGGTAGGAGCTGGCGTCCGCGCCCGTCATGTAGGCGCCGACGAAGAACGGATGCCCGTTGTCCTGGCTCCGCACCACGAACGGCTGCTCGGCGAAGAACACGGCGAGCTCACCAGCCTTCAGACGCGTCGGGGCGTTCCTGGGCGCCGCCGGCTCGTAGACGAGCTCGGTACCGTCCGCCGCGCCCACGATGCGGATCACGCTCGGATCGGTCTCTTTCTCGACGCCCTCGGACATGAGGCTGACCCGATTCGGCGCCGGCAGGACGGCGTACTCGTGTCCCCACGCAGACACCGGTGGGATCTGCTCGTTCTCCTGATCGCCCGCATACACGTCACTCGGCACGTTCATGACGGTGCTCCCGGCGAAGACACCCACCGGCTTGGTCGATTCCATGATGGAGCCTACGAGCTCGGCCTCTTGCACGATCTGGAGCACCTCGCCCCGCTGCAGGCGATACGTCGCTATCTCGCCTCGCGGGCTCGCCGGGACTCCTGGACCGCCAAGGATGTCGTCGGTCGGCCGAAGGCCGATCGAGGTGTCGTCCTCCGTTGCCACGATCTGGATCGTCGGCTTGCCGCCCTGCGTCTGTTTGGGGTCGGCGCCGCGCAGGACGCCTCTGCCGAAGACATCGCCCTTCCCTCCCCACGCGCCGAGGAGAACGTACTTGTCCCTGAAGGACGTCGTCGGAAGGAGCAACGTCGCGCTCGGGAACTGGGTCTTCGCTCCTCCGTACGGATTGATCGAGTACATCGAGACCGGCACGTCCGAGCTGACGAACGACGCTCGCCCGATCCCCGTCGCGTGCACGACCGGATCCTTGTCGAGCAGCGGCGTGACGCCGTCCGGGCACGGCGTATACGTCTGGGTAGGCGTGGGCGGCTCCTGCGCGGACAAGAAGACGACCGCACCGCCACCGGGCGGAATCGGTCCGTCGAGCTTCGTGTGCTTGACCTTCCCGTTCTCGACCGAAGGGACCCAGACGGCACCGTCGAGCGCCTTCTCCTTCCCCTCGAACTCGAACCGCAAGGTCGCCGGTGACGACCAGTTGTTCGCGACGAAGAAGGCATAGCAGCTACCTCGACCGGCGACGTCTGCGTTGGAAGCGGGAATCGCGAACGAGCAGCCCACGGACCCCTCGTTCACGGCCGCGGCGCTGCACGGGTCGGTGCAATGCAGGTCGCCGCACGCCTGATTCTCCGCGCACTGCTCGACGACGTTCCCCGCGCAGTCGAGTACGGCGCGGAGGTCTCGCGAGCACGCCACGGCGGGGCACGAATCGAGCGCAGCATCGGGGGTGCCGAACGCGTTCGAACCATCATCGTCGAAGGCGCGATGGGACGAGCACGCGAGCCAGCCGGTAGGACCGGCGATGAGGAGGGTGAGAAGCAGAGAGGGAATCGGCCTGTGCATTGACTATTCCTCGATCACTCGATCACTCGATCACGATGGGGCCAGGCTCGACGTGGATCTCTGAATCCCGCGTGCCGCGTCCGAGTTGACCGACCAGGTTGTCTCCCCAGCATTCGACCGATCCGCCGCGGCGAAGCGCACATATCGACCCATCCATGATCGCCGCCGAGATCACCTGCTCTCCGAGCCCTTCGATCCGGCGAGGGCGAAGCTGATCCCCTGCCGCGGTCGCGATTTGACCGCTGCCGTTCGCGCCCCAGCAATGCAGATCGCCGCTCGCGGCGATGATGCAGGTGTCGTCTCCGCCCGCGATCACGGCCACCGCCTGAACGCCGTCGGGCAGGAGCACGGGTGCAGGGAAACGCTGCGACCCCTTCGTCCCGATCCCGAGCTGACCATGGGCGTTGTCTCCCCAGCAAAATACGCCTCCGCCGCGGCTCAACGCGCATACGTGCGCTGCTCCCGTCGTGATGCTCGTGATGTCCGATACCGCCACGGGAGCGGGGACCGCGTCCGCGTCGAGCGAGCTCGCACGCGCGAGCTGCGAGTCGACGGCTCCTCCCCACGAGAGCACGGAGCCGTCGTCCGTCACGACGAAGCCGTTCTTCGAGGTACCTGCGACGGAGCGAACGGGGACCATGATTCGACCGGCGTAGGTGGGCGCGGTCGGATTTGCGCTCGCCTCGCCCGGGTACCGCGCGAGCTGAAGGAGATCGTTGCTCCCCCAGGACCAGAGGCGCCCATCGGTCCCCATCGCCAGCGCGAACGTGTCCGCGAGCACGACCGATTTTGCCGCCAAGCCAGCGACCGCCATCGGCTCGGGGTGTGGAGCGGTGGACGTCGCGCCGCCGCGCCCGAGCAGGCCTCGCGCATCGGACCCGAAGCACCACACCTCCCCGGACGTCGCGACTACGCACGTCGTTCCCGATACACCGTCGCCCGTGGCCGCGACGCTCGCCGCGTCCGGGAGGCCGCCGACCGCGCGTGGCTTCGCGTCGAAGGCGGGGCTCGCGCCGCCGTCGCTTTCGCCGGTGCCGAGCTGTCCCGATGCGTTCGATCCCCAGCATCGAACGGTGCGGTCCTGGAAGACCGCGCAGGCATGGCTCCCGCCACGCGCGGCGAGCTGCGTGACGCACGGAGCTGCCGTGCACTGGACTCCGAAGTCGTAGGTCGGCGGAGGCAGGTCGGCGTCGGCGTCGGCGTCGGCGTCTCCGAGTCCGGCATCCCCGTCGCGGGGGACCGATGCCTCGGCTCCTGCTTCCGTTCCTTCAGGAGCCTCGTCGTGCGGCGCGGGCTCGTTCGATGACGAGCACGCGACCACGTGCAGGGCGCCGACCCCCGTGAGGATCGCGAGCGCGCGTGCGAGGAAGAGCCGCGAGGTCATTGCGTCGGCCCCTTCAGGGCAAACCCGTCACCGACGAGCCAGGTCTCCGTCTCGTCGCCATGCACGGCGAAGAGCGTGCGTGGGACGAAATCGTGGCCCATGTCGATCGACGGCGTGCGGACGAAGTCGGTCCCGTCCCACCGGAGGGAAACGCCGATCGCGATCTGCACGCGAATATCGTTTCCCCCATTCACCCACGACGGAATGGGTCGCGACGGAATCGTCCCTTCCTCGAAGGTCATGTCCGTGATGTTGCTATAACCGAATCCGACCGAGCCCTTTCCCATGAACGCATATTTGTATTCCCACGGCACGAAGTCGAACATTCTGGAATACCCGACGAGCAAGATGCGTCGGTCGTCATCGGCGTCTTCCGTGACGACGCCCGCGATCGGCGAGAGTCCCCACTTCCTGAGTGAGGGATTGACCTCGGTGATCTGTCCAGGCAGGAGCTCGAACACGAACGCGGTGGAGGCGGACGTCTCGCAGTCCGCGCACTCCACGTATGCCGCATACGCTCCGAAGCCCGACCGTCCGAACACGGACCTGAACTTCAGTCCCGAGACGGGCAGCGTGTAGCTCGTCAGCGTCGTGCCATCGAAGTGATCGACACCGCTGTCGTGGCCGAACCAGATGTCCTTGGCGCTCGACGCGTGGATCCCGCCGATGTCTTCCACGTGACTGGTCTCGATGCGCGTCCACGTCCCGCCGGTCGGAAGGTGAAGCAAGAGGCCACGCTCTCCAGCCACCCAGACGTCCGTGGCCGACGCCCACACGGCGGACAGCGCATGCGCGGCGCGGTACGCCGTCGTCCAGGTCGTTCCGTCCCAGTGCAAGACGAAGCCCTCGGCGCTCACGCTCCAGACGTCCGTCGAGCTCACGAGCCAGACGCTCCTCAGCGACAGTGGCTCACCCACGTCGGAGCTCGGGAGCTTCGTCTCGCAGAAGCCCGTCTTCCCGCAGACGAGCGGTCGCTCTCCGTCGGGCGCCGCGTCGGGGCCGCCGGCGTCGCTCGCTCCGCCCTCGTCGGCCAGAGCGCCGCCGTCGTCCCCCGCCGTCTCCGAGGGCCCGTCACTGTGGGCCGCGCTCGTCGCGCAGGCCGCGAGCGCGAGGATCGTCGTGCACGCAAATGCTCGGTAGCTCATGGAACCGGTCCCCAATGGAACATCGCGCCTTCTCCACCGATCCAAACGTCGTCGGGCGCGGCGCCCCAGAGCGCCCTGAGGCTCCCGGAGTAGCCCTGGATGGGGGCCTGCGACCAGCTCGCGCCGTCGAAGTGCAAGAGCACTCCGTCGTCTCCTGCCGCCCAGATGTCCGTCTCGGACAGTCCGAAAATGGCGTGGAGCGTAGCCTTGGTGCCCGAGGCTTGCGTGTGCCACTCCGTCCCGTCGAAGTGGACGATGACGCCGCCTTCACCCGCCGCCCAGAGGTGATCGCCGTCGGCCCACGCGGCGAAGAGGTCCTTCTCGAGCGTGAGCGGCAGCACCACCCCGCCGCCGAGCGTCCATCCGTCGGCGTCCCCTCGTTGAAGCGGATACCGGGCAACGGCGCCGCGGTCGCCCACGGTCCAGAGCGCCTTCTCCGCCGCGACGGCCATGGCCTGGATGTTCATCGGCCACGCCTGCTGGGTCGCCTCGACCACCGGATCCGGCACCGGGGTCGTGACGCCGAGCTCGAAGCTGGCGATCTCGTAGAGGATGCCTCTCGCGGTGGGTGGCTGTTGGACGATGCCTCCGACGCTGCAGCCGACGTAAACGCTTCCGCCGCCGACCACGACGATGCTCGTCGGGGATCGGTCGAAGTCGAAGAGCTCGAACGAGCTGACCGTGTCGGGATCGATCGCGCGTCGCATGATCGTGTTCCCCGCCACGCCCCACGTCTCGTCCGCGCTCAGGGACAGGCTCGACACCGTCGTCAGGTCCTCCGGGACCACGGACGAGGCGAGCTTCGTCCAGCCGTGACCATCCCAGCGCATCATGAGACCGAGCGAGCCGGCCGCCCATACGTCGTCCCGCGAGCGCCCGGTGATCGCCGAGATGCTGCCGCTCGTCAGAGGCGCCTGGACGCGGCAGACGTTTCCGACCGCGCACGGTACGTCGGGGAGAGCGACGTCGCCACCATCGCCGCCGTCGCCGCCGTCGAGCTCGACTCCGGCATCACTGCCCTCGCTCGGGGCGATGACGCTGGCGTCATCGCCGTAGACGCCGCTCTCCGTCGACTCCGCGCACGCCGTGACCGAGCTCGCGGCGGGCCACACCGAGACTACGAACATGATCGCAAACCGAGCCCGGTTCGCGCTTCCCGGATGGGAGCTCATTTTGCCGTCGGTCCTTCCGGTTGGCATGGAGCGACGAGGCACTCGCCGCCAGAGCAGACTTGGCCGGGCAGACAAGCATGCCCGCAGCCGCCGCAATTGCGATTGTCGACGCGCGTGTCGATCTCGCAGCCGTTGTCGGGCAACCCGTCACAGTCGGCGAACTTCTCCTCGCACTGTCCGCTGCAAACTCCTCCGGAGCACGTCGGCGCGAAGTGCGGGCGGTCGCTCCCGGGACACTTGCGATTGCAGCCGCCGCAGTTGTTCGGGTCGTCATCGAGGCGCACGCAGTTGAATCCGAAGCAGCGCGTCTCTCCCGGACCGCAGATGCATTCGGGCCCGGTGAACGGGTTCAAAAAGCAAATCTGACCCGGATCGCACTTGTCACCGCAGAACCTGCAGTTGTCGGACGTGAGCAGCGGCGTCTCGCAGCCGTCGTTCAGGTCCATGTTGCAATCGGCCATCCCGTCGACTTTGCATTTCGGGGCGGTGCACTTCTTGTCACCGCACCCGTAGTACATATCGTCGGAAGGGAGGGGCGGCAGCCCGGGACCGGTGGGGTCGCAGACATGCCCGCATGCTGCGCAGTTCTTGTCGTCCTTTCGGACGTCGGTGCAGACCGTCGCCGGCGGATGGTCTGGATCCGGGCACTCGTCCGGACTGCCTAGGAGCTCACATCGAGTGACGCACTCGCCTTTCTCGCAGACCAAGCCGTCGGCGCACTGCCGCCCGCAGGCGCCGCAGTTCTTCACCTCCTTGATGCTCGCCTCGCATCCGTTGGTCGGATTGCCGTCGCAATCACGCCATTCGGGGTCGTCGCAGCTGAAAGCGCATTTCCCATCGACGCAGCTCCACTTGCTGTGGGCGACGTTGGGTCCGCCGCAGCGGACCCCGCATGCGCCGCAGTTTTCGTCGTCCGAGAGCAGGTTGACGTCGCAGAGGAACGCCGACGATGCGCACGTGGTGTATGGCCACGCGCACGTCGTCACGGGGCACATGGGCGTCTCTTCGGGCAAGGAGGCGTCGGCGTCGGCGTTCTCCGTGATGCCGGAGTCGGCGGCGCCAAATGCGGTCGAGCTCGGTGCCGGTCCCTCCGCGAGCAGCACCGGTTCGCGCGCGCACGCCACCGAGACGAGCGGAGCGCAGCCGAACGCGGTCAGGCAGATGAGTCTACGAATCATCGGGTCTCCTCGTTCGCGGCGGACGATCAGCGGGCGTTCGTCCGAGCAGCGCCGGCCGAGAGGGGTTCACCGAGAGCGCGCTCGAGGCGCGCCACGTAAGGTGTACGGGGAAATCGCGCCAGGAGTCCCTGGGCCCGCGTGCGCGCCTCCTCCTTGCGCCCGAGGCTTGCGAGGGCCTCGACGGCGCTGACCTCACGTTCCTGCACGAGCTCGCCGTCGGGGAACGTGCGCGCATGTTCCTCGACGGCAGCGAGCGCGGCGGCCGGATCCGACGCCAATGCGGACTGCGCGCGCCGGATGAGCGCGAATTCGGCCTGGGAACGGTCCCTCGGGCGCGCCTCCGCCATCGCCGCGGCAGCCGCGGTCGGCGGAGGGGCGGCGCTCACCCGAGGGCGCGCCTTGGCGCCGGGCGAGGCGCCTCCGATGGCGGGAGCGCTGGTCGCAGCCGGGGCCCTCGCCACGGCCGACGGTAGCGCGTCGACCGGGACCGTCGGCGTGTCGAGCGCGGCGGCGGGCGGGCTCCGATCGCCGCCGCCACCGCGCGCGGGCGCGCCCGACGCCTCGATCGAGCGATCCACCTCGGAGCTTTCGATCCGCCACGTGACGAGCGCTCCGCCGAGCGCGACCAGCGCGATCGCGGCGATCTTCACGCTGGCGGCGCGGCCGAAGAGCGCACGCGCGTCGAAGGCGGAGCGCCCCAACGTGGACCCGGACGCGAACGCTCCTTGCGCCTCGAGACGCCGCGCGAGCTTTGCAGACGTCGTCGCGTCCATGCCGCGGCTGCGCGACAGGCGCATGAGCCTGCCAAGCTCCGACGTCTCGTCGTCGGCGAGACGCGGGGGGTCGGTTCGGTCGAGCTTCATCGTTCCTCGGAGAGAGCACGCGCGAGCTCGCGCCGAGCCGCATAGAGGCGTGCGTAGGCGGTGGGGAGAAGGCAGCCGACGGCCTTTGCGACTTCGCGCATCGGCATCGCTTCGGTCTCGTAGAGGATGAGCACGCTTCGCTTCTCCTCATCGAGAGTGGCGAGGGCGCGATCGAGTCGCTCCAGATCGATCCGCAGGGCAGGATCGGGCGCACTGCCGAGCTCGGGGAGCTCGTCGACGGAGACCTCGCGTACGTTGTGAGCACTGCGCCGGTAGGCGGACGCCCGACGTCGCGCGATGGCGAACAGCCAGGCACGCGGCCGTTCACCGTCCCACGAGGGATACTTGCGGTGGGCGATCAAGAAGACGTCCTGCGTCAAATCTTCCAGGTCGGCTGGCCGGACACCGAGCTGCCGCAGGCACCGCCACACGAAGTCGCCGTGCGAGGAGAAGAGCTCCTCGAGCCCTGCCCGCGCCGTGGCAGCGACGGACGATGGATGTTCGGCGAGCCCCAGAGCGGCAGTCACTGAATGTCTATGCATTTGGGGCAGGCGTTTTTTAATCCGTCGCGCCGTTTTCGGAGCGCGGCGCGCGCCGTCAGAACGACCACCCCACGCCGATCGAGAGGCGGCCCTCGACCGAGGCCGTCGAGTGAACGCGGATGAGCTTCCCACCCTCTCGGACCGCGAACGTGTCGTGAGCGAACGGCACCCGGACGTCGGGGAGGAGCTCCACCGCGAACGCCGACCCGAACGGGATCCTCGCGAGCGCGCCAGCGGCGACGACACCGACCAGGCGCGCGGCGTCGTACGTGGAGGGGAAACCGCTGGCGTGCCCGGTGAGGACGCCGCCGCGCACCTCGAGGAGGGGCACGAGCTCGAACCGCTGCGCGCGGACGATCCTGACGCCGGCGAGCGCGCCGACATCGAAGAGCCTGAACGTCGTTTCGCCGCTCGCCGCGCGTCTCGGCAAGGAGGTCTCGAAGCTCCCCTCGAGACCGAGGAGGACGCGGGCGAGGGACGCGGTCCACCGCACCGCGCCGCCCAGGCCGACGTTCGGCAGGGCGCCAACGCTCGCGACCGCCGACGCGCCGACCGTCATCGGCGCGCGTGCCGTCCTCGGGCCGCGCGTCGGCGAGGCTGGCTCGGGTCGATCGCGGCCCGGCGAGGACGCCGGCACCACGGGCGGCGCGATCGGTGCGCTCCGCGGGAGCTCGTGGGCAGGCTCGCGCGTGCGGGCAACCGCGATCATCATCGCAAGGATCAGCGCGGCCGGCTCTTCGATCGCTGCGCAGCGGCGAACCTCGAGCCGAACGCGGCGCTCTCCGAGATCGACCCCCGCCGCATCGGCCACCCGCAGATGAACGACGACCGCATCGTGCTCGTCGGTGACCACGCCGTGCACGAACAGCTCAGGCGCGGCGGCCGACTCGACTTCCCCGAGAGCTTCACGCGAGGCCGCCATCATCCGTTCGCGCGTCGGACATTCAGGGGGCGCGGACCATTCGAGCTCGAACGGGGCCGCACGAGCGGACGTCGCACGCATGAAGAGGATGAATCCCGCGGCTCGCGCCAGCGTCACCCCCCTCATGGGCGATCGCGACGGGTGCATACCCAACGGGTCGGAGTCTAACGGGGATGCGCCCGCGCAACCACACGAGCGGGCGAGCGCGACCGGAGGAGATGACAGGCGAGCGTCATGCAGAGGACGCGTCCTCCGTCGAGCGCCTCGGCTGCGTGCGCAGCCACGCGGGGGCGCGCTCTCCCGCGTGAGGCTTCACCGCAGCTTCCACGGCAGAGCCCCGCCGCCCGCCGAGACGCGCGCACTCGCGGCTCGGGAAGAGTCGCCGCTCGACGTACCCATCGAGCCTCGTCGCTCGGCGGCGACCACGGTTCGATCGCGGGCGTCATTGCGACAGCTTACGACGAGCGCGGCGCACTCACCTCGCAGGTTCTCGAAGACGACGCGATTCCAACGTTGATGCGTGGGATCGGTCCGGGTTAACTGGGCGCTTCACCCGAGGTCCTCGATGATTTTTCGCGCGCGCTTGCAGGCCGGTGTTCTGACGCTCCTTGCGACGGCCTTGAACTTCATGCCCGGCTGCTCCGGGCCGGAGGGGTCCGCTGGCGCAGACGGGAGAGCGGCGCTGGTCGTCGTCGATCCCGTCGACCCGGGCGCGGCTTGCGCGGTCGGGGGACAAAAAATCGTGAGCGGGGTCGACGGCGACGGCGACGGCGCGCTGACCGGGGACGAGGCGCGGCGGACGACGTACGTCTGCAACGGGTCGGCCGGCAAAGACGGCGCGGGCGGCGCCAACGCCCTGGTGGCGACCATCGCCGAAGCGCCCGGAGCGAACTGCGCCGAAGGCGGGTACTTGGTCCAGAGCGGCATCGACGCCGACGGCAACGGGAGCCTCGCGTCATCGGAGGTCCGCTCCTCCGAATACATCTGCAACGGAGTCCTCGGCGGCAACGGCATCGTCGTCATGACGACCGAGCCGGCGGGCGACAACTGCGCGTACGGCGGCGTGCGCATTCGCGCGGGCACCGACACGAACGGGAACGGCATCCTCGACGAGGGCGAGTACCAGACGCAGTTCGCGTGCAACGGCGCGCCAGGTCGCGACGGACAACCCGGCGCCCCAGGCGCAGACGGACAACCCGGCGCCCCAGGCGCAGACGGACAACCCGGCGCCCCAGG
>Ga0164243_10010316_pt1 | contig 13445 bp, 11 predicted proteins | sample OricompcompostOP_FD_108781 | JGI IMG/M metagenome (GOLD analysis project Ga0164243, IMG submission 108781) | Organic Plus compost microbial communities from Emeryville, California, USA - Original compost - Organic plus compost (OP) | ecosystem: Engineered > Solid waste > Mixed feedstock >... | reverse complement strand
CGGTCGATACCCCTTATATGCTTCCGGCTACTCGGCGATGCGCCAGTCGCGCCGCCGGGTCATGCATTAATAATCTGTCACAATCCCGAACTAAGAGAGGCCGCCGGATACGATTGCTGACATCGCGTCGGCTTTGAAAAAGGGGGCACCCGTGAAGGTTTACAATAAGCTGCTGATCGCGAGCTGCAGTGCGCTGGCCCTTGCTGCCTGCAATGGCGCCGACGACATCGCGTCGCCGGGCGCCAGCGGCAACGTGACCATCAACAACAACACGCCGACCACCCCGACCACGCCCACCACCCCGACCACGCCGACCGGCGTCACGCCGGCTTCGGGCTGCCCCACCATCGCCGACCCGCAGGGCCTGAAGGACGACGGCACGATCACCGGCCCGACCGGCACCTGGCGCGTGTGCACCCTGCCGGCGCGCATCAACCGCTCGATCACCCTGACCAAGGTCCCGGGCCTGCTCTACCAACTGGCCGGCCGCGTGGACGTCGGGACCGACGGCGGCTTCACCGCGACCGCCGCGGACACCAACGTCACCCTGACCATCGAGCCCGGCGTCATCGTCTACGGCGGCACCGGCGTGTCCTGGCTGGCCGTCAACCGCGGCAACAAGATCAACGCGGTCGGCACGGCGACCAAGCCGATCATCTTCACCAGCCGCGACAACGTCCTCGGCCTCAGCACCGACGCTTCGCAAGGCCAGTGGGGCGGCGTGGTGCTGATGGGCCGCGCCCGCGTCACCGACTGCACCACCGGTTCGGTGGCCGCCGGCACCTGCGAGCGCCAGACCGAAGGCGCGGCCGACCCGGCCCTGTTCGGCGGCTCCAACAACGCCGACAACAGCGGGCGGATGTCCTACGTCCAGATCCGCTACTCCGGCTACGTGCTGGGCGCGAACGTCGAGCTCCAGTCGCTGACGGCCGAAGGCGTCGGCTCGGGCACCGTCCTCGACCACATCATGAGCTTCAACAGCTCGGACGACGGCTCCGAATACTTCGGCGGCTCGCCCAGCATGAAGTACTACATCGCCGTCGGCGCCGACGACGACAGCCTCGACGTCGACACCGGCGCCCAGGCCAACTTCCAGTACGGCCTGGCCATCCAGCGCCCGGGGCTGGGCGACGCGCTGATGGAAATCGACAGCAACGGCTTCGAAACCGACACGCCGCGCACCAACCTGAAGGTCTCGAACTTCACCTTCGTCCAGCCCCAGGTCTCGAGCAACAACGAAGCCAACGACCTGGCCTCGTTCCTGTATCGCGGCAACTCGGACGTGACGCTGGTGAACTCGGTCGTCGTCACGCCGAACAACGAATGTATCCGCCTGAACGGTTCGGGCGCGACGCCGGTCACCCTGACCGCGCGCTCGGTCGTCATGAGCTGCAACGCCACCAAGTACCTCGGCTCCGGCAGCATCACCGCCGCGCAGGTGGCTACGGCCTTCGGCACGGGGGCGAACAACAACAACGACGCGTTCACCTCGACCCTGACCAGCCAGTACGTCAACGGCGCGAGCGAGACCGCTGTCGCGGCCTTCGACGTGGCCTCGCTGGGGACCTTCTTCAGCCCGGCCACCTACGTCGGCGCCGTGAAGGACGCCAACGACACCTGGTGGTCCGGTTGGACCTGCAACAGCGCCACCGCCTCCTTCGGCACGAGCAACACCGGCGCCTGCACCTCGCTGCCGACCAACTGATCAGCCGCCAAGCTTTGTAGGGAAGGGGGCGGCCGGAAACGGCGGCCCCCTTTTTTCCAAGAATACCATCCAGGGGGATCGGATTATGATCACGCGGCGGCTCACCTCATTGTTGCTGCTTTCCACCGCGCTCGTCGTGCCTTCGCTGGCCCACAGCGCAACCGAGTCGCAGGCCGCGGCCCCGCGGGAAACCGCTTCGGCGGCGCCGGCCCAGGCCCAGGCCCAGGCCCGGCCGCCCGCATCATCGGAAGAGCAGCCCGACGTCTCGCTGCCCGGCGTGTCCGAGATCGTCGTGGTCGGCCAACGCAACATCGCCCGGGCCACGACCCAGGTCGTCTCGGTCCTGTCGACGGCGGAAATCTCCCGCACCGGCGAAGGCAACATCGCCGGCGCCCTCAGCCGCGTGCCCGGCCTGAGCGTCGTGGGCAGCGGCTATGTCTATGTCCGCGGCCTCGGCGACCGCTATTCGCTGGCGCTGCTGAACGGTTCGCCGCTCCCGAGCCCCGAACCTCTGAAGCGCGTCGTCCCCCTCGACCTTTTTCCGAGCAGCATCGTCGCCTCGTCCCTGGTGCAGAAGAGCTACTCGGCCAACTTCCCCGGCGAATTCGGCGGCGGGGCCATCAACCTGACCACCCGGGCCGTCCCGCAGGAAGCCTTCGTCAGCATCGGCGGCTCGATCGGCGCGGACACCGTCACCACGGGCAACCGGGGCTACACCTACTACGGCAGCAAGTCCGACTGGACCGGCTACGACAACGGCCAGCGCGACCTGCCGCCGGCCCTGCGCGCCTTCTTCGCGAGCGGCGAGCGCATCAGCTCGGGCAAGGTCGACACCCGGGCGATCGCCAGCCAGCTGGTCAACGGCCGCAACGCCGTCCTGCAGGACTGGCATCACCTGCCGCCGAACGTCTCGGCCAACCTGGCCGCCGGCAAGCCCTTCGACCTGGGCTGGGGCGACCTCGGCCTGATCGCCGCCGCCGGCTACAGCAACAAGTGGACGACCCGCGACGCGATCAACCAGACCTCGCTGCAGGGCGACCTGGCCAACCTGGAATCCGACTTCCGCCGTGTGACCACCGACCAGCGGATCGTCGCCAACGGCATGCTCGGGGCGGCGCTGAACTTCGACGGAAACACGATCCGTTGGACCAACGTCTACATCCACGACACCATCAAGCACTCCCGCCTGGGTCTCGGGAACCGTCACGGCACCGACGTCGATTACCTGCAGCAGGACAGCGCCTGGTACGAGCGGCAACTGGTCGACACCCAGCTGGTGGGCGAGTTCAGGCCGACCGACAATCTCAGCATCGACCTTCGCGGCAGCTTCGCCAACTCGAAGCGCAAGGCGCCGAACGAGCTGTCCTTCGAGTACGTCCGCACCAACACCTCGGCCGACCCGTTCGGGCAGTACTTCGTCAACCGCCTGAACAACGGCAACGGCGGCGACGCCGTCATCAGCTTCTCCGATTTGGACGAGAACCTGTGGTCCGGCGGTGCGGACATCACCTACAAGTTCACGCCGGACCTTTCCGTGACCGGCGGCTACGCCTACGCCGACACCCGCCGCACGAGCTCGCGCCGCGACTTCCAGTTCCAGGCGCCGAACTCCTTCCCCGGCGGCGTCGACATGTTCCGGCCGGACCTCTTGCTGCAGCCTTCGGTCATCAACAACTTCGGCATCGCCCTGGTCGAGACCAACGAAGGCAACCCGGAGTTCCTGGCGAAGCTGCGGAACCACGCCGCTTACCTGAAGCTCAACGGGCGGTTCTTCCAGAACGTCCAACTCGACGCGGGCTTCCGCTATGAGACCGCCAAGCAGAGCGTGGCGCCGATCCAGGTGTTCAACACCCCCGGAGCCTCGCTGGCCTCCACCGACCTCGACAACAACTACTGGCTCCCCGCGGCGACGCTGACCTGGGAGTTCCGCCCGGCGATGCAGCTCCGCCTCAACGGGTCGAAGACGATCGCCAGGCCGCAGTTCCGCGAGCTGATCTACCAATTCTACTTCGATCCGGACAGCAACCGCACCTATCGCGGCAATCCGCTGCTGACCGACAGCGAACTGACCAACGCGGAAGCCCGCTACGAGTGGTATTTCGCCGGCGAGGAACACCTCGCGCTTGCCGGCTTCTACAAGAACATCGACCGTCCGATCGAGGCCTACGTTTCCGGCGAAAGCTTCACCACCAGCTTCGCCAACGCCCCGAAGGCCAACCTCTACGGCTTCGAAGTCGAAGCGCAGAAGAACTTCGACCTGTCCGATCTGGGCGGCTGGTTCTGGTCGACCCGGCGCTTCGTCGCCGTCGCCAACTACACCTACACCAAGTCGAAGCTGAAGGTGTCGGCGGACGACACGGTCACCGCCTTTGCGGCCAGTTCGACCAAGGCGACGGACTACTTCCGGGACGGGGCGCCGCTGACCGGCCAGTCGGACCACGTCGCCAACTTCCAGATCGGTCTGGAAGACAAGAACCGCCTGTCGCAGCAGACGATCATGTTCAACTACGCCAGCAAGCGGGTCACCAGCCGCGGCCTGGCGAACAGCGGTCAGCCCGACATCGTCGAGTATCCGGGGCTCCGGATCGACTTCGTGGCCCGTGAAGGCTTCGAAATCGCCGGCAAGGAGATCGAACTCAAGTTCGAGGCCCGCAACCTCACCGGACGGGGCTACAAGGAGTACCAGCAGTCCGGTTCCAACCGGGTCAACGTGAACCTCTACGACATGGGCCGGGTCTTCACCCTCTCGGTCCAGGCCAAGTTCTGAGGGTAGGCAAGGGAGGAGGGGAGCCGTCCCTTCCTCCCCAGCCCTAAGCGGCCCGGAGTTTCGGAGCGGCCGTCATGAAACCGAAGGCTGACGAGCGCGGCGTCGCTCTGCTGACGACCCTTCTCTTGGTGGCGGTGATGGCGATGATCGCCGTCGCCGTGCTCGACGATATCCGGTTCGCCATCCGGCGGACCTCGAACACCGAAGCCCTGACCCAGGCCCAGCTCTACGCGGTCGGCGCCGAATCCCTCGCCAAGGCCCGGCTGGAGTCGGTGCTCGCCCGGCGCGAGGGCTATGTCACCCTCCAGGGCGGCTGGAGCGGGCTGCCTGTCGTCTACCCGATCGAGCATGGCGCGATCCACATGCGCCTGATCGACCGCGGCGCGTGCTTCAACCTGAACAGCGTGGTGAGCGGCGAGCCGGACGCCTACGTCGCCAATCCGTCCGGAGCCGCCCAGTTCCGCCAGCTGCTGATTGGGCTCAGCCTGCCGGAAGCCGACGCCGAACGGCTGTCCGACGCGCTGGTGGACTGGATCGACAGCGATTCCATAGCGCGGCCGTCAGGGGCCGAGGACGACGCCTACATGCGAGGCGCGTCGCCTTACCGGACCTCGGGCGACCTGTTGGCTGAAGAAACCGAACTCCGTTCGATTCAGGGCTTTACGTCCGAAATCTACGACCGCGTCCGGCCCTTCGTCTGCGCCCTGCCGATCCCGCAGCTTACGGTGATCAACATCAACACCATGCTGCCGGCCGACGCGCCGGTGCTGAGCGCGGTCTACATGGGGCGTCTGCCGGTCGAGGCCGCTCGCCAGGTCATCGCGCGCCGGCCTGCCGAGGGTTGGCCGAGCCAGACCGCCTTCCTCGAAGAGCCGCTGCTCGAGCGGTCCGTCCGCGAGGAGGGCGCTTCGCCCATCCAGCAGCTCGAGATCCGCTCCCGCTTCTTCGTCCTGGAGGGGGCCGTCGAGTTCGCCGGCTTCTTCCTGCCCTATAGCGGCCTGCTCGAAGCGAGCCCGTCGGGGGCGCTGGTGACCGCCGTCCGGCGCTGGGCGTCCATCGAATAGCGCGCCGACTATTGCTCCGTATCGAGGAGCGGGCTCCTCCGGCGACGGCCAAGGCGTCCTGCGCCGGCCACCCGGACAATTCTCTGGAACTTGGGACATTCCGCGTGGCTGGGCGCGGTGCAGTCGGCGGCGTGCAGCAGCCCGTCCCGCATCGCCTCCAGCTGCCGGATCCTTATGTCGAGTTCGTCGGCCTTGGCCCTCAGCCGCCCGCGGTCGATCTGGGGCCGCCCGTCCGCCGCGAACATCAGCGCGATCTCGTCAAGGGAAAAGCCCGCGGCGCGCCCCAATGCGATCAGGGCCAGGCGCTCGAGGATTCCAGGGTCGAACAGCCGCCGCGCGCCGCGCCGGCCGATCGAGGCGACGAGACCCTTCTCCTCGTAGTAGCGGATCGTGGAGGCGGGCGCTCCCGAGCGCCGCGCGACCTCTGCGATGTCCAGATCTTTCATGCTTGACCTAAAGTCGACTTGAACTTGCAGACTGGGGCCGTCGATCCCCGACCGCAAGAGGAACAGTCCCATGTCCGCATCGTCGCAACCGAACGATCAGCAGGCCGCCCACTGGAACGCCGCCGCCGGCCGAACCTGGGTCGAGATGCAGGAGCGGCTGGACCGCCTCTTCGCCCCGATCGAAGCCAGGGTCGTAGACGAGGGCTTTCCAGGCCAAGGGGGCGCCGTGCTCGACATCGGGTGCGGCGCGGGCGCGACCACTCTGGCGATGGCGCGGCGGCTCGGGCCGGGCGGGCGCTGCGTCGGCGTCGACATCTCGCAGCCGCTGGTGGACGCCGCCAGGCGGCGGGCGGCGAGCGAGGGGCTGTCCGGCGCCACCTTCATCGCAGCCGACGCGCAGACCCACGCCTTCGAGCCGGCCGGCTTCGACGCGGCGACCTCCCGCTTCGGCGTCATGTTCTTCAGCGACCCGACGGCGGCTTTCGCGGGTATCCGGCGGGCCGTGCGCCCTGGCGGCCGGCTGGTCTTTGCAGCCTGGCGCAGCCCGGCCGAGAATCCGTTCATGACCGCCGCCGCCCGCGCCGCCGCGCCCCTGCTGCCGGACCAGCCGGCGCCGGACCCGGACGCTCCCGGCCAATTCGCTTTCGCCCGCGAGGACCGTATCCGGACGATTCTGGCCGGGGCGGGATGGCGCGAGATCGAGGTCCAACCCTTCGACGTCGAGGCCGAGCTGAGCGAGCGGGACCTGACCGATTACGTCATGAAGATGGGGCCGGTGGGTCTGGCGCTGCAGGAACTCGACCCGGCCGCGCGGGCGCCCGTCGCCGAAGCCGTGCTGGCGGCCTTCGCCCCCTTTGTCCGCGATGGGGCGGCGCGCTTCACCATGGCCTGCTGGCTGGTGAAGGCGCGGGCGTAAGAGCTGGAACGGCTGGATCTACTCGTCTTTGGAGGCCGCAGGCCTGATCGGGGTCCAGCCGACCGGAGCGCCGGCTTCCCGGCCCTTGACGAGGCCTGCAGCCGAAATGACAGCAGAATTCGGCCCAAGCGATCAAGTCTCGACGCCGACGGGCCTGATGCCGGCACTAGACCTTAGGCGAATTCCGGCAAGTTTCAGTGGAGCCGGCCGTCCCGACGCCTTCATAGTTGAGATGACATAAGCGCTTCGGTGGGAGGAAACATGAAGGCGCGCGCTCTATCCCGGCCGCCGGGCCGGGAGAACACGTCGAGCGTGGGATTTGGCCGTGTGTTCGCCTTGGGCGTCTCACTCTCGGCCTGCCTCTTCGGCGCCGCCCAGGCGCAGGACAATCCGCTGGTGCCGGCGAACCAGGACCTGACCGGCGTCTGGTGGGCCTCCACCATGCCGACCGGCCTCAAGCCCATGGACGGCTCGGCGATCCCGTTCACCGCCGAAGGCCGCAAGAAGTACGCGGAGGTCCAGGCCGGGCTGAAGAGCGGCAAGATCGTCGACCGCGCCCGCGACATCTGCCTGCCTCAGGGCCTGCCGCGCGCCTTCGCCACCGCCTATCCGATCCAGGTGATGACAATCCCCTCGCAGACCGTCTTCTTCTTCGAGGAGAACCGACAGGTCCATCACCTGAAGTACGCCGCCAAGCACAACGATCCGGAGTTCTGGGACCCTTCCTACATGGGCGACACCATCGCCCATTGGGAAGGCGACACCCTGGTGGCCGACACCACCAATTTCAACGACGAGAGCTATCTCGACCCGAGCGGCATCCCGCACAGCGACAAGCTGCGGGTCGGCCAGCGCATCCGTAAGATCAACGGCGGCAAACAGCTCGAGGTGGTGGCGACCATCGAGGACCCCGACATCTTCACCAAGCCCTGGTCCGCCCGCTTCGTCTACGACCGGCGCGACGACGTGCGGGTCGCCACGGACTGGGTTTGCGGCGAGCCCCACCGCAACGTTTCCGACGTCAAGCGCGTCCCGTGAGCAGGAGACCGATAATGCACACGACGACAATGCTGCGCGCCGCCGCCTTGGGCCTGGCGTTCGCTCCGGCGGCCATGTCCCAGGCGCAAGCCCAGGCCCCGCACCAGCCCTCGGCCGAGGTGATGCGCTCGTTCATCGGACCGTGGAACGGCATGGCGCGTGAAGGTCAGCAACGACAGCAGTCGGCGGACGCCCCGCCCGCCTCGACCGTCAACGACCGCCGCTTCCCGCCGGCGCTGGAGGCGAGGCTGACGCCCAAGGCCAAGGCCGCCTACCTGAAATTCAAGGATCTGGCCTCCAAGGTGGTCGACAAGGAGCCGCCCACTCCGGACAACAATTGCCTGCCCTTCGCCATGGCGGGGGAAACGGTGTCGACGCGCTGGCCGATGATGCTGCTGGTGACGCCGACGGTGATCGGCATCCGGATGCAGATCGACAACCAGGTGCGCCTGGTCCACATGAACCAGGAGCATCCCAAGGACCTGAAGCCCAGCATGCACGGCCATTCGGTCGGGCATTGGGAGGGCGACACCCTGGTCATCGACACCATCGGCTTCGACGAGCGGGCCCAGTTCAACGACGGCTTTATCCACGGCCCGAACCTGCGCGTGGTCGAGCGCTATCGGGTGATCGATGGCGGTAAGACGCTGGAGAAGACCTTCACCTACACCGACCCGGATTCCCTGACCGAGCCGTACACCTTCACCGCGACCGAGTACCAGTCGGACGAGCCGCTGCAGGAATACGTCAACCTCCAGAACAACCAGCTCTATCCCTGCCCGAACGCGAGGGAGGGCAGCAAGTACCGGCCGGTGCAGTAGCCGTCAGTCGCCGGCCCGGATCAGCGCCAGCGGATTGGGCTTCGGGTCGGCGACCTTGGCCAGGGTGTTGCGGTCGCAGTGGCGGAAGGGTTCCGGCCGCCCCCGCACCAGCAGCATGGTGTCGGAGACGTAGCTCCAGCTCCCGTCGGCGTTGAAGGTCACGTCGAGCTGGTAGGAGTCCGTCCTGAACGCCCACTCCAGGAAGTCGGTCGAGCCGATCCCGTTGCTGGTGGACCCGCGCTCGGCGCGCACGCTCAGGCTTCGTCCGTCCGGGGCGGCGCGCCCCTGCGCCAGGGCGACCTGGCCCCGCGGAATGGCCAGGGTCTGCAGGATCAGCCCGGTCGCAGGCTCCCACAGCCAGTAGCCCACCTGGTCGTGGAAGGTGGAATCCTCGTCCGTGGCCAGGATGTGGACGTGGTAGCGCAGGCCGTAGAACAGCTGCGGCCCGTTCGCCTGGGGATCGATCGGCTGCATGTCGATGCGCTCGACGTATTCGCGCCGCTCGGGCCCCTCGGCCTTGGGATTCAGGTCGACGCCCTTCATGCCCTCCCATACGCCGGCCAGAGGGCGCAGCGGGCCCAGGTTCGCCAGGGTGTCGGGATCCACCTCCTCCGGCTCGGTGAAGATGTCGTCGGGGAAGGGATTCATCGTCGCTTATATCCGGTGGCTCTGCGCGCTCGCGCCTTGACTATTCCGCATTAAAGCCCCGGTCCGAAAGGTGGAACCTTGATCCGCCTCGGCGTTGCCCGACCGCCCCGCAGGCGCCACCCTCGCGCCTCCGGACGGGGGCGGTCGCCATGGTTCTCTTCGAGTGGATGCTGGTGTTGCTGGTGGGGGCGGTGGTCCTCGCCAAGCTCGCCCAGCGCCTGAAGATTCCCTACCCGGTCTTCCTGGCATTGGGAGGGGCGGCCCTCAGCTTCCTGCCCGGCGCCCCGCGCCTGCGGCTCGAGCCCGACCTGGCGCTGGCCCTGTTCGTGGCGCCGGTGCTGCTCGACGCCGCTTTCGACACCTCGCTGCGGGACCTGAAGGAGAACGCCGCGCCGGTCGCCGGCCTGGTGCTGGCGGCGGTGGGGCTGACCACGGCGGTGGTGGCGGTGGTGGTCCACGCGCTGCAGCCGGACATCCCGTGGGCGGCGGCGGTGGCCTTGGGGGCTATCGTCGCGCCGCCCGACGCGGCCGCGGCCACCGCGGTGTTGCGCTCGCTCCACCCGCCGCACCGCATCCTGCTGATCCTCGAGGGCGAAAGCCTGCTCAACGACGCTTCGGCCCTGCTGATCTACCGGACCGCCGTGGCCGCCGTCGGCGGCGGCCTGACGCTCGCAGGAACCGCGCCCACCTTCGCCCTGGTGCTGGTCGGCAGCCTTGTGGCCGGCTACGCGATGTCGCGGCTGTTCAGCGCCTTCGCCAACCAGTTCGGCGACGCGCCCAGCACCATCATACTGCAGTTCGCCGGGACCTTCGGCGTGTGGATCCTGGCCGAGCGGATCGGCCTGTCGCCGATCCTGACGGTGGTGGCCTTCGCCATGACCGCGGCGCGCCGTGCGCCGCGCCGGACGCGGGCGGCCATGCGCGTGCCGTCCTACGCGGTCTGGGACACCGCCGTCTTCCTGCTGAACACGCTGGCCTTCCTGCTGGTCGGGCTGCAGATCGGGCCGATCCTGGCGCCGCTCGACGCGGCCACGCGCGGCCAGTACCTCGCCGTCGCCGGGGCGGTGCTGCTCACCGTGATCCTGGTCCGCATCGCCTGGGTGATGGCCTACAACACCGGCGTTCGGCTGAAGAACCGCTGGTTCGGGGTCGACCTGCCCAGGCCGATGCTGGTTCCCAGCGTCCGGAGCGGGATGATCGTCTCCTGGGCCGGCATGCGCGGCATCGTCACCCTGGCCGCCGCCCTGGCCCTGCCGGTCAACGGTCCCGACGGCGCCTTCCCCTACCGCGACCTGATCGTGCTGGTCGCCTTCACCGTCGTCCTGGGCACCTTGGTCCTGCAGGGCCTGACGCTCGGGCCGTTGCTGGTGGCCCTGCGCCTTACCGACGACAATCCGGTGGAGCGCGAGGTGCGGCTCGCCCGGGCGGCGACCGCCAAGGCCGGCCTGAAGGCGCTGGAGGGCGACGCGTCGGAAGAGGCCGAGAGCCTGCGCCACGAACTGCACCGGATCTGCGAAGGCGCCGTCGCGGCCTCGGACGGGGACGGACGGCTCGAATCCCCCCGCCGCGACGTGCGCCGCCGCGCGCTGGAGGCCCAGCGCGACAAGCTCTGGGCGCTGCGCCAGCAGGGGGTGATCGGCGACCACGCCTATCACCGGCTGGAGGAGGAGTTCGACTGGACAGAGCTGGAGAGTTCGCTGTGACCGAACAGCCCCTCACCATCGGCTGGGCCTTGTTCGACACGGCGCTGGGGACCTGCGCCGCCGCCTGGAGCGCGCGCGGCCTGACCGCCGTGCGGCTGCCAGAGCCGCCGGCCGCCCTGCGCGCGAAGCTCGCCCGCCGCTTCCCCGGCGTGGCCGAGGCGGAGCCGCCGCCGTGGCTCGCCCCGATCATCCAAGCCATGCAAGCCCTGCTGGCCGGCGAGCCCGCCGACCTGACCGCCGCACCGCTCGACATGGGCCCGCTGCCCGAGTTCGAGGCTAGGGTCTACGCCGCCGCCCGCGCCATCCCGCCAGGCCGTGCGGTGACCTACGGCGAGCTGGCGGCGGCGATCGGAGAGCCAGGGGCGGCCCAGGCGGTGGGCAAGGCGCTCGGCTGCAACCCGGTCCCCATCGTCGTGCCCTGCCATCGCATCGTCGGCGCAGGCGGACGCATGGTCGGCTTCTCCGCTCCGGGCGGCGCCGCAACCAAGCGCAAGCTGCTGGCGATCGAAGGCGCGCGGCTCGGCGACGAGCCGGACCTGTTCTCCTGACGCCTCAATCCCCGCCCCGGTGATCGTGCGCGGGCAGGCCGGAGAGGGCGGCCACGGCCTTCTGGTCCGCCGCCGCCTGGGCCTGGCCCAGGATGCGCAGCACGTTGCCGCTCCACAGCTTGGCGATGTCGGCCTCCGAATAGCCCTTGGCCAGCAGGTGGGCTGTGACCTTGGGATAGGCGGTGGCGTCCTCGAAACCGGTCAGGCCGCCGCCGCCGTCGAAGTCGGCGCCGACGCCCACATGGTCCACGCCCGCCACCTCCAGCGCGTGGTCCAGGTGCTTCAGGAAATCGTCGAAGGTCGCGCGGGGAACCGGCCATCTGGCGTCGACGGCTTCCATCTCCCGGCGATAGGCGGCGCGGGCGGCCGCGTCGCGTTCGCGCGCCGGCCCGTACTTGCGGTTCAGCGCCTGCACCGCCGCGTCCCGCTCGGGGATGCGCGGCGTGTCGATCATGTAGGAGGAGAAGGCGTTGACCTGGATGACCCCGCCCGACCTCGCCAGCGCCCGCAGCCGGTCGTCGTCGATGTTGCGCGGGTGGTCGTAGATCGCCTTCAGCCCGGAGTGGGAGAGCAGGATCGGCGTCTTCGACAGGGCGATCATCTGGTCCAGCACCTCGTCCGAGGCGTGGGAGGCGTCGAGCAGCACGCCCAGGCGGTTGGCCTCGGCCACGAATTGCTTCCCGAGCGGGCTCAGGCCGTGGAATTCGGGGCCGCCGGGGTCGGTGGCGGAATCGCCGAACTCGTTGTTGAGGAAGTGGATCGGGCTGATCAGCCGCACGCCCAGGCGATAGAAGGTCTGCATAAGCGTCAGGTCGCCGGCCAGCGGCTGGCTGTTCTCGATGCTCATATAGACCACCCGCTTGCCGGCCGCGGCGATGCGGGGCCCGTCCTGCGGGGTCAGGGCCAGTTCGAACTTGTCGCCGTGCCGGGCGAGCATCTCGCGGATCTCGGCCGCGCGGACGATGGCGGCGTCGCGGGCGCTCGCGCGGCCATCGGTCGTGCGAGGGCCCTGCGGCGTGAACACGGCCCAGAAGCCGCCGTCCAGCCCGCCTTCCACCATCCGCGGCAGGTCCACCTGCGAGCCGTCGTCCTTCACGCTGTGCCGGTCCAGGATGTCCCAGCCCGGGCGCGAGAAGTTCGCGGGCGTGTCCAGGTGGGTGTCGAACACCAGCATCCGGTCGTGGATGCGTTTCACCGCGGCGGTGACGGGAGCCTCCTGGGCGAAGGCCGGGGCGGCGAGGGCGATGAGGCTGGCGGCGGCGAGCAGGGCGCGGAGCATGGGCGGCTGGGTTTCCGAACGGCGACGCCGGCGAGCCTAGGACGCCCAAGCCTTGCTGCAAATCGGCCGGCATGGGGCGGCGCGGCGAGCCGGGCTCTGCCGCGGGAAACGGCAGATTGGACAGGCCGGCGCCTGCCCGGCGGGAACGCGTGATTCGACTCTGCGTTCTCTTTATGTTCTAGATGGCGTCGGAGGTTCCGATGCAGCTCTCCCTGGCCCTCGATCCTTGCCCGCCCGTCGCCGCCGTCCGCGCGCGGCTGCTCTCCGCCTTCGGCTCCTTCGCCGACGGCCCCCGCCTTGCGCCCGTGGACCAGCTCGTTGCGGCCATGATCAGCTCGCGCACCCGCGACGAGGTCTCCTGGCCCGCCTATCAGCGGCTGAAGGCGCTGTTCCGCTCCTGGGACGCCTTGGCCGAGGCTGAACCGGAGGCTGTCGGTCAGGCCATCGCCCACGTCACCCACGCCGAGATCAAGGCCGGCTGGCTGCCGGAGGCCTTGCGCCGGATCGTCG
>Ga0164243_10010315_pt1 | contig 13447 bp, 7 predicted proteins | sample OricompcompostOP_FD_108781 | JGI IMG/M metagenome (GOLD analysis project Ga0164243, IMG submission 108781) | Organic Plus compost microbial communities from Emeryville, California, USA - Original compost - Organic plus compost (OP) | ecosystem: Engineered > Solid waste > Mixed feedstock >... | reverse complement strand
GAGCCGGAGGAGATCGCACTCAAGGACCGGGTACTGCAGCTGTTGCTGCTGGCGTGGATCGGAACCATCTGTGCCGCCGTCTTCCTCAGCTGACGTCAAACCGCCGTCGGCGGGGTGGATCGCAGGGATCGGGCAGCGGCTGGAGCGGCTGCCCGCCTTCCGCTATGACGTCACCGTCCGGGTGAGCCTGTGGGTCAGCGTCGTCGTGGTGGCGGTGCTGTTCGGCTGGGGCGCCTGGCAGCGCCGCTGGATCGCCGACGACGGCCTGATCGTGCTGCGCACCGTGCGAAACCTGTTGGCGGGCAACGGCCCGGTGTTCAACGCCGGGGAGCGGGTGGAGGCCAACACCTCGACGGTGTGGACGTATCTGGTGTATCTCGGCGCGCTGGTCGGCGGCTCGGTGCGGCTGGAGTACGTGGTGCTGGTGCTGGCGCTGGCGCTCAGCGTGCTCGGTGTCGCGCTGGCGATGCTGGGCACCGGCCGGCTGTACGCCCCGAGCCTGCAGGGCCGTCGTGCGTTGATCCTGCCCGCCGGTGCGCTGGTCTACATCGCGGTGCCGCCCGCGCGCGACTTCGCCACGTCCGGCCTGGAGAACGGGCTGGTGCTGGCCTATCTCGGTCTGCTGTGGTGGATGATGGTGTGCTGGTCGCAGCGCCGCCCCGACACCACCGAGCGCACCACCGGAACCTTCGACGCCGCACTGGCTTTCGTCGCCGGGCTGAGTGTGCTGGTGCGCCCGGAACTGGCGCTGGTCGGGGTGCTGGCGTTGGTGATGATGCTGATCGCCACGCGCAGCTGGCGTCGCCGCGTGCTGATCGTCGTCGCGGGCGGGCTGCTGCCCGTCGGCTACCAGATCTTCCGGATGGGCTACTACGGCCTGCTGGTGCCCAACACCGCGATCGCCAAGGACGCCACCGGATCCAAGTGGTCGCAGGGACTGCTGTATCTGGCCAACTTCAACCAGCCCTACCTGCTGTGGGCGCCCGCGGTGCTGCTGATCGGGCTGGCCGCGGTGGTGTGGGTGAGCCGGGGCCGGCCCCGCCCGCGCCGCGTCGTCGTCACCGAACAGGGCTGGCTGGCGCGGATGGTGCAGAGCCCCGCCGCGGTGGTGGCGTTCATCGTGGTCAGCGGCCTGCTGCAGGCGGTGTACTGGGTGCGCCAGGGCGGGGACTTCATGCACGGCCGGGTGCTTTTGGCCCCGCTGTTCATGCTGCTGATGCCGGTCGCGGTGATCCCGGTGGTGCCGCCCGACGGCACCCGAATGGCCCGCGGCGCAGGCTATCTCTTCGTCGGCGCCACCGTGCTGCTGTGGGCGGCGGTGGCCGGTTGGTCGCTGTGGGCGGCCAACTCCAAGGGCATGGGCGCCGACGCCACCCGCGTCACCGCCAGTGGCATCGTCGACGAGCGCCGCTTCTACGCGCAGGCCACCGGGCACGCGCACCCGCTGACCGCGGCCGACTACCTGGACTATCCGCGCATGCGGGCGATCCTGCGGACCATCGACAACACCCCCGACGGTGCGCTGCTGCTGCCGTCGGGCAACTACGACCAGTGGGACGTGGTGCCCGCGTTGCCGCCGCCGCCCGACGCCGGCCCCGGCTACCGCGGCCCGCACACCGTGTTCTTCACCAACCTGGGCATGACCGGTATGAACCTCGGCCTCGACGTGCGGGTCATCGACCAGATCGGGCTGGCCAACCCGCTGGCCGCGCACACCGCCCGCATCGAGGACGGCCGCATCGGCCACGACAAGAACCTGTTCCCGGACTGGGCGATCGCCGAGGGCCCGTTCCTCAAGGAACGCCCGTTCATCCCCGGCTACATCGACGAGGAGTGGGTGCGGCAGGCCCAGGAGGCGCTGACGTGCCCGGCCACCGACGCGATGCTCAACGCGGTGCGCGCACCGATGGGGCCGCACCGGTTCCTGTCGAACCTGGTGCATTCCTATCAGCTCACCAAGTACCGCATCGACCGGGTGCCGCTGTACGACCTGATCCGGTGTGGGCTGCCGGTGCCGGAGCCGAAAGAGGCGCCGTACACCGGGATGCCGGCCACCGGACCGTAACGCGGACCCCCGGTCACGCCGATAGATCGGACAAGCAAGTCGCAACTCTCGCTGATCCGCGCGAGAAAGAAATGGAGTCAAGCTGTGCGAACCTGGCTTCGCCGCGCGCTCGCGGCGCTAGTCGCGACGGTGGCCCTGTCCGGCGCCGCCGCCGTCACCTCACCCGATGCCACCGCTTTCTCCCGTGAGGGCCTGCCCGTCGAGTACCTCGACGTGTACTCGGCCGCGATGGGCCGCAACATCCGGGTGCAGTTCCAGCCCGCCGCCGGTGCACCGGCCGGCGCGAGGGCCGTCTACCTGCTCGACGGGATGCGGGCCCGCGACGACTACAACGGCTGGGACATCGAGACCCAGGCGTTCGAGTGGTTCGTCGACACCCCGGTCGCGGTGGTGATGCCCGTCGGCGGGCAGTCCAGCTTCTACACCGACTGGTACTCGCCGTCGAGCTTCAATAACCAGACTTATACATATAAGTGGGAAACGTTCCTCACCAGTGAGCTGCCGACCTGGCTGGCCGCCAACCGCGGCATCTCCCCGGTCGGCAACGGCGTCGTCGGGCTGTCGATGTCGGGCGGCTCGGCCCTGATCCTGGCCGCCTACCACCCGGCCCAGTTCATCTACGCGGCGTCGCTGTCGGGCTACCTCAACCCGTCGGCGCTGTTCATGCAGTCGGCCATCCGGGTCGCCATGCTCGACGCCGGCGGCTACAACGTCGACAACATGTGGGGCCCGCCGTGGGACCAGGCGTGGAAGCGCAACGACCCGATTAAGCAGGTCGGCAAGCTGGTGGCCAACCGCACCCGGCTGTGGATCTACTGCGCGCCCGGCGGCACGACCCCGCTGGACGTCAACGCCGACCCGAACCTCGCCTTCAGCGCGAACAGCCTGGAATCGATGGCGCTGAAGAGCAACAAGGACTTCCAGAAGGCCTACTACGGGGCCGGCGGAAACAACGCCACGTTCGACTTCCCACCTGCGGGAAATCACTCGTGGCCGTACTGGGCCGCGCAGCTGCAGGCCCTCAAACCGGACCTGATCGCGACCCTCACCGGCGCGGGCGCGTGACCAGGAACGACACACTCAGAATGGGAAGATCGCGACAAGGTGTGGTTGACTGCACGGGTTACGCGGCAGGCCCGACGACGGGCTGTTCCGCGAGCGGCATACGACAGATGGGATAGAAGAAGCATGAAGTTCGTTGGCAAGATCCGGGGTGCCTGGGTCCGCCGGCTGGCCGGAGCGGCGATGATCGCCGCCGTGCTGCCGGGCTTGGTCAGCGCCATCGGAGGCTCGGCGACTGCGGGGGCTTTCTCTCGTCCGGGTCTGCCGGTGGAGTACCTGATGGTGCCGTCCGCGGGTATGGGCCGGGATATCAAGGTCCAGTTCCAGAACGGTGGCCCGAACGCACCGGGTGTGTACCTGCTCGACGGTCTGCGCGCCCGTGACGATTTCAACGGTTGGGACATCGAGACCGCGGCCTTCGAGTGGTACCTCGACTCGGGCCTCGCGGTGATCATGCCCGTCGGTGGGCAGTCCAGCTTCTACGCCGACTGGTACAAGCCGGCGTGCGGCAAGAACGGCTGCCAGACCTACAAGTGGGAGACCTTCCTGACCCAGGAGCTGCCCGCCTACCTCGCCGCCAACAAGAGCGTCGACCCCAACCGCAACGCGGCCGTGGGTCTGTCGATGGCCTGTTCGGCCGCGCTGACGCTGGCGATCCACTACCCGCAGCAGTTCCAGTACGCCGCCTCGCTGTCGGGCTTTCTGAACCTGTCCGAGGGCTGGTGGCCCATGCTGGTCGGCCTGTCCATGGGTGACGCCGGCGGCTACAAGGCCGAGGACATGTGGGGTCCGTCGAGCGACCCGGCGTGGAAGCGCAACGACCCGATGGTCAACATCGACCGGCTGGTCGCCAACAACACCCGCATCTGGATCTTCTGCGGCAACGGCAAGCCCGCCGAGATCAACGGCCGGGTGGCTGGTGACAACTTCAACGCGAAGTTCCTGGAGAGCTTCACGCTGCGCACCAACGAGACGTTCCAGAAGGAGTACCTGGCCGCGGGCGGCAAGAACGGCGTGTTCAACTTCCCGCAGGGCGGTACCCACGACTGGCCGTACTGGGGTCAGCAGCTGCAGCAGATGAAGCCGGACATCCAGCGCGTGCTGGGTGCGGTTCCGCAGCCCCACACCCCGGTGGCTGAGGAAGGCGCCGCGAGCGGCAACTGACCGCTTCGGTAACAGCAACGTCGGTGACGGCGGTGGTCCGCAAGGATCACCGCCGTCACCCTTTTGTGACCCGCGTCGCTCGGCATGTGATTGACTACCGGGCGGGGACACACGACCGAACTCGAAGGTGGGCAGTCGATGCAGATTCTCTTCCGGGCGATCCTGACCATCGCGCTGGCGGCCGGACTGTGGACCGCGGGCACGACGGTCGCGCCGTCGGCCAGGGCAGACGTCGAGATGCTGATGGTGCCGTCGGCGGCGATGGGCCGCGACATCCCGGTGGCCTTCCAGGCCGGTGGCCCGCACGCGGTGGTGCTGCTGGACGCGTTCAACGCCGCCCCCGACGTGAGCAACTGGGTCACCGCGGGCAACGCGATGAACACGCTCGCCGGCAAGGGCATCTCCGTCGTCGCACCCGCGGGCGGCGCCTGGAGCATGTACACCAACTGGGAGGCCGACGGCAGCAAGCAGTGGGAGACCTTCCTGGCCGACGAGCTGCCCAACTGGCTGGCCGCCAACAAGGGCCTGGCCCCCGGCGGGCACGGTATCGTCGGCGCCGCCCAGGGCGGCTACGGGGCGATGGCGATGGCCACCTTCCACCCGGACCGCTACCGGTTCGCCGGCTCACTGTCGGGCTTCCTGGCGCCGGAGCGCACCGGCGTCGACGGCGCGATCACCGCGGGGCTGGCCCAGTACGGCGGCGTGGACACCCGCAACATGTGGGGACTGCCACAGCTGGGCCGCTGGAAGTGGCACTCGCCCAACGTGCACGTGCAGTTGCTGGCCGACAACAACACCCGGCTGTGGGTCTGGAGCGCCCCGGCGGGTGGCTGCACCGACCCGGCCGCGATGATCGGCTACTGCGACATCGCCCAGGGCACGAATCGCGAGTTCTATCAGCACTATCGCGGCGTCGGCGGGCACAACGGGCACTTCGACTTCCCGACCAGCGGCACCCACGACTGGGGTTCGTGGAGCGCCCAACTGGCCGCGATGGCCGGGGAACTGGCCGCCACCATCCGGTAGCCAGCTAACTAGGCGCACTCACCTTTCTCTCAGGTTCGTCCCGGTACCGTGGAGGAGTGCAACGCTCGGTACCAACCACGGCGGCGGCGTCGCTGCTGATCGCATCCGCCGCGTTGCTGACCGGTTGTTCGGGTGCGGACGTGATGGCGACGATCGGGATGCCCACCTCGGAGACGTCGCCGGCACACGGTGCGGTGGCCGGCGCCCTGCCCGGCCCGCCGCCCGCCGAGGGGCATTCCAACGCGCTGGTGCTGACCGACCGGCAGCGGAACTTCCTCGACGGGCTGGCCGCGGCCGGTGTGCACCCGTCCAGTGATCTGCACGCCCTGTCCATCGGGTCGTACGTGTGCCAGGCCCGCGCCGCCGGACACGACGACCAGGCGGTGTGGGACGCGGTGTATCCGCGGGTGCGCAGCGATCTGGAGGATGTGCGCGACGGGGTCGCCAGCCTGGCGCCGTCGGTGCAGGACGTCACCACGGCAACGGCCGACTACATTCGCATCGCAACCGAACGACTCTGCTAGCAGGAGCCTGTCGCACCAATGGCCAACACCAAACGGCGGAAACGCCGCCTGATTCTCGCGCTCATCGCCGCGGCCGCGATGGCGCTCGTGGTCGTGCTGATCGTCATCGCGGTGGTGGTCATCCTGCGCAAGCCGGCCTCGCCGCCGACCGCGGTGCCGCCGACGGCGGTGCCCCCGACCTCCGTCACCCCCGGTAAGAAGCCGCGGCCGGAGTTCCAGGACGCCAGCTGCCCGGATGTGCAGCTGGTCGCGGTGCCGGGCACCTGGGAGTCGTCGCCGGTGCTGGATCCGTTCAACCCGACGCAGTTCCCGATAGCGCTACTGCTCAACGTCACCAACCCGATCCGGGCGCAGTTCGACAACTCCCGGCTCGAGGTCTACACCGTTCCCTACACCGCGCAGTTCCACAATCCGTTCGCCCGCGACGGCCAGATGTCCTACAACGACAGCCGTGCCGAGGGCACCCGCGCGACCATCCAGGCGATCACCGACATGAACAACCGGTGCCCGCTGACCAGCTACGTGCTGATCGGGTTCTCGCAGGGCGCGGTGATCGCCGGCGACATCGCCAGCGACATCGGCAACGGCCGCGGCCCGGTCGACGAGGACCTGGTGCTGGGTGTGACGCTGATCGCCGACGGGCGCCGCCAGGAGGGGGTCGGCCGTGACGTCGGTCCCAACCCGCCGGGGCAGGGCGCGGAGATCACGTTGCGCGACGTGCCGATGCTCGATGGGATGGGCCTGGCGATGACGGGACCGCGCCCCGGCGGGTTCGGTGCGCTCAACGACCGCGTCAACCAGATCTGCGCACCGGGCGACCTGATCTGCGCGGCGCCGCCGGAGGCGTTCAACATCATGAACCTGCCCAAGACCATCGAGATCCTGCTCGGCGGCGCGGGTCAGCCGGTGCACGCGATGTACGCCACACCGCAGTTCTGGCAGGTGGACGGGGCGCCGGCGACGCAGTGGACGCTGGGCTGGGCGCAGGCCCTGATCGATAACGCCCCGCGCCCGAAACATGGCTGACCTGTGACCGGGTCAGATTTGGACGCGACCCGGCAGTCACCTAACATTAAGAAAAAACTAAGAGCAGCAGGCTTGTAACCGACCGGTAGGATCGCCGGGTCCGGTGAGGCGGCTCGCGGACCGTGTGCGAATCGGCATCCAGAGCGTGAGTGCCATTGACAGGAGAGTGCGATGGGGTTCCATAACCCGTTCATCAAGGACGGACTGATCAAGTTTCCCGACAATGGGAGCCTGGTCAAGCACGTCGAACGATGGGCCAAGGTACGTGGAGACAAGCTTGCCTACCGCTTCCTGGACTTCTCCACCGAGCGCGACGGGGTGGCCCGCGACCTGCTGTGGGCCGACTTCGGCGCCCGCAACCGCGCCGTCGGCGCGCGGCTGCAGCAGGTGACCCAGCCCGGTGATCGTGTCGCGATCCTGTGCCCGCAGAACCTCGACTACCTGGTCGCTTTCTTCGGCACCCTGTACTCCGGCCGCATCGCGGTGCCGCTGTTCGACCCGAACGAGCCCGGCCACGTCGGCCGCCTGCACGCGGTGCTCGACGACTGCGAGCCGTCGGCGATCCTGACCACCACCGAGGCCGCCGAGGGTGTGCGCAAGTTCTTCCGCACCCGCCCGGCCAACCAGCGTCCGCGCGTCATCGCCGTCGACGCGGTACCCGACGAGGTCGGCGCCACCTGGGTGCCCGTCGACGTCGACCACGACACCATCGCCTACCTGCAGTACACCTCGGGTTCGACCCGCATCCCGACCGGTGTGCAGATCACCCACCTCAACCTGGCCACCAACGTGGTGCAGGTGATCGAGGCGCTGCAGGGTGAGGAGGGCGACCGCGGTGTGTCGTGGCTGCCGTTCTTCCACGACATGGGCCTGATCACGGTGCTGCTGTCGCCGATGATCGGCCACTACGTGACGTTCATGACGCCCGCGGCGTTCGTCCGCCGGCCCAGCCGCTGGATCCGCGAGCTGGCCCGCAAGGAGGGCGAGACCGGCGGCACCTACTCCGTGGCCCCGAACTTCGCGTTCGACCACGCCGCCGCCCGCGGTGTGCCCAAGGACGGCGAGCCGCCGCTGGACCTGTCCAACGTCAAGGCCATCCTCAACGGCTCCGAGCCGATCTCGGCGGCCACCGTGCGCCGCTTCAACGAGGCGTTCGGCCCGTTCGGCTTCAAGCCGCAGGCCATCAAGCCGTCCTACGGCCTGGCCGAGGCCACGCTGTTCGTGTCCACCACCCCGATCGACGCCGAGCCGCGGATCACCTACGTCGACCGCGACGAGCTGAACCAGGGCCGGTTCGTCCCGGTGGACGAGGACTCGCCGAAGGCGGTGCCGCAGGCCGGCGCCGGCAAGATCGGCGTCGCCGAGTGGGCCGTCATCGTCGACCACGAGACCGCCACCGAGCTGCCCGACGGCCAGATCGGCGAGATCTGGATCAGCGGCCAGAACATGGGCACCGGCTACTGGGGCAAGCCCGAGCAGACCCGCGAGACGTTCCAGAACATCCTCAAGTCGCGGACCACGCCGTCGCACGCCGAGGGCGCACCCGACGACGCCACCTGGGTCCGCACCGGCGACCTGGGCGCCTACTACGACGGCGAGCTCTACATCACCGGCCGCGTCAAGGACCTGGTCATCATCGACGGCCGCAACCACTACCCGCAGGACCTGGAGTACTCGGCGCAGGAGGCCACCAAGGCGCTGCGCACCGGGTTCGTCGCGGCGTTCTCGGTGCCGGCCAACCAGCTGCCCGACGAGGTGTTCGAGGACGCCCACTCCGGCCTCAAGCGCGATCCGGAGGACACCTCCGAGCAGCTGGTCATCGTCGGTGAGCGCGCGCCCGGTGCGCACAAGCTCGACGTCGGCCCGATCATCGACGACATCCGCGCGGCGATCGCGGTGCGCCACGGCGTCACCGTCCGCGACGTGCTCCTGACCCCCGCGGGCGCGATCCCCCGGACCTCGAGCGGCAAGATCGGCCGCCGGGCCTGCCGCGCGGCCTACCTCGACGGCACCCTGCGCGCCGGGAAGATCGCGAACGCGTTCCCCGACGAGACGGACTGAGAACTCACCTGAATATGCCTGATACACAAGACGATCCGCAGCGCCCCGGCGACGAGATCCAGCCGGCCTCCGACAATAAGGCTGTGCGGGAGTCGGATGTCGCCGCCAAGCCGGCTCCGAAAACGGACATGACCGTCGCGGAGATGCGCGAGTGGCTGCGCAACTGGATCGGCAACGCCACCGGGCAGAATCCCGACTCGATCAACGAGACGGCCCCGATGGTGGAGCTTGGCCTGTCCTCGCGGGACGCGGTGGCCATGGCCAGCGACATCGAGGACCTCACCGGGGTCACGCTGACCGCCACCGTCGCGTTCCGCCACCCGACCATCGAGTCGCTGGCCCAGGTGATCATCGAGGGCGAGCCCGAACTCGAGGAGGGTGACGGCGAGGACGAGGACTGGTCGCGCCCCGACGGTGTCGAGGACATCGCGATCGTCGGTATCGCCACCCGCTTCCCGGGCGAGATGAACACCGCCGAGGAGACCTGGCAGGCGCTGCTGGAGGGCCGCGACGCCATCACCGATCTGCCCGAGGGCCGGTGGGAGGAGTTCCTCGCCGAGCCGCGGATCGCCGAGCGGGTCGCCAAGGCCGCCACCCGCGGCGGCTACCTGAGCGACATCAAGGGCTTCGACGCCGAGTTCTTCGCGCTGTCGAAGATGGAGGCCGACAACATCGATCCGCAGCAGCGGATGGCGCTGGAGCTGACCTGGGAGGCGCTGGAGGACGCGCGGATCCCGGCGTCGAGCCTGCGCGGCGAGAAGGTCGGCGTCTACATCGGCGCGTCGAACAACGACTACCAGTTCCTGGCCGTGTCGGACCCGACGGTCGCCCACCCGTACGCGATCACCGGCACCAGCTCGTCGATCATCGCCAACCGGGTGTCGTACTTCTACGACTTCCGCGGGCCGTCGATGTGCATCGACACCGCGTGCTCGAGCTCGCTGGTCGCCACGCACCAGGGTGTGCAGGCGCTGCGCAGCGGGGAGGCCGACGTCGCCGTGGTCGGCGGTGTCAACGCGATGATCACCCCGCTGGTCACCATCGGGTTCGACGAGGTCGGCGGCGTGCTCGCGCCGGACGGCCGGATCAAGTCGTTCTCCCAGGACGCCAACGGCTACGCCCGTTCCGAGGGCGCCGGCATGCTGGTGCTCAAGCGGCTGTCGGACGCCCGCCGCGACGGTGACGAGATCTACGCCGTCATCGCCGGTTCCGCGGTCAACCACGACGGCCGCTCCAACGGCATGCTCGCGCCGAACCCGGACGCGCAGGCCGAGGTGCTGCGCGCCGCCTACAAGGACGCCGGCATCAACCCGCGCGTCGTCGACTACATCGAGGCGCACGGCACCGGCACCATTCTGGGTGACCCGATCGAGGCCGACGCGCTGGGCCGCGTCGTCGGGCGCGGCCGTCCGGTGGACAAGCCCGCGCTGCTGGGTGCGGTGAAATCCAATGTGGGACACCTGGAGTCGGCCGCCGGTGCGGCGAGCCTGGCGAAGGTGGCGCTGGCGCTCAAGCACAACAAGATTCCGCCGTCGATCAACTACACCGGGCCCAACCCGTACATCGACTTCGAGGCGCAGCGGCTGAAGGTCGCCGACACCGTCACCGACTGGCCGCGCTACAGCGGCGTCGCGATCAGCGGCGTCTCCGGCTTCGGCTTCGGCGGCGCCAACGCCCACGTCGTGCTGCGTGAGGTGCTGCCCACCGACTACATCGAGCCCGAGCCGAAGGCCGAGCCCGAGGCGGAGAAGTCCTCGGCCGCCGACGCCAACGCCGTCTACATCGGCGGGGTGCGGATGGACGAGTACGGCGAGTTCGTCGATGAGCCGCTTGCGCGAAGAGAATCTGGCTTCGATGAGGAGGACGACGGGCTGGACCGGCCCGCGCAGGCGGTCGACGACGAGCCCGAACTGCCCGGCATGACCGAGCGGGCCAAGGAGCTGCTCGAGGCTGCCCGCACCGAGCTGGAGGCCAAGGAGGAGGCCGGCGAGCTGCCCAAGCCGCTTGTGCCGCTGGCGATCTCGGGCTTCCTGACGTCACGCAAGAAGGCCGCCGCCGCCGAGCTGGCCGACTGGATGGACAGCCCCGAAGGGCGTGCGGCCTCGCTGGAGTCGATCGGCCGGTCGCTGTCGCGGCGCAACCACGGCCGCTCGCGTGCGGTGGTGCTGGCCCGCGACCACGACGAGGCCATCAAGGGTCTGCGCGCGATCGCCGAGGGCAAGCAGAACCCCAACGTCTACAGCGCCGACGGCCCCGTCACCAACGGGCCGGTGTGGGTGCTGGCCGGTTTCGGTGCCCAGCACCGCAAGATGGCCAAGGGCCTGTACCTGCGCAACGACGTGTTCGCCGAGTGGATCAACAAGGTCGACTCGCTGATCCAGGACGAGCGCGGCTACTCGATCCTCGAGCTGGTCCTCGACGACGCCGTCGACTACACCGACGAGACCTGCCAGTACCCGATCGAGGTTGTGCAGCTGGTCATCTACGCGATCCAGATCGCGCTCGGTGAGCTGCTCAAGCACCACGGCGCCAAGCCCGCCGCGGTGATCGGCCAGTCGCTCGGCGAGGCCGCCGCGGCGTACTTCGCAGGCGGTCTGTCGCTGGAGGACGCCACCCGCACCATCTGCTCGCGCGCTCACCTGATGGGTGAAGGCGAGGCGATGCTGTTCGGCGAGTGGATCCGGCTGATGGCGCTGGTCGAGTACTCGCCCGACGAGATCGAGACGGTGTTCGCCGACTTCAAGGACCTCGAGGTGTGTGTGTACGCCGCCCCGAGCCAGACCGTGATCGGCGGTCCGCCGGACCAGATCGACGCGATCATCGCCCGCGCGGAGTCGGAGGGCAAGTTCGCCCGCAAGTTCCAGACCAAGGGCGCCAGCCACACCTCGCAGATGGATCCGCTGCTCGGCGAGCTGGCCGCCGAACTCGTGGGCATCCAGGCGCATCCGATCGAGATCAACTACTACTCGACGGTGCACGAGGGTCGCCTGGTGCGGCCCGGCGAGACCATCCACGATGTGGACTACTGGAAGAAGGGGCTGCGGCACAGCGTCTACTTCACCCAGGGCATCCGCAACGCCGTCGACAACGGCCACACCACGTTCCTGGAGCTGGCACCGAACCCGGTGGCGCTCATGCAGGTCGGGCTGACCACCGCCGCGGCGGGGCTGCACGACGCGCAGCTGATCGGCACGCTGGCGCGCAAGCAGGACGAGGTCGAGTCGATGACCCACGCGATGGCGCAGCTGTACGTGCACGGTCACGACCTCGACTTCCGGACCCTGTTCGGCAGGGGCGAGTTCGCGAACACCCCGCGCACCAAGTTCAAGCGCAAGCCGCACTGGCTCGAGGCGCGGTTCACCGGCGACAGCTCGCTGCTGATGCCGGGCAACCACGTCGCCATGCCGGACGGCAGGCACGTGTGGGAGTACTCGCCGAAGGGTGCGACGGATCTGGCGGCGCTGGTGAAAGCCGCTGCCGCGCAGGTGCTTCCGGACGCCAAGCTGGTGGCCTCCGAACAGCGCGCGGTGCCCGGCGAGGGCGCCCGGCTGGTCACGACGCTGACCCGGCATCCCGGTGGTGCCAGCGTGCAGGTGCACGCCCGCATCGACGAGTCGTTCACCCTGGTCTACGACGCGATCGTGGCCCGCGACGGCGCCGTCGGCGCGCTGCCGGTGGCGGTGGCGACCGGAACCGGTGTGGCCGAACAGGTTTCGATCACCTCCGAGCCGGAGGCCGACGAGCCCGATGCGGAGATCCTGCAGGACAACCTGACCGCGGGTGCGGGCATGGGCGCCGATTTCGCCAAGTGGTCGCCGGACTCGGGTGAGACCATCCACGACCGGCTCGGCAAGATCGTCGGCACCGCAATGGGATACGAGCCCGAGGACCTGCCGTGGGAGGTCCCGCTGATCGAGCTGGGCCTGGACTCGCTGATGGCGGTGCGGATCAAGAACCGCGTCGAGTACGACTTCGACCTGCCGCCGATCCAGCTGACCGCGGTGCGCGACGCGAACCTGTACGCGGTGGAGAAGCTGATCGAGTACGCGATCGAGCACCGCGACGAGGTCGAGCAGATCGCCGAGCACCAGAAGTCGAAGACGGCCGAGGAGATCGCCGCCGAGCAGGCCGAACTGCTGGGCGGTGCGTCCACGGTGGCCGAGCTCGAGCAGGTGCTGCAGGAGAAGGCCGGCGATCTGGCGCCCAAGCTGACCAGCGCGGGCACCGCGACGGCCGAGGATCTTCCGGCCGGTGCGATTCCGCCGCCGCCGACCGATCCGAGCGGACCGGTTCCACCCGCGCCGACGGATCCGTCCGGCCCCGCCGGCGCTGTCCCGCCGCCGCCGACCGACCCGAGCGGCCCCGAGGTGCCCGGGGTGTCGAAGGCGACCGCCGCCGCGGCCGCGGCCAAGGTGCTGACCCAGGAGGCGGTCACCGAGGCGCTGGGCGCCGACGTGCCGCCGCGCGACGCCGCCGAGCGGGTCACGTTCGCGACCTGGGCGATCGTCACCGGCAAGTC
>Ga0164243_10010314_pt1 | contig 13448 bp, 18 predicted proteins | sample OricompcompostOP_FD_108781 | JGI IMG/M metagenome (GOLD analysis project Ga0164243, IMG submission 108781) | Organic Plus compost microbial communities from Emeryville, California, USA - Original compost - Organic plus compost (OP) | ecosystem: Engineered > Solid waste > Mixed feedstock >... | reverse complement strand
CAAGCCAGATGGTCTTCTCCTTTGGTGCGTGGACGGAAGTCAAAATTGTGGGTGCCTCAAAAGAGACAACGAAGTATTCTGAGGTAGCAGGCAAAGCAGTTGCATACGAGCAAGGACAGAAACCTCTTCTATTTCGTATCTGATTTGCTTGGGAGTGCAAGTCTCACCCTTGCTGGAGATGGAACGTTCCAGGCGGTGCAATTGTTTGACCCGTATGGCTCGGTACGCTTTGCAGATGGCACGATGCCGACCTCTTTCAATTTTACCGGGCAGCGGTTTGATGATCTCACTGGACTTCTTTACTTCAATTTTCGCTACTATGACCCCGTGAGTGGGCGATTTGTACGGGCCGATACTGTCGAGACAAATATTCAAGGGAGAGATCCATATTTATATGTTGGAGGGAACCCTGAGTCAGCGACAGATCCTACTGGTCATAATCCTCTCGCTGCATTAGCTTTAATAGTTGGTGGTGCAGTATTAGGAGCTATCGGAGGGGTTGCTAGCGTGTATATACAGGGGGCAATCAATGGAAAGCTGCCTTCAGCCGAGACGGTTGCAAAGGCTGCAATCTCAGGTGCTATAGTAGGAGGAGTAATAGCTCCAGTGGCCACTTTTATAGTGCCTGGTTTGCTTGGATTGGGCTATGCTATGGCGACTGGTACAGTAGTTGAAGGGCTATTTGTCATGGAGTTAGGTCCGGCTCCATTAGCTACTTACTTCTTCTCTATAGAGGGTGTGGGTGCATTGACCGGGGTGGCCAATGGCTTTGCTGATGTTGCGGTAGATGGTAAGCCAGCTCCGAAGTCAACCCCGGTACCAACAGCAACGCCGACGCCAACAGCGAAGCGAACAGCAAAGCCAACAGTGAAGCGAACAGTGAAGTCTACAACTCCATCTGCATCTCCGAGTCGGCCATATATACCTCCTGCAACATGGTGGGAGCCTGTTTATAGCGATGATCCTGTAGATTCTTACCTTGGAGGGTATGATTGGTATCGCTCAGTTCAAGAATCCTGGGAGCGAGCTGGAAACACTGGTAATGTATCGCAACAGTATTTCAAGAAGAAGACCTGGTATGCTCAAAAGCTTACCGAGGCAAGATGGTGGGAGTAGAAGACTTAGCTAAGTTTTGGGAGAGGAGCTGTATAGCTTCTCTCCCAAGAACTAACATTAACTATTCGTTATATCTCATCGGCTGATCTGGTCTTGCTTTTTTAGTAGCTTTATTGTAGAGTAATCAAGAGATTCAGGCTAAATTGTTCAACATCCTTTACACACGAAATATGCAACCAGATAATTTATCATACTCCATTGTGTGGTAATTTGTGAAATTACTTACCAATGCATAAGAGCCAAGCCTATTACTTGCTCTTATTACCATTAGTATTAGCATAGAAGGAGAAAAGCTGTATGCCTCTGCTAACAAATTGTTTTATCATTCTATTGATTGTTTTAGGCATTATTATTAGTATTGCTCTGAATCGTCCACTTGCGAGAGTGCTAGAAGATACCCAAAGAAAAATACCCCCGAAATATTTTATCCTTTTAGGAACGTTTATGCTTCTCCCTATAACTATATCTTTTATTAGTTATATTCTTAGTAGAGATCTGCTTTTTTTTGTCTTAACCATAGTTCTTTTTGGAATCGTATATGTAACTTTATATATATACAATGTATATCTTTGTTCATTGATGCCAATGAGTATTTATGGAAGGTTTTTAGCTATATGGGGAACAATGCTTGTTGCATCTTTTACCCTATTTCTTGCTAAATATTTCCCACAAAACCTATTAACTCAACCTATAATAATGACCATTTATATGTTTTTATGTTCGTTTTTGCTATGCATTACTTTTATTATAGGTATATTGTTACATAAAAATAAAGGTATAAAATCTAGATGATATCGTACACCTAGCGTAAAGGACTTGTTGCTCTCGTCTTTCACTGCGGAATGAAGTCGGTACACCGTACTGCATGAACTGCTATTTAATATCTTACAGAGTATTTTATTCCCTTATCATGCCTTTTGTTCTGCAAGATGAGATAGTATCTTACTCCCATGGTGCAGGGCCTAGTGCATTTTCAAGGAACCTTTTCGGAGTCAGGAAGAGACAGATGAGGTTCATAGGAGCAACCGAAGTAAGCACAGACACGGCTTGCCAACTCATGGACAGAGAGCAGACCAGCAGGCTCAACGACGGCACGCTTGCCATGCACCCATTTGGGTTCGATGGGGTTGAGCCACGGGCTTTGTTTGGGCAAAAGCAAGGGCAAGATGCGCACGCCTTTGCCCGACTGCTTGACCTGCTGGTTCTGTTCTCTGATCCAGGTTCGCACCAGCGCGCGAGACATGCCAAGAAGCGTGATCCCAGATCAAGAGCCAATGGTGTTTGCCCTCTTGCTCCAATCGCTGACCACACCACTCAAGAAACTGGGTGGTGATGGCTGAGAGGGGGCGACCGGTGACAAAGCGCAGCCACATGCTCTCTCGCACTGGCTTTGTCGACGTGCCTTCTTGCCACAAGACTCCATAACAGGCCAGAGCTTTGGGGTCGGGATCGTTTTTCTGCCACGACCGTTCCACCAGGGAGAAGGGATGCTCCACGCTCTGCCAGGCGTGCATACGAGGCAGAGCAAAGCGACTCCACCACACTTGATCGACACATCCAATGGCTCACTCAGGCTGCGGGCTTGCCCAAGCGATCAGTTGGTCGCGCGCCGTTTTTTTGCTGGTACAACGGATCGGGACGGTTGATGCGATGTTTGGCTCGTTTCCAAGCTTCTCCCAGCCGTAGCACCGCCTGCCGGATGGTTTCGCCACTGACCAGCGACTGGGTCAGTCCTTCTTGCTGGCAAATCTCTGCCAACAGATCTCAGGTCCAGACGCTGGTAGGCTTGCCGAAAGAGCGTGGCCCGCGCTGCATCAGTTCTTGCAAACGCGGCAGATCGCGATCCTCTCTCGCCTGGTGCAAGCAGTGGGGGCGTGAGGAGCCGGCTTGTAGCACGGCGAAGCCTTTGGTATTGAAGCCTTTGATGACATTGCGCACAGTCTGGTCGTCGCAGCCCAGTTGCTTGGCGATGGCCGTGGCTCGCTCCTGGCGGGCTGACGCCAGCAAAATCTGGCAGCATCGCAGGACAAAGGCATCTGATGAGCGCAGGCCGGCTTTGAGCTGCTGCTGTTCTTTCTCGCTCAACGGGCGAACAAAAATGGGAGCACTCATGGTTCTTCTGATACTACATCTCCTATCACCTGTCTTGACAGTGCACTAGTTACAGGTTTGCTCATCCTGATAGATGATGAGGCAAGGCGGAGTCAAGGGATCGGTTTTCTCTCCAGCTTTCTATGGAATGTCAGGATGCGGCGAGACGTCGACCAGCCCATAGCTCATCCGGTTGAATTTCCCGGCAACGTCTGAGAAGAGGATTCTGTGACTGTACTAAATTATTCTAAGTATGAAAAAGAACTTAAATTATATGAAATCCATGCTGTATTAAGAGTAATTGGAAACAAAAGTTTGCTTAGGTTACTGAGATTTTTTGATCCTATAATAGCAAAAAAATATGTTTTCGTCTTGACAAGTTAAAAAGATTATTATATATTCGTAATGTAAAAAAAGCTCCGAGACACTTTATAGATGATAGGGAACTATCAGGGAGAATGCCGGATTGTTGAAAATACTGCCTAAGGAAAGATTCAAGAAGTGTTTTCTTGGGAAGACTTTATTATTTAAATGAAAGGTGTAATATGCGCCATGGAATATATAGGAAGATAGATAAAAATAAATATTAGCTTTAAAAACATAAAATATAAAAATATATAAGAATAAGATCTTCAGGATAAAATAGATAACATTATATTCTTGATATTCTTGACTCGCTAACGAACGAAGGACGGAATCGTAGAAGACTAGTTCCTCTAGAGGAAAAAGGATGCTGATTAGAAACGCATCTTGCTAAGCTGACAAAGATTCTGTCTGTCATACGACATGAAGAAAGGATGACAGTATGTCGGTTGGTATTCTTTTTTAACTTTATTGCAACTAGTGATTAGTTCTGTTTTCCTTCTCGCGGCTGTTGGAAAATTTTTGGAAGGAGAATCATTTCGCGCCGTTTTACGGTTAAGTGAGTTTCCTGAGTGGTTAGTTCGTCTTCTTGTATTTTTTGTCCCTTTGGGAGAACTTGGCGTCGTATTTGGAATCTTTCTTAGTTCCTCCTACATTTTAAGTATCTTCTTCGCGCTGGCAGTATGTTCTTTGTTACTGTTTACGGGCTGGATGTTTTTTATTATTAAAAAAGGTATAAACATTAGATGTGGTTGCTTTGGAAATGCTAGTGCTAAGGTAGGTAAAGGTAGTGTTTTTAGGAATCTTTGCTTGCTTTGTTTCGCTTTATTGGGATTAATACTTACATTTCAGTACAAGAGCCTCCTTCCAAAATTTTGTTTAGAACTAGTTATGGTAAGTGTCTCTCTTTACCTTTATAGCCCTACTCCGTTCCTTCATCGTTGCACGTCCGGAACTGATACTCTCTTTTAAAGAGTTGCACAAAATACAGGAAAGAAATTGATGGGCGATAGATACAGATAGGAGAAGAGAAAGATTTAACAAATTTTGTGGGTATAACAAGAAAGGAGTGTTTTATGACCCCCATGTTTTACGCTTCGTATTTTTTGCTTTGGCTCCTTGTTCTTTTTCTAAGCGTACTTTTGTTACTGGTGTATCGTCATTTTGGTTTTCTCGCCCTAGGTACAGTTGAAGGGGTGCAGCCCTTTATTGGGATTTATCTCTGGAGCTGTATATGGAAGTATGCGGGAGTTCGTAACATTGGTTGGTCTCTGGAATGCTTTTTGTCAATTACACCCAGAGCGCCTTATGAAGCTTTACGACTCTCTAGGAGAATATGTTTCATGGTTGAATCGGTTCTGGCTTTTTGTGGGAGTTCCATTGCTTGTATTCTTAACATGGAATTGAGACTCAAACATAGGGATTTCTATCTCTATGTTTGAATTGCTTGGTGTGAATGATGGAGGATGTAAAAAAGAAGGCATCCATTATCGTCAAAACGCAAAGCGAAAGAAAGGAACGCATGATGTCTGACGTGGACTCCTTCCTGACGATCCTGTCTATCATGAGTGACGATCTGTATCAAGCATATGTGCCAGAGGCAGGGGAAGTATGGCCGCAAGTCATATCCTTTCGCTTTCCGAAGTGCTCACACTGGCGATTACGAGCCAGTAGGACCGCTTCCGCTTCATCGTGCAGTACTTGCATCCGGCCTTCCTGACACTGCCGCACCGCAGTTAGCTGGAGCAGTTCAGAAGCAGTTCATGTAAGCCACCTGGTCAGACCAGGTGCGTCTGATGCTGGAGCTGACCGAGTGACTCTCTGAGGCTAGTCGTCATGCTCGGGTTGATATGAAGGGATCATGCTACGGTGCGCCGTCACGGCTCAGGGAGCTATGACCAACTCTGAGATTCCGCAGTCAACTGCACCGATCAGGCGCTGTTTGACAGCTTCTTGTCTGTGCACATTGTACTCCTGCGATGCTGCTGACATGGGAACAATGCTCTATGGGGTGTATTTGGTCGACCTCGGCATTGCGGGTGTGCGTACACAGCAGCAGGTATTTGAGGGTACTGGTTTGTGTCCCCTCTCAAGCGAGGAACGCGGCTTGATCGGGCCCTGAAGGGCGGCTGGGCAGCGTTTCTTCACGAGCCGACGCAGTGAGGTTAAGATGGTGTGCACAAAACTGCGCGGTTTTTTTCCGGCTCCAACAGGAGTGACCGCAGACGCACAAAGGGTCTTCCTGCTAGGGGTGGCGGCCAGCATGGTGAGGCTCTTCGCCTGTCTCTGGCTCAAAGCTTGACTTGGTCATCCCTTGCTGGCTGATTGTATGAGCTTTCCGTCAAGCGTTAACTTGGAAGAGAGGATACTATGAAAAAGAGAATCACGCTTTTATGTCTGTTTGCTTTGATTTTTCTCCTTATCCTATCTGGTTGTCAGCAAATACCAGACTATGCTCTTGACAACGCTCCTACTCTTACGCCTACAAAACCTGTGATTACTCTGCAAAAGCTACGAGAGAGACCTTTACAGCTTCCGACTTTGCCTCGTGGCGCGGATTGTCCGACGACATCTGTACATCGTTTCGGTCAACGAATTGTGATGGGAAGTGGACCAATTTATGTTGTTATTGAAACGATTCAAACTGCTGCTCAACCTGCTATTTTACAATTACGCCGTTTTGACCCTCATGATGCGAATGCCAGTGCTTTGAAAGATCCGGAGTGGAGACCTGCTAAAGCTCTTTGGTTTGCTGATACCAGTAAATATCAAGGAATAGGTCTTGTTCGTGGTCGGCAATTAGATGGTTCAGCAGTAGTTCTTTTCGATTATGATTTATCGAAGGATTTAGAGCTACCAGAGTTTACTCACACTCCTGAAGAGATCAACAGACCTTCTTATATTCGTATCAATCAGCAAAGTCCTGGCTGTTATGGTTTACAGATTGACGGTAGTAATTTTACCGATGTTATTATCTTTCAAGTAAAAAACGTGTAAATGTAGATATAATTTGAGGGTTTGGCGAAGGATGTATTAGAAAAATGAATATAGAAGAAAGTTAATCTCGTGAAGGGATAGAAAGGAATAGAGATGTAGTATAAGTATCTATAAGAGATATATCTTTGATGAGCACGAGGTTCGTGCGCGAAAAGCGCAGCAAGAGGTGGGGACTGCTTCAGCAACGGGAAAGGTCTCTTCTGGTTTGCTTGATGGAACAAAGCGTCGAAAAAGGGGTATCTTCAAAGTGGTTCCTGCGAAGTCCTCGCGACAGAACACAGAACACGGTGAGCGTACACGGTCACGCGAAGCTTGAACACAGTGAACGTTCACTGTGTTGTGCTGATGAAGCGGTGTCACGGCTCATTGGGGCTGTTGAGGATTGAAGCCTGATGCAAGGAAGAGGCTTCGGTGCTTCTTGAAGGGAGAATGGTGGATGGAACCTCCCAAATGCACTGCATATACCGTGTGAGAACGGCCGTTGCCGTGTTTTGAAGGGAGCGCGGTGGGACCCCCAAGCACCGAGCATGAAGCAGGTTCATCTCCCTTCCTTCAAGCGTCATTCCCTGCCCGTGATACCTGCGCATCGGGGCCAGGGAGGCAGATTGGTGGGCAACCACCGCCATGGTGCTCCTGTCTTCACGAGAGAGAGCAAAGCGTTGAAGATCTCTCACCGCTCATGGCGATGTTGCCCGACATCTTCGGGCAACATGCTCAAATGCGGAGCTGGCGGCCGCCTATTCTTCGTCTGTCACATCGCTTAGAGATGGTTTTCTCTTTTCCATTCTTGGATGGTATCATCTTTTCGAGATCGAGTTCCTAATAGTCTCTAGGTTAACCGGATTGAGAAAATAGACGTAAGGCCTATTGAGTCCTATTGAACGCAAACACGGCTTCGGTTGCTCAGTCGTATGCAGTAGAATATCAATAAGATGCGTGACGATTTGTCCTATCTGGTGTGCTACCAGATAACTGATTCTACTACTGTGATGTTTATTAGCAAGGTGGATTTTTTGAGGAAAAGCTGTGTGGAGGTACGTGCTACACCACAATATAACAAGACTGTGGGCAAGATTAACACCTGCCATATTGCGTAGTAGGTGGTCTATGCTACTTAAGGAAAGGGAGATATTGATCATTGGGGTGGTCTCTTCTCTACAAATGAACTGATGGCCAGCAGCAAGGAGGGAGGAGTCATTACTCAACAGGTTCTAACTCGACTGGATGCTCGAACGTGTTCTGGAGTACCAGCTGCCCTTTGTCTGCGCCATGTTGATAACATTCTATGTGTAGATATTTACCTGAGATACTTTTTGATAAAGTGCAGCCTTTTCTTTTGCTGTTGCATGCTATATGAGATGCTTTTCAACAAGGGCAGGTCAGTTTTACTGATAGTCTAGTATGCTAACGATATTTGTAAGGAGTGTATGTAGAACTGGCTGGGAATGTTTCTAGTGATTTTCATACAAATCCAATGCCAGTAAAAGCATCTTGGATAGCACATGCAGTGAAAGTTGAAGATGTGGATTTGGAGCTGTTTCCTGACATAGAACGACATGCTATTTTATTGTGGCGACGAGCACCTACAAGATAACAGAGAAAAGAGGAGGAAAAATGATGACGAATTTCTTGAGGACACCAGTTGGAATTATGTGTTATTCTTTTTGGATGGCAACAATAACAAGCGTTTGTGCAATTTTGACAAGCGTTGTGTACTACTATCTGGCAGAGACAGATGAGAAAAAATCGAAAATGCGAAAAAGGATTTTTACGTCAGCAGGATTGTTCCTTTTCTGGCTGATAGCGGCAATTATCACACAAATCTTTTTTTATCGAGCTGGCTCGTAAAATTTTTTACTTGTATGCTTGGTGTTGAAAGGACCATTATACCCCCGGGAAACATAGTATTGATCAGCATGGCAAGGAGCATCAGCGTAAATGCTGGCTTCCGAAAGAGTGTCACATCCAGTAAGGGATCAACCTGTTTGCGCTGCTGACGTACAAACAGAATGCTGCACATGATCCCGATACAGAGCGTGGCTATGGGAAGGAGCTGCAATCCGTGCGACGCGATCTCTTTCGTGCTAGCAGGTTTTAGTCTTGCTTCTAGGCTACAAATGTGCTACTACTCAAATCAGAAAATAAGTAGTTTTTGATGTGACGAATCATTTTCTTTTGTGGATACATCAAAATGCTACTTGCCACAAAGATGTATACTATTCTATATGCAGTATGCGCAGCTGTATGTTGCATTCATATGTTAAGGTCACCTCTGAAGGCGGTTTACGGAGAAGTGCATAGGCATTCCATGTGGCAATCAGCGTGAGGATTACTAGATAAAGGAGCACTATACACAGCCGTCCAAATGCTACCACCAATGAGGGGCGGCGGAGTGCTAGTTGTGTTAGTGTTCCTTGTTGCCACTTTCGTGCCAACAAGCCAAGCGATAGAAAGAGCGCGATGAGCGGGAGAAAATGTTCAAAGTCTCCTCTAAGCGCTGTGATATAATCGGGGCCCGGATCCTGTTGTACAAGACGTGTAAGCTGTTCAGCAGTCAGAGACTCATCGTTACTTATGAGTGTTGGAAGATAGGTGATATGGGCGAGGGCGAGCCGCAGATCAGAAGGATTGGCAGTCCCCAGCACCATCCCAGTGACCAGCGCAGCTCATAGAGAAGCACCCGAAAGCCCAAGAGGCGTTTGAGTGTTAGCGGGCAGGGAGATTGCGGGATCATTGTTGTACCTCGCCTTCGTTTCTGATACATTGCAGGGGATCTGTACTCTGTTTTGTTGCCATGCTTCCCGAGCAAATATAGGGGCCAGCCTCCTTTGTGAGGTCACGTCCTACAAGTTGGTCACGCCACGCTGCTGAAGAAAATGCAGGGTGGTGTCCCCTTGTGAGTGCTGAGCCTGGTTCTGAAGGAAGTGGGTAAGCGTTCCCTGCCCGATCTCCTGCTGAATGTGATAGAGATAGAGTCCCCCCGAGTCACAGGCTGTGCCCAGACGAAGCATCTCTTGATGCAAGATTTGATCGAGTTTTGGGTCTTTGGTCCTGGCGAAACCTGGCAGTGTATTGTCATGAAGCCGTTGACAAACATGCATAGTTTTTGACAGATAGGCTTTTCCAACCAGGCGATCGGTGGTGACTGCCGCACTGTATGCTGACAACAGAGTATTCAACCGCGAACTGTCGGCGATGGAAAAAGCGGGTTCCGGATTCTGAATGTATTTTGTCTCTTTTGTGGCGGAATAGGGTTTTGTCTGCTGCAACATCGTATTCCACCAGCCCATTGCTACCTTGCTTGCGGCCTGATCATACTGCCTCTCTTGTGAGTAGGAACCATAATAGGAGAGTGAGGATGTTTCAGGAAGAAAGGGCAGTCCTGCGCCAATCGCGGGTGTTTGCAGAAAGGGAACAACGACCAGCTTCCACTGCTGTTTTTGTTGTTGGGCGGGGGCCAGCCAGTGATGCAGCGCGAGCAGTTGTTGGACCTGTAATGTATATGCCTGCTCTTTTTGGGGGAGGAAGGAGGAGGCGCGATAGAAGAGGGTTGCCTGATCAAATGAGTGGTGTTGTGGGTTTGCCAGTGCTGCACTAGCTGCTTCTGGAAGACTTGTTCTCGTTTTGTGCAAAACATCGATCCATTGTCCATCCGCCGAACGCTGTACCGTTCCGGTAGAACTCCAGACCTGATAGGAGGCTGGAAAGCGCACCTGCAACCTATCGATGGGGAGACGAAAACCCTGTTGCACGGCTTCCTGAGTCCAGAGCAAGGGATACCAGGTCGAGCCAAAGCCCTGCAAAAACGCTACTTCTTGCCCGGCATAGCTCATGAACGCAGGGGGCTCTATTGGATTCATAAAGCGTCCGCCATTGACCTTGCTATACGCATTGCGTCCAGAGAGCAAGGAACCCTGATAGTGCAGGGTCAGTGTCACTGGCTGCCCATGTGCTGCGGGTGTGAGAGAAAGATCGACCTGCGTCCAGCCCTGCTCAGTGCGAAAGGGCAGATTGCCGCTTTCACTGCGAAGGCTCAGAAGTGAAAGCCCGCGATTGAGGGTCAAAGGAAATGAGGTCAGTCCTTCCTTTGCTGGCGTTACAGTAAAGGTGCTGGTAGCATCCAGCTAGCCCGTTCCCGGATCAATTATGACCGAAATCTGAAACTGGGAGGCATGAGCAGCAATGGGGCGAACGGGATTTTGGCCGAGGCTTTGATATGTAGCACGTGCCTGCTGTAAGGACAGGAAACTCGGCATGACTACTGCAATACAGAGTCCCAGCCCGATCAGCGGGATCAGGCGATCTGTTAGATTTGCCCAGACCGCGGGCTCCCGCAAGGGGAAACAGAGTATTGCGAGCGCTACTGCTATCAGAGCGAGCCCCCCGAGCAGGGCACTTTGAGCGAGTAACAGGATCCCCTCGGGCCCGGTACCGATACTGGCACTGAAGTAGAGGGTGAAGGCACTCAGGTTCAGCGGGTCAAACATCGAATATTGAGAAAAGAACACATGATAGACGACCAGGCCAGAAACCAGCAGTCCACCTGGCAAGGGGAAGGGGACAAGGCAGAGACCAAGCACCGTGGCAGCGGTAACCAGGAGAATACGCACTGGATAGAGAGCTGCGAGCAGTAACCACGGATCAAGCGGCAGCACGAGCTTGAGGGTTAGACAAAGGGTGAGCCCGCCTACCAGCAGCATCAGCCAACTGATCAGGCAGGCAACGATGGAGAGAGCTAGCCATTTGCCCACAACAGAGATCGACGGGGCGAATGGGTGGGTCCAGAGCTGTGCCGTGACCTTTCGTTGCCGATCTCGGTGAAAGAGCGACAAGCACAGAAACGGAGGCAGAAAGAGCAGGATGTTGAGGGCCAGCGTTCCTTGCTCAACAACACCTTGATAATAGTCAGGGACGAGTCTGTTGCTAACATACCAGAAAGCCAGGCCCATAGCGAGGCAACAGATGAGCATGCAGAGCCAACTGGCAGGGGAACGTCGTTGCAAGCATAACTCGTAGTGGCAGACAGAGAAGAGATTTCTGAGCTGGAGGAGAGTGCCATGCAGGTGGCCTGGACGTTCAACGCGAAGAGAAATGCTGTTCTTCATGGAAAGCGGTTGCTCCTCTCAGTGCGAAATAGCCATCGTCGAGAGTTGGGTCTACAGGTGTTGCAGCCGGTGAGGGTTGAGGGCCAGTGACGCGGGCAAGCACTTCATCAGTGTTGCCATCCGTGACGGGAGAGAGTGAGGCGACAAGGTTTGTGTCTTTTTGTCGCAGGGCCTGGACCTGTTCAAGTGTAGTACGCCAGAGCCAGCATTTTCCTTGTACCTGCTGCGTCAGCTCGCTTACGGTTCCTTGGAAGCGGATCTGTCCTTTTTCTAGCACAGCTAACTGGTTGGCACCAGTTGCGACATCACCGACAATGTGTGTTGAAAGGATGATAGTCTGCCCCGCTGGGCTCCCAGGGTCCCGAGGAGCATGCGGAAGCGCTGTTGCTCCACAGGATCGAGACCTGTCGTCGGTTCATCAATAATGAGTGCTTTTGGCTGACCGAGCAAAGCAACTGCCAGGCCAAGACGACGGCGCATACCCCCACTGAGTGAGCGAACCCGGGTACGGGCACGATCGACCAGATGAACTGCTTCAAGAGCCTCATCAACCGAGGCTGAAATGCGTGTAAGTCCTTGAAGTTCGGCCATATAGCGCAGCGTTTCACGTACAGTCAATTGCGGATAAAATCCTTGTTTCTGGGGGAGGAAGCCAAGCAGTGAGCGGATCTGCCAGCGCTGGCGATGGCTATCGTAGGGACCTATGGTCACTGTGCCAGAGGTTGGTTTCAGCAAGGTCGCGAGGATACTCAGCAAGGTCGTTTTGCCTGCTCCATTGCGACCAAGCAGACCAAAAATTCCTGGTTCGATGGTGAGTGAGATATCCCTCAGCGCCCATTTGTTCCCATAACGGCGAGAGCTATTTGTTAGTTTGATAGGAAATGAAGAAGCACCAGAAGATACAGGACACAAGGCAGAGACCTGCCCTTGGAGGTCATGTTCTTCTCTCAGCCCCTCACCTTGAGAGAGATGATGATTGTTCAATACCAAAGCCTCCTTTTGTCGCTCTGCTGCCCTTTTTTCAGCAGAAGCATATTCATTATTTTAAGCATACGCTAATAGAAGTAAAAAAAATAGGAGATTTTTGTAAAGAAGGAAGAGGAAAGAGACGTTATGCTTTGAAAGAAAGCACACTCTCCTGCTTAAGCGGGGGCAGAAAAAGAGGCGTGAGGAGAGAGAGGAAAACGGGCAGCGCAGCGAAAAGAGGGAGCAGGGGAGAGATGCAAAAGGAGGAGTCGCCAAAGAGCATGGCCCAGAGACGCGTGTATGGTGGGGCGAAAGGCAGGAGGAAGAAGCCATCAGCAAGCAGACAGAACGGTATCTGGCTCGTGGCGTGTGCCAGTCCTTATAAAACCCATTCTTGTCTTGAGTATGATCAATATGAACTTGTCGCTCTCTCCTTCATTGAGACAGGGCAGAAAGCGGGACAAGATGGAGGGAACATCCCGGACAAACAGGCTGAGCCGACCCACTGAGGATCTCAATTATAGGTGAGCATGCGGGGCTAGCCGGAGCGCTGCAAGAGGATCATTACCGCATGGAAGGAGGAATGCCGGATGAGCATTGTTGGGCATCCTGCTTTGAGCGGCAGCGAGAGGCTCATATTGACGTGCATTGAGCATTTCGACCGCATGTGTCCGCTTCTCATCGGCGTCCGATGAGGAGAGACCAGCATCCTTGCGTATCGATCTGCACGTCCTCCAACGGCGTGTGGTGGGGCCTGGGCAGCCTCAGAGGCTGCTCAGGTGCGATGAACACCCCCTCTTCGCGCAAGAT
>Ga0164243_10010313_pt1 | contig 13448 bp, 15 predicted proteins | sample OricompcompostOP_FD_108781 | JGI IMG/M metagenome (GOLD analysis project Ga0164243, IMG submission 108781) | Organic Plus compost microbial communities from Emeryville, California, USA - Original compost - Organic plus compost (OP) | ecosystem: Engineered > Solid waste > Mixed feedstock >... | reverse complement strand
GAGGCGCTCGACGAGATCTTCCGGCGCTACGGCGGTGGTGGCCGCGCGGGTGGGCAGCGCCTGCTCGATTACCGCGAGTACCTCGAGCTCGCGGTCGAGATCCGGCGCCAGTCGGCGGAGGGCTGGGAGACGGCGAGCCCCACGAAGCTCTCGACGGGCGAGGCGATCGGCGTCGGCGCCGCGCTGATGATGGTGGTGCTCACCGAGTGGGAGCGCGACGCGAACCTGCTGCGCGCGCGCCGCACCGCGGGCTCGCTCCGGTTCCTGTTCCTCGACGAGGCCAACCGGCTGTCGCGCGACAACCTCGGCGTGCTGTTCGACCTGTGCAAGAACCTCGATCTCCAGCTCCTGATCGCGGCGCCCGAGGTGGCGCGCGCCGAGGGCAACACGACCTACCGTCTCGTGCGCCACGTCACCGACGACGGTCGCGAGGAGGTCATCGTCAGCGGGCGCCGCGCGCTGCCGACGCCGCCTGCCGAGGCCCCGCCCGCGGACGCCCTGGCGCAAGATGCGTCACCCCCCGACGCCGCAGCGCCCGAGATCCTCGCGGAGGCGGAGCTCGCTCCCGCGGCCACCGGCTCGGTAGAGCCCTGACCGGCACATTTTGCGCGCCTTGCGCGCGCGTTCACCCGTTTACAGGAGGTCGCGTCGGAGGCAGGGTTCGACTTCCATGAACCAGCGCGAGCTCGAGCCCGGGATCCACGTCGACCTGACGCGTGAGAAGTCCTACGGCGACTACCTGTGTCTCGATCAGCTGCTCTCGGCGCAGAAGCCGCGGTCGGAGCACGGTCACCACGACGAGATGCTGTTCATCATCCAGCACCAGACGTCGGAGCTGTGGATGAAGCTCATGCTCCACGAGCTCGACGCCGCGATCCAGTGCGTGCGCGAGGACCGGCTCGAGCCGTGCTTCAAGATCCTCGCGCGCGTCGCGCAGATCCAGCGGATGCTGTTCGAGCAGTGGAGCGTGCTCGAGACGATGACGCCGATCGAGTACCTCGGGTTCCGCGAGACGCTCGGTCAGGCGAGCGGGTTCCAGTCGTACCAGTACCGCGCGCTCGAGTTCGCGCTCGGGAACAAGGACGCGCGCATGCTCCGGCCGCACCGCGGGAACCCCGAGGTGCACGCGATGCTCGAGGAGCGGCTGCGGCAGCCGTCGCTCTACGACGAGTTCCTTCGGCTGCTCGCGCGGCGTGGCCACGCGATCCCCGCGGATCGCGTCGAGCGCGACTTCTCCCAGCCGTACGAGCAGAGCGATGCCGTGGTCGCGGTGTTCCGCACGATCTACCAGGACCCCGCGCGCTACTGGGCCGAGTACGACATGGCCGAGAAGCTCGTCGACATGGAGGAGCGGTTCCAGCTGTGGCGGTTCCGGCACATGACGACGGTGAAGCGCATCATCGGGTTCCGCCGCGGCACGGGTGGCAGCTCCGGCGTCGGCTTCTTGCGCCAGGCGATCGATCTCGTGTTCTTCCCCGAGCTGTGGGAGGTGCGGACCGATCTCGAGATCCCCTCTCCCGCGACCCGCTGAGCTGGCTCGCGGGCACGCGCGCGCGACGAGGGCGCGCCGACTACTTGCGCCTCCGCGCGGCCGGATCAGAAATCGTCTCACGGTCGCGAGCCCGCCCGAACGGCGTCGCGGCGTGGCACTGGCCGCAGGTGGCGAGCATCGCCCCGTACGTCGCTGCGCGCTCGGCGGGCGTGGACAGGGGCATCCCGTCGACGGCGGCGCGCGCGAGCTGGTGGAGCTCGCGGCCGGCGGCACCGACGGGCGCGGTGACCCGCGTCGACGCGAACACCTCGACGCCCACGCGCCACGACACGTCATGTCCGGCGAGGAGGCCCTCGATCATGCGGTCGACGGCCCACCGGTGGCGCGGGCTGCACCGATCGGCCGGACCGCGCGGCGGCGGCAGCGGCGGAGCGAAGCGCAACCGTGCGCCCACGCGCTGGTGGCAGCTGGCGCACGCCTCCGAGAGCTGTGCGCTCGCGCGGGCCGCGTCCCCGAGCCGGGTCGCCCGGGACAGCGCGTACGCGTGCGTCGCGAGCAGCGCCGTGTCTTTCGACCAGCTCGCGAGCTCGGGAGCCTGGGTGCCGCGGGTGAGCAGGAACGCGAGCGTGCGCGCCTCGTGCAACCTCCCGGCGACGAGCATCTCCTCGATCCGGCGGAGATCCTGGAGCTGCTGGCGCATGCGCGATCTCAGCGCGGCGCGGTCGACCTCTGGCGGGAGGCCCGTAGGCGCATCGTCCTCCGCCGTGACGCGCTCGACGTGCTGCGCGCCGAGCTCGTCGAACGCCGGATAGCCCGGATCGCTCGCGGGGCGATTGCAGGCGATCGCGATCGCGACCGCGAGGCCGATCCCGCGCATCATGCATGGAGCGAGTGCACGCGCCGTTCCGCGCCGGGCGCCTCGAGAGCCATCAGGCCGGATGCGCGCGGCCCTCGTACGTGAAGCTCAGGATGCGGAGCCCCTCGGTATAGTCGGCGCGGAGCTCGTCGCTGGCGAAGCCCGCCTCGCGCAGCAGCGCGGGCACGTCGCGATCGAGGTGGCAGCCTCCGGCGAGGTGCTGCCACATCGGCGTCAACCGACGCTGCCAGCGGCCGACGCGGGCCTCGCGCGCGAGCCCGTGCTCGATGAACACGAGCTCGCCTCCGGGCCGGAGCACGCGACGCACCTCCGCGAGCGCGCGCGACGGTTCGCTGACGCTGCACAAGGTGTACGTCACCACGACGGTGTCGAACGCGTCGTCGGGAAACGGCAGCGCCTCGGCCCGCGCGCGCACGAGGACCACCGGCACGGCCGCCTCGCGGGCACGAGCCGCGGCGCGCGCGAGCAGCGGGGACGACGGATCGATCGCCGTCACGCGGGCGACGCGGCCCGGCTCGTAGAGCGGGAGGTTGAGCCCGGAGCCCACGCCGAGCTCGAGCACCTCACCGCGCGCCCGCGGCACCCACCGCGCTCGCTCGTCGAGGATCTCGCGTGTGTTGCACGCCTTCTCGATCAGGAACGGGAGGACGCGGTCGGCCCAGAAGCCCATCCCCCAGCGTAGCGCAGGCTCAGCGCTCGAGCGGGAGGCCCAGCAGCGAGCGCCGGGCGAGCTCGACGTAGTCGGTCATGGTCACGACACCGACGAGCGTGCCGGCCTCGTCGACGACGAGGACCGAGCTGATGCTGTACTCGAGCATCAGGGCCGCGGCGAAGTGCGCGGGAGCATCGGGCCGCGCGGTCACGAGGTCGCGCGACATGATGTCGACGACGCGCACCGACCGCTTGCTGCCGAGCGCGCGCAGGACGTCGCGGTCGGACAGCACCCCGACGAGGCGGCCGCGGTCGTCGACGACGGGGAGGTGCCGGATCACGCCGACCTGCATCTCGGCGTGGGCACCGAGGACGGGATCGCTGGCGTGGATCGTGGTCAGGGCCGTGGTCATGACGTCGGCGATGCGGAGGTCGCGGCGCTTCATGCCCACCCCCACTGCCAGCGCGGTGCCAGCCGTGACCCGAGGTGGAGCGTCCGGGCGACGCCGAGACCGCGCACGGAATGCGCGAGCGACAGCGGACGCGCAAGGTTTGCCAGGGCAAGATGCCCTCGATGAGTGCTCGCGACGACGACAGGACGGCGCGCCAGATCGCCCGGAGCAAGCGGCGCAAGGCGGGCGACCGCTCGGCGCGGCTGGCGAACACGCTGATGAAGCTCAAGGGCCCGGCGCTCGAGCGGCTGACGCTCGACGACGATCTCCGCGAGGCGATCAAGCGGGCGCGCGCGGTCACGTCGCCGGTCGCGCGCCGGCGCGCCGAGCGAACCCTGGCGGGCGAGCTGCGCCGGTACGATCTCGTCGACCTCGACCAGCAGCTCGCGAAGGTGCACGAGACCGGCATCGTCGACACGCAGGCGTTCCACCAGGCCGAGCACTGGCGGGCGCGGTTGATCGCCGAGGGGACCGCCGCGATCCCGGAGTTCCCGGGCGCGACCGACGACGAGCTCCCCCGCTTGATCGCGGCCGCGCAGCGCGAGCGCGACACCGGCCGGCCGCCCGGCGCGGCGCGCGCGCTGTTCCGGTACGTCGTCCAGGCGTTGAAGGCTCCTCCGGCGACAGCCGAGGACGAGGCGCCCGACGAGCCCGACGCCGACGAGCCCGACGAAGACGACGATCCCGGCGACGAGAGCTGACGCCGGGCCGCGATCGGGGCAGGGAGCCCGGCGCCGTGAGGGCACGCCGAGCTGGCCCGACGCGCGCTACGCTTCGACGATGCCCGGCCCGATCCAGGACTTCCTCGCGAACGACCACGCGCGCCTCGATGCTCTGCTCGCGCGCGCGCTCGCCGATCCGGCGAACGTGGACGGGATCGCGTACGGCGAGCTTCGCGCCGGCCTGCTGCGTCACATCGCGATGGAGGAGAAGGTGCTGTTCGCCGATGCCCGCGCGCGCCGCGGCGGCGAGCCATTGCCCGTCACCCGCCAGCTGCACGCGGATCACGCGGCGCTGGCGTCGCTGCTGGTCCCCTCGCCGACACACGCGCTCCTCACCACGATCCGGGGCGTGCTCGAGCAGCACAACCCGCTCGAGGAGGGCCCCGGCGGGCTGTACGAAGCCTGCGAGCACCTGGCCGGCGACGAGCTCGAGTCCGTCCTCGCGCGCATGCACGCGATCCCGCCCGTTCGCGCCGCGCAGCACGTGGACGAGCCGCGGGTGCACGCGCACATCGAGCGCATGCTCGCGGCGCGGGCGCCGAAGCCGAGCGCGGGCTGAGCCCCCGACGCCGACCCGGCGCCGCGCAGCGGGCGCAGAGTTTGCGCGGCTGGAGTGAGGGACATTGCAGCGCGCCGTCCTCTGCCCAGCGGACGGGCGCTGGCCGCCGCGCCGCGGTGATCGGACGTGTCATGCTCCGGCCCATGCGACGAGGAGCTCTGGTGATCGCGGTCGCGATCGTGGCGAGTGGGAGCGGCCCGGGCAGCGCCGAGGCGCCGAAGCCGTCCTCGCCGGCGAAGCGGGCCGGGCCGGCGAAGAAGGGCCCGGCGGCACCGGCGAAGCCGCCGCGGTTCGAGCGCGCGGACGTGATGCGCATGCACATGCACGAGAACTTCGATCTGCTGCGCGCGATCGAGCGGCTGCTGATCTTCGGCAAGCTCGACGACGCGAAGCGGTTCGCCGCCGCGATCTCCGAGGCACCCGATTCGCCGGCGCACGGACCGTGGGCGGCCCACGTCGTGGAGGTGCGCGACAAGGCCGCCGCGCTCGCGCGCGCGACGAGCGTCGAGCAGGCGCTCCGGCGCGAGGCGGAGCTGGCGGGCGCGTGCGCGGGCTGTCACGTCGAGGCCGGCGTGGGACCCCAGCTCGGCGAGTTCCCCCCGCCCCCCGACGTGCCGACGGTGGAGGGTCGCATGCTCCGCCACCGCTGGGCCGCCGACCGGATGTGGGAGGGCATCGTCGCGGGCGCCGACGAGCCGTGGCGCGCCGGGCTCGCGGTGCTCCGTGCGAAGCCCCTCGACTGGGGGCCCGACCGCGCCGAGCACGCGCGCGATCTCCAGCGGCTGGCCGCACTCGCGAGCACGCAGAAGGGGTCCGCGCCGGACGCTCGCGTCCGCGCCTACGGCCACATGCTCGTGACCTGCGCGGCCTGTCACACCGGGAAGCCCGCACCCGTACGCAAGCTCCCATGACCGACGCGCGCGCCACGGCTGGCGACACGCGCAGCCTCGTCCAGCTCTGCGGAGGGTACTTCGGCGCGTACGTGCTCACGGGCGTGCTCGTGAAGTACTTCACGAGCCTTCGCGAGGTGCCCATGTCGGACATGGCCTACCTCGTGAACAACACGCTCGGCAGCAACCTGTTCGCGCTGCTCGTCATCGTCGCCGCGGGGTGGATCCGGCTGCGCTCGAACCAGATGCGCAGGCTCGGCCCGTTCACCGTGCCGTCCGAGATCGTCTACATCATCCCGTCGGGCATCTGCACGGCGGTCGTGATCCCGACGACGACGCTGATGTACTCGCTGCCGATGTCCGTGATGGTCGCGATGGTGATCATGCGTGGCAGCGTCATCGTGATCAGCCGCGCCGTCGACGCGATCCAGATCCGCCAGGGGATCCTGAAGAAGCAGGTCTACCCCGAGGAGAACTGGGCGGTCGTGTTCGCGCTGCTCGCGGTGGCGACGAACGTCGTGCTGATCCCGATCGCGGAGCTCGTCGGCCTCGACATCGGCGCGCCCGACGACGCGTTCGCGTTCATCGAGTCGCCATTCGCGCTCGTCGTGATGGGGCTCTACATCAGCGCGTACGCGATCCGCATCTACGTGATGAACTATTTCAAGAACACGCGTGGCAAGGGCGTCCCGCTCGACAACAAGGGTTTCTTCGCGATCGAGCAGCTCGCCGCGACCGTCACGATGGTCGTCGTGGTCGCGATCGTGATGGCCTCGGGGTCATCGGATCCTCGCGTCGTGGAGCTCGATCGCGCGGTGAAGGGGCTCGACCCGGTCGCGATCCTCGCCGGCGTCCCCTACGGCGCCGTCGCGTTCTTCTCGGTGTTCATCTTCATGTTCAAGGGCCGCACGGCGACGTTCGCCGGGCTCGTGAACCGGTTGACCTCGCTCCTCGGCGGCGTCGCGGCGACGCTGCTCCTCGCCGGGATCTTCGGCTTGCCATGGCCGTCGCTCCAGGACTGGATCTCGGTGCTGTTCATCGGGATCTCGGTCGCGTTCCTCGCGCGGGCCGAGCGGCGACGCACTGCGGAGCTTCACGCGCACGGCTGACGCGCACCCGGCGGCCGGCGACGCGGACCGCCCGCTCGGAGCCCTTCGGAGGCGGGCGCGCCGAGAGGCGGAGAGCTCGCGCCACGCGCGACGTGTGCGCGGCCTCAGCGTCGCGCGCGCTACACGGCACGCGAGATGCTTCTCGTACACCGCATGAACGAATTCGAGAGTACCGGCAAGCCCGGGGTGACTCAGAGTGTTCGGAGCTTCATCGATCAGGGGCACCAGACGGCGGAGGTGATCCGGGGCCGGGTCTCCGACGTCCGCGGCCAGGTGAAGCACGGCGGCTCCACGGCCCTCGAGCGGACCCGGTCGTACGTGAACGCGCACCCGCTCAAGGCCGTCGGGATCGCGTTCGGCGTGGGCTACATCGCGATGCGGATCCAGACGAGCCCGCTGCTCAAGCTCGGCCTGCTCGGCGGCCTCGTGTACCTGGGCCGCGGCCTCGTCCGCGAGCGCACCGGGACGCGCGTGGCGAGCCAGCCCGAGCCGGCGGCCTACCAGCGCTGAGCGTGTCCGGGAGGTACACGCCGTGGGTCGCTCGCGCGGCGTGCTCGCACTCGTGCCGAGGGAAGCAGTGCGCTGACGGCCGAGGCTCCGCGGCGGGTCAGTGGTGGTGCTGGCGCTCGTACTCGTCGGCCTCGATCTTCGTGTGGTGGACCGTGCCGTCGGGGTGCTCGGGTGGCGAGTAGATCGTGTAGAGCTTCAGCGGCTCGCTCTCCGAGCGGTTGATGATGTTGTGCTCGGTGCCCGCGGGGATCACGACGGCGGTACCGTCGCGCAGCGGGTGCTCCTTGCCGTCGAGGATCGCCACGCCATGTCCCGCTTCCACCCGGATGAACTGGTCGATGTCGTCGTGGGACTCGAGCCCGATCTCCTCGCCGGGCTCGAGGGACATCACCACGAGCTGCGCGTGCGGACCGGTGAACAGGACCTGGCGAAAGTTCTGGTTGTCCAGGCTCCGCTTCTCGATGTCGGTCAGATATCCCGTCGGCATGGCAAGCACCTCCACGGGCGAGCCCGTTCCAGTCCCGTGCCGGTGCCGCTCGGGGAACGCCGCAGCGGGCGACGTGTTCAGTCGATCGCGTCGAGCGAGACCTCGAACACGTAGCGCGCGTCGAGACCCTCGCTGAGCGACCACACGGACTGCGCCTGCGGATCGAACGCGACATCCTCGGGGGTGTCGCTCCAGCCGAGCGTCGTGCTCGGGGTGTTCTCGCGCGTGCGGTACAGCGCGCCGGCGCCCCCTGCGGGCCGGCTCGAAGACAGCCAGAACGTCTCGTCGTGGGCGAGGGCGCCCTGGACGTGGGTCTCGGCGGAGAGCCAGGCGCCGTCGGGGATCACGCGGTCGCGATCCGTGCGCTGGAGGGCACCCGATGCGTCGAGCGGCCACCGGTACAGGCGACCGGCGGGGGAGGCGGCGTCGTACTCGCCGCTGATCAGCGACGGTGGCGTCGAGCTCTGGTCGAGCGCGACGAACGAGAACCGCGGCGAGCACGCGCCGGTGCTCGTGTACGTCTCGATCTGCGGGATCACGTAGCGGTACCCGTGGGCGTGATACGTGCCCGAGGCCGCGTCGTAGCCGATGCGATCCTCGAGCCCGTCGAGGCGGAGGATGCGCGACAGATCGAACACGCGGAAGCCGCGGCTCGTGATCGGCACGTACAGGCGGTCACCGACCCACGCGAGGCCGCCGGCGTGGGCGTGCACCGCGCGGAAGTTCACGCGCTGCGCCTCCTGGAACGTCTCGACGAGCAACGCGAACCGGTACGTCACGTTGTCCGGATCGGTGACGTCGACGATCGCGATCCGTACGCCCTTGTCGACGGTGGAGCCGGGGTCGTCCGCCTGGCTGTAGTACCAGCTGACGAGCACGAGCTTGCGCCCTCCGACGGTGCCCGACGGCAGGCCGTCGAAGCTGCCGGTGATGCCCTGCGGGATCCAGTACGCGACGGACATGTCGCCGGATTGCCAGCGGTACGCGCGGCGGACACCAGGCGTGGTGCCGGGGAGCTGCGCGGCGGGGATCCGCGTCGCGGTGCGGTTGAGATCCGTGGCCACCTCGGCGAGCGTCACGCGCGCGAGCTCGGCGGGGAGTGCGTCGATCCACGCGTCGTAGCTCGCGGCCGCGGTGTCCTCGGGCGCCAGCGGGAACGCGCAGCGATCGACCGCCCGCATGCCACCTCCGCGCACGAGATCGCCGGGCGCCACGGGACACGCCGGCTCGAGCGCGGGGCACGGATCCGCGACCGCACCGGCGTCCTCCGGCGCGTCGACCCCCGCATCCCCCGACGTCGGGTCCGAACCCGCGTCGGTCGTGCTCACCTCTGCGCTACAGGCAGCGAGCGTCAGGAGCATCAGGGAGGGGCGTAGCCACGACATCGGCCGGCATCCTAACAGCGACGGGAAGCCCGCGCGACTGCTCCAGAAATCGTTGGAGCACAAAGGAATCCCCCGCGCTTGCGCGAGGCCCGAGCCGATGCGACGGTGGGCTTCGTGACGCGACCGTTCCTCAAGGGCGCCGCGTTCGGGGTGATCGCCACGTACATCCTTCTCTGGGTGTTCCCGGTGCTCGCGCCGGTCGCCCACGATGCCTTCGACGGCGACGACGAGAGCATCCCGACGCTCGACCGCATGCGCAAGCGCGGGGTCGCGCGCATCGGGTTCGCGAACGAGGCGCCGTACGCGTATCTCGACCCCGACACCGGTCGGCTGACCGGCGAGGCGCCCGAGGTCGCGCGCGCGATCCTCGGCCGGCTCGGTGTCGAGCGCGTCGAGGGCGTGCTCACCGAGTTCGGCGCCTTGATCCCCGGGCTCCAGGCGGGGCGCTTCGACCTGATCGCCGCGGGGATGTACATCACGCCGGCGCGCTGTCGCGAGGTGGCGTTCTCGAACCCGACCTATGGCATCGGCGAGGCGCTGATCGTTCGCCGGGGCAACCCGCACCAGCTGCACAGCTACTCCGACATCGCGGCGAAGCCGGGGGTGACCCTCGCGGTGGTCACCGGGGCGATCCAGCGGCGGTACGCGCTCGCGAGCGGGATCGCCGAGGGCCAGATCGCGGTGTACGGAGACGCGCCGAGCGCGCTCGCCGCCGTCGCCGCCGGGCGGGCCGACGCGTATGGCGGGACGAGCCTCACCGTGGCGGACCTGCTCGCGAAGGCCGCCGATCCGCGGCTCGAGCGCGCGACGCCGTTCACCGATCCCGTGATCGACGGTCGCGAGGTGCGCGGCTACGGAGCCTTCGTGTTCCGGCCGTCCGACACGTCGCTGCGCGCGGCGTTCGATCGCGAGCTCGCGGACTATCTCGGCACCGAGGCTCACCTCGCGCAGATCGCGCCGTTCGGCTTCGCGCGCGAGCACCTGCCCGGCGACGTCACCGCCGAGGAGCTGTGTCGCCCGGCGGACCCGAAGGACTAGCCGGATGGAGCTCCCGCCGCCGCTCGATCTCGTGCCCGCGCTCCTCGAGGGCGTCCGGATCACGCTGCGGCTCACGATCGGTGGCGCGCTCGTCGGCATCGCGTGCGCGGTGATCGCCGGGGTCGCGCGGCTGTCCCCGTTCGCCGGGTGGCGCTGGCTCGCGACCGGGTACGTCGAGCTGTTCCGCGGCACCTCGGTGCTCGTCCAGCTGTTCTGGTTCTACTTCGCGCTGCCGCGGCTCGGGGTGCAGATGACCGCGCTGTCCGCCGGCGTGCTCGCGCTCGGGCTCAACGCGGGCGCGTATGGCGCCGAGGTCGTGCGCGGCGCGATCCAGGGCGTCCCGCGCGGTCAGGTCGAGGCCGCGATCGCGCTCGGCTACAGCGCGCGGCAGATCCGCTGGCGCGTCGTGTTCCCGCAGGCCGCGCGCGCGATGCTGCCGCCGGCGGGCAACCTGCTGATCGAGCTGCTCAAGAACTCGAGCCTCGCGTCGATGATCACGCTCACCGACCTGACGTTCCAGGGCCAGGTGTTGCGCGCATCGACGTTGCGGACCGCCGAGATCTTCGGGTTGACCCTGCTGATCTACTTCGCGCTCGCGCAGCTGATCGCGTACGGCGTCCGCTGCCTCGAGCGCGCGCTCGCGCAGGGAGGGAAGTGAGTGGGGGACGAGGCGCGGCCGCTGTTCGACTGGGAGTTCGCCTGGCAGATCCTGCCGGACCTGCTCGGCACGCTCGACACGGTGCTCGCGGCGGTGCTCGTCGGCACGGTGCTCGCGCTCGCGCTCGGCCTCGGGTGGGCGGTGCTCCGGCGCTCGCCGGTGCGCGCCGTCCGGTACTCCGCGAACGCGCTCGTCGAGATCATCCGCAGCACGCCGCTGCTCATCCAGCTGTACGTCCTGTACTTCGTGTTGCCGGATCTCGGGCTCGTGCTGTCTCCGCTGGTCACGGGCATGCTCGGCCTCGGCATCCACTACTCGTGCTACATGGCCGAGGTCTACCGCGCCGGCATCGACGCCGTGCCGCGGGGCCAGTGGGACGCCGCGGTGGCGCTCGGGATGTCGCGCGCGCGGACGTGGCGGGCGGTGATCCTGCCGCAGGCGATCCCGCGCGTCCTGCCCGCGCTCGGCAACTACGTGATCGCGATGTTCAAGGACACGCCGCTGCTCGCCGCGATCAGCGTCGCCGAGCTGCTGCGCAGCGCGAAGGTGATCGGCGCGATCCACTTCCGCTACCTCGAGCCGCTGACCCTCGTCGGGGTGCTGTTCCTGCTCCTGAGCCTCGCCGCGTCGGCGCTGGTCCGCTTCCTGGAGAAACGTCATGCCGTCCCCCACGCCTGAGTCGACCGCGCGGACCCCTCTCGTCACCATGCGCCAGGTCACGAAGCAGTACGGTGACCTCGTCGTGCTGCGCGAGCTCGACCTCGACGTCGTGGCCGGCGAGAAGCTCGCGCTCATCGGCCCGTCGGGAAGTGGCAAGTCCACGATCCTGCGGATCCTCATGACGCTCGAGGACATCTCGCGCGGCGAGGTCCGGATCGGCGACGACGCGCTGTGGACCGCGACCGAGGGCCGCAGCGTGCCCGCGACGCCCGCCACGCGGCGGCGCGTCATCCGGCGCATCGGGATGGTGTTCCAGCACTTCAACCTGTTCCCGCACATGACCGTGCTGCGGAACATCACCGACGCGCCGATCCACGTCCTGAAGCAAGCGCCTGCCGCCGTCGAGGAGCGCGCGCGAGAGCTCCTCGCGCAGGTCGGCCTCGCCGACAAGGCGGACGTCTACCCGGCGCAGCTGTCCGGCGGCCAGAAGCAGCGCGTCGCGATCGCGCGGGCGCTCGCGATGCAGCCCGAGATCATGTTGTTCGACGAGGTCACGTCGGCGCTCGATCCGGAGGTCGTCGGTGAAGTGCTCGACGTGCTGCGCGAGCTCGCGCGGCGCGAGCGCATGACGATGCTGCTGGTCACGCACGAGATGGGCTTCGCGCGCGAGTTCGCCGACCGCGTGGTGTTCATGGACGGCGGACGCATCGTCGAGAGCGGGCCACCGAGTCAGCTGTTCGGCAGCCCGCGCGAGGAGCGCACGCAGACGTTCCTGCGGCGCGTGCTCGATCGCTGAGCCGCTGCGCGCCGGCGCACCGCGGAGCCTCCGCGCACGTGCGTGCGAGCGCCGCCGCGCGCGGTGCGTGCACGATGACGAGCGCTGGCGCCTCGACGACGCGCGGGACGCGACATGCGCGAGAGCTGGCGAACGTTAGCTCGGTCGACGTCCTAGGCCCGCGCCGTACGGTTCGAGCGTGCGCTGGGCCTGGTTGTGGCTGCTGGCCGGATGCTTGCCGGAGCTCGACGGCGGTGTCGTCATCGAGGGCAGGCACGTCACCGTACACGCGGATCCGGCGATCCCGGTGTGCGAGGACGCCGTCGCCAACGCGGATCGTTTCGTCGAGGACACGTCCGCGATGCTCGGCGTCGAGCCACCGCACATCGACTACTACCTGTTCGACGGTCCGACGGGCTGCGGCTACGGGCAGTACGCGACCGCGAGCTGCGCGATCAACGGCGCCGTGTTCGCGAACGTGTGGATCCACTATCACGAGCTCGTCCACGCCGTCGACGACAGTCACCCGCCTGCGCTGTTCGTCGAGGGCCTCGCGGAGGCGTTGAGCATCCCGTCGTCCGTCGCGCGCAACACCTCGCTCTCCCGCAAGGACGCCGAGGTCCCGTTCGAGTCGACGCGGTTCCGCGCGGGCGAGCCCGCGACGAACTACCAGGTCGCCGGCGACTTCGTGCGCTACCTGCTCGATCGATTCGGCATGGTGCGCTACCGCCGGTTCGCGCACTCGCTGGTGTCGCTCGCGGATCAGATCACGATCCGGCGCGCGTTCCGGGAGGCGTTCGATGCGACGCTCGACGACGTGATCGCGGACTGGCGCCGCACCGATCCGAGGGACTCCGCGCTGTCCGTGCCGGTGGATCTCGCCGAGTGCCACGACGTGATCACGCCGATCAGCGACGAGACGTGGGGCGCGGACCACGTCGAGCCCAGCTCGTGCGCGACGGGGACCACCTCGCGAGGCTCGTACTACGCCCAGCCGCAGCATCGCTATGGCTTCGAGGTGAGCGAGCCCGGGCTGTTCCTGGTCCACGCCGGGGGTGGCGAGGGCGCACGCTGCGCGCTCAGGAGCTGTGTCGCCGGTCGGCGCGACGAGTACTCGATGTCGGGAGACGTGCAGGGCTTCGTGGCCACTCCGCTCGTCGCGGGCCGGCACGCGATCGAGCTC
>Ga0164243_10010312_pt1 | contig 13448 bp, 11 predicted proteins | sample OricompcompostOP_FD_108781 | JGI IMG/M metagenome (GOLD analysis project Ga0164243, IMG submission 108781) | Organic Plus compost microbial communities from Emeryville, California, USA - Original compost - Organic plus compost (OP) | ecosystem: Engineered > Solid waste > Mixed feedstock >... | reverse complement strand
CGCCTCCGTCTCGCCGCCGGGGATCGGCACTTCGGTGCCGATGACATAGGAAAGCGCCCTGCCCGCGGCCGCCTGCTCGGCCGCCGCGCAGAGATCAGCGGCGCGGGCGGCGATGGTTTCCTCGTCCAGCCGGCCATCATCGGCGCAGGCCATCGAGGCATCGAGATGGATCTTGGTGAAGCCGGCGCGCACGTAGGCTTCCACCATGGCGCGCGCCTTATCCATCGCCGGCCCGGCGGGCTCGTCCTTCCAGGGATTGGGGCCTAGATGATCGCCGCCGAGAAGGATGCGGCGGGGATCGATCCCCTCGTGCTGCGCAAGGCCTTCCACGAAGGTGCGGAAGGCGGCCGGCGTCATGCCCGTATAGCCGCCGAACTGATTGACCTGATTGCAGGTGGCTTCGATCAGGACATCCGTATTCGTCGCGACGCCTTCAAGAAGGGCGGCTTCGATGACGATCGGGTGCGCTGAGCAGATGGAGGTTATTCCGCCGCGCACGCCCTTCCTGTAGCGTGCGGGAATGTCTCTGAGGGATTGGGTGCTGCTCATGCCTGCGCTCCGTGCTTTTCAAGAAACGTCTGGATTTCGGCCATGTTCGAGGTGCCTTCCATTGGTCCTTTGACACCGACGGCGCGTGCTCCGGTGGCATTGGCGAAGGTCAGCGCCTGCTTCGGCGCCGTCCCGCGCAGCCAGAAGGTGACGAATGCCGCGCCGAAACTGTCGCCCGCGCCGGTAGGATCGACTTCGTCGACCTTGAATGCCGGCGCGAATACTTCGCCGTTCCGGTCGAAATAGCTGGCGCCTTCCGCGCCGCGCTTGACGACCACGGCCTTGATGCCGCGCGCCAGCAGTTCGTCCACAGCAGCCCTTTCCTCGGTCGCCTTGGCGAAGAGGAAGATTTCCGGGCCGCTCGGCATGAACAGGTCGGTATTCTCAAGCACATGGACAAGCGCCTCACGCATGCCGGGCAGGTCCAGCATCTCCTTGCGGATATTCGGATCGAAGGACACGGTGCCGCCCTTTGCCTTGATGCGCGCCGTCGCCTCGCGGATCGCCGCGACGATGCTGTCCGAAAACAGCGCCGAGCCCATGATGTGCAAATGGTCCGCGCCTTCGACCAGCCTTTCCGCTTCCGGCGTCAGACCGATGGCGCTGCAGGCGCTGTGCTTGATGTTGAAGATGAAATCGCGGTTCCCGTCCGGGCGATAACGCACGAAGGCGCTGCCGGTGGCAGCTGTCGGATGAACGCCGATCGCCGACACGTCCACGCCGTCATTTTGCAGGCGCTCGATGTTGAGCCTGCCGAAATCGTCATTGCCGACGGCGCTGACCAGACCGCATGGCTGGCCGAGCTTCGCCGCCTGATCGATGAAGATCGCGGGCGCGCCGGATGCGAAAGGGCCGATCAGGGGAATGGCGGACTTGAAACCGTAACCGGTTTCGACAGCCATGATCTCGACGACGATCTCGCCGATGGTGATGATCTTTTTCATGAATATACCTGATCAGGCGCGCATGGACTTGGAGCGCACATCGAGCCAGACGGCAACGAGGATGACCACGCCCTTGACGATGAGCTGATAGAAATAGGGCACGGACAGCATGTTCATGCCGTTGTTTATGACGCCGATAATGAGCGCGCCCAGAATGGTGCCGACCATGGTGCCGACGCCGCCCGCAAGCGAGGTGCCGCCGAGGACGACGGCCGCGATGGCGTCAAGCTCGTAGCCCATGCCCGCATTGGTCTGCGCGGAGGAAAGGCGCGAGGAAAGCAGGATGCCGCTGATCGCCGCCATGATGCCGGAGATCATGAAAACGATGATCTTGATGCGGTCCACGCGAATGCCCGAATAGATCGCGGCTTCCTTGTTGCCCCCGGTCAGATAGATGCGGCGCCCGAAGACGGTCTTCGACAGGAGGATATAATTGAAGATGAACAGGATGGCGACGATCCAGATGATGATCGGCAGGCCGAGCCAGTTTTCCGAACCGATGGCGAGCCAGGCATCGTTCTCGATGATTTCCGGCGCGCCATTAGTCGGCAGGCTGACCATGCCGCGGAAAATGCCCATCGTTGCAACCGTCACGATGAAGGACGGCAGCATCAGCTTGGCCGAAAGCACGCCGTTGAGACCGCCCATGATGGCACCGGCGGCAAGCGTGAACACGACCGTCGGGATGAAGCCGAAACCCATCGCGAAGGCCTGCGCGGCCACCATGCCGGAAACGGCGATGATCGAGCCGATGGAAAGGTCGATTTCGCCGAGCAGGATGACATAGGTCATGCCATAGGCCGCGACCGCGATCACGGCCACCTGCTGCATGATGTTCATGAAATTGTTGAAGGCGAGAAAACGCGGATTGAGCACCGCGAAAACCACGCACAGAACGGCAAGCGAAATGATGATGCCGCCATACTGGCGGACGACCGGCGAACTGAAGAACGAGCGGCGAACTTCAGCATCCGCGGCTTTCTTCTGGATATCTGCGTTGCTCATTGGTGCATTCCTGCTGCGTAACTCATGACGGTTTCCGGCGTCAGGCCGTCGGCATCGAGAACCGCGGCGACACGCTTGTTATGCATGACGGCCACGCGGTCGCTCAGCCCCAGCACTTCAGGCAGTTCGGAGGAAACCATCAGGATCGCCGCGCCACTGGCGGCAAGTTCACGGATGATACGGTAGATTTCAAATTTCGCGCCCACATCGACGCCGCGCGTCGGCTCATCGAGAATGAGAATGCGCGGCTTCGTTTGTAGCCACTTGGCCAGCACGATCTTCTGCTGGTTGCCGCCGCTGAGCGAACCGGCGACGGTATCGAGCGAGGCGGTCTTGATGGCAAGGCGCAGGACTTCGGCTTTCGCCGCAGCCCGTTCCGCCGATGAACGCATGAGGCCGAGCGGACCGGCAAGCTGGCCAAGCGCAACCATGTTGATGTTGCGCTCGACGCTGTGCGGCAGCACAAGACCTTCTTCCTTGCGGTTTTCGGTCACGAAGGCGATGCCGTTGCGGATGGCGTCGCTGGGCGAGCCGAGCGTGATCGCCTTGCCGTCGAGTTCGATGGTGCCGGAGGGCGGCAACATGCCGAACAGCGCCTTCATCACGTCCGAGCGGCCCGAGCCGACGAGGCCGAACAGGCCCAGAACCTCGCCCGGCTTCACGTCGATGGAAACGTCGTGGAACTTGCCCGGCACGGTAAGGTTCTTCGTTGCGAGGATGGGCCGCACCGTGTCGGCGGGACGCGGCGCCTCGCGCGGGGGGTAGATGTCGTGCATCTCGCGCCCGACCATGAGCGCGATCAGCCGGTCTATGCTGGTCTGGCTCTTTTCGGCTGTCGAAACATATTCGCCGTCGCGCACGACCGTAATGTCGTCGGACAGCCGCATGATTTCTTCCATGCGGTGCGAAATATAGATGACGGCGGTGCCGCGTGCTTTCAGGCGCTCGATGATCGAGAACAGGATTTCCGCTTCGCTGTCGGAGAGCGAGGAGGTCGGCTCATCCAGAATGACCACGTCGGCGGGCAGGCTCAGGCCCTTGGCGATTTCGACGAGCTGCCGCTGGGCGATTGAAAGATCGCCCACCCGCGACCGTGCATCGACCGGCAGGCCGAGATCGGCAATCAGCTTTTCCGCCGCGCCGTTCAGTTCCCGCTCGCGGATGAAGCCGAAACGGCTTGGCTCGTGATTGGCGAAGATGTTTTCGGCAACGGTCAGATTGCGCGAGAGGCTCAGTTCCTGAAAGACAATGGCTATCCCGTGGGCACGGGCATCGCGCGGGTCTTTCGGCGCATAGGGCTTGCCCTTGAGCGTGATCGTGCCGGCAGTCGGCTTGAACACACCGGCGAGGATCTTCATCAGCGTCGATTTGCCCGCGCCGTTTTCGCCAAGAAGTGTGTGCACGCGTCCGGGCCGGACGGTCAGGTTCATGCGTTTCAGCGCGACCACCGGGCCGAAGGATTTCGCAACGTCGCGTATCTCCAGAACCGGAGCCTGATCTGTAACGGGGGATGTCACTTCGATGCCTCCGCTCTCCATTGCGGGCGATTCTCATTGAAACAGAATCGGGGGAACAGCTCTATCGTTGTTTTCGCCGCATCGCCGGACGTGAGGCCGTTTCAGGTCCTGCCGGAAATGCTGGCGGAAAATGCGGCGGCGGCCCCGTTGTGGTGAGGGCAGGGCCGCCGCGCGGACGGGGAACGGCGGCTGGGAGGAGTGCCGCCGCTTCACGCGGTCTTACTTGGTTTCGCCGTCCTTGGTGACGACGCCGGGCTCGATCGGCTGCTTCGCCGGAACGCTTTCGCCCTTGATGACCTTGGCGGCGGTTTCAACTGCAACCTTGCCCATCTCGTCCGGGTACTGCGCGATGACGCCGACCATGACCGGGTCGTTCTTCACGGCGTTGCGGGCTTCTTCCATGCCGTCGAAACCGATCACCTTGACCTGGTTTTCAAGCTTGGCCGACTTGACGGCCGAGGCGGCGGCAAGGGCGGCATCGTCACCGAAGCCGAAAATGCCGACGATATCAGGATTGGCCTGGAGGATGTTCTGTGCAGCCGAAAGCGCTTCAGGGCGGGTGATGCCCGGCTGGATCGCCACGATCTTGACGTCCGGATATTTGGCGATGCCCTTCTTGAAGCCTTCAACGCGGTCGACGACCGACTGAACCGTCGGGTAGTCGATGATGGCGACATTGCCCTTTTCGCCGATGGACTTGGCCATCAGTTCGGCAGCCTTCTCGCCGCCCGCGAAGTTGTCCGTGCCGACGAAGGAGGTCACATCGACATTATTGGCCGGAACGTCCACGGTGATGACCTTGATGCCGGCGTTTTCGGCCTTCTTGATGGCCGCGCGCACGCCTTTGCTGTCAACCGGCGAAATGACGATGACATCGACGCCCTTGGTGATGAAATCTTCCACATCGGCGAGCTGCTTGCTCAGGTCCTGATTGGCGATGGAGATTTCGAGCGGCACGTTTTCAGCCTGCGCTTCCTTCTTCATCGCATCGGCGAGCGAGATGTAGAACGGATGCTGCTGGGTGAGAAGCGACGCGCCGATGCCTTCGGCTGAGGCGGCGCCTGCCAGCATGGCCAGGGCTGCGCCGGAAAAGAGAATGCGGCTTAGCGATTTGCGAAACATGATTTCCTCCGAATGACCGGCGCGCGCCGGGGCGTCCTTCTATGGGACATGAACAACGGTTTCCTGCTGGTTCGTCAGTTGCCACCAACTTCAAACCTCCCGGAAGGGCAGGGCCTCCAGCTCACGACCGAGCTGCCTCTAGACATGGGGGAGCTTCTTCATCGTGTCAATATAAAATTTATCACGTGTAAAATTATAACGATTAAATTTACGTGCGGGTCGGCTCGGAAACGCTGGATCGGTGGATGAGACCTTCTCCATCCATTTCATATAGGGGCGAAATATGGTTGCTTCGGACGCGAAATAAATTTACGCATGGAAAGAAGTTGGCGCGATATAGCAATCGCGCTACCCGCATGGGAAGGCAGGGCATGGCTGAAAACAAGATCAGGACAATGGAAGAGTTCGCAGCCGCAAGCGGGCTGTCCCGTCCCACGGTCTCGAAATATTTCGACAATCCCGAAAGTGTAAAGCCTTCGACGCGGGCGCGCATCGAAAAGGCGCTGAAGGACCACAACTACCAGCCGAACATTTTCGCCGTCAGCCTCAACCGCAAGAAGCCGAAGAATATCGGCATCATCGTTCCCCATATTTCGGACCCGTTCTATGCCGAGATCATTCGCCAGATCGAAATGCGCTGTCTTGCCGAGGGCTACTGGACCATCGTGCTTTCCTCGCATGGCGACAGGAAGCTGGAAGCGCGGGCGATGCGCACCCTGATGTCGCTGAAGATCGCGGGCGTTCTCATGGCGCCGCTCGGCTTCGACACGGATGCGAGGCTGCTCGCCAATATGTCCGATTCCATGCCGACGGTGTTCTTCGACAGCCGCATCGGCGACGACCAGCCTTTCGTTGGCACCAACAATCACCAGAGCATCGGCAACATCACCCAGTATCTCTGCCGGACCGGCGAGCATCCGTGCTTTATGGAAATGCCGGCGGTCAACCAGAACGCGGTCGAGCGCCGCGCCGCCTATATCGAAACGATGGAAGGGCTCGGCGTCGAGCCCATCGTCCTGTCCATGCCCGCAAAGAACTGGAATTTCGAGGAACTGGGCCATCAGGAAGCCGGGCGCATTCTCGACACGGGCGGCTTTCCGACCCGGACGATCCTTTGCGCCAATGACCGTCTCGCCTTCGGCGTGATCTCGGCGGCCTTCGAACGCAAGCTGCGGGTGGGCCGGGAAGAGGGGTGCGACCTGCGTGTTGCAGGCCATGACGACCATCCCTTGAGCCGCTTCACCTGCCCGGCGCTGACCACTGTCGCGCAGGACTACCGGCAGATCGCGCAGATCGGTCTCGACATGCTGTTTTCCCGCATCAATGGCCGCGAAAATACTTTGCCGGCGCAGAGCGCGATTCGCCATCTCGACAGCCAGCTTTTCATGCGAAGCTCTGCCTAGCGTCTCTAAAAAGCCGCCTTAGAGACACAATTTACACATTTATGACACACGCTCGCCGTAATTGAGGCACCAAAATCGGTGCGTCTGCGCTCGGTTTTGCATCATTTGAACTCGAAAAGCCGTCTTGCCTTCGTTTTGCCTTGATTGGCGGCAGCAGCCGAACGAGCGATGCGCTCTCCGCTCCCCCAGTCCCGGTTTCGCTCGGTTGTCCCGATTGACCGGCCCTGCGAAAGAAACATTTCTGGTGCCGTCTGGATTTTTTTCATAGCCGCCTATGTCAACAGTCAGGCAGCATGTGACTATGCGCTTCGCTGACGCAGAGTCCCGTGACCGAAGTCGGGCCAGCCGTGGATGGCCCTGTGGGTGGAACCATGGCCGGTTCTGGCAGGCATGTCCGGAAGAATGGTGACACGACCTGGAAGGGGGTAATGTCTTGCTTATCTGGTTAACTTCACTTGTGCTTTTCCTGATCGGGCTTGCGCTCGGCGCTGGCGGCATCTGGCTCGCCGCGCTTGGCGGCAGCTGGTATTATATTGTAGCGGCGATCGGCTTCCTGCTGACCGCCGTTCTGCTTTTCAGGCGCAATGCCGCCGCCCTCTGGGTCTATGCGCTCGTCATTCTCGGCTCGCTCGGCTGGGCCTATTACGAGGTCGGCTTCGACTGGTGGCAGCTTGGAGCGCGCGGCGGGCTTATCGTTCTTCTCGGCCTGTGGATGCTGACGCCGTGGATCAGAAAGCCGCTCAACGGCGGCGCGGGCGGCGGCGGCTTGCCGCTGGGCGTGGCTTCGCTCGTGGCACTTGTGGTCGCGGGCTATTCCATGACGCAGGACCCCTACAATATCGCAGGCGACCTGCCGACCGAGAAAGTCGCTGCCACGCCCGATCTCGGCGGCAATGTTCCCGAGGGCGAATGGCATCAATATGGGCGCACGCCATATGGCCAGCGCTATTCGCCGCTGGCTGGGATCACCCCGGAAAACGTCGCGAAACTGCAAGTCGCGTGGCAATATCAGACGGGCGACGTGAAGCAGCCGCAGGATGTGGGCGAAACGACCTACCAGGTCACGCCGCTCAAGATCGGCGATTCGCTTTATCTCTGCACGCCGCATAACTGGGCCATTGCGCTCGATGCGGCGACCGGCAAGGAAAAGTGGAAGTTCGATCCCAAGGTCGGCTTCAACACGGACCGCCAGCACCAGACCTGCCGCGGCGTCAGCTACTGGAAGGATGCAACGGCAACGGCCGGCGCGAAATGCGCCGAGCGCGTCTACCTGCCGACCTCCGATGCGCGCCTGATCGCACTCGACACGGCGACCGGCGAAATCTGCGCGGATTTCGCCAATGGCGGCACGCTCGATCTCAGCCATGGCATGAAATATAATCCGGCAGGCTATTATTACTCCACTTCGCCCCCTGCCGTTGTCGGAGACAAGATCATCGTCGGCGGCGCCGTCAATGACAATTATTCGACCGAGGAACAGTCGGGCGTCATCCGCGCCTTCGACATTCGCACCGGACAACTGTTGTGGAACTGGGACTCCGGCAATCCGGACGTCACCACGCCGCTGCCCGAGGGCCAGTACTACACGACCAACTCGCCCAACAGCTGGTCCGTTTCGAGCGTGGATGAAAAGCTCGGCCTCATCTTCGTGCCGCTCGGCAACAAGGTGCCGGACCAGCTTGGCATGGACCGCAGCGAGAATGTGGAGAAGTACTCCTCATCCATCGTAGCCCTTGATGTGAACACCGGACAGGTTCGCTGGGTGCGCCAGACGGTGCATCACGACCTGTGGGATATGGACGTTCCGGCACAGCCGGTTCTGCTCGATATCAACGGCACGCCTGCGCTGGTCGGCCCGACGAAGCAGGGCGACTTGTATGTTCTGGATCGGCGCACCGGCGAGCCGATCATTCCGGTCAAGGAAATCCCGGCACCGACAGGCGCGATCCCGGAAGACCATACGGCTCCCACACAGCCGATCTCCGATCTCACGTTCAGCCCGCCGCCCTTGCGCGAAAGCGACATGTGGGGCGTGACGATGTTCGATCAGCTCGCCTGCCGCATCAAGTTCCACCAGCTGTTCTATGAAGGCCGGTACACCCCGCCTTCGCTGCGTGGAACCATCGTCTATCCCGGCAATTTCGGCGTGTTCAACTGGGGCAGCGTCGCGGTCGATCCGGTGCGACAGGTCATGTTCGGCATGCCGACCTATCTCGCCTTCACCTCACGTCTCGTTCCGCGCGCCGATGTTCCGCCGAAGGGACAGGATGAAAAGGGCAGCGAACAGGGCCTCAACCGCAATGACGGCGCACCCTATGGCGTGTTCATGGGGCCGTTCCTCGGTCCGCTCGGCATTCCGTGCCAGACGCCGCCCTGGGGTTATGTCGCAGGCGTCGATCTGCGCACCGGCAAGATCGCCTACAAACATCGCAACGGAACGATCCGCGATATGTCGCCGGTTCCGCTTCCGCTGAAAGTGGGCGTTCCGGGCATCGGCGGGCCGATGATCACCGCTGGCGGCGTCGCCTTCCTGGGCGCTGCGGTGGATGATTATCTGCGCGCTTATGACCTTACCTCGGGCAAGCAGCTCTGGCAGGCCCGGCTTCCGGCAGGCGGCCAGTCGACGCCGATGACCTATACGGTTGGCGATCAGCAGTTCGTCCTGATGGTGGCCGGCGGGCATGGGTCAGTGGGCACCAAGCCCGGCGATTATGTGATCGCCTATACGTTGCCGAAGGGCTGAGCCGAAAGGCTGAACCAGCCGTCTGAAAACAGGAATGCCGGGAGCGATCCCGGCATTCTTTTGTAGCAACCTCAGACTTTGCCGTGCAGCAACTCGCCTTTGCGCGGAGCCGGGCGTTTGCGGCTTTCCGCGCTGTTTTCCGCAAGCTGGTGGATGATCGGGCAATCGGGACGGTTGTCACCGTGGCAGTTTTTGGCGAGGTGGCGCAGCGTATCGGCCATTTCCTGCAACTGCCGCATCTTGGCTTCCAGTTCCTCGACATGGCCAAGCGCGACCTTCTTTACATCGGCCGATGCGCGGTTGCGATCTCGCCAGAGCGCCAGCAGTTCCTTGATCTGCTCAACCTGAAAACCAAGATCGCGGCTGCGGCGGATGAAGCGCAGTGTTTCGACATCTTTCTGCGTATAGACGCGGTAGCCCGAACCGGTTCTCTCGGCAGCTTCAATAAGTCCGATTGTTTCATAATGGCGGATCATTTTCGCAGATATGCCAGATGCTGCGGCTGCCTGACCGATGTTCATCCCGTTCCTCGCTGGCTGGTCATTTGTCATGATATAGGAACGCTGCAGCGCCTTTCAAAGAGGATTTATGCTTTCAGAGGGCACGTCCGGAACGTTTCAGCAGATAATGCTCGATTGCCTGAAACCCGTCGAAGATCAGTATGGCAAGTGCCGCTACCACAAGCCCTCCCTGCAAAACGAAGGCGAGGTTGTTGGAAATGAGCCCGGCAATGATGACTTCCCCAAGGGTTCTGGCCGCGACGGTCGAACCGATGGTGGCTGTCGCAAGGCCGATTACGGCTGAAAGCCTTATGCCTGCCAGAATGACCGGCAGGGCCAGCGGAACCTCGATTTTCACAAGCCGCTGCGCGCTGGTCATGCCCATGCCGCGCGCAGCTTCGACAACCGGCGGCGGCAAGGTCGTCAGCCCCGTCAGCGTGTTTTCAAAAATCGGAAGCAGGCCATAGAGGAAGAGGGCGATCAGCGTCGGCTTGTCCCCGAAACCGAAGATGGGAACGGCCAGCGCCAGCACCGCAACGGGAGGAAAAGTCTGGCCTATATTCACGAGGCTGCGGGAAAGCGGCAGAAACTCCGCGCCTTGCTTTCTTGTGACGAAGATCGCCATCGAGACAGCCACGACAGTCGCGGCAAGTGTTGCGAGCGCCACGAGGCCCAGATGCTGCAAGGTCAACGCCAGGAAGTTGGCGCGATCATAGATGGCTGGAACGCCTTCATTGACCAATGGCCGAAACAGGGGCTCGAAAAGATGGGGCCGCAACAGAAACAGGAGCAATACGCCCAGAAGCACGACACGCGGCGCGAGGGACAGGAACGATTTCATGCCGGGCGCTCTGCCTGATGAAGCAGCTTTTCCAGCGTCACCCGGCCAAGGGGCCGTCCTTCCTCGTCGAGAACGGGGAGAGCTTTGCGCCCGGACCATAGAAGTGCTGCAAGCGCATCGCGTTGTGACGCGGTTACCGGCAGCGTTTCCCCGCTCGCATCGCCTGGCTGGAGCACGGTTTTCAGGTCCATAAGGGAGAGGAGGCGGAAAGGCCGTTCGGCTGTGCCGACAAGGCGCTCGACAAAATCGGTTGCCGGGCGTGCGAGGATTTCCGCCGGCGGGCCATATTGCAGCAGCTTCCCGTCATCCATGACGGCGATACGGTCGCCCAGAGATATGGCTTCCTCCATGTCGTGCGTGACAAGGATTATGGTCGTGCCAAGCCGTTTCTGGATCGCCTTCAAGTCTTCCTGCGCCTTGGCCCGGATAACCGGGTCGAGTGCCCCGAACGGCTCGTCCATGAGAAGGATGTTCGGCCCGGCGGCAAGCGCCCGCGCCACGCCGACGCGTTGTTGCTGCCCCCCGGACAGTTCGTGCGGATAGCGGTCGCGATAGTCGGCTGGTTCCAGCTGAAAAAGGTCAAGCAGTTCATCGACGCGCGTTTCGATGCGCTGTTTATCCCAGCCAAGCAGAAGAGGCACTGTCGCAATGTTCTCCGCGACGGTTCGATGCGGAAACAGGCCGTTCTGCTGGATGACGTAGCCGATCCGTCGCCGCAATTCATGGCCGGATTCGTCCATGATGCTGCGGCCATCGATGCGGATTTCGCCATCGGTCGGCTCGACCAGACGATTGACCATCCGCAGCAGGGTCGTCTTGCCTGAGCCTGACGTTCCGACGATTGCCGCAATGCTATGCGGCTCGACGGTGAAGCTCACGGCGTCGACCGCTGCGCGCCCGTTATAGCGCTTGGTGATATGGTCGAACTCGATCATCGGGAGCTGCCTCTTTCGGTGATTTCTATCGCTGCATCGAGAAAGACCGCGGCGGCAAAGGCCAGAAGAACGGTCGGCAAGGCGCCCAACAGAACGAGGTCCATCGCCGTTTGCCCGATACCCTGAAAGACGAATGTTCCAAAGCCGCCGCCGCCAATGAGTGCGGCGATGGTCGTCAGGCCGACATTCTGCACCATGACGATGCGTATGCCGGTGAGGATAACGGGAAATGCCAGCGGAAATTCAGTCTTGAAAAGCCGTTGCAGGCGCGTCATGCCCATGCCGCGCGCGGCATCCGTCACCGGCTCCGGCACCTGTGCCAGCCCGGCCACGGTGTTGGCCACGATCGGCAGCAAGGAATAGAGGAACAGCGCAACGAAGGCAGGCGCCGCGCCGATGCCGCGTATGCCGAGGGTTGCCGCCCACGGAAACTGCGCTGCAATCCAGCCGAGCGGCGCGATCAATATGCCGAACAGAGCCATGGACGGAATGGTCTGCACGATGTTGAGACTGTTCAGCACGAAGGCGCGCAGTTTCGGCACGCGATGGCAGACAAGGCCGAGCGGTATGCCCGTTGCCGTGGCCGCTACAAGCGATCCCAAGGCCAGGGCTATATGCCGTTCTGCTTCATTCCAGAAGCTTTCCGCACGGCTTTGATATTCCTTCATGAAGGAGATGCTGTCCCAGAGGCCCGACGAAAGCAGGAGCGCCAGAAGCAGACCTGCAATGACCAGCAGTCCCACACGCAGGAACGGACCGGCACGCAACCGGACCAGTCCATCGGCGACATAAAGGGCGCTGGCGAAGAACAGGAGCCAGAAGCCGGAAGCTGGCGAGACGCGTGCATAATTGTTCCCCTCCAGCGACAGGAAAGACGCGGCCATGCCGATTGCCACCATGACGGATGCAAGGCAGAACAGCGCCGCCACGAGCCGCAACAAATTGTTGCTGCGGACAAAGCCGATCAGCAGCGCCACAGCCACGATTGCTGCGAGCGACAGCGCCAGTCCGGTTGGCAGGGCATCGAACAGATAGCGCGGTTCGCCCTGAACGATGCGGTTTGCCCGAAAGTTCGCGAAGGGCAGCAGCAATCCCGACAAGCCGATTGCCGCAATGACCAGTCCGAGCTTGTCGATATAGGCAAACAAGCCCTTCGTGCCATTTGCCCGGATCGTCTCATGTGCTGCACTCATGCCCGGAAAATACCCGCGCCTATTTCAGGAAACCGTTGGCTTTAAGAAATTCCTCGGCGACCGCCTTTGCCGGTTCCCCGCCGAGCTGCACGCGACCGTTGAGTTCCTGAAGGGTGGTGAGATCGAGCTTTGCGAAAACCGGCTTCAGCAACTCCTCGATCTTCGGATTTTTCTTCAAAACTTCTTCCCGGATGATCGGGGCGGGCTGGTAGACCGGCTGCACATGCTTGTCGTCTTCGAGCACGACAAGCCCGGAAGGCGCGATGCCGCCATCGGTCCCGTAGACCATGGCTGCATTGGCGCCGTTGGTCTGGTTGGCGGCTGCGGCAATTGTCGCCGCCGTATCGCCGCCTGACAGCGTGATCAGCTGGTCGGGTTTCAGGGTGAAGCCATAGGCGGTCTGGAAGGCTGGCAGGGCGGCTGCCGAATTCACGAATTCCGACGATGCGGCCAGAATGACCTTCCCGCCGCCTGAAATGTACTTTCCGAATTCGCTGAGGTTCGTGAGCTTGTTTTCGTCGGCGACATCCTTGCGCACCGCGATGCCCCAGGTGTTGTTTGCCGGCGAGGGGGCGAGCCAGACGATCTTGTTGGCATCGTAATCAAGCTTTTTTGCCGTCTCGAATGCCTTGGCGGCGTCTTTCCAGAGCGGGTCGTCGGCCTTGTTGAAGAAGAAGGCCGCATTGACCGTATATT
>Ga0164243_10010311_pt1 | contig 13449 bp, 12 predicted proteins | sample OricompcompostOP_FD_108781 | JGI IMG/M metagenome (GOLD analysis project Ga0164243, IMG submission 108781) | Organic Plus compost microbial communities from Emeryville, California, USA - Original compost - Organic plus compost (OP) | ecosystem: Engineered > Solid waste > Mixed feedstock >... | reverse complement strand
CGGCACGAGGCGCTTCAAGAGCGACCGGAAGGCGGCGTTCTGGCCATCCTCGATAGCGATCTTCTTGGCCGTCACGGCATCCTTGGCTTGCGCCTGCACTGGGTAGTTGGCGACCGTGAACGGCGACGGCTCGGCCGCCGCGCTTGCGGCAAAAACGCCGATCGCGCCGATAGCTCCGATGAGCCGCCCCGCGCCCCGCACCACCGATCCCGCCCGCCGGCAATATCCCACGTCGCCCTCTCTTACCTGTCGCTTGAGCCCCAAAGCCCTCGGCCCGTAAACCGCGCCCCGCAAAGGCGATTGACGGATCGCACCGATTGGGCTTCATCCCACATGCTTCCGCAAGGTGGCCCGGATCGGCTATATGCCGGAACTTGGGACCAAATTGGGTGAGCCGCTCCCCGAGCCGCTCGAATACGTTGAGCAAAACCGTCCCGGCAGCAAGGGCTGCTATAACAGAACCCCTGTACTCCAGGCGAGGCCTCCCCCGCGCGATGACAGATAATACCAACCGGCCCATCACCTACCGCGACGCCGGCGTCGATATTGACGCCGGGAACGAGCTCGTCTCGCTGATCAAGCCGCTCGTGCGCGCCACTCAGCGCGCCGGCGCCGACGGCGACGTTGGCGGATTCGGCGGCCTGTTCGACCTGAAGCGGGCTGGCTATTCCGATCCGATCCTCGTCGCAGGCACCGACGGCGTTGGCACCAAGCTCAAGATCGCCATCGAGACCGGCCGCCACCACACCATCGGCATCGACCTAGTCGCGATGTGCGTCAACGACCTCATCGTGCAGGGTGCCGAGCCGCTGTTTTTCCTCGATTACCTCGCCACCGGCCGCCTCGACGTTGAGACCGCGCGCGACGTCGTCGGCGGTATTGCCTCCGGCTGCCGCGAGGCCGGCTGCGCCCTGATCGGCGGCGAGACCGCCGAGATGCCCGGCATGTACCAGGGCTCGGATTACGATCTCGCGGGCTTTGCCGTCGGCGCCGTCGAACGGCGCGATCTGCTGCCGCGCCGCGACATCGCCATTGGCGACGTGCTGATCGGACTTGCCTCCTCCGGCGTCCACTCCAACGGCTATTCGCTGGTCCGCCGCCTTGTCGACGAGGCCAGCCTCAAATGGCAGGCGCCCGCGCCGTGGCAGCCGGGCGTCAGCGTCGCCGAGGCCCTACTGGCGCCGACCCGCATCTACGTGAAGCCGGTCCTCTCCGCGCTGCGCCAATCGGGCGGTTCGGACGGACCGATAAAGGCCATCTCGCACATCACCGGTGGCGGCCTCAGCGAGAACGTGCCGCGCATTCTTTCTCCGAACGTCGGGGCGCGCATCGACTTGACGAGCTGGAAGGCGCCCGCCGTATTCGGCTGGATCGCCCGCACCGGCCGTCTGGACGACGCCGAGATGCTGCGCACCTTCAACTGCGGCATCGGCCTCGTTATCGTTTCCGACCGCGCCGGAGCTCCTGCGCTTCTCGATGTCCTGCACGAAGCTGGCGAAGCCGCGGCCATCATCGGCGAGATCGGCGAGCCGACGGGTCAGCGCACACAGGCCAAGGGCCAGGGTGAAACCGAGGCCGTCGCCTACAGCGGTCAGCTGGGCTTCGCATCATGAGTGGCGCTGCCGCGGACAATCCACAGACACAGAAGAAGCGCGTCGGAATCCTGATCTCCGGCCGCGGCTCGAACATGGTCTCGCTCGTCGAGGCCGCGCGCGCGCCGGACTTTCCGGCCGAGATCGTGCTCGTCGTCTCGAACCGCCCCGAGGCGCCGGGTCTTGCCTGGGCCAAGGCACAGGGCATCCCGGCGATCGCGCTCGATCACAAAATTTTTCGCTCGCGCGAGGATTTCGACGATCAGCTCCATAGGCTTCTTTTGGCCTCGGGTGTCGAGATCGTTGCCTGCGCCGGCTTCATGCGGCTGATGACATCGACGCTCGTCGCCAACTGGCGCAACCGGATGATCAACATTCACCCGTCCTTACTCCCCTCCTTCAAGGGGTTGCATACGCACGAACGGGCGCTGGCTGCGGGCGTACGTATCGCCGGCTGCACTGTCCACGCCGTACGTGACGAGATGGATGAAGGCCCGATTCTCGGCCAAGCAGCCGTGCCAGTCCTGCCGATGGATACTCCGGAGACGCTGGCCGCCCGAGTCCTCGCCGCCGAGCATAAACTCTATCCGCAGATTTTGCGGATGTTTGCGTCAGATCAAATCATTATCGATGGCGATGATGTAATCACAAAGTATTCAATTACGGACGATGCAGAACTGTTTTCACCGACGTTTTAGTTACTGTACACTCAACGCATTAATGAATTTACTTCAGCTCTTGCGCCAAAGTGTAGCGGTTGTCTGGGCAGGATAGACTCAGTCAACCGACTGGTGGTAGACGCTGTGCGTTTCGCAGGCTCGCGACAGGGAGATGAGAAGCAAAGATGTCTTTGCTTTTTCAACGCGTTGCGGACCGAGCTCGGGGGAAGCCCCAGCTTGCCGCCTGATGAATTCGCTCACTGTGCCACCTGCAACACACCTTTTGCGCGGCTGAGGGCTTAAAAGGGTTCCTTCAGCGTCCGGTCGTTAAAGGCGCCATTAGTTACTTTTTGCAAAGTAACCATTGCGAAGTAACCAACGTGCGCTTTCGCGGGGCCTCGTCCAATGATGCCGCTGGCCCGGTCATTGCGGCACTCAAAGGTAACGGGAAAAAACAAGAGATGGCCGTGCCCGTCCGTAGGAGAAATGAACCATGAGTATGATCGAACCCCAAGCCACGGAGTTTGGCGAGGAGAGCATATGGTTCAAGCTGTCGCCGCTGCTCAAAGACCCGGGCAACCCCATGGGCATGCTAATGCAGATGGCGGAGCGCTACGGTCCGATCATTCCGGTCAACATGGCGCACCAGCGCGTGGTGTTCATCAGCGAGCCTGACTACTTCAAGCACGTGCTCGTCGCCAACGCCGACAACTACACCAAGTATTTCGACGGACTGGTCCCGATCTTCGGCAAGTCGATGATCACGCTCGACGGCGCGCTCTGGCAGAAGATCCGCATGCCGCAGCAGGCCGCCTTCCACCCCGACATCTTCGCCGAGTACATCCCCTACTTCAACCAGGCGATCCGCTCCAAGATGCAGAGCTGGGCAGCGCTGGCCAAGACGGGCGAGACCATCGAGATGGTCGAGCAGACCTGGACGCTCGCCGCCGACATGATCTGCAAGGCGCTGTTCGATCGCGACATGCCGTTCAATCCGCACTTCATCTTCAAGTGCGTGAAGAATTACACCGACGTCAGCAGCCACAAGGAGATCCGCGTTCGCAAGCAGGCGGGCGAGCTGTTCGAGGTCAACGAGTTCGACGCCGCCAAGGCTGTCGAAGCCTGGTGGAGCGTGCCGCCCGCCGTCATGGGCGCCAACCCGCGCGAGGAGCGCGAGAAGACGCTGCTCAAGATGATCGAGACCGCCGCCGCCGATCCGAGCGTGCCGGAGTTCGACCATCAGCAAGCGATCGACGAACTGAAGCAATACCTGTGGGCCGGCACCGAAACCACGGCGCTGGCGCTCGCCTGGGCGCTCTATCTCGTCTCCAAGCACCCGGAAGCCGCCGAGCGCATCCGCCGCGAGGGCGAGGAGGTCTGCGCCGACCGCGAGCCGACCGCGGCCGACTATTCGGCCCTCGTTTACACCCGCGCAGTCATCCAGGAGACGATGCGCATGTACCCGCCGGTGTGGAGCCTTATCCGCACCGCGGCCGGCCCCGACGAGATCGGCGGCAAGAAGATCGAGAAGGGCGACCGCATCGTGCTGTTCAGCTACGGCGCCCACCACAACCCGCGTTTCTGGGAAGCTCCGGAGGAGTTCCGCCCCGAGCGCTGGATGGGCGACGCCGCCAAGAAGCGCGTGAAGTACTCCTACATCCCGTTCGGCGCCGGCAAGCGCTCGTGCATCGGCGGCGCCATGAGCCAGGTCGAGAACACGTTGGCTCTGTCGGTGCTGCTGCGCCGCTTCCGTCCGGAGTACGTGGGCCCGATGCCGGCCCCACTCAACGCCACCGTGACGCTGACGCCCAAGGGCGGCCTCATGTTCAAGATCCACGAGCTGAGCTGATCTGCTGCGAGGCTTCGCTCCAACGAATACAAAAAGGGCCGGCAACCGCCGGCCCTTTTTTGTTGTTCAGGTTGTCGGTGGCTCGCGCCGCTAGCCCGCGATCTTGGAGAAGTCAGCGACGTTGAGGGTCGCCGCGCGGATCTCCGACAGCAGCTTCAGCCGGTTCTCGCGCAGGCCAGAATCCTCGGCGTTGACGATCACCTTGTCGAAGAACGTGTCGACAGGCGCGCGCAGCTCGGCCAGCGCCCGCATGGCGCCCTCGAAGTTCTCGACGTTGATGGCGGCCTGCGTGTCGAACTTCACCTTGGCGATCGCCGCCGCGAGATCGCGCTCGGCCGGCTCGACCAGGAGCGGGCCCTTAGGCTCGCCGGCGTAGCTCGTCTTGTCCTTCTTCTCCTCGATGGCGAGGATGTTGTTCGCCCGCTTGACGCCGGCGAGCAGGTTCGCGCCGTCCTCGGTCTCAAGGAAGCTCGACAGCGCCTCGACGCGCTTGACGATAAGCGCCAGGTCGTCCTGACCGGGGAGCGCGAACACCGCGTCGATGAGGTCGTAACGGCGGCCCTGGTCGCGTAGGTAGACCTTCAGCCGGTCGGCGAAGAACGCGAGCAGATCGAGCACGCGGCCATACACGCGATGGCCCGCAAAATCGAAGTCCCTTGTATCCGCTTCCAGTTCGAGCGCAGTTCCTTCGAACGCCGCATGCAAACGCTCGAGATGGCGCCGCGTGTGATCGACAAGCGGCAGCCGCAGATCGTTCTCGAGCACAATGCGGATGACACCCAGCGCCGCCCGGCGCAGCTGATAGGGATCGCCCGAGCCTGTCGGCTTCTCGCCGATCGCCCAGAAGCCGACCAGCGTATCGAGCTTGTCAGCCAGCGCCACGGCGACCGAGACCGGAGCCGTCGGCACGCTATCGCCCGCCCCTTTCGGCTTGTAGTGCTCTTCGATGGCCCGTGAGATCTTCTGGTCGGCGTGCTCGGCTTCCGCATAATAGCGGCCCATGAGCCCTTGCAGCTCGGGGAACTCGCCGACCATGCCCGACACGAGGTCGGCCTTGGCGAGTTGCGCCGCCCGCCCCGCCAGCTCGGGCTCGGCGTCCACGGCACCCGCGATCTGGCGCGCCAGCTCCGTGATGCGTTCGGAGCGGTCCCATTGGGTTCCCAGCTTCTCGTGGAAGGTGATGCCCTTGAGCTCCAGCCGCATCTCGTCGAGCGGCCGCTTCTTGTCCTGCTCCCAGAAGAACTTGGCGTCGGCGAGCCGTGCCCGCATGACCTTCTCGTTGCCGGCGGTTATGGCCGCACCGTCGTCCTTCGCAATGAGGTTCGAAACGAGAATGAAGCGATTGGCGAGCTTGCCGGCCTTGGCATCGCGCAGCGAGAAGCACTTCTGGTGGGTCTTCATCGAGGTGATGAGGCACTCCGCCGGCACCTCGAGGAACTCTTCATCGAACGTGCCCATCAGCGCGACCGGCCATTCGGTGAGACCTGCGTTCTCCAAAAGCAGCGCCTCGTCCTCGATGAGGTCGAGCCCGGCCGCCTCAGCCAGTGCGCGCGCATCCTCGGCGATCATGGCGGCGCGCTCGGAGGCCGGCAGCAGCACTTTCTTCTGCTTGAGCTTGATGCCGTAGTCGGCGAAGTCGCGGACCGCGAACGGCTCGTTGCCGTGGAAGCGGTGGCCGCGCGTCTCGGCGCCCGCGGCGATGCCGGCGACCTCGAACGGCACCACCTTGCCGTCGAGCAGGCACAGCACCGACTTCAACGGCCGGATCCACTGAAATTCACCGCTGCCCCAGCGCATCGACTTCGGCCAGGGAAAGCGCGCGGCAACGGCAGGCACCACCTCGGCGATGAGATCGGCCGCTGTACGACCCGGCTTGTCGATGCGCGCCAAGTAGTAGTCGCCTTTCTTCCCGTCCGAGACGACTTCGGCCTCGTCGATCGACTTGAGGCCGGCTGCCTTGAGGAAGCCCTCGATCGCCTTCTCCGGCGCCCCCACGCGCGGGCCTTTGCGCTCCTCCGAGATGGCGGGCGACGCCTCCGGGACATCCTCGACGACGAGGCTCAGGCGCCGTGGCGTCGCGAAAGCGAGCGCAGCCCCGCAGTTGAGGCCGTTGGCGGCAAGCCCGTCGACGACGAGGCGCATGAGGTCATCCGCGGCCCGCTGTTGCAGGCGGGCCGGGATTTCTTCGGAGAAAAGCTCAAGCAGGAGTTGCGGCATGAACCCTCAATTCGTCGGCGCCGGAGCATCCTGCGGCTTCGGCAGGAGGTCACTCACCGGATAAACATTGTCGACTTCCCGCAGCACGTAGTTGCCGATCTCGACGTCGGCTCCGGTCGTGTGCAGATAGCCGAGCCCCACGGCGACCAGCACCGCGAAGAACCAGAACACCGGCCGCTTCAGGATGAGCGCCGCGATCAGCAACAACGGCACGACGACGATAGCGATCCCAATCCAATGGTTCATAGTCCACCACCTTCCGTTTTCAGCCACGCTCCGCAGCAGGCTTTGGCCAACTCTCGTACACGGAGAATGTAGCTCTGCCGCTCCGTCACGGATATGACGCCGCGCGCATCGAGCAGATTGAAGATGTGGGAAGCCTTGATCGCCTGATCGTAGGCCGGCAGCACCATCAGGTGCTTCTCGCCTTGAGCGCCGTCCTCCAGGAGCTTCCGGCAGTGTGCCTCCGCGTCGCGGAAGTGGCGCAGCAGAAGCTCGGTGTCGGCGTACCCGAAGTTGAAGCGCGAAAACTCCTGCTCAGACTGCAGGAAAACGTCCCCGTACGTCAGCTTGCGCTCGTCCGTGCGGCCGTTGAAGTTGAGATCGTAGACCCGGTCGACGCCTTGAACGTACATGGCCAGCCGCTCGAGCCCGTAGGTGACCTCGCCCGAGACCGGGCGGCAATCGTAGCCGCCGACCTGCTGGAAGTAGGTGAACTGCGACACCTCCATGCCGTTGCACCAGACTTCCCAGCCGAGGCCCCAGGCACCGAGCGTCGGGCTCTCCCAGTCGTCCTCGACAAAGCGGATATCATTGACCGAGGTGTCGATGCCGATGGCGTCGAGGCTCTCGAGGTACAGCTCCTGGAAGTTCGCCGGCGACGGCTTCATGATGACCTGGAACTGGTAGTAGTGCTGGAGCCGGTTGGGGTTCTCGCCGTAGCGCCCGTCCTTGGGCCGCCGCGAAGGTTGCACGTAGGCTGCGTTCCATGGGCGAGGACCGAGCGAGCGCAGCGTTGTCGCCGGATGGAAGGTGCCGGCGCCGACCTCCATGTCGTAGGGCTGCAGGATAACGCAGCCCTGCCTGCCCCAGAACTGCTGCAGCGTCAGGATGAGGTCCTGGAACGACTCGCTCGGCCGCAGCCCTTGGGCCGGCGCGGAACCGTCTTTTGCCTTGCCCGGAATTGTGGCGGCGGTGCTTGCCATGGATCTCGCGCTTCTCGTTGGGCTCGATGGAGCGGCGAATATACGCGCTTCCGCCACCTTGTCACCATCGCGCCGGATACGCCCATATTTAAGCCGGAAGTGCTAGCTCGGCGCCCAGAACCTTTGACGGCCGAGGCACGTTGAACCTAGTTCAACGGAGGCGTGCCATGGCTGTCGTCAAGGTTATCGAGCTGATGTCTGAATCGAGCGAAAGCTGGGAGGATGCGGCGCAGCAGGCTGTCAGCCGCGCCTCCGAGACCGTGAAGAACATCCGCTCGGTCTGGATCAAGGATTTTGCCGCAAACGTCTCCGAGGACGGCAGTCTCGAAACCTTCCGCATCACCTGCAAGCTCTCGTTCGAGGTCGAGGCCGAAGAGGATTGAACAGGCCCGTTTTCAGCCAGATTACTTGCGCGGGCGGTAGACGCCGCTTGCAGGGTCCCGCTCCAGGAACCCGAGATCGCGCGGCGCCGGCCTATCGCGCTCCGCGCGTTGCGGCTGAAGATCGTTTTCGATCCTATTGAGGACGCCCTTGACCGCCCGGTAGCCGGCATAGGCCCCGAGCCCGGTGATGGCGAGCAAGATCAGAGGCGGCATTTTTCGCTCCCCTCCCGGCCGATGCGTGATCATCACGCCAGCCGCGCAAGGTTGGATCGAGCCTTTACAAGCCGTAACGCGACCACAGCGCGCGCGCTTCGATCGCGGACATGAGATCATCGGCCAGGGACGCCGGGTTTTCAATCATCCCCTCAATCGACGGTGGCCTTCGTAACGCATTCCACAAGCCGCCCCGCATGATTGGCACGAGGCGCAGGGCCACCTTGTCGCCGTGCAATTCGCGCATTTTCGATCGCACGTCTGTGATGCCGTCGATGAGACCGAGCTCGAGCGCCCGCTTCGCCGACCAGAACGCGCCTGAAAACACTTCAGAATCCGCGGCGCCCGCGAGTTTTCCGCCGCGCCGCTCCTTGACGACGCCGATGAACACGTCGTGCACGTCGCGCTGCAGGTCTTTGAGCCGCGCTATGTCCTCGGGCCTTTCCGGCTGGAACGGGTCGAGCTGGCCTTTGTCCGCGCCCGCGGTATAGACGCGGCGTTCGACGCCCACCTTCTTCAAGGCCTCGACGAAGCCGAAGCCCGCCGAGATGACGCCGATCGAGCCGATGATCGACGAGGCATCCGCGTAAATCTCATCGCCCGCGACCGCCAGGTAGTAGCCGCCGGAAGCCGCCACGTCCTCGCAGAACACGTAGACCCGCTTGTTCTTCTCCGCCGCGAGCTGGCGCAGGCGCTTGTAGATGAGGCTCGACTGCACCGGCGAGCCGCCAGGCGAATTGATGACGACGGCAACGCTTGGCAGCCGGGATATGCTGAACGCCTTTTCCATCGCCGCGGAAGCCCCAGCAAGCGACAGTCCCGGCCGCAGTGGCGTCGCCATGCCGATAGGGCCCGAAAGGCGCAGGACTGGGACGATTGGACGACGACTGAATGGCCACATGAAGCATTTCCTCAAGCTGTGCTCGGCACAATGATAACGCGGGAACTGGCGCCGGCCGTTGCGCAGCACCGACGCACGAACAGACGCGCACGGCCAAAACAACTATCCGAGATCGAGCCCGCCGCCGCCGCGCAGGATGGCGTCCGCCGCTGGCGTGAACCCGTTGCCCTCGCCATGCAGTATAAATCCGGAACGCACGCTCAGCGGAGCCCGGCTGCCCTTGATGCCGGTGACGATGACACGGTTGGCGGCTTCGCCCGACCGCGGATGGATCGGCAGGACTTTGAGGCCGCCGAAACGTTTCTCCAGCGCCGCTAGGATTTGTGGCAAAGCCTCAGCCTTGTGCACGATGATCGCCTGCCCCTGCGAGCCTGCCATGCGCGCCATGAACCGGCCCCAGGCCTCGAAGTCGCCGCCGCTCATCACGTGGGACGCGGATTTTAGCATTTCTTCGCTCGGCGTAGCGGCCCCGGCGGCATAATAGGGCGGATTGGCGAGAACATGGGTGAAGCTGCCTGGCTCGAGGCCGGCCCGCTCGAGATCCTCCGCCCGCCCGCCAACCTCGGCGAGGCAGGCGCTGGCACGGCATTCGAGCCCGTTCTTGGCGATGTTCTCCTGCGCCAGAGCCACGAGCTCCGGCTGCCGCTCCATGAGCACGACATCCGCCGCCGCGAGCCGCCGCGCCACGCACAAGCCGACCGTGCCGACGCCGGCACCGACATCGAGCACCCGCATCGGACGCCCCGGCGTTGCCGCCACGGCCGCCGCCAGCAGCACCGCGTCCAGTCCCGCGCGATAGCCGCGCTTAGGCTGCAGGACCTTGAGCTGGCCGCCCAGGAAATCGTCCTCAGTGACATCGCTGCGGTACAATGGCGCTACGGCCTCCGCCCCTGTCTGTTCAGCGCCTCGCGTCATCGCTTAACCATTGCTGCAATCCGGCTTCGCTCAGAACCATTATGGCGCGAGCGAGCTGATCCTCCGGAACCATGGCTCTGCGCGGCAAAATCCCGAGTGAGCCTTCCAGAACGCTCATGTTGACATCCACGACGGCGACGTCGATATCGACCTCACTGAGCAGCGCTTCCACGTAGCTCAGAAGCACTGGATCGTTGGTCCTGATCAGTTCGCGCATCCTGGCGGCCTCGTTCCTAAGTATCTCGTGCGCAGATGGCAAAGTGTCTTTAGTGTTCCCGCGGGCCGTGGCCTTAGAGAACAAAGACCATAGCAGACTGGGGAATGAGCATTGGGTGTTGTCGTCCCGATCGGTGAAGCCCGCGATCCGGCCAAGAGCCTTAAGCCACTCCTTGAGCTCGTCGCCCAGGACATGAACGGCATCAATCGCCTGATCCTGGACAAGGCGATTTCCGACGTCGAGCTGATCCCCGAGCTCGCCCACCACCTGATCGATTCCGGCGGCAAGCGCCTGCGCCCGATGCTGACCATCGCGGCGGCGAAGCTCGTCGGCTTCAAGGGCGACGGCCATATCCGGGTTGCAGCAGCCGTCGAGTTCATGCACACGGCGACGCTCCTGCATGACGATGTGGTCGACGAGAGCGACGAGCGCCGCGGCAAGCAGGCCGCCCGCATGCTGTGGGGCAATCAGGCGAGCGTGCTCGTCGGCGACTTCCTGCTCGGCCAAGCCTTCCGCATGCTGGTCGACGTCGGCTCGCTGTCCGTGCTGCGCATCCTGTCGAACGCCGCCGCCGTCATTGCCGAAGGCGAGGTCATGCAGCTCGCCGCCGCCAAGAATCTGGCGACCACCGAGGACGAATATCTCGCGATCATCGACGCCAAGACCGCGGCGCTGTTCTCGGGCGCCGCCGAATCCGGCGCGGCAATCGCCAACCGGCCGGCCGGCGAGCTTGCGGCGCTCAAGTCCTATGGACGCAATCTCGGCATCGCCTTCCAGCTGATCGACGACGCGCTCGATTACGCTGGCGACTCCAAGAGCATGGGTAAAGCTATCGGCGACGACTTCCGCGAGGGCAAGGTTACGCTGCCGGTCATTCTCGCCTACCGCCGCGGCAACGCCACCGAGCGCACGTTCTGGTCGCGCGTCATCGCCGACGGCAACATCGAGCCGGGCGACCTCGAGCATGCGGTATCGCTGATGCACAGCCACGACGCCATCGAGACGACCATCGCGCGCGCCCGCTCCTATGGCACCATCGCCAGCGATGCGCTCGCCATTTTCGACGACAGCGCCGAGAAGCGCGCCCTCGAGGACGTCATCTCCTTCTGCATTGAGCGGGCGTACTGAGTTAAGCGCTTCGACCTACCCGCCGTTCACTCAAGCACGCTGGCGAGAACCCACCAATGGGGCCGCGCCGCACGGATCGCAGCGGCGGCAGCCTCGGCGGCTTCGAGATCATCGTAGACCCCGAAGCATGTGGGCCCAGCGCCCGACAGCGCCCGGTAACGCACACCTGGGCTCGCCTCCAGCACGCCAATAACCTCGCCGATTTCCGGCGCGATCTCGATGGCCGCCGGCGTCAGGTCGTTGCCGGTCTCCGCCATGTAGGCGACGAGCGCGTCCGCCGTCGCGAGCTGCGGCAAGTTCTTGCGCTCGGGGGCTCCCGCCAACGCCGGCGCCGCCAATGACTTGAACACCCGCGCCGTCTTGTCGGCCGGCATCTCCGTCAGGGCGTTGACGAGAACCACCGCCAAACGCGGTAAGCCCGGAAGCGGCTCAACGTCCTCGCCCACTCCGCTTACGGATGCCGCACGATTGACGAGGCATACTGGGACATCGGCGCCGAGCCGCGCCGCAAGGCACATCCAATCGACCCCATCCGCAACCGCGCCGTTCGCCGCCCGCACCGCCCGCAGCAGCGCCGCGGCGTCAGCCGAGCCGCCTCCGATACCGGCTGCGACCGGCAGATTTTTGTGCAGATGAACCGAGCCGAGCTGCAGATGCGACGCCGCCTCGGCGATGAGCTCGAGCGTGGCCGAAAGCAGGTTCTCGCCCTTCAGCTTGTCGGCGAAGGGCCCTGAGACCGTGACAGTAGGCTCACCGCCCGAGACGAGCTCAACGACATCGCCACCTGAGCGCGCGAATGCAACGAGGCTCTGAAGCTCATGGTAGCCGTTGGGCCGCCGGCCGAGCACGCGCAGGGTGAGGTTCACCTTGGCGCAGGCGGTTTCCAGGACGGCAGCAGGTTTCGGCATTTGGATGGGCGAGTCTCGTGATGCAGCGATGCAGTGAGACTGTGAGGCATAGCCCGCGCGAAGCCTAATCGCAAATAGGCGGTTCGCGAATTGCGCACCGCCTGCCGCTTGAGATCGAGAGCAGCTTTTCGTGCCTTACTGCCGTGTCGGAGGCGGCACTGCCGACTGCCCGTCATAGGACGGCGCCTGCTGCTGTTGCTGCAGCCCGGGCGCTTCGTCGCTTACGGCATGAACGGCGTTCGCCTGCCGCTTGATCGGCAGTCCCTCGGCGAGCTTCTTCTGGATCTCGGTAAGGTCTTCCGGCTCCGGATTGAGGCTCACCGCCTGATCCCACTGGAAGCGGGCCTCGCGTTGCCGGCCGACACGCCAGTAGGCATCGCCCAGGTGATCGTTGAGCACCGGATCGTCGGGGCGTAGCTCGACCGCCTGCTCAAGGAGGCCGACCGCGCGCGAATAGTTGCCGAGCTGGTAGTGCGCCCAGCCGAGGCTGTCGACGATGTAGCCATCGTCCGGCTTCAGCGCCACGGCCTTCTCAATGAGCTTCAGGCCTTCCTGCAGATTCTTGTTCTGGTCGATCCAGGAGTAGCCGAGATAGTTGAGCGCCAGCGGCTGATCCGGGCTGAGCTCCAGGGCCTGCTGCAGATCCTTTTCCGCTTCCGACCACTTCTTGAGCCGCTCGTAGCAGGTGCCGCGCGAGTAGAAGTGTACCCAATCACCGGCCTCCGGCTTGCCGATGGTGTCGATGACGCGCGTGTAGTAGGCGACTGCCTCGTCGTAGCGCTTGCGCGAGCGCATGATATTGCCAAGCGCTTCGAGCGCCTTGATGTCCTTCGGGTTCTTTTCCGCGACCTGCTCGAGCAGCGTCTTGGCTTCGTCCACCCGCTCCAGCGAGTTGAGGTTCAGGCCCTTGCGGATGTCGATGGCTGCCTGCAGGCCGGTGCCCGGCGGAATGCGGTTGTAGACCTGGATCGCAGCGTCGTAGCGCTTAGTCGTCTCGTGCGCATTGGCGAGAGCGGCGAGCGCGAATGGCTGGTTGGGATCGAGATACAGCGCCATCTGCAGATAGAGCACACCGATGGAGACGCCCCCCTCGCTGGTGAGCGCTTCGCCTAGACCGTAGAACACCTCGGCCAAACCCTGCTTGGCCGAGCCGATGAGCAGGTCGACCTTCTTGTTTGAACTGACCTCCGCGAGGAGCTCGCGCGCCAGCGGATGGCCCTCACCCTTGGTCGCCTCGAGGTGACCCGTCAGGATCGACTTTG
>Ga0164243_10010309_pt1 | contig 13453 bp, 12 predicted proteins | sample OricompcompostOP_FD_108781 | JGI IMG/M metagenome (GOLD analysis project Ga0164243, IMG submission 108781) | Organic Plus compost microbial communities from Emeryville, California, USA - Original compost - Organic plus compost (OP) | ecosystem: Engineered > Solid waste > Mixed feedstock >... | reverse complement strand
GCCGACCAGTCGCGCTGCGCATCCTCCAGCAGCTTGTCGGACTTCGAGATCCAGACCGCCTTGCGCCGCCCCTGCATCCAGTTATCGAGGATGATGGCGGCGGATTCCCGGCCCTTGCCGACGCCGGTGCCGTCCCCGATCATGAACCCTTGGCGGAAACGGATGGCATTCGTGGCGTCCTCCGGCGCGGCGGAGAGATTGTCGAGCGTGTCATCGACCGTCCAGCCCCCGGCGAGGAAGCCCGCATGGGCCTCGCCGGCATAGATCACGGTCTCCAACTGGGCCTCGGACAGCTTGCCGAGAATGTCCTTCGGCAGCATCGGCCGATAGCTGGGCTTCGGCGGCGCGATGCTCGCCATCGAGGCCGACTGCACGAGCTGGGTCGGATGCGCCTGCGCCCCGGCGATGCGGATGGTCTGAAGACCGTATTCCTCATAGATCGCGTCGGAGAGGCGACCGTCCTCAGCCGGTTCCCAATTCACGGTCTCAAAGGCGAGCGGAACACCCTCCGGCTCGGACAGCGGCGCGGCGGGCGCGGATCGCGCGGCGCGGTTGACATAGCCGCGCACGGTGCGGGGCGCGGTGGGTCGCGCGACCGGCACCGTCAGGCCGGGATCGACCGGCAGCCGGGCCGGGAGTTGCTCGGCCAGCCAGCCGACCAGCGTCGCCACGTCCGGCGCGACACCGGGCGCGACAGGGAACACCGCCGCGTCTTCGGCTGGCAGCTTGTCGATGACGGTCAGCCGTGTGTCGATGGTGGTGCCGTGCTTGGCATAGACCGAGCCGTCGATGGCGGCGGAGAAGACCACGCGGCCGCGTTCCTGCAGCCGGGTCCAGGAGGCTGTCCATGCGGGATTGTCAGGCGCAAAGCTCGCGCCGGTGATGGTGACGAGCCGCCCTCCGGGCGCGAGCCGCGCCAGCGCCGAGGCGACATGGCGGAAGGCGGCATCGGCCATCCGGCCCTCGACATTGGCCACGACCGAGAACGGCGGGTTCATCAGCACGACGGTCGGGACCAGGCCGGGGTCGAGGTGATCGTCGATCTGGGCCGCGTCGAAGCGGGTGACGGAAAGGGCCGGAAAGAGGGAAGACAGGAGGCTGGCGCGGGCCGCGGCGAGTTCGTTGACGAGCAGCGTGCCCCCGGCGATCTCGGCCAGGATAGCGAGGAGCCCGGTCCCGGCCGAGGGTTCCAGCACCCGGTCGGCGGGGGTGATCGCCGCCGCCGTGACCGCGGCGTAGGCAAGCGGGATCGGGGTGGAGAACTGCTGGAAGGTCTGGGCTTCTTCCGACCTGCGCGTATGCGTCGGCAGAAGCCCGGCGATCTTGCCGAGCTGCGGCAGGATCGCCGTCGGAGATCCGGCTTTGCGGAAAAGCGCGTTGCCGTATTTGCGCAGGAAGAGGACCGTCGCCGCCTCGCAGGCATCATAGGCGGTCTTCCAGGTCCATGCGCCGGTGGCGTCGGACGCGCCGAAACCCGCTTCCATCGCGCCGCGCAGCGTGGCGGCATCGACACGCTGGCCGCGTTCGAGATGCGGCAGCAGCAGGCCGGCAGCGGTGAAGACACAGGCTGCGGTGTCAGCGTCCTGGTCGAGCGGAAGCGGCGCGGTGGCGGATGCCGCCGCGGATGCGGAAATCATGTTCATCGGGGATTCCTCGGGAGAGCGGGACAGGATCGAGCCGCGCGGCGCTCTCTCTCGACCGCACCGGCTCCAATCCCTTCCGGCCCCACTCTCCCTCTGAAACCGTGGTCATGGCTGGCATGAAACAAGCGCCCGGCCGTCAGGCGGGGCGCTTGTCGAAATCAGCCGAAACGGCGTCCTGTCTCGGTGAAGGTGTAGTCGTTGGCGGCGATCGTCTCATCGACCGCCTCATCCGAGGTCAGGTATTCGTATTCGCGCTCAAGCTGGCGATAGAGCCAGCGGGCCAGATCGCGCAGCGCCTCGATGACGACTTCCTCGGCATCGGCGGTCATGTCCTGCCATGTCGGGCTGTCGCGCTCGACCGAGATCGCCATGCAATATTCGTGGTGGTAATGGCCGCGATGCGTAGCCTCGGCGCGAAGCTGGTAGAAATTGCGCCGCTGGACGCTCCGAAGGGCATCGGCGATGCCATGCAGAATCCTGTCCTGCGGCGCATAGGACCGGATCTCGGCCGTGGCGTTTTTCCGGTAAGAATAGTAGCCCTCGAAGCAGGCGCCATCGCCTTGCGACCAGAAGCCCGAGAAGAAGATGCGCGGCTCCTGACGCGACCCACCGCCCATAAGGCGAACGGTGCGGGTCTTGAAGCGGACACCCAGGATTTCCGCGATCTGCTGGAAATCCTCATAGACGGTATCATACCAGTCGTAGTCGAAGCCGCCCTCGCGATACCAGGCGCGGGCCTTGTCCTTCGCCTCGTTGGAAAGCTCGTCGAGCCGATAGACGGTGGTTTCGATGATCTCAGGCATAGGGATCGCCTCCGTCCAGAACGATCTCCAGCCAACTGCCGCTGAAGATCCAGTCCACGGTCTCGCCGGTGGCGAGATCGAGAACATGCGCGCCGCCACCGAAGGCGTTCACCCGCGCCTGGGAGCAGGTGGTTGCGTATTGGAATCCCCATAATCCGGTCAGGCCGAACGCCGCGGCGCAGCGTTTGACGAACTGGATGACACGCTCGGGATCGCCGGTTTCGTCGTCGCGCATCCAGAGCTGCCTGCCGCCATGCTCGGGCTGAATGGAGAGCAGGAAACCCTCGGACGGAGGGTCTTCCGCAGCGTTTTCTTCGGACAACGCATTGTAGAGGTCGAGCGCGCGGGCCGCGTTCTCGGGCGTGCCCACATCGAGCAGGCAGGAGAAATGGGTGAAATAGTTGGCCATGTCAGGCTCCTGAAACGACAAAGCCCGGCGGCGAGGCCGGGCGAGGACGGGTGGAAACTGGTTGGTGTGATCAGGCGGCTTGCGGCAGCCGCAGAAGTTCGGCGGCGGTCTCGCGCCAGAAAGGATCGACCAGCCGGGCCTCGAGCAAGCTGGCGCGGTAGCGGAGATCGCGGGCAGATGCCGCGTCGCCGCACCCGGATGCCGTGAAGGCCATGCCGCGCAGACGGCTGGCCTCGGTGACGACACGGCGGGCCTCGGCGTCGGAAGCGACGGGTTGCTGCCAGAGGGCGATCCCGGCCCGGACCTCTCCGGCGAGAACCAGGCCCTTGTCGCTATCCTGAATGATCATGATGCGCGGGCGGAAGCGCAGCGTATCGTCCGAGCCGACGCGGACGTCGCCGCGTGCGATGCACTGGCTGGCGAAGATTATGGCGTCTTCGGGGGATGGGCACTCGCCGATGACGACCGAGCGGTCGAAACCGTCGGCATCACCGAGACCATCGTAACGCGCGGCGCCGATGCAGGAGATGCGCAGGGGCAGCCTCTGGGCGCGGTGCAGCCGGGGCAGCACCTGCCGCGCGAGGATTTCGCTGATGGGAGCGAACGCAGTTTGGCGGGAGAGGGTCATGGGGAATACTCCGCGACGGGCGGCGGAAGCCTCTCTCCCGCCTGCAACCCGTCACGGCCATCCGTGCCATGACGGTGTTCATAGATGGCGACATAGACCCGCTGAAGGACTGGTGGGATGAAGGTAGGTTCTGTCGGCATGGTCATCTCCTGAAACGAAAACGGCCCGGCGAGATGCCGGGCCTTAGCGAAGGGGATGGAAAGCGGGGCGACCGGAGCCGCCCTGTCGGTGCGCGTCATTCGGCGGCGACCGGATCGTCCGCGCCCTCGTCGTCACCGGCGAGGAAGTCGGGCAGCACCACGCCATCCTCGTCCTGATCGGCAGCGCCATCCACAGCCTGCGCCTCGATGGTGGGGCGCAGCGGTTCCGGCAGCCAGCCGGTCTCTGCCAGCAGGCGCTCTGCCTCCTTGGCCATGTCGCCCTTCTTCAGATGCCCGATCAGTTCGGCGGCATGATCACCGGCCCCCTCGCGCACCGCCTCGATGATCCGCGCCTTGGTGATGCGGCCGAGATAATTGCCGGCGGTCGGCTTCCAGCCCGCCTCGACCAGATCGAGGCCGGTGGCCTGGGCCAGCCGGTCGGCCTCGCGCAGGCGGCGCTCCAGTCCCTGCTGGCTGACGCCCGTGCCGCTATAGGGGTTGGGGCGTTCGTAGAGCGCATTGATCCCGAAGCTGATGCAATGGGCGAGCAGGGAATGGCGGCTGGCCTGATCGAGCTGGTCGAGCCAATCCCAGAGCCGGTCGTCGTCCTGCCCGAGTGGAATGTCGCGCTTCCAGGCCTCGTGGCGCTCGTCGATCCGCTTCGCCGAGTCGCTGTCGCTCAAGTTCGAGGACTGGACCGGCAGATGCACATCGCGGACCCGGGCCTCCAGCGCGCAGCCGGAGATATGCGCGCCGAAGCAGTCGAGCACCAGCTTGTGCAGCAGCGCGGTCATGGCGATGCGGGGATTGGAGGCGACGGCGTCGCGCAAGGCCAGGGTCCGATGCGCGGTCAGTTCGACGACCAGCCGCTCGGGCAGCGGCTTGATGGCGTTGCCCTCGTCGTTTTCCTCCTCGGGTTCGGACGGCTCGCCGCCGATGGTGATGACGGCGCGCTGATGGCTTCCGGGTTCCGCGCCATCGGGCGCGGCGACGGCGGTGCCGTCACCGCCTTCACCGCCGGGATCGGCGGTCACCTCGTCCTCGGGCCGGACGAAACCGCGCTCGACCAGCGGCGAGCCGTCGCCGTCGATGCAGATGAAGACCCCGGCACGGGCGATCTCCGCCGGGTCGTAGACCATCGGCCGGTATTCGAAGGCCCGCAGCGCATGCTCGATCTCGCCGAGCCGGTGATCGATCTCATCGGGCAGTTCGTCGGCCTCGGCATATTCCGCTTCCAGCCGGTCGTATTCGTCGCGCAGAGCCTCGCGGGCGGCGCGTTCCTCCTCGGTCAGGTCGACCGGGGTGCCGACAAGCTCCCGCAGCCCCTGGTCATGGCCGTAGGGGAAGCTGACCGCCACCTCGATCCATTTCCAGCCCTCGGCGGCGATGGTCTCGGCCTCGGCTTTCAGTTTTTCGCCGACCAGCCTGTCGAGCAGGATCGGATCCTGGAGCCAGCCGCCCTCATCATGCTGGAAGAGATCGCGCAGGACATAGCCGCCGGCGGCCTCATAGGCCTCGATGCCCACGAAAGCGGCGCGCTTGTCCGAGGCCGGCACCGTGGTCTCGGTCAGCATGCGGCGGATCTGCCAGGGCTCCCTGGCCCAATTGTCCTTGATCGCGTCCCAGACCTGTTCCTGCCGGGCGTGATCCTCGACCACGGTGAAGGCCATGAGCTGCTCCAGCGTCATGCCGTCCTCGGCATAGGTCTCGAGCAGCGCGGGCGAGACAGAGGCCAGTCGCAGGCGCTGCTTCACAACCTTCGCATCGACGAAGAAGGCGGCGGCGATGGCCTCCTCGGTCATACCCTTCTCGCGCAGGGCGAGGAAGGCGCGGAACTGGTCGAGCGGATGCAGCGGCGCGCGCTCGATGTTCTCGGCCAGCGACACCTCGTCGATCAGGATATCGGCGCCAGCCTCGGAGACGACGCAGGGCACCGGCGCGGTCTTCGCCAGCTGCTTCTGCTTGACCAGCAGTTCCAGCGCCCGGAAGCGGCGGCCGCCGGCGGGCACCTCGAACATGCCGGTCTCATTGCCGCCGTCATCGACGACGGGTCGGACATGCAGGGACTGGATCAGCCCGCGCCGGGCGATGGACTCGGCCAGTTCCTCGACTGAAACGCCCGCCTTCACGCGGCGGACGTTGGACTGGCTGAGCACCAGCTTGTTGAAGGGGATGTCGCGCGAGGACGACAGGGTGATCTTCTGAACGGCATTGGCCATCAGTCTTGCTCCGCGACGGGCGCCGGGAGCCTCTCTCCCGAACCCCAACCCGTCGCAGACCTCCCGTCACTCCTCTGCCTCTCCCGCCCTCAGGTCGGGGCCGAAGGCGAAGCGGTCGAGCCCGCCCGGACGGATCGCCAGACCCCCTTGCCGTTCCGCACCAGCCTCCAGCGCTGCGCGGCGATTTCCGTGCCCTTGGCCGTCCTGCGAGCCGGGATGTCGAGGAGATAATCCGCGCCCTCCTGCCGCCATGCGCCCACGACCGTCATTCCGTCGCTGAACTCGACGAGGCAACCCGGCGGGTCGGCGCCGTCATTCTCGACGGCGACGCGACCATGCGGAAAGGCATGGCTATGTGTGAAGGTGAACCGCATTCGTGCCTCCGGTTGTTGCGCGACATTGTCGCCGGGCGAAGCCTATTGGATATCCGGCGTCCTGGCCCGGGCAGCCTGATAGAGGTTTCTCTCGGCCTCCCGGATGCTGCCCGTCCGCCGCGCCGCCTCGGCCCAGACCGAGATCGGGACATCGCCGGTGAACAGGATGTCCCGTTCGATCCCCATGCCGAAGGGCAGGCGGATCGCCTGCATCTCGCTGAAGGACCAATAGCCGAGCTCGGGACAGCCGATATCGGCGAGGCCGAACATGAGGTCGCCGTCCTCGTCCAGTTCGTTGGCCAGCCAGACACCGGCGCCGAAGGGATTGAAGAACTTCACCACCGGCACATGATCGACATCGCGCCGGCGGCCGTTGGCGAGAAGCCGGTCGCGCAACTCATCGGTCAGGAGGATCATGCCGCCGTCCTCCCATCGGTCGAGGCCGCCTCCGTCTCGCCACCGCCCTCGGCGGGAAGATGCGCCAGGATCCAGTCGGCGGCCTTGCTGGCCTGGGAGGCGGCGCGGACGATGGCGCGGGAATCCTCGCGCATCACGTCGAGCCAGGAGGCCAGGTAATCGGCATGGCGCACCGTCGGCACGATGCCGAGCGAGGCGCAGCAGAAGGCGGCGCTCATTTCGGCGATCAACTCTTCGAACGCGTATTTCCGGGTGCCGAACGAACCGGAGAGATCGCGGTCAAGCCGACTTCTGTGACCGCTCGCGTGCGAAATCTCGTGCAGGGCCGTCCGGTGCCAGTTGATCGGCTCGAAATAGGCCTGCGGGGGCGGGACGACCACATGGTCGAGGGCAGGGACATAGTAGGCACGGTCCCCGCCGATGCGGAAGTCGATGCCGGTGGCTTTGATGAGCGCCTCGACCCTCGGTTCGATCAGGCCGGGCGGCGGGGGTGGCATGGCGACGGAAATATCCTCGGGCAAGCCCTCGCATTGCGCGGTGTTGAACACGGTGAAGCGCTTCAGGAACGGGATGCGGCTGGGTTCCTCGCCGGTCTCACGCGCACGCCGCTTCTCGTCCTCGGGGGTGAAGCGGTCGGCATAGACGACGGTGGTGCCGCGCTCGCCCTTGCGGACATGGCCGCCGAGCGACAGCGCCTGGCGGAAGGTGAGCCAGCCCTGTCCGGGGAAACCGTGCTTGACCACGGCGCCCCAGAGGATCAGGATGTTGATGCCCGAGTACCGCCGCCCGGTGCTGGCATTCTGCGGCAGGCCGAGCGAGGCCTTGGCCGTGGCCTTGCCCCAGGGCTGGACCCAGGGAAAGCGGCCGGCTTCGAGCTCGGCAATGATCTTGCCGGTGATTTCGTCGTAAAGATTCGTGCGCTTGCTGCCGCCGCCGGCGCGGTCCTGTCTGGCCATCGGGATGATCTCCGCGACGGGCGCCGGAAGCCACTCTCCCAGCCACAAACCCGTCACGCAAATCCCGACCGCACCCTGACTCTAAAGTGGCACTACAAGCGCCTTCTCAGCGGGGTGAGATGTGCGCAGGCAACGCAGTTCGGGCCAGGGGCTTCGGCTTCCCCTCGGCCTGATCATTCGACGGCTTTCAGAACAGAGCGGACAAGTCTAGATCTTACGGTTTAGCTTCATGGACCTCGAAATCCCATTCTGCGGCGCACCAATTCCAGACCATGTCCACGGCACTTCGGGGCGGCTGAGCCCGCTTCCTGACGAGGTAGAAATCCGGCGCCACGGTGATGATCCTCTGCGACACCTGCACCAGCCGCCCGGCTTTCAGATCGGCCGAGACATAGGCCCGACAGGCCAGCGCGATGCCTTGTCCCGTCATCGCGGCATCCAGAGCCAGCGTGGTCTGGTTGAAACTTGGACCACCCGCGGAAACTCCATCGAGGAAGACGCGCCAATGGTCATGCGCGTCATGCAACAGCGGGAAATCCGCCAGCCGTTCGGCAGCAAGTGGCAGGGGCAGATCCCCGACCAGATTCGGGCTGGCGACTGCGATCAGGGTCTGGCGAAACAGCAGCCGCGCCTCCAGCGAGACCGGAAACGGCGGGCGCGTCATGCGCACGGCGATATCCACGCCGTCCCGGTCGAAATCCGACAGTGCCTCGGTCGCCACGGTCCGCAACTCCACCTCAGGACAAGCGGCCTGAAGCTCGGGCAGGCGCGGGATCAGCATCCGGCCCGCGAAGGTCGGTGGGACGCTGATCGTCACTGTTTCGGGACGCCGCAGCAGCCGCGCGGTCGCCTCGCCGAGCGCATCGAAGGCGCGGGTGACCTCGGCCAGGTAAAGCGCGCCCTGCGGCGTCAGCGCCAGGCCGCGCGGCAGGCGATGGAACAGCGGCTGGCCGATATGGGCCTCCAGCCCACGCACCTGTTGCGCGACCGCGCCCTGCGTTACGCCCAGTTCCTCGGCGGCAGCGCGGAAGTTTAGCCTGCGCCCGGCGACCTCGAAGGCGCGCAGCGCATTCAGCGGCGGCAGTTTCCGGCGGGGATAGTTCATGCGCAAGCCTGCAAGTTTTCTACAGTCATAGCGCAATCCTTCTGGCGCGAAAACAGCGATGGTCTCTGGCATGATCTGGCCAGATTCTCATTGAAGGAGGCCGCGATGGCTGAAGGAAAAGTCGCATTGATCACCGCTGGCGGTTCTGGACAGGGGGCGGCGGCGGCCCGCCGCCTTGCGCAGGATGGCTATCAGGTCGGAATCCTGTCCTCCTCCGGCAAGGGCGAGGCGCTGGCGCAGGAATTGGGCGGCGTCGGCGTCACCGGCTCGAACCAATCGAACGAGGACCTGAAGCGCCTGGTCGATCTGGCGATGCAACGCTGGGGCCGGGTCGATGCCCTGGTTAATTCGGCCGGGCACGGGCCGCGGGCGCAGATCCTGGAGATCTCGGACGAGGACTGGCACCTGGGCATGGAGGTCTATTTCCTCAGCGCCTTGCGCCCGATCCGGCTGGTCGCGCCGATCATGGAAGCGCAGGGCGGCGGCGCCATCGTCAACATCACCACCGCCTGGACCTTCGAGCCGGCGGCGATGTTTCCCACCTCGGCCGTGTTCCGGGCCGGGCTGGCGAGCTTCTCGAAGATCTTCGCCGACGAATATGCCGCGAAGAATATCCGCATCAACAATGTCATGCCCGGCTGGATCGACAGCCTGCCCGAGGCGGAGGAACGCCGGGCCTCGGTTCCGATGGGGCGCTACGGCAGGGTCGAGGAAGTGGCAGCGACCATCGCCTTCCTGCTGTCGGACGGGGGCGGCTACATCACCGGCCAGAATATCCGCGTGGATGGCGGGCTGATGCGCGCGGTGTGAGGCGTATCATCGCGACTGAATGATCATAATAGGCTCATTGGTCTGGCGATCCATGAGCAGCAGCGATATATGGCCGTTGGTCCATTTGTAGGCAAGACACCCCAGAAAATTCCTTGTAGGATTCACCGAACCACCGCGAACCCTGATTATTTGAACAATGGCAAGAAGTGACCTCCTGATAGCTCTTGTGCGCGCCGGTGCCGCCGGCGATCGGGAGATGCTGCGCTCGACGACAGAGGCGTTGGTGGCCGAAGAGCGTGCTCAGAACCATCACATCGTTGCCGATCGCCTCGAACGGGCGATGTCGAATGTTCCGGTCTCACCCCCACCACTGACCTCCGCCTCTTTGCAGTCCGGAGCGGGCAAAGACGCTATTCTGGAAATTGAGCCACGGGCTAGGATGGAGCAGTTACTCCTGCCGCTCCCTGTCCAGGAAAACGGCCGCCAACTGGTGCAGGAGCATGTCAGAGCGGACGTGCTACGTGCGCACGGGTTCGAACCTCGGCACCGCGTCCTGCTCTCAGGACCTCCCGGCAACGGGAAGACGTCTTTTGCCGAATCTGTTGCCGAAGCCCTAGGTCTTCCGTTCTTCGTGGTGCGCTACGATGCGTTGATCGGAAGCTATTTGGGTGAGACAAATACGCGACTCCGTAAACTGTTTGATTATGTGCGCACCCGGCCAAGTATCCTCTTTTTTGACGAGTTCGATGCAATCGGCAAAGAGCGGGGTGATACGCACGAAACTGGTGAGATAAAACGGGTTGTTTCGTTCCTCCTGATGCAGCTCGATCAACTGCCAAGCTATGTGATCGTGATAGCGGCAACCAACCACGGCGAACTGCTGGACAAAGCAGTCTGGAGGCGTTTCCAGTTGCGCCTTGACTTTCCAGCTCCAGATAAAGCGCGGATTGAAGAATATCTTGACCGCGTGATAGCTCACTGGCCAGATAGGCCACGCCTCACTATTCGCTCTATTGCGGGAAAGCTTGGGGCGGTGAGCTATGCCGAAGCGCTCGATTTCTGTCAGAGCGTGCGCCGAAGGCAGATATTAGGATTGGGAGAAGTGTCTGTCGACATGGCGCTGAAGATCGAACTCGATCTCTGGTCCTCCCGCGTGAGGCCGGAGGCATTATTGGATGGTCAGCGACCCGGGAAAACCACTTCTTCGGCTCGAGCCCGGAAAACCACAACGACGTCTGACAAGGGATAATCCTGGCTTTCCTCAGGCGCCTGAAAAATTCTCGCGGCAGGCGCAGGGACAAAGGCACGGACCCAAGTTCCAGCGTTTGGCTGATGTGCTTGCGCGCGACCCTGCGGGACTGGAACTCAGGCAAGATCCAACAGCGCTCGCTCCAGAACGGCTCTTGGTCTTCGAAGTGCGTGGGAGCATTCAGGACTTTGCCCGCGCGATTGCGAAGGTGGCGGGTCTCGAGTTGATCGATGAGGAGGAGTTGCCCTCTGACGAGGACAAGCAGCCCGTCGCCTATCTGCTGGTGTCGGATGCCAGAGCATTGGGACAGCTACTGAGCCTTTGGACTATCTGGTTGGAAGCCGGGGAACTTCCGACGGGCTTCACACCTTGGCGCAACGTGTTCGACTGTTTGCGCGATCTGCGACCATGGGGGCCGTCCGACAGGGTTCAGGGCTCTGACAGGGACATCCTGAGCGAACAGATCTCCGGGCGCGCTGACGACGAGCTGATCACATTGGAAGTCGAACTGGTCTTTCGAGCACAGGCTGGAGCCGGAACGTCAAACGAAACCGAGGTCGTGACGGCAATCCAGTCGCGCGGCGGGGCTGTCATCAGCCGGGCAAGACTCGACGATATTGCCTATCACGCCCTTCTTGCCCGCTTGCCGGTGAGAGCAATCCGCGCAATTGTAGACCGCGCTCAGTCAAGCGTCGCGGGTCTCGACCCCGTAATGTATATCCGACCGCAGAGTGTAGCCACCGCGTTGGATGTGGAAGATATGCTACCCATTGGGGCAGTCGCACCGAGTGGAGAGCTTTCGCCAGACGCCATCCTGGCTATACTTGATGGCGTTCCGGTCGCCGCCCATCCGCTTTTGAGGCAACACTTGATTGTCGAGGACCTATTTGGACTGGAGCCGGCGGCGATGGTGAACCAGCGTGTGCATGGCACCGCAATGGCTTCCCTGATCGTTCACGGTGACCGAAATCGTCCTGAACCGCCGCTGCCCCGTCGCATCCACTGCATCCCAGTCCTGGGGGCATCGGACGAGTTTCCGCAAAACAGGCTGATTGTCGATGTTATCTATCAGGCGATCATGCAAATGCGGGGGTCGGCAGAGCCCACCGCTCGTCACGTCATCATCGTCAATCTGGCGCTCGGAAATCGACATCGCCAGTTCCAGGGCCAGATGTCTCCCTGGGCCAGGCTTCTTGACCGGCTTGCCCATAGGTTCGGGATTCTCTTTCTCGTTAGTGCAGGGAATGTTGTCAGCGACTTTGAAATCCCAGGCTACTTGACGAGTTTGGATCTTGAGGGAGCAACACCGGACGCGCGGTCGTCGGCGTTTGTTCGGGCGCTGGCGAATATTCAGGCGGATCGCCGTTTGCTGGCGCCGGGGGAGACGGTCAATGGTCTGACCATCGGTGCCAAGAATTCGGACTGGGTATCTGCCGCCGATCGCGCGTTCGCGCGGACGAATATCGATCCATATCCGAGTTTGGACACGTCAAATCCCTCCAGTGCACTGGGGCCTGGCTTCGCTGGTTCGGTAAAGCCCGACCTTCTGATGCCTGGCGCGCGCGAGCACCTGCGCGTTACAGCTAGCGGCGGGGGAGCGCCGATCCGGGTTGCGCCCGGCCGTCCAGGTCGCGGGGCTGGGCTTAAAGTTGCCGCACCCCCTTCCGGTCAAGGGCTTGAAGGCGCAGAGAGCTATACCAATGGTACGAGCGCCGCCACATCCATGGCGTCACGAACCGCGCACCGGATACACGACGCGCTGGAGGCGGCATATGGTGAGGCATTCCTGCATCTGCCTGCGCGAAACCGCGCAGTACTGGTAAAGGCGCTTCTTGTTCATCCGGCTCGATGGCCTGACACCACGGCATCGTTCGTTCGTCGTCTCCTTGGGCCGCATGGCAAGGGCCAGGCGCCGAGGCAAAAGGACAACGTCCGTCGCTTTGTCGGATATGGGCCTGTCGATTCTGACGAAGCAGTGGCATGTGCTGCGGATCGAGCAACTTTTTGGGCGACAGGGGAACTCGGCCCCGAACAACGCCTGCCTGTCTCAGTGCCGATACCGGCGGCTTATGGTGGCAAGACGTTGCCGCATTCCTTGTCGGCTACTCTGGCATGGTTTACGCCAGTACTGGCTGGTCGTCGGTCCTATCGCACGGTGAGGATGAAGATCCTGGATCCTGACGAGATCGGTCGCCTCAGCATTGCCGCGCACGGAGATCAGCCAGATCTGAACCAAACAAATCGTGGCACGGTATACACCCGTTCCTGGCGTGGCGATGGTGCTGCTGTCGTCACAGCTGATATGAATTTACCGCTATGGGTTCAGCGAGAGCCTGATCAAGGCGCGCGCCTCGACGAGGCAGTCACCTTCGGTTTGGCGATAACTATCGCTATGCCCGGCGTAAATGAAATCTATGATCAAGTTCGTGATCGTTTGCGAGATTTGCAGCGGGCACAGGCTAGGTAGCAGCAGGAGTCCGTTTGCGGATGTGCCGCTTTTTGAGGCTGTCACTGAGCGGTGCAGTGAAATCCAGGCCCGAGTCAATTGGCGACAGGACCATACTGTCCCGCTCTCTGATCCAGCTTGGCATTGACAGATGGAGTGGGAAGGTTAGGGTCTAGGTCGTGTTGACAAAAAGGGTTCCCCTGCACGGTCTGCTGTGATTCAAGATCATCTCTACGTGGGAGGTGAGCTTGGCACGCAACCTGATGTCGGACGACGAATGGGCCTTCTTTGAG
>Ga0164243_10010308_pt1 | contig 13453 bp, 13 predicted proteins | sample OricompcompostOP_FD_108781 | JGI IMG/M metagenome (GOLD analysis project Ga0164243, IMG submission 108781) | Organic Plus compost microbial communities from Emeryville, California, USA - Original compost - Organic plus compost (OP) | ecosystem: Engineered > Solid waste > Mixed feedstock >... | reverse complement strand
TGGTACGATCTTTTGTACGCCAAAGAACGTGCCGCGCGCATTCGTGAAGAACTGCGCATCGAAATCCATGGGGCGGACCTCGGGACTGGCCTGGATGAGATTGATCCCTGCGTTCGCAACATATATGTCGGCGCCGCCGAACCGCTCCGCCACCAGCGCGGCGACGCGATCGTGCGTCGCAAGATCGCTGACATCGCCGGAAAGACCGGTCGCACGACCGCCGAGCGCCGTGACGGCGGCTTCCACGGCATCCGCCCGACGGCCGACCACCACCACCTCGGCGCCCTCTGCGACCAACGCTTGCGCAATGGCGAAGCCAATTCCACTGTTGCCGCCAGTGATGACGGCAACCTTGTTCGAAAACCTCTTCATGCGAGTCTCCATCTGTGAGCGGCAAGCCGGCGCCTGATGGCGCTCAGACTCCACTCCCGATCGAGACTGGTCGATTGGCTCGAAGCATGGGGCGACCTAATCATTGGTTTAGCCCCATCGTGCCTCGACACGTTCGATTTTCTTACGGTTGAGTTGCGCGCCCCTTGATGTCGCCGGGCAGCACCTCCCAGGCGCGAATGAGCTCGCCGACCGAAGCAGCCTCCATCTTGCGCATGACGTTGCCCCGATGGAGTTTCACGGTCACTTCACTGATGCCAAGATCGAAGGCTATCTGTTTGTTGAGCCGTCCGCGCGCCACCTCCGCCATCACTTCCCGCTCGCGCGGCGTGAGCGTTTCAAGGCGTCTGACCGTGCTCTGCACGACCGCGGCTCTGGCTCTGTCGGCGGCATCGCGCTCGATCGCGGCGATCACCGCATCCAGCAATGTCTGATCCCGGACCGGCTTGGTCAGGAAATCGACGGCGCCCGACTTCATCGCCTGCACAGTCATCGGAATATCGCCGTGGCCCGTCAAGAAGATGATCGGCTTGGTGCTCCCTTTATCCGTCAGTTGACGTTGTAGATCGAGGCCGCTTGCGCCAGGCATGCGGACATCGAGGATGAGACACCCGGGCAGGTCAAGAACGTCGGCCTCGAGAAACTCCCGCGTCGAAGAAAAACACATCGGCTGCATTCCCGCCGAGAGAAGCAGCTCCTGAAGCGCCTCACGAACTGCGAGATCGTCGTCAACGATAATGACCAGCGGATCGTCCCCCTTGCGCTCAGACTTGGACGGCGTCTTTCTCCGAACCTCACCTTGCTCCGTCATCGTCATCTCCAACTGTTACGCGTAAGGCGTCACCGAGAGCTGCCAATAAAGTGGGCCCGTCAAAGGGCTTACGAAAGAAACCGCTGATGTCCTTTGCATTCGCGCGCTTCTGATCGCCGATCTCATGACGGCCCGTGATCAGGAATACCGGCAGATTCGGCCGGGCCTTTTTCGCGAGATCGAGAAGTTCGAAGCCGTCTATGACAGGCATGCCGATATCGGTGATGAGGCAGTCGATCTCCGACAGTCCGCCGTCCAATAGCGCTTTGGCCGAGGCGAACGTGCGCACCGAATAACCGGCCGATTCGAGCAGGTTCTCCAGCGACTCCAGAAGCCTCATGTCGTCGTCGACGACGGCAACTGTTCCTTTGCCACTGTTCACCGGTCGCTCCTCTCCGCGCGGCGCGAATGAGTGACCGGAATCTGGAGCTTCTCAGCCATGCGCACGAGATCAGCGAGCGAGGCAGCCGCCATTTTCTGCATTACATTCCTTCGATGGACCTGGAGCATGACCTCGCTGATGCCCAGCTCTGCCGCTGCTTGCTTGTTGAGAAGGCCGCTGACGACCAGCGGCAGAACGTCCCGCTCGCGAGGTGTCAGCGTCTCGTAATGCTCCCGGATATTCGTCAACTCGGCGCGCTCAATCCGCGCATGCCGGTCCTGCGACAGGCAGGTGCGTACGGCCGCTAGCAAATCTTCGTCGCTGAAGGGTTTGGTCAGAAAGTCGACAGCGCCGCTCTTGATCGCGCGTACCGACGACGGGATATCGCCGTGCCCGGTAATGAAAACGATCGGTGGATGGTCGCTGCCGCCGATCTGCTTCTGCAATTCGAGGCCATTGATATCAGGCAGCTCCACGTCGAGGATAAGGCTCGCCGGCAAATCGGGCTTGTCGGCCTCCACGTATTCGCCCGCCGACCCATAGGCAACGGCGCGTATGCCGTGCGCCTCCAACAGCTCGCTCAGCGCCTCGCGGATCCGCGCATCGTCATCGACAATGTAGACAATATGGTCGCCCATCGTCATGGCGCGCTCGAAGCCCCGATCGGCAAAGTGAAAACGAAGGTCGCCCCGCCGTCGTCGTTGTCTTCGACCAGCAATTTGCCTCCATGCGATTCTACAATCGAACGGCAGATCGCCAGCCCCATTCCCATGCCACTCTCTTTTGTTGTGAAGAACGGCTCGAATATCTTCTCGGGGTTCTCTACTCCTCGTCCGCGGTCGCTCACTTCGATCTGAACAACATTGCCGTTTTTGCCCGCCCGTACACCCAGCGTCCTGGTGTCAGCGCTAGACTCCATCGCCTCCATGCCGTTGCGCATCAGGTTGATCAGAACCTGTTGAATCTGCACACGGTCCAATGCGAGAGGTGGAATGTCGGCCGCCATGTCGACATCCACACGCACGCTGCGCCGTTGCGCCTCCTCGGCCATGAGGCCGCATGCGTCCATGATGATTTCGCCAACGGCCGTCGAACTCCTGACTTCCATCGATCTTTTGAAGAGCGCGCGAATTCGGTTCACGACATCAGCAGCGGCGTTCGCGTCACGAATGATGCGCTCCACGGTCCTTTGCGCGCGTTCGAGATTCGGTGGCTCGATCGTCAGCCAGCGCTGGCATGCGTGAGAGTTTGCCACAACGGCGGCGAGCGGTTGATTGACCTCGTGCGCAATTGACGCCGACAATTCGGCGAGGCTCGCCGCTTGACTGGCGCGCGCCATCTTTTCCTGGGCCAAGCGCAACTCTTCCTGCGTTCTGACCTCGCCGTCGATGTCCAGGCAGACGCCGTTCCATTGGACAATGTGCCCCTCGGAATCGCGCAGCGGCGTGGCGCGCGTCTCGACCCATCGCCACTTTCCATCAAAGCGCCGCAGGCGATGCCTCGCCGCATACTGCTCACCCGTCGACAGCGAGTGCGCATACTTTTCGTTGATCCTTGCCAGATCGTCGGGGTGAATCACAAAATTGAGCGTCGATTCGAGACGTGAATTGCCCGAGCCATCCATGTAATCAACATCGAATCCAAGAAATTCGCGGAGCAGCTGACTGCGATAGGTCGGTTCGCCGTCCGGCGTCGCGCAGTAGATCATCGCCGGCAGCGTTTCGACGAGTTGCCGGAGCGAGCGTTCGCTTTCACGCAAGGCCTGCAGCGCGCGCACCTCGTCTTCGAGATCGATCGAAGCGATATACCATTGCACGATTGCGCCATCTTCATCGCGCAGCGGCTGCGCGCGCGCCTCTATCCAGCGATAGACGCCATGTATGTCGCGCCGACGAAACCGGTTCACGAAAGGCTCGCCGGTCGCGAAGCCATGTGCTGCCTTCCGGTGCATTGTCGGAAAATCTTCAGGGTGAGCGAGATCCTTGGCGAGTGCATCGAAGTCCTGAATGTGCGCCAGCGGCGAACCGACCATCTCCAGATAGCGCTTGCTTGTGTACGTGATCTTGCCCGAAGGATCGAAGCTCAGGACATTGACGGGTATGGCGCTGATCATTTGCTCCAGTTGCCGCTTGCTGTTCCGCAGCTTTTCTTCGGCCCGCATCTGATCGTCGATATCGATGGAAACCTGGTACCAGCGCACGATCGCTCCGTCTTGATCGCGCAGAGGGTCGCACCGCCCCTCTATCCAACGATAGTTGCCGTCCTTCCAGCGCCGGCGATACCGCATGACGAAGGGCGCGCCGGTTCTGAGGCACTCGACCGATTTGCGCAGCACTTCGGGGGCATCTTCGGGATGAACCCGCTCTTGTGCCACCTTGGTGACGTCTTCAAAATGCGCCCCGGAGATGCCGAGATCCTCTAAAGATCGCTTGTTGACGTAGGCCAGCTTGCCGTCGGGCGTCCAACTCCAGATGTGGATTGGCAAGGCATCGACAAGCTGCTGCAGCTCGCGTTCGCTCCGCTTCAGTCCCTCCTCGGCATACATCTGATCATCAATATCGTGGCAAAGGCCGTACCATTGCACGATCTGTCCGTCGGCACCGCGCATCGGCACCGCACCGCTCGACATCCACCGGTAGATGCCATCGACGCGGCGCAGACGATATCTCATCGCAAACGGCTCGCCGGTCGCGAGGCAGCGCTCGAGCTTTTCTCTGAACTCAGCCGTGTCATCCGGATGCACGGCATCTATCAGCGCCTCTATCCCTCTCCCGTTCGGTCTCTCTGTGCCGGCAGCATCGAAGCCGAGGAAGTCCACCATGCGCTTGTTGAAGAAGATCGGCTCGCCATCCGGGGCCAGCCGCCAGAGGTGGCTCGGGACCATGTCCACAAGTTGCGAGAGCTCCCGTTCGCGGCCGCGCAAGGCCTCTACCGTCTTCTTGTAGACATCGTTGTCGAGCGCGATGCCATACCATCCCGTGATCCGACCTTGGCTGTCGCGCGACGATCGCGCCGCCGTTCTGGCCCACGCATAAAGGCCGGTCGCCCGTCGAAAGCGAAACTCAATGTTGAAGTCGTCGCCGGTCTCAAGGCAGCGACGCCACTCGGCGGCAACCCGGTCATAGTCCTCCGGATGAAGCAACCGTTTCCAAGCGGTGTGCCCCTCTTTCAACGATGCGTTCAGATCGTCGAGCGTCACACCGAGAGATTTCTGAGCGAAAGGATGCAGAAAGATCCACCGCCCGGCCGGATCGAAGGCCCACCCATTTCCGAACAAGCTTTCGACAACCTTGGCCGACTGCAATGGCTCGACCTCAGTTTCGGCTGACGCGCCCAACGCCGTCGGTGGCTCCGTCCCTGTCACCACGTCGTCGATATCGACACTCACGCTGTATCCCGGCTCCGAGCGTGTCTCCGTCCAACGATAGCTGCCGTCGGCCTGGAGGCGCCGATATCGTGTGACTTGAGGAACGCCTGTCCAGAATGCACGGGCGGCTGCATGCGCCGCCGTGGCTCTGTCGTCCGGATGGATGAGGTTCTCGCCTCCGCGAGAGCTCGATGCCGCAACGGTGATAGGACGCGCGCTGTTTCCCGCGGCGAGCCGAAGGTTTCCGTCAGACGCCAATGCAGCACTGGTCGTTACCACCGCGCCGATGCAGAGAGCTATGGCAAAGAACGTCGCCCATGCGCTGGCGGGAGCATGTGTGACACCGTCGTAGCCTGTCTGGAGTGTCGCAACGAGCACCGAAGCCATCAGTCCAAAGGACATTGCCGCATGAAGCATCCAGATTGTGCCGCCGCGGGCGAACAGAAAAAGCGCGGCCAAGGGCGCCAGCAAACCGAACGGAGCCGCGGTGGTCCAAACCGCGGCGGTGCCCACAACAGCCGCCGCGCCGGCTATCACAATGCGCCTCTGGATGAGTACTGGTTCCATGATCGGCCGCTCCTGTTGGGCCGACCTTTTCTCTGCGGCCTCGCCATCCAGTCTAGCACTCGCGCCGCACGCCGGGTTTGCCGTTCACCCGCGACACTAACGTCTGCCGGAGGGCTGGCCACCCTATGGAATTCCATAGGCCCCTCGTGTGCATGGCGGTTCCGGCTGGCGCGAGATCATGAATGCCACGCCGTCCGGCGATGGGTGCTGGACCAGACCTCGGCGAGCCCTGACCTAACGGACAGCTAACGATCCGGCCGATAGACCCTGCGCCCCCCGGCGCCGCATACCCCCGCACAGCGCGCGCCTGTCGCAACGCTTAAGCGCCCTACATCTTGGCATTGCCAAAGAGATGCCTCTGTCGAATAGGCCGCAGCAGCCGAGGAGCGCATCCTTGTTGCGCTAACGCTGACGACGTTCATCGCACACAAGGACTAGATCGATGACTAAAGGCACGCTCTCCTCGGAACATGCAACGCGCCGCGATGTCGTGCTTGGCACGTTGATGGCCGCCGTCGCGTCCGGAATGCCGTCGGTCGGCCTCGCCGACATGGCGCGTACATCTCCCTCTCACACAAACACGGACACGAACACCATGGGCACGATCACGACCAAAGACGGCACGGAGATCTTTTACAAGGACTGGGGCCCGAAGACCGCCCAGCCGATCGTCTTCCACCACGGGTGGCCGCTGAGCAGTGACGATTGGGACACGCAGATGCTCTACTTCCTCAGCAAGGGCTTCCGCGTTGTCGCCCATGACCGGCGCGGCCATGGCCGCTCGGCGCAGGTGAGCGACGGCCACGACATGGACCATTATGCCGCCGATGCGTCCGCCGTGATGGAGCACCTCAATCTGAAGAACGCGGTTCACATCGGTCACTCCACCGGCGGCGGCGAAGCGACCCGCTACGTCGCCAAATATGGCCAGCCGCAGGGCCGCGTCGCAAAGCTCGTGCTCATTGGCGCCGTGCCGCCGATCATGGTGAAGACATCGGCTAATCCGGGCGGCCTGCCGCTCGAAGTGTTGGACGGCTTGCGGAAGACACTCGCGGCCAACCGTGCGCAATTCTATATCGACTTCCCGAGCGGCCCCTTCTACGGCTTCAATCGTCCCGGCGCCAAGCCGATCGTGGGCGTGATCCAGAACTGGTGGCGGCAGGGCATGGCTGGCAGCGCCAAGGCGCACTACGACGGCATCAAGGCCTTCTCGGAAACCGACTTCACCGAAGATCTGAAAGCCATCAACGTGCCGACGCTCGTCATGCATGGCGAAGACGACCAGATCGTGCCGATCGCCGACTCGGCGCTGCTCTCCGTCAAGCTCCTGAAGAAGCCCACGCTCAAGGTCTACAAGAACTATCCGCACGGCTTGTGCACGATCTATGCCGACGTGGTGAACCCGGACCTTCTCGCCTTTGTCACTGCGTAGCCGGGCGACTCGTCACGGCAGCGCGAAAGAGGTCGCCGGTCCACTGTCCCCCCGTGTGGATCGGCGGCCTCTCCTTCAGACAGCACCACAGAGAGAGAAAATACCATGCTTATGCGAGTCCTTTGCGCGACCGCGCTGACAGCTAGCCTTTCAATGGCGGCATTCACCGCTAATGCTCCGGACGATGCACGGATCACGCTCGTCTATGACCAGCCGTTGCCGAATGTCCCTGGCAAGAGCATCAGGGGCGTGCTGGTCGAATACGCCCCCGGCGGCACGTCCTCGGCGCATGTCCATCCGAGTTCTGCGTTCATCTATGCAACGGTCCTGGCGGGCGCGATCCGAAGCCAGGTCAACAATGGGCCGGTCAAGACATACCGCGAAGGCGAAAGCTTCTCGGAATTTCCGGGTGACCGCCACCGCGTGAGCGAAAACGCAAGCGCTACTGAGCCTGCGCGCCTGCTGGCGGTGTTCGTGGTCGATACCCAAGAGACCATTCTGACGCGTCCTATCAAATAGCCGACAGAGAAGCACAGGCGCGCATCAGGAGAACGGCAATGGATACGACATCGACCGCGACGCAAATCATGGCTGGAATTGAGGTTCCGGCAACGCCGATCGTCGGCCAAGCGATAGAGTACGCCCGCGAGAAATGCGAGCCTTACCTCTTCAATCACGTTGTCCGCTCCTGGTTGTTTGCAGCGCGGCTCGGCCAATTGCAGAACCTAGAGCACGACACGGAAGTCGTTGCCGTTGGGAGCCTCCTGCACGACATCACGCTCAACGAGGCCTTCGCCGGGCCGCGCCGGTTCGAGGTCGAAGGCGCGGATCTCGCGCGCAGCTTCGTCACCGAGGCAGGGTTCGACAAACGTCGCGCTCAATTGATCTGGGACAGCGTCGCCCTCAACTCGACTCCCTCGATTGGACTATACAAGGAAGCCGAGGTTGCCTTGTGCACGGCCGGCATCTGTTTTGACGTGGTAGGCCTGCAATATGGTCGCATTCCATCGGGCGAAGTCAGGAAGATTGTCGACGAGTTTCCGCGCCTCGGCATGAAGTCTCGGATGACGAATCGCTTCTGTTGCATTGCACGGTCATGCCCCGAGACCAGCTACGACAACTTCGTCCACGATTTCGGCGACCGCTTTGTCCCTGGATATCGGGCTCCCTCTTCCGTCGACCTCGTCATGAATGCGCCGTTCGACGAGTGACTGCCGCGCCCAGCCCGCCCACGGGAGACGAGACGATGTCCCAAACACAAGCAGATATTGCCTCCGCTGGATTCCTTGCGGCCCGCGCCGAACCGATCGCCGGTCTTGTCCATGACTTGGGCAATCTGATTCAGATCGCTTCAGCGGCGGTGAGCATCGTCGCACGGGATCCGACGATCCGCACCGCCGGTCTCGATTCCGTTCTCGCTGGGGCGACGACCTCGCTCGAACGGGCCGGCGCGCTCGTGCGGCGGACTATCGGCACCGCGAGCGAACGCGCCGCCGCGGTGCGAGCGGTGACGCTCGCACCCTGTCTCGACGAGGTGGAGAGGTTCATCGGCCTTGCATGGGATCGCACGATCGCGCTCGACGTTCAGGTGTCTCCCGATCTGCCGGCGGTGATTTGCGATCCTCTGGCTCTACAGAACGCGTTGCTCAATCTTCTGTTCAACGCCCGCGATGCCATGCCGGGCGGAGGGATGATCTCGATACGCGCCGAGGCCGCCGCGCTCGATATCGGCCAGGTGATTGAGCTGCGCGTCGCCGATACCGGCATCGGCATGACACCGGAGACCGTCGCTCGGGCCTTCGATCCCTTCTTCACCACCAAATCTGGCGGACTAGGTGGCGTGGGCCTGTCGATGGTCGCACGATTTGTCCAGGACGCCGGCGGTCGCATTATCATTGAAAGTAAGCACGGCTTCGGCACGACGGTGATACTGCAATTGCCGGTCGCCTGACGGATCGAAGCCCGCCGCGCGGCCTTGCCAGCATTACCCCATTTCGCCCACGCAACAGGGGTGCCTCACGGCGAAAGGGCCGACCGGTTGCCCCTCGGTTCTGGTGTCACTGATAGCCGACGCCATCAATATAGTTCTGTAACAGTCGCTCCTGGTACTCTTCGTTCATGAAGAGTGCCCGGAGCGCGTCGCGAATATCCAGGACGCCGAGCGGCATCAAATCGGCGTCGAGCACCGGCATATTCTGAAGGCTCCGAGCGGTCATCTTTTGCCAGGTTGCATACAAATCGTCTTCGGGACGGCACGAAACGACACCTCGGCTCATCACGTTGGCGGCGGAGGCCTCTGTTATGCCAGCATTCGTCAAATGCCGGATGACATCGGACTTACTAAGAACTCCGGCCACCCGCCCGCTTTCATCACAGACGATGAGAAGTCCAACTTGAGGACGAGACAAGACGCGAGCCGCGGTGAGGAGCGTCGCGTTCGCTGTTACCGTCGCGAGACGCGCCGATGTCATCGGACGCAATGTTTCGATCAGCATGACCCGTCTCCCTAAGTGCTGCGCCATCGGAGCGAGTCTGCTTTCCATTGCGTGCGCCGAGAATCATCCTCAAGCATCGGGTTGGCCCCCCGATGGTGTAGGCGCATCGGGGGCCCGAGCGATTCCGAATGCAATCGCCTGATCGCGCGCGGAGATAGCGCCGTCGCCGCCAGCCACCCAATCCTGCATCGTTGCCGCGCCCAACCCGCCCGGTCCTTGCAACGCTAACCTAAGGTTTAGGTCTCTCCAGCCCATCGGCTGGCGGCGTATGGCCACTTGCACGATAGCGACGAGTTGGCTGCGCATGCGACGCCTTCGTGCTCGCTGATGAGCCCGCGCCGCGATGCAAGGCGACGGGCGACATCGACGGCCAGGAACAAGCGAAGTGCGACGAAACACCCTCGCGAATGCTCACCGAGAGGAAGAGGTCATGAAGATAGTTGTTATTGGCGGAACCGGTCTCATTGGGTCCAAAGTTGTCGAGAAGCTGAAACAGAAGGGGCACGAGGCGATTGCCGCCGCGCCCAGCACCGGCGTCAACACGATTACGGGCGAAGGCCTGGCCAAAGCTCTCGCCGGCGCCAAGGTTGTCGTCGATGTCGCCAACTCACCGTCCTTCGAGGACAAGGCGGCAATGGACTTCTTCCAGACCGCCGGCAAGAACATCACCGCGGCTGAAGTGGCGGCTGGCGTCCAGCATCACGTCGCTCTTTCGGTGGTCGGCACCGAGCGGCTGCAGGACAGCGGCTATTTCCGCGCCAAGCTCGCCCAGGAGCAGCTCATCAAGAGCTCACCTACGCCGTACACGATCGTCCATGCCACGCAGTTCTTCGAGTTCATCCGCGCGATCGCACAATTCTCGACCACGGATGGTGTCGTGCATTTGCCGCCCGTATTGTTCCAGCCGATAGCGGCGGAGGATGTCGCTTCAGCGGTCGCGGCGGCCGCCCTTGCTGTGCCGGCAAATGACACGATCGAGATCGCGGGCCCCGGCACATTCACCTTGGACCAGGCGGTCGGGAAGGTCCTCGAATACGATCATGACACGCGTAAGGTGATCGTCGATCCGCAGGCGCCTTATTTCGGCATCAAGGTCGGCGAGGCAGCGCTCGTTCCAGGCGGCGCCCACCCGCGCCTCAGCTCGACCACGCTCGACTGGTGGCTCACGCACGTCCCGCCGCCGCCCGCTCAGTAAGACGATCGTGTTCGCGACGAAGTCCATCCGTCCGGCGTGACGGCAGCTGTCATGTCGGGCGGAATGGACCGTAAATTGACGAGCGAGATTTTGAGCCTCCCTTTCCGTCAGCCGTCGCGGGCTGGCGGCAAGGTTATCCCAGCGTTACTCCAAGGCCGCCAATGCGACGGCGAGCCTCTTCTTGGCCTCGCCATGCTCCCGGGTCGTAAGGCTTAGCTTCTCTGCGACCTTGCCGACGACCTCTTGGAGATGCGCCGGCACGCGTTTGCGGAGCCGATAGATCCCGGTCTCGGGTGATTCCAAGGTCGCGTCATCGGCAGAGGCATGTGAACCACCCCGGTGCGTCACGCGGGCGGCCACAACCTACTGAACGGTCAAAAAAATTATTGATTTCAATGAGCTAGGAGCTCGTTGGTGCCCAGGAGAGGATTGTCCCTGTCGCACTCATAGCTTAATGAAATCAATTAGTTGCGGCGCGCTCGGCTAAGTCCTGTGTACCACCAGCGTGGACCAAAATCCAACCCAATTCCGCGCCCATCGCACCCCAAATCCTGCGGACTGCACATCCGCGTAATGGGGCGCGCGGACGCAGTACTTTTCAATCGCCGCCCCTTAGGTGAGCCGGTTAGTACACAAGCGAAAGCGACGAGAACCAGCCTTCCGCGCGCCGGTCGCCGTTGATGCAAGGCGATACTGTACGTTGAGATCCAGATAGGACATCGGAGCGGTGTAGCGGTCCTCTCTAAACCAGGCCCTCAGATTGAGGCCTGGCCCCGCGCCAACGGCTTGGCGGGTGGCGAGCGTCGTGTCGTATGCCGCGCCTACGGCGACGAACGGCGATAACACAACGTTGGGACTGATTGCATCCAGCCGAAAGGAGTGCCCGTAGCGAGCCTCCGCGCTGGCCAGAATCTGATGCGCCTGCGCAAAGCCGTTTATTTCAGAATAGACTTGCCAATAACGCCAATGGTTTACGTCCCAGCGCAAGTCACCGCCTTCATTGGCCGAGTAGGCCACCCGGAACTGCCAGCCGTTGCGTGCGTACTCGCCGATCTTCAACATGCGGCCGGCTCCGGCGAATGTGCGGACTATGCGGTGTTCGAACCTGTCCGCCGCGCACCGGACTATCGGGCCCTTGCGGCGGCCATGAGCAACGGTGAATTGCTCGAGGATTGGAGCCAGATTCTCAGCATGTTTGACGCGGGTCAAAGTGCATGGAAGATGGCCGTAAGGGAGGAGGAGTTGGAGCGCCGCGGCGTGCCCTACGCGCCGATCGAATAGCTTCCAATACTCGATCCACGGACGATGCCGACGCCCGATCTCCAGCGAGCGGCGGCTGGATGCGAACGGCGCGGTGCTGCACCCCTTCGACGCCGGCGCACACGAGACCTGCCCAATCTGCGCGTCGCGCGAGGCTAAGAGTAGTGCTGCCTCATCGTCCGACTTAGCTTAGCCACCAGTGGTCAACGGCAGGAGCCACCACCGCCTGTGCAATGGCACAGGCACCCCGTCGTGCTGGCCGCCGTCGGCGTTGCCGCGCTTGGTGCAGTCGTCTATGCGTTGCAGCCGAGGCGGTGCCGCCCGAGCCACCAAAGCAAACTGCTCCCGAGCCGCGGCCTGCGCCGGCTCCCGCCCCGCCGCAACCAGCCCCGACTCCACCGGCGCCAGCTCCGCAGCCGGCCCCGCCAGCATCGCCCTCGGCCGCGCCCGAGCCTGCCCCGGCCCCCGCTCCGGTCCGGCCGCCGTCGTCCTCGCAACAATCGAGTCCGAATGCCGATACAGCGCTGTACACGCAGCGCATCCTGGTTGGGCTGGCGCAAAATTCGACCGATATCGCGCCGCCCTGGATCAAGCGCCGAGAGCCGGCCGACCAATGGGCTGTCGGCACGCTCGACGAGGTTACCAAGGAGGCTTTCGACGCTGCGCAACCCAATGGCGACGCGACGAAGGCGCTGATGCTGCTGATGTCCGGTTACTTGGCAATGTCGAAGGACGACATGCCTGCGGCGCTCGGCCGTTTCGAAGCCGGCTATTACTTCGGCTGCGGCATCTGCGCCTACGCGCTGGCGTCGAACATGATCAACAACCCTGCTTATCAACGTCAGCGCGGACCGGGCGATTCTTTGGATGGCCATCGCCGAACGGATCGGCATCGCTGAGGCGGGGCATTACGTAGCGTTCTACGGCCAGGGCGCGACGGAGGTGAAGCTCATGCGTGCTCCCACGCCGGCCGGTGGCATGAAAGTTGGCGCCTACGCACCACGCGAGAGTTTTCTCCTGTCTTATGCCCGAATGTCTCACTACTCGCTGGAGATGGTCGATCTCGCACGCCGCGGTGATCAGACCGCGAAAAACACGCTGCAGCGGATCGGGGTCGACGTTCGACAGCTCCCGCTGACGACCTACGAATTGGCGACCCAGATCTTGCGGGCCGGCAACGCTCCCCGCAAAGAAGATTTGTCCGGGCTGGTCGATATGGCCGCGAGCGGCGATGCCGCGGCTTTGAACATGCTGGGTGAGAAGTATCCGCCGAACTCGGCGTTCGAGTCGACTTCAGCATGCAGGTCGCGATGAATCAGGCGGTCGCACTACGTGGTAAGGAGCTGGCGATGCTCACGACCGCGACGCTCGTCAGCTCGATGGGGCGTCCCGAGGTCGCCACGCCGGGCGGCGTGATGACGAACGTGGATAGCGCCATCTTCGCCTTCGCCGGACTGGCGCTCGCCAATTCGGCAAACAGCAAACCGCTGGCGGCGCAGCTCGAACGCTATTTGGCTCGATTGACTCCGGCGGAGCGCGGCGCGCTCGACCGTA
>Ga0164243_10010306_pt1 | contig 13453 bp, 8 predicted proteins | sample OricompcompostOP_FD_108781 | JGI IMG/M metagenome (GOLD analysis project Ga0164243, IMG submission 108781) | Organic Plus compost microbial communities from Emeryville, California, USA - Original compost - Organic plus compost (OP) | ecosystem: Engineered > Solid waste > Mixed feedstock >... | reverse complement strand
CTCGACCCGGCGCGGACGGCGCTCCTGGTCATGGACTACCAGCAAGCGTGGCTCGAGACGCTGGCCGCGTGGGACACGGACGCGCTGATCGACCGGATGGCGGGGGCAATCGCGGTGGCGCGGAAGCACGGCCTACGGGTGGCCTACACCTGGGTCGCATTCACGCCCGCCGACTATGAGGCGGTTCCGGATCGCAACGTGATCTTCCGCGAGCTGGCCAGCGTGCCGGGCGGGCTGGACGAGGACGCGCCACGGGTTGCGATCGACACACGTGTTGCGCCCGGACCGGAGGACAAGGTTGTGCGCAAGACGCGGGTGAGCGCCTTCCAGCGCACCGACCTCGATCCTTGGCTGCGGGCGATGGGGATCGACACGCTGATCCTCGCCGGGATCTCGACCAGCGGCGTTGTGCTGTCGACGGTCTGCGGCGGCGCGGACCTCGACTACCGGCTGCTCGTGCTGGCCGATGCGTGCGCCGACACCGACCCGACCATCCAGGAGGTGCTGCTGGGCCAGGTCTTCCCGCAGCGGGCGACGGTGATCTCCTCGGCCGATCTGCTTGGGTTGCTCGGCGGATAGCCGATGGGCCGGTGGGGCGTGCCTGCGGTCCACGATCGCGCCGCGCCTGATAGGTCAGGCCCAGGACCGGCATCTCGCCGGCCCGCGATAGGTTCCCGCACGCCCGTTCAGGCCAAGGCGGAGCGGATCGCCTTCTCCAGACGCGGTCCGAAATTGTCGAGCAGCGCCTTCCCGGTCCACGGCACGGTGAAGGTGATCGTTACCGCGCCGCCGGCCACGGCGATGGCCCCATCGACGTCGAACCCGAACGCCTCGCCGCTGATCGTGCCGCCCGTCTCCGTCCAGTCCACGGAGAGCGACGTGGGAACCAGCCAGTGCGGGTTGGCGCGGGCAGCGTCCTCAGCGGCACGGAGACGGGCGATGGCCTCCTGCGCGGGGAGCGTCGTCGGAATGGTGATGGTTTCCGTGACAGGTGCGGGCATCGTCGCGGTCATTGGCGGCTCCTAGGGATGTGGCAGGGCTTGTCACTGCCGATACGAGCTGATATACGATCGATCCGTACGTATTCTCGTAGCAACGGGGCGAGGAGCGAAGCCGAAGGATCGCGTGCCAATCCGGAGGAGGTATGCAGGATATCGTGCATGCACCCTCCGATTTTCGGCTAGGCCCGAGGCGCAACCACTTCGCGCGGAATGCGACGGAGGCGACTACATCGCACTGTCGCGGGAGCGGCCCATCGCGACGCTCGGAATGACATGGGAAGATGGTATTGGCAGGGAGTTCGCGAATGCTGGCTGATCCCTCGACTCCGCTGCATCGCGAACATCGTCATCACGCATGGGTCGCTCCGCTCGGGACGACATAACATCATTCGATCCTCGACAAAGCGATGCCCCCGATACGTCTAGCGAAGGGCGGCTCGGGGGTATGATCGCATGGGGATCGCGGGAAAGGAGCGGCGAACGGATCGCAAGCCTCGCCGTTCGCCGTTCCTTTCCTCGTTTCTCACTCCTCGCTTCTCGTCAGGCGAGGAGCCTGGCGGCGCGTTCGCGGATAGCACCCTCGATCTGTCCCTGGAAGGGCTTGGCCGCCCACGGGAACTCTCCATCGATCTTCACATCGGTATCGGAGACGGCCATCGCCCCGGAGATCTTGAACCCCATCGCCTTGAAGGAGAAGGTGCCGCCGTCCTGCGTCCACTGCTCCTGGAGATCGCTGACTTGGCTGCCATGCCGCTCCTTCATGTCATCGAGCAGGTGCTTCAGGCGGGAGAGGGCTTCGCTCTTGCCGAGGGTGTGGGGAATGACGACAGTGGTCTTCGGCATGGAAAATGGTGCTCCTGATTCGGGACCGGCCAGCGGACCGGCGGTCGCTCGCGGGATGGGCACATGTCGGCCGTCCCGCGACAAGGATAGTGGACGTGCGCACCCGGTGACGGGATGATCGCGCGCGAGTGGTATCGTCTCCTGCACAGTGGATGCCGAAGACCGGAAAGGAGCGAGCATGCGGATACGAAGGGGACGGGGAATCGTCGGCAAGATCGGGATGCTGACCTTGCTGGTGTCGCTTCTGGCGTTCGGGTTTGCCGGCGACGGGGGTGTTGCCGACGCGGCGCGGCGCGGGCCAACCCCGACACCGGCCACCGATCAGGCGGATACCTTCTCGGTCGATGGCGCCGAGCCCCATACGCTGCCCGCCGACGCCGAGCAGATGATCGTGCACAAGGTCGTCGATGGCGACACGCTTCAACTCACCTACCCGGACGATGATTGGTACTACGTGGTCCGGATCATCGGCATCAACGCCCCGGAATCCGTGAAACCGAACTCGCCCGTGGAGTGCTACGGCCCGGAGGCGAGCCAGCGCCTGAAGGAATTGCTCCCGGTCGGATCGGTCGTGTGGGTGAGCCGCGACGTGAGCGATGAGGACCAGTACGGGCGGTGGCTGCGGCACGTCTGGATCGTGGACGGAGATACGCGGGAGGCATTCCTCGTCTCCGAGATCCTCGTGCGCGGCGGCTATGCCGATGCGCGGGAATACCGTCCGGATGACGAGTTCGACAGCGACCTGGCCGACGCCGAGCACGTTGCGCAGGATGCCCACACCGGGATGTGGGGCGCCTGCGGGCGCTGACGGGAGCGTTCGAGAACGCCGGGCAAACGCGCGCGGGAGGACACACCGCCTCCCGCGCGCGTTCGCTGTCCGTGCCGTACGTGTTGACGGAGTTTTCCTGTCCCCATATGATCGGGGCAATACTGCAAAGCCAGTCCGACATCGCCACGCTGCCCAGAGGGGCGAGCCGTGCCCCTGGTCACCCCTGACCGGGGCAGCGATGCCATATCCCGCCGAAGCCGGATTCGCCGTGAGGAGGAGCGCCCCGCCCATCGACCGCCATGCCGCGATGCCGCTTGTTCGCCACCCCGGCCGCCCCGGTCGGGCAGGAGGATCCCGAAGATGTCCCAACATCGACTCGACCGACGGCGATTGCTTGGTTCGACCGCTGCCGCCACCGTGCCGCTGGTGCTGGCTGCAGGCGGCGGGTTGCCGGCCTCCGCGCAGGATGCGACACCGGAAGATGGCGGCCTCGTTCCCATCGCGACAGCGGAGACCGGCGGCGGGGAGGCGACGCGCTCCGGCGCCATCACGATCGCGGTGCAGAGCAACGATCACCAGACCTACCAGGCGCTGGCCGATGCCTACACCGCGAAGAACCCCGATGTCCAGGTCAAGCTCGAACTGAAACCGTCCGATGGCTACCAGGAGTTCCTGCGCGCCCAGTTCGCGGGCGGCACCCCGGAGGTGTCGATCGTCAACGGCAATGTCGTCGCCGACCTGATCCAGGCCCACAAGTTCGTCGATATGTCGGCCTATCTCGACCGCGAGAACCCCTACACCGGGGCGGCGTGGCGCGACTCGATGGACGAGGTGGCCATCCAGAACATGGCGAACCCCGTCACCGGGGAGATCTACACCCTCAACCTCGAAACCGTGCAGGTGCTGTGGTTCTACAACAAGACGGCCTTCGAGAAGGCCGGCATCCTGGCCGAGGCTGAGGAGCTCGCCAAATCGGACACGAACCAGCCGACCTGGACCCAGTTCCTCGACTGGTGCGACAAGCTGACCGCCGCCGGCTACATCCCCGTCGCGATCGAGGGCGATTACGCCTCGTTCTGGGAGATGCGCTTCGGGTGGCTGGCCCGCATGTATCTCGACCAGTTCACGCGGCACGAGGCGGAGCTGGTGCGCTCCCAGCCGGGCGACTGGAACTTCCGCGAGGGCATCGACGATGCCTGGACCTACGATCCGAGCGACCCTCACAACGACGATGCCACCCGCGTCACGTTCAACACCCAGCGCAAGATGATCGCGCTGCGCGACGGGCAGCAATCCGTCAGCGGGCCGGAGTTCGCCGCCCTTTACGAGAACTTCAAGCAGTTCAGCGATCGCGCCGCCCCTCCGGGCTGGCTCGGTACGTCGGACGCCTATCCGCTCTTCCTGACCAGCAAGGCGGCGATTCGCCTCGACGTGGCGGCCCTGCTCGGCAACTTCGAGCGTGACCTGAAGAACCTCTCGGAAGGAAAGTACATCTCGTCCGCCGGGGGCAGCGAAGACACCCCGGCGACCCCGCTACCGAGCCAGGACGTCGAGACATTCGAGATCGGCTCCTTCAACAACCCCTCGATGGAGGGCGATCACGTCGACGCGCCGGCGCGCACGATCGAGGTGAACATCGGCTTCCTGTCGGTCCCGAAGAAGGACCAGGCCCAGAACGATCTGGAGATGGACTTCCTGATGTTCCTCACCAGTCCGGAGGGCTTCGGGGTGTACCTCCAGAACCGGCTCGATCCGAACAACGCCGGGTCCGCCGGGGTCAATGGGCCGCCGATCGTGAAGGACGTGAGCCTGCCCGGCGACCTGGCGAGCAAGTTCGCCCAGCTCAAGCTGATCGGCAACACCGAGAAGGACACAGCCGGGGGCTACCGGGCGCGGGGCATCTCCGACTACCAGCCCTCGGTCCGGGAGTGGGTCGACCTGGCGCAGCAATACTTTGCCGGGGATATCGGGCTTCAGGAGTTCCTGGACGGCTATCAGGCCTCGGTGGACCGCCTGTTCCCCGAGATCCTGACCCACCTGCAATTGACGGACGATGATCTGGCCCATCCGGAGAAGAAGCCGGCCAGCCAGGTCTAGGCAACCCGGGTCCCGAGGCAGTGCTTCCTCGCAGGAGAGGGCGTCGCGCGGGCGGCGCCCTCTCCGCTTGGACGGCTGCGACAACCGGGCGATCCCGCCCGGACTGTGTGAGCGCCATGCGATATCTGCAACGACGCGGGGCACTCGCCCCTTCGATGAGCTCTGCCCCGGCGGCACACTGGCACCGTGCTCCGCTCCTGCTCGCCCTCCTGCTCGTCCTGTTCGCCAGTATCGGTCCTTCGCCGTCCGTCGCGGCGGACGATGGCTGGACCGCGTCATCTCCGGCGGTGGTCTACGCGGTGGCGACGAGTGCGGATGGCTCCGTCACGGTTGCCGGACGGCGGGATAACACCGTCGTCGCCTACGACCGGAGCGGGGCGGAACGCTGGACCTTCAGCACCGAAGGCACCGTCTATGGCGTCGCCGTCTCGAGCGATGGCGCGCGGGTGGCGGTGGCATCGGAGGATCGCCACGTCTACCTGCTCGATGGAAATGGCGCGCAGCTCTGGTCCCATCGCGGCGCGCAGACCTATCTCAGCGTCTCGATCACCGGTGACGGGCAGATCGTCGCGGCCGGGTCCGAGGATCGCACCGTCTCCGTGTTCGGCGCGGACGGCACGCAGAAGTGGGCCTACACGACCGGCGACCATGTGACCCAGGTCGCCCTCTACGGAGGCGGCAAGGGATTCCGGGTCGTGGCGGGCGGGCGAGATTCGCGAATCAGCCTGCTGGATGGCAATGGCTCCCTGATCTGGCAGACACTCCTGAGCTACAGCGTCCGCGCGCTGGCCGTGAACGCCAACGGCGCCACCATCATCGCCGGGGATGACCAATCGACGCTCTACCTGCTCGACGGCGGAAGCGGCGACATCCGCTGGCAAAAGGATGTGGGCAGCGGGGTATCGGGTGCCGGCCTGAGCCGCGACGGCAAGACAATCGTCGCCAGCACCGACAAGGGCGCATTGCTCACCTTCGCGGCAGATGGCACCCGGACGCACGAGGCATCGACGGGCTCGGCGGTGCGCGGCCTGGCGCTCGACGCCAACGGCGATCTGGCGGCGGTCGCCTTCGAGGACAAGGTCGCGCTCTACCCGCGCAACGGTGACGGCGCCTTCGTCCTACCCGCACAGCGCTCGAAGCTGCTGCTCTATGGCCTGGTGATCGGCGGGGCGGCGGTTGTGGTCGCAATCGGGCTGATGATCTGGGGCGCGCGGAAGCGGCCGGACGGCGAGCGCGTGTGGCGCGGCGCGATCCGCGAGCGGCGCACGATCGGGAAGGAGATGTGGCGGGCGAGAACCTCGTACCTCTTCCTGGTCCCGACCATCGTCCTGCTGTTGCTCTTCAACTACTACCCAGCCATCTCGGGGATCTACCATGCCTTCACCGACTGGTCGCCCGGCGCGGAGACGAAATGGGTTGGGCTGAAGCAGTTCCGCGACCTTGGGGACAACCGCTACTTCTGGACCGGGATCGGCAACCTGCTCATCCTCATCAGCACGGCCTTCCTCAAGCTGCTCATCCCCCTCGCCGTGGCCGAGATGATCTTCCACGTCCGCAGCCCCCGGCTCGGCTATACCTTTCGCACACTCTTCGTGATGCAGGTGATCGTGCCGGGCGTCGTCGGCATCCTGCTCTGGGTGAACGTCTACGATCCGAACATCGGGCTGGCGAACCAGGTGCTCTCCGCCATCGGGCTCGGGGACTTCACGCGCTACTGGCTGGGCGACGCCAGGACGGCGATCTGGGCGATCGTCTTCATGGGCTTTCCGTGGGTCAGCGCCTTCGCCCTGCTCATCTTCTACGGCGGCCTGATCTCCATTCCGGCCGAGATCTTCGATTCGGCCGCGCTGGACGGCGCCTCGACCATGCGACGCATCCTCGGCATCGACCTGCCGCTGCTGCTGGGGCAGGTCCGCCTCCTGTTGATCCTCACCTTCATCGCGACCGTTCAGGAGTTCGCCGCGATCTTCCTCACCACCGGCGGCGGGCCGGGAAGCTCGACCTACGTGCCCTCGCTGGAGCTGTATTACCAGGCGGTGCGCTTCAACAACTTCGGGGCCGCCTCGGCCATCGGCGCGGTGCTCTTCATCGTGATCCTCGGCGGGACGATCCTCAACCTCCGGTATGTGAAATCGTCGGTGGAGTACGACGCATGATCCAGCACGCACAGGCGCCCATCGCGCCAGACGGAACGACCAACGCCCCGGCCACGCGGAAGCGGCGCTTCCGGACGAAGCTGGTGGTGGGGCAGACCATCCTGATCCTGATCCTGTCGATCATCATGGTGCTGAGCTTCGCGACGATCGCGCTGATGATCTTCCTCTCGCTGAAGGACAACGGACAGATCTACGGCCGGTTCTGGAGCCTGCCCGATCCGGTGCGCTGGGAGAACTACCGCGACGGCTGGCTGACGATGCGGCGGTTCATCTTCAACAGCCTCGTCTATTCCATCGCCTCCGTCATCGGCGTCGTCTTCCTCTCCTCGCTCAGCGGCTATGTCTTCGCGCGGCACCGCTTCCCCGGCAAGGAGCTGATCTACATCCTGATCCTCGCCCTGCTGATGATCCCGGGCATCCTCACGCTGATCCCGACCTTCGTGCTGGTGCGCCAGATGGGCCTGATCAACACGCCTTGGGCGCTGATCCTGCCATGGACGGCCGGGGGACAGATCTTCGGCATCCTGCTCTGCCGCTCGTTCTTCGCGACCTTGCCCCAGGACCTGTTCGATGCGGCCAAGGTCGATGGCGCCTCGGAGTTCGAGCAGTACATCCGGATCGCATTGCCGCTCTCGTGGCCGATCATGGTCACCCTCGCCATCATGCATCTGGTCGGCAGCTACAACGACTTCATCTGGCCATTGCTCGCCATCTCCGACCAGAATCTGCAAGTCGTGACGGTCGGGCTCACCCAGTTTCGCAACGAGTTCGGCACCGTGACGTGGGGTCCGCGCATGGCCGCCTACGCGGTGTCGTCCATCCCGCTCGTGCTGCTCTTCGCGGCGGGGATGCGCTTCTACGTGCGCGGGCTCACATCCGGCGCCGTCAAGGGATGACGCCGCGGCGAACGGCCATGGCAAGGGCTTGCGTTTCGCTGTCCGCGTACCTATTGTGAGGGGGTCCAATCGCTCCAGAGCTTCGGGCAGTTGCGTGTCTTCCGTCGGTTCGTCGTCCATCCGGCGCAGAGGGAGTTCCGCCATGATGTCGAGTCCCCGCCATCGTCTTCGCCATCCGCTCAGCGTGATCCGGAACGGGGGCCTGTCGCTCGCCGTGGCCGCGCTGCTCCTGCTCTCGATGCTGGCCCCGGGCATGGCATCCCTGACCCGCGCTCAGGATGCGGACACCGGCGTGACGACGCTGACCGGAACCGTGACGATCACGAATCCGGATTTCATCTCCACCTTCTCCCAGCACTACATGCTGCTGATGGACCTCATCCCCCTGATGACCGAGCCGGAGGAGGACAGCGCAACTCCAGCCGCCACCCCCGATCCGGACGCCACACCGAGCCCTGCACCGGACATCACGCTCACCGGTCAGGTGCTCGGCCAGATTGACGGCGACCTGTCCAAGGGCGCGCCCTTCCGGATCGACCTGCCGATCGCCCCGATGGGCACGAGCTTCGACTTTGACCCGAAGCATCCGGACGCCGAGGGGGTGCAGGTCTATTCCGTCGACTTCATGGCCAACCAGCAGGGCGATCCCTTCATCAGCCCGCAGGAAGTTGGCACCTTCGGGTATTCCTCGCTGAAATTCAGCGTCGGGGACTACGACATCATTGGCGGACGGCTGGTGGTCTGGGCGCCGGACGGCCAGCAGGTCTTCCCGAGCGGCATGGGCCCGGACGGCATGTTCTTCACGGACGACGATCCGCTCGGGCCGATCCCGGCCGGGTGGTCGGTGGTCGACCTCGACACGGACCCATTCACGGTCGACCGCGAGGCCAGCGTGAACATCCCCATCATCGAGGGGGACGACGGGTTCACCGACTACAGCCAGATGACCTACACCGAGGCGTTCGACGCGCTGATTGCGGATCTGAAAGCGCAGTATGTCTACACCGAGGTCAAGGGCCTCGACTTCGGCGCCCTGGCTGCGAAGTACCGCCCAATGGTGGAGCAGGCCGAGAAGGACAAGGATGTCGACGCCTTCCAGGCGGCGATCTACGCCTTCTCGCTGGAGTTCCACGACGGGCATGTCAGCTCGACCCCGCCACAAGCGGTGTTCGACTCGATTGGAGGCCGGTTGGGCATGCGCCTGGCCGAGACCGATGAAGGGGATGTGATCGTCATCTCGGTGACGGAGGGGCTGCCCGCGGACAAGGCCGGGATCGAACTCGGCGCGGTGATCGACACCTGGAACGGCAAGCCGATCCAGAACGCGGTGGACGCAGAGCCCATCATCCTCTCCCAGTCGAGCGAGCACGCGCTTCGCAGCGAGCAGTACGAGTTCCTGACCCGTGGCAAGCTCGGCGATTCGGTCGACGTGAGCTTCCGCAACCCGGATGGCAGCGAGCAGCAAGCAACGCTGACCTTCTCCGAGGACATCGACGGCCGGGACGTCGCGGCGAACATCGCGATCACGTATGAGGGTGAAGATTTCTCCGGGCTGCCGATCGTGTCGAAGATCTTGCCCTCCGGCATCGGCTACATCAAGATCAATTCGTTCTATGCCGATCCGATCCTGATGACCACGGCATGGGACTACGCGCTGAACAACCTGCTCGCGATGGGCGCGGTCGGCCTGATCGTGGATGTGCGGGACAACGGTGGCGGATACGCGACCGGCTCGCTCTATTTCGCAGGGAGCTTCACGGATACGACCTATGTCGTGAACCAGGACATGCAGCTGAACGGCGATGGCACGCTGGTCGACGCCGGAACGCTGCAGGTGGAACCGAGCCCGGTGCAGTGGCCGTATCCGGCGGCGTTGCTGATCGACGACGCCTGCGCGAGCGCATGCGAGATCTTCGCCGGGGCAATGGCCCTGAACCCGAATGTGGCGATCGTGGGCTACACCCCCACGGCAGGCGTGGAGGCGGGTGTGGCCCAATGGGCGCTGCCGGACGACACGTCGTTCCAGGCGTCGGTGATCGGCTCGTTCCGCAATGATGAGCTGTTCATCGAGGGAACGGGGGTGGCCCCGACGGTGGTGGTGCCGGCCACGCGGGAGGACCTGCTCGATCCGGCCGACGAGGTGCTGACGGCGGCCGAAGACGCGCTGTGGCCGGAGATCGAGGCAATGTTCCAGGAGGAAAGCGGCACGCCGGTCGCGACTCCCGTCGCCTCCCCGGAGATCCCGGCCACCCCAGTGCCATAGGATTTTCCCGATGCAGGCGTGAGCAAGGGCGGGCCGCTCGATGTTCGAGCGGCCCGCCCCGGCCTGTGTATAGCCAGAAATGGCCTTGGATGGCTATCGGACGAGAGGCAAGACGATCGCAATAGCCACCGCCAAAAGCACAACAACAGTTAGCACGGTCAAGGTAGCGAGCCGCTTTTCCAGCTCAGCAGTCCTCGCCGCAGACGACGCTTCGCGAGTGGTGAGCTCCTTGCTTAGCTGCTGGATAGCCTGCTCCAGCGCCACTTGCCTCTGTGTGGCTATCTCACCGTTCTGACGAGTGAGGGCTGCGACATCCTTTAGTCGCTCACCCATGTCACTCAACTTCTCCTCAACACGATTCTGCTTCGCCGTGATTGATGATTCGGCGGTACGAACCGCTGCCTCGGCCGCTGACAGCAGTCTTGCGTGGCCTGCAAAGTGCTGCTGCATCGCCGCTCGCAACGCATCGACGTCCTGATCCTCCAACATCGCCAACACCGCGCCAAGCCGATCACACTGCGTCGTCAGCGTCGCAGCGATCTGCCGTTGTTCAGTAATGAGCCCGTCGAGTGAGTCTTTTGCCTCACTGAATGCCTTCCGCCCACTTTGCAGTGCACGCCCATCCTGGACCAGCACATGCATGGCGGCCACATAGTCATCGAGGTGTTTCGCGCTGTCGGTCATTCCGCAACTCCGAGGGCATCAGCAACGAACCTGGTGGATAAAGCCGAGAACTTCCGAATCCACGGCATTGCACACTGCTTCCGAAGGTCGGGATCGACCACATGAGGGTAGGCTGCGCGAAGGAGGTCGTCGGCATCGTCGCGCCGAGCAAGTTCACGAACCAAATCGTGGAGCTTTGCAGGGTGTTGGTTGGCAACGCGGCCCATGATCGAGTCCGCAATAGCCGCAACTCGCTCCGCCCGCCTGCTCGACTCCGAACCGGGAACGTTGGCGATCGCTTCGGCCAAATTGCCAGCAATGCGAGCAAAGTCAGGACTCTCCCGTGTCAGCAACATCAACGATGCGAGCACCCGGTAACCGACATGCGTTGGATCGCTCTCCAGGAATCGGCTCGTAGCGCCGAGGAGACGCATTGCCAGTTCGCTTGACCTGGCATCTTCTGCCAGCTTCCACCATTCCTCAGGAGCATTCCGAGCCAAATCAGATGGCAGCGCTCGAAGACGGGCAGTGAAGACGGACCGAGCGAGATAGTCCGCAATCGCTGTGGAAATCGCCTCGGGGCTCCCATTCGCATCCTCCATCATTGTCACGACATTCCGAAGCGCCTCACGGCGTTGCAGCTCGATCCGCTCGTAGACGAAGCGGCACAGGGCTCCGACCACCGACTCGGGGGAGAGGATTCCTCCAACGTCTTGGATCAGCGAATCGACCTTACTCTCGGCTTCTTCCAGAGGAGTATTGAACCGCGCAATGAATTCGATCATGCCACGTCGCATTGCCACCGCGTCGATTCGACTTGTAACGAGTGAAAAGCGACCTCGGCCATAGTCGACCGTATAGTCAGAAATGACCCCGAGAATCGACAGTCGATACACCGCTTTATCAGCCCTAGTCGCGCTAGCCTCATCTGCGCCAATCCTCGGACGCTCGATGTCTACGCTGAATGAATCATTCAGTGGCAGCATTTCGTTCTGCTGCCGTTCAATTTCAGCAAGCATTTCCAGGATTGGGGCGGCATCCTCCTTTTCGCCCGGGTACGACTGGGTATGCAGGAACATGATCCGGCCAGCGTCCTGCTGCCATCTTGTCCCGAGTGCCTGATGGCGAGCGCGCGCCTCAGCGCTTCCAATATTGTTTGCTAGGAACCCGGCATCAATATCGTCTCGCTCGCGGTTGTAAAGTATCACACAGGCCGCGTGGTCTCCTGAGCGGCCCGCGCGGCCTGCCTCTTGGGCAAGCGCTTCGATAGACCCTGGAATACCCCAATGGATGGTGTAGCGAATGTTTGGCTTATCAATACCCATACCAAATGCCTTCGTACAGGCGATCAAGGGAAATCGATCGCGTTTGAAGTCACGTTGGGCCCGCGCCTTTTCCTGCTCCCAGTCGGCCAGGCTTCCAGCATAGCTCTTTGGAGCTCCACCGGAGAACATCCGTACATCGTCTGGACTCAACGAGAATGCGTTCATCAGCTCAGCTCGAACGCTATCAACACCAAACGCACCGTTCACGTTTGGGCAGAATACAAGCCCCCCAACCTTTCTGTTACCGGGAAGCTCGAGATCACCTGAAGGATCGATTCGGGCACGAATCCTGGCCATCGCCTCGGAAAGCACTTGAGACTTTCGGCCCGTAACACTAATCGGGATGAACTGAAGTTCAGGACGATTGAATGAATCCGAGGAGATCACACTCCCTTCGTCGTGCTCGATCGCAAGTTCACGCATCATGTCGATCAGCACGATCTCGGACGCTGTGCCGGTCAGCGCGAGGAAGGGAGGATTGTCACACACTCCCCGAATGCGATGGGCAATGCGAAGGTATGCCGGCCGGAAGTCATGGCCCCACTCCGAGACACAATGGGCCTCGTCAAAAGCAATAAACGCCACATTCCTCGAAACATCGGAAGACCGGAATTCCATAAGGAAAGAATGAATATGGAAGCGTTCTGGAGAGAGGTAAACCAAACGTGCATTGCCACGCACGATGCAGTCCAAGGCCGTCCGATTCTCAATCTCGGATCGTCCTGAATGTATGGTTTCGCCTCGCGCAACGCCTATTCGGGCCAGATTATCGACCTGGTCGTCCATCAACGATCGAATCGGAGTAATGACAATAGCATGCCCTGGCGAAAGGAACGTCGGGAGTTGGAAAACAATCGACTTCCCGCTTCCCGTCGGAAGCAGTGCGACGACGTCCTGTCGCTGCATGGCGCGATGGATGGCTTCCGCTTGATACGGCCGAAAATCCGGCTTCCGATAGATCAAACGGAGGAAATGCCGATAGGTCGGCAGAGCCTGATCGATCGGAATCTTGACTGGCCGGGGTTTGGGCCAACAAATCGGGGGCTCGCTTTCCTTGAAGTACGCGGTCCGAACGACGAAGGTCCGCCGGCCCGACAGGGCTCGCTCTAGCGCGTAGTGATCGCGCTCCCGCGCATGCACAGCCAGGTCGATCACCAAATCGAACGTTTGCAAGGCGTCAAAATCCGGTTCCCACCTCCCCCGGCGCGCCACGATCCCGTCGGCTGCCAGGTCATGATCTTCCCCACCATCCACGATCCTCAGGACCACGAGCGGCGGTTCGCCGATTTGATAGAGGGACGCGAGCCTCAAGAGGTGTCGTCGCAAGTCTTGCAGCGCGAGCAATGCGGATTCCGCGTCTCGCTCGAATACGGCAATTGACCACTGGCCCATTTTCAGGCAAAGCGTGCCATCAAGCATCGCGAGGAGCACGCACAGTTG
>Ga0164243_10010305_pt1 | contig 13454 bp, 13 predicted proteins | sample OricompcompostOP_FD_108781 | JGI IMG/M metagenome (GOLD analysis project Ga0164243, IMG submission 108781) | Organic Plus compost microbial communities from Emeryville, California, USA - Original compost - Organic plus compost (OP) | ecosystem: Engineered > Solid waste > Mixed feedstock >... | reverse complement strand
GGCGAGGAGGTGCTCGGCCGCGGCACGATCCCCGAGACCGACCTCTACAGCGCCGCCTGCGCGATCGAGAACCTGTGGCTGGCCGCCCGCGCCGAGGGCCTCGGCGTCGGCTGGGTCAGCTTCTACCGCCCCGACGACCTGCGCGCCCTGCTGGGGATCCCGGCGCGCGTCGAGCCGATGGCGTGGCTGTGCGTCGGCTGGCCGGACGAGCGCCCCGTCCGCCCGGGCCTGGAGGCGGCCGGCTGGTCGTCGCGCATGCCGCTCGCCGACGTCGTGATGGAGGAGCGGTGGCGGGCGGACGCGCCGCACGAGCCGGCCCCCGCGACGCCCGCGCCGGCCACCGCCGCGAGCCGCGCCGCGCCGCCCGACCGGGCGGCGGCGATCGCGGCGCGCGACCGCTCCGACCGGCTCGCGAAGCCGGCCGGGTCGCTCGGCGCGCTGGAGGGGCTGATCGAGCGGTGGGCGTCGATCGCCGGCGCGGCGCCGCCGGCCCGGCCGCGCGCGGGCGTGCTCGTGCTCGCCGCCGACCACGGCCACGTCGTCCACGGGACGAGCCTCTTCGACGCCGCCGTCTCGGCGCAGGTCGCCGCCGCGGCCGCGCGCGGCCAGAGCGCCGTCGGCGTGCTGGCGCGGCGCGACGGCCACGAGCTGCTCGTCGCCGACGTCGGGCTGGTGGCGGAGACGCCGGCCGGCGTGCGCGACGCGAAGCTCGCGCCCGGCACCGCCGACATGACCGCCGGCCCGGCGCTGAGCGACGTCCAGCTCGACGCCGCGCTCGCGCTGGGCGCCCGCCTCGTCGGCGAGCTGGCCGACCGCGGCGCGGACTGCCTCGCGCTCGGGGAGATCGGGATCGGCAACACGACCACGACCGCCGCGCTCGCCGGCGCGCTGCTCGGCCTCGGCGCCGAGCGGACGGTCGGCCGCGGCACCGGCCTCGACGCCGCCGGCCTCGAGCGCAAGCGCGCCGTCATCGACGCCGCGCTCGCCCGCGCGCGTGCGACGGCGACCGCGCCAGATCCTGGCGCCGCGTCCGCTGGCCGCGCTGCGGCGAGCAGCGCGACGGCCACGAGCGGCGCGGCACCGTGCGGCGCGCCGCCGGACAGCGCGGCGGCGAGCGGCCCGCCCGCAGCCCCGCTCCCCGCGCGCACCGCCCTCCTCCACGTCGGCGGGCTGGAGCTGGCGGCGCTGGCCGGCGCGACGATCGAGGCGGCGCGGCGGCGGCTGCCGGTGATCCTCGACGGCTACGCGGTCTCGACGGCCGCGCTCGCCGCGGTCGGGCTCGACGGGGGCGTCGGCGAGTCGCTGATCGCCTCGCACCGCTCGGCGGAGCCGGGCCACGCGCTCGTGCTCGCCGAGCTCGGCCTGGAGCCGCTGCTCGACCTGCGCCTGCGGCTCGGCGAGGCGTCGGGCGCGCTGCTCGCGCTGCCGGTGATCGCCTCCGCCGGCGCCCTCCATCGCGAGATGGGCACCTTCGCCGAGGCCGGCATCGACGGTCCGCGATGAGCGAGCGCCCGCCGGGCGGCGCCGGCCGCCCCGCCCCGAACGACGCGACCCCGCCACCGGCCGACGCCGCCCCTCCCCGCCCGAACCCGCCCGCCGACCTCGGCATGGCGCTCTCCTTCCTCACGCTCGTGCCGGTCCTGGCCGCCGCCCACCGTCGCGGCGACTTCGGGCGGGCGGCCGGTTGGTTCCCGCTCGTCGGCGCGGGCGTCGGGGCGCTGGCCGGCGGGGTGCTCGTCGGCGCCGAGCCGCTGCTGGGAGCGGCGCCCGCGGCGGTGCTGGCGCTCGCGGCGCTCGTGCTGGTGACCGGCGCGCTGCACCAGGACGGGCTGGCCGACTGCGCCGACGGGCTCGGCGTCCGCGGCGACCGCGAGCGCCGCCTCGCCGTGATGCGCGACTCGCAGATCGGCACCTTCGGAATGCTCGCCCTGCTCGGCTGGGGCCTGCTGCTGCTGACGACGCTCGCGCCGCTCGCCCCCGCCGACGCGCTGCTCGCGCTGATCGCCGCCGGCGCGCTCGGCCGCGCCGCCGCGCTCGTCCACGCCGTCGCGACGCCGCCGGCCCGCCGCGACGGTCTCGGCGCCGGCTTCGCCGTGCGCCGCGCGCCGCTCGCCGCCGGCACGCTCACCGCCGCGGCGGCCGCCCTGGTCGCCGTCGGCCCGCTCCGCGGCCTGCTCGCGATCGCCGCCGCCGCGCTCGTCGCGCTCGCCTCGGTCGGATGGGCCCGCCGCGCGCTCGGCGGCCGCACCGGCGACACGCTCGGCGCGACGATCGCGCTGACCGAGCTGGCCGTCGTCGTCGCGCTCGCGGCCAGCTGGCAGTAGCGCCCGGCATCCCGCCCGCCGCCCGCCGCCTCGCCGCCGCCTCTCCGCCGCCCGCCGCACCGCCCTGCGCCGAGTCGGCCGCAACTCTCCGCGCGTCCGCGCGTTCGAACCACCAGGAAGGAGTGCGAGAGGAGGCAGGATGCGATGGTCGGACGAGCACAGGCGCTGGCAGCCGCAGCGGTCGTCGCCGCGGCGGGGACCATCGCCGCGGTCGGCGCCGGCGCCGACCGGGCGCAGGGAGAGCCGGTCGCCGGAGCCGACCGGGAAGCGCCGGCTGCGCCGGCAGCCGCGGCCGCGCGGCTGGCCGTGCGGCGACTGACCTGCGACAACTCGCTCGGTCCGGCGCGGGGCACGCGGCCGCAGCGCTCCGACGTCGTCGCCGGCCCCGTCCGGCTGATGGCCCTGAACCGCTTCGCGCGCCACGCCCGCCGCGCCTTGCGCCCGACCCGCGAGCGCGACTTCTTCGCCAAGTCGCCGCTGGTCGTCGACGCCGGCGCGACCGTCCGCCTCGAGGTGCCGCCGCGCGACCGCGCGCACGTCTCGTTCGCGTACGGCGTCAGCCGCGCGACGAGCAGCGCGGCGCGGGTCGAGGACGGCGCCCCGGCGATCGCGGTCGCCGGCACCTGCGCCGGCGGGCGGCCGACCGGCTGGCCCGGCTCGGTCGTCGTCGACGGCGCACGCTGCGTGCGGCTGACCGTCCACGCCGGCGGCGCTCCGCCCGCGACCGTCCGCATACCGTTCGGCCGCGCGACCTGCCGCGGCGGCTGAGGCGGCGCGGCGCGTTCCGCGTCGCGCGGCCAGCGGCACGGTCAGCCGGGCCGGGCGGTCCGCTTCGGCCGACGGGCGGCGGGTAGCTGCGCGCCATGGAACGAGCACAGAGAGAGCGATTCGAGCGAGCGGTCGAGCGCAAGCGCGAGGAGGCCGAGCGACGCAGCGAGCGCAGCCCGCGCGGGGCGCCGTCGGCCGGGCCGGCCGGCCATGGCGGACAGGAGGACGAGCTGGCCGCGCACGAGCGCCCGCAGGACGTCCCCGACCCGCGCACGAAGGGCAGCGGCCACGGCCAGAAGACGGCCGACAAGTGGAACCAGTGAGCGGCGACACGTGAGCCGCGCCGCGGGTCTGCGACGATCCGCGGCGTGAACGGCCCGCTCACGCTCGACACGCCGCACGGCCCGGCCCGCGTCCACCTCCGTCCCGTCGAGGGACCGGCCGCGGGCGTGCTGCTGCTCGGCCACGGCGCGGGCGGCGGGGTCGCGGCGCCCGACCTCACGGCGACGACGGCGGTCGCCGGCGAGCACGGCCTGATCGTCGGGCTGGTCGAGCAGCCCTACCGCGTCGCAGGCCGCCGCAACGTCGCCCCGACCCACCAGCTCGACGCCGCCTGGGAGGCGGTCGTCGCCGGGCTGCGCGAGCGCGGCCTGCTCGCCGCGAACCTGCCGTTGATCTGCGGCGGGCGCTCCTCCGGCGCCCGCGTCGCCTGCCGCACCGCGGCGGCGACCGGCGCCGCCGGCGTCCTCTGCCTCGCCTTCCCGCTGCAGCCGCCGGTCAGAGCCGGACGCGAGCCGCGCCCGAGCCGCCTGCCCGAGCTGGAGGCGGTCCCGGCCGGCGTTCCCGTGCTCGTCGTGCAGGGGATCAGAGACCGCTTCGGGATGCCGCCGGCCGCACCCGGCCGCGAGGTCGTCCAGATCAGCGGCGACCACGGCCTCAAGAGCGACCGCGCCGCGCTCGTCGCCGCCGTCGCCGGCTGGCTGCCGCAGCCGCTCGGCGTCAGCTGAGCCGCGCCGACCGGCGCCCGTTCACGCCGCGCCGCGGGCCGGCCCCACCCCCGCCAGCTCACCTCACGCGAGCGACACCGCCGGCAGCCGCCGGTCCGGTGCGCGCCCGTGTGCCACCATGCCTCCCATGAGACGGCTCGCACTGGCAGGGATGCTCGCGGCACTGCTGACCTTCGCCGCGCCCGCGGCCGCGTCGGCGATGCCGATCTTCATCAAGACGCTGACCGGCTACACGTTCACCGTCGACGTCGAGCCGAGCGACGCGATCGAGCAGGTGAAGCAGAAGATCCAGGACACGCAGGGGATACCACCCGACCAGCAGCGCCTGCTCTTCGACGGCGAGGAGCTGGAGGACGGTCGCACGCTCGGCGAGTACGACATCCGGGAGGACTCGATCCTCCACCTCGTCGTGCGGGGGAGCGACCCCGCGCCGACGCTCGACGCGACGACGGTCGACGGGCTGACGGTCGTCGTCGCCGGGACCGCCGGCGCCGACACCGAGCTGACCGTGCTCGCCGACGCCGTCGCCGTCGCGTCGGTCAGAGCAGACCCCGGCGGCGCGTGGAGCGCGACCTTCCCGCTGCCTCCCGGCGTCCACGAGCTGCGCGTCGGCTACACGGCCGAGCTGGGCGACGACAGCCGCCTGTCGACGCCGGTCACCGTCACCGTCTCCGAGCCGCCGATCGTCTGCCCTGACGGCGCGACGTCCGCGGCGGCCGGCACCTGCCCGCCGCCGCCCGTCTGCCCCGACGGCGTCACGCCGACCGCAGCCGACGGCACCTGCCCGCCGGTCACCTGCCCGGACGGCATGTGGCGCCCGGCCGGCGCCGACTGCCCGCCGCCCCCGGTCGCCTGCGCCCACGGCGGCACGGCGCCCACCGCGGCCGACTGTCCCGCGCCCCCGGTCGCCTGCCTCCTCGGCACGCCCCGCACGAGCGCCGCCGCCTGCCCGCCGCCCGCGAGACCGGCGGCGGTCGCCCCGGTGGTCAGTCGCGCGACGGCCCGGGCGCAGTGCGTCACCCGCGCCGGCTGGCTCGCCGAGCGCCCGCCGCGCGCCGCCCGCGTCCCGTTCTTCCGCTTCCAGCTCGACCGCCCCGGCCGCGTCGGGTACGTGCTGGCCCGCCGCACGGCCCGCGGCCGCCAGGTCGTCGTCGCGCGCGGCGCCCGCACGCTGCGCGCCGGCGTCACGCAGCTGACGCTGAGCGGCCTGCGCCGCGGAAAGGGCCTCGCGCCCGGCGCGTACGTGCTGCGCCTGACGCCGCGCGCCGGCGCCAGAGCGGGCGCGACGACGACCGTCCGCTTCACGGCCGGCCGCGGCGCCTGCGCCGCGACCGCCCGCTAGACCCCCTCGGCCTCGCGCCGCCGCTCCGCGAGGTCGACCTCGCGCTCGACGATCGTGCCGCCGGCGTCGCGCCAGCGGACCGTCGGCGCGTACGGCCGCGCCGGGTCGACCGCCGCGACCGCGCCCGTCAGCCCGTCGGCCAGCTCCAGCTCGTGGCCGACCGGGTACGGCATCACGACCTGGCAGAAGGTGTGGACGATCGCCGGGTCGAAGGCGCTGCCGGCACCGTCGCGGACGACCTCGTAGCCGACGTGCGGCGGACGCGCCGGCTTGTACGGGCGCTCGGAGCGGACGGCGTCGTAGACGTCGGCGACCGCGGCGATCCGCGCCAGCTCGGAGATCCTGCGGCCGGCCAGCCTGCGCGGGTAGCCGGCGCCGTCCCAGCGCTCGTGGTGAAAGCGCACGACCGATATCGCGAGCATCGAGGTCGTCGTGTGGCTCAGCATCGCCGCGCCGAGGTCGGGATGGCGCTTGATCAGCTCCCACTCGTCGGCGTCGAGCCTGCCGGGCTTGTCGAGCACGTCGCGCGGGATCGCGAGCTTGCCGATGTCGTGCACCATCAGCCCGAAGCCGAGCTGCGTCATCCGCTGCTGGAAGGCGTCGTGGCGCTGGCGGCCGCGATGGTCGGTCCAGCCGTGGGCCTTCCAGTGACGCGCCGCCAGCAGCAGCCCGAGCGTCGTCACGCGGACGGAGTGCTCGTGCGTGTAGTGGTCGGCGATCCGCATCTCCGACAGCGCGTAGGCGGCCTCCGGCATCGCGGCGATCTCGCGCGCGATCGCGCCGGCGGCGTCGCGAATCCGATCGACCGCCTGCTGCGGCAGCTGCTGGCCGGCGGCGAGCGCCTCGCGCGCGTCGTTCAGCGTCGCGATCACGTCTCGCTCGGCGGCGTCGCGCGTCTCCGGCGAGAGCGCCTCCAGCGGCTCGATCCCCTCGCCGATCTCGTCGTCGACCCAGACGGCCGCGACGCCCAGCTCGAGCAGCCGTCGGCACATCGTCTCGGTCAGGACCGTCCCCTGGATCACGAGCGGCGCGGTGCCGACCGGACCGCTGCGGACCGGACGCGCGACGACGGTCCCAGCATGGAGGTGACGAGTCGAGACCAGCCGCATGACCGGGAGATTGTGCACGTCCGGCCGGATCGCCGTCCGCACGTCCGCGTTCAGCTGGAAATCAGACCGCGGCGCGCACCTTCAGCTGCCACAGCAGGACCGCTCCGACGGCCCCGCCGAGCGCGATCGAGGCGCCCCCGATCGCAAGCGCCAGCGGCGAACCCGAGCCGAGCCCCTGACCGAGGAAGACGTAGGGGACGGTCCGTATCAGCGCGCCGATCGCCATCGCGCCGAGGAAGGCGCGGGTGCGCACCGGCGAGATGCCGGCGGCGTAGTGGAGCGCCGTCACCGGCACCCCGGGCGTCAGGCGCGCGGCGAGCACGGCGGCGAAGCCGCGCCGCTCCAGCAGGTCGCTGACGGCGCCGAGCCGTCTGCGGCCCTCGACCCAGCGCGCGACCGGTCTGCGCGCGACCGTGCGCGCGAGCAGGAAGGCGAGCAGGCCGCCGATCACCGCGCCGCCCCACGCGACGCCGGCCCCGCCGACGGTCCCGAACGCGAGCCCGCTCGCGGCGGCGAGCACGGTGCCGGGGAAGAGCGCGGGCGTCAGCAGCAGCCAGGCGCCGAGCGCCGCGATCGGCGCGACCGCCCCGATCGACAGCAGCAGGTCGCGCAGGCCGTCCGGGGACTTCGGCAGCAGCAGCGCCGCCGCGGCGACGGTCGCCGCCAGCAGCACCAGCGCCGGCAGGAGGCGGCGGATCGCCATGGGGCGAGGATAGCGGCGCGTTTCGGCGCGACTGGTCCGTGCGCAGAATCCATCCCAGATGCAGACCGTCCACGACCTCTCCGCCGTGGTGCACGTCCACTCGACGCTCTCTGACGGGACCGCGACGGTGGCCGAGCTGCTGGAGGCCGCGCGCGACAGCGGCGCCGGCGCGCTGCTGCTGACCGACCACGACTCGCTCGCCGCCCGCGGCGAGGGCTGGGCGGGCACGCACGACGGCGTCGCGCTGGTGGTCGGGACCGAGGTGTCGCCGAAGGGCGGCCACTACCTCGCCTTCGGCGTCAGCGGCGAGATCCCGCACGGCGGCCTGACCGCCGCGGAGATCGCGGCCGCGGTGCGGGAGGCCGGCGGCGTCGGCTTCGCCGCCCACCCGTTCTCCGAGGGCGGCCGGATGGTGCTGCCCTCGTTGGCGCGACGGATCGTCCTCCCCCACGCCTGGCCGTTGGACCAGCCGGGCAGCTGCGACGGGCTCGAGCTGTGGAGCGTCACGACCGACGCCGCCGAGTCGTGGCGGACGCCGGCCGCCGCGCTGCGCTGGCTGCGCGACCCGGTCGCCGCGACCGCCGACGGCCCGCCGGCGCACCACCTGCGCGCCTGGGACGCGCTGTCGGCGCGACGGCGGGTGCCGGCGCTCGGCGGGCTCGACGGCCACGCGCCGGGCGTGCGGATCGGCGGCGCGGTCCGCGGGCCGCTGTCGCACGCGCGCACCTTCGGGCTGCTGCGGACCCACCTGCTGCTCGACCGCCCGCTGAGCGGCGATCCCGCCGCGGACGAGGCGACCGTCGTCGCGGCGCTGCGGGCCGGCGCGATGTGGCTCGCGCGCCCGGTCGCCGCGCCCGCCGACGGCGCGCGGCTGTGGGCCGAGCTGGACGACGGGCGGGTGGTGCCGATGGGCGGCGAGGCGGCGTTCGCGCCGAACGGCGCCGCCGCGCCGGACGGCGCCGCCGCGCCGAACGGCGCCGCCGCGCCGAACGGCGCCGCCGCGCCGGACGAGCGCGCCGGTGCCGGCGCCGCCCGCCCGCGCGACGACGGGCCTCGCGCCGTCCTGCGCCTCCGCCTCCCCCGCGCCGCCGAGCTGCGCGTCGTGCGCGACGGGGCGACGGTCGCGCTCGCGGACGGCGACGCGCTCGACCTGCCGCTCGACGGTCCCGGCGCGTACCGCGTCGAGGCGCGCGTCGGCGGCGCGATGTGGCTGCTCTCCAACCCGGTCCACCTGCGATGAGATTGCGCGACCGCGTCCTGCGCTCGGCAGCAGAACCCGTCCTGCGGCCGGAGCGCCGGCCGGTCGCCGAGCCCAGACCGCTGTGGCGCCCGCCGGCGCTGCTGCGGGCGATCTTCCTCGGCGACTGGCATCCGGTGCTGCGCGACCCGCTCGACCTCTTCCGGCTCAGCTTCGTCGTCGGGGCGGTGATCTTCGAGCTGAGCGGCGACGGCCATGCGAGCACCCAGCTGGCGCTGACGGCGCTGGCGGTCTTCGTCGCGCGGATGGTCGACCTGCCGCGCCTCTTCGACTGGGGCTTCTGCATCGCGATGTTCTTCAACGGCTGGGGCGACGCGCTCCACCTGTTCGTGAACTGGTCGTGGTACGACAACATCGTCCACGTCACGCTCCCGTGCTTCTTCGCGCCGATGGTCTACATCGGCCTGTCGCGCGTCGAGGTGGTGCCCGAGCCGGCGCTCGTGAGACTGCAGGCGAGCCGCCTCTTCGGGATGGGCTTCATCGCCTTCTGCATCGGCGTCACCGCCGTCACCTTCTACGAGGTCTACGAGTGGGTGGCGGTGAGATGGCTGAACCAGAACCTCTTCATCAGCTACGCCGACACGATCGCCGACATCGCCGACGGCTTCCTCGGCTCGCTCGTCGGGGCGCTGCTGCTGTGCCTGTGGGCGCTCGGGCGGTTCTCCTCGCGCCGCTCGGCGCGCGACCCGCGCGGCTACCTGGTGGCGCCCGCTCCCGTGCGCGCCGAACCCGAGTGATCGGCCGCGGGCGAGCGCTCGCGCAGCCGGCCGGTCCGGTCGCGGACCGGCGCTCGTCCGAGTGCCGACGCGCCAGTCGGTCGTGGCGCGGCGGCGGTACCCTCTGGCGCCATGGTCGCCCGCTCCACGCTCCGCACGCGGCGCGCCGCCGCGCTCGCCGCAGCCGCTGCGCTCGCCCTGCTCCTCCCCGCCGCCGCCTCCGCGGCGCCACCGGTGCTCACCGTCGATCCGATCCCGCCGCTGACCGAGGACGCGGGACGCGTCTTCAACACGATCTTCGTCTCCGACGACTCCGGCGGCCCGGTGACGTTGACGGTGACGGTCGGCAGCGGCACCTTCTCGGCGTCGTCCAACGCCGCGGTCGTCGCGACCGGCTCGGGCACGGCGAGCGTCAGCCTCACCGGCACGCCGTCGGCGCTGAACTCCTACCTCTCCGGCTTCGCGCTGGTGTACACGCCGGCCGCGAACGTCACGGGCACCGTCGCGCTGAGCGTCGACGTGACCGACGACGAGGGTTTCAGACACGCGATCGGCACGGCGTTCACGATCAACGCGGTCAACGACGCGCCGACGCTGACCGTGCCGCCGTCATACGCGACCGGCCAGGAGAGAGCGCTGACGCTGACCGGCGTCGACCTCGACGACGTCGACGCGGGCGGCGGCTTCGTCTCGCTCACCGTGACGGCGAGCAGCGGCGGCAGCGTGACGGCGACCGCCGGCGCCGGCGTCGCCGTCTCCCCGGTGGCCGGCGGCGTCCGGCTCGACGGCACCGTCGCCGACCTCCGCGCCCTGCTCGCGGGCGGCGGCCTTCGCCATCAGCCGGCCGGCGGCTTCTCCGGCCACGAGACGCTGACCTTCGAGCTCGACGACAACGGCAACACCGGCAGCGGCGGCCGGCGGACGGCGACGAGAACGGCGACCGTGACGGTCGTCCCCTCGCCGCGCGTCGTCGCGGTCGCGGCGGCGCCCGCCTCCGGGCCGATCGCCGGCATCGGCGACACGGTCGCGATCCGCGTCCGGTTCGACCGCGCCGTCACGGTCGACACGAGCGGCGGCAGACCGGCGCTGCTGCTGGCGACCGGGGCCGCCGGCGCCGTCGCGACGTACGCGGGCCACGTGAGCAGCGACACGCTGGCGTTCGCGTACACGGTCGCCGAGGGCGACGCCAGCGCCGCGCTCGACTACCGCTCGACCGCCGCGCTCGAGCTGCGCGGCGCGACGATCGAGGGCGACGACGCGACCGCGCCGGCAGCCGACGTCGCCCTCCCCGCGCCCGGCGCGCCCGGCTCGCTGGCGGCCGCCTCGGCGCTCGCGGTCGACGGCGTCCGCCCGCTCGTCGCCGCCTTCGAGCGGCTCGGCGCGGCGTCGGTAGCCGGCGGCGAGGTCGCCTGGGAGCTGCGCTTCTCCGAACCGGTCGACGGCGTCGCGGCCGACGCCTTCGCGCTCGCGCTGAGCGGTTCGGCGACCGGCGCGCTCGGCAGCGTGACGCGGGTCGACGCGACGACGTGGCGCGTGACGGCGACCGGCGTCGGCGGCACCGGCGCAGTCGGGCTCGTGCTGGCCGCGGCGAGCGGCGTCGCCGACCGCGCCGGCAACCGGCTCGCCGCCGACGTCTCGGGCCCGGCATATGCGGTCGCGCCCGAGCCGGTCGCGCCGCTGCCGCCCGCGCCCGGCCCCGACCCGCTGCCGGTGCCGGAGGTGCGCGTCAGCGAGGCGCCGCCGGAGGTGACGAGCGCGCGCGAGGTGCGGATCGCCTTCGCGGTCGACCCGGCCGCCGCCGGCTACGAGTGCCGCCTCGACGACGGCCCGTGGCAGCCGTGCGGCTCGCCGTGGACGGTCGCCGGCCTGCTGCCCGGCGACCACGTCGTGGAGATCCGCGCCGTGTCGGCCGACGGGCGCCGCGGCGCGACGGTCGTCCGCCGCTTCCAGGTCAACCCGTACGTGCCCGGCGTGAGAGTCGGCGGCGGCCGCGTGCTGAAGACCGCCCGCGGCGGCGGCCGGGTGGCGCTCGCGATCGCCTGCTCGCCGCGCGAGGGCGCCGGCCGCGGCCTCTGCGCCGGCAGCGTCCGGCTCGTGCTCGCGCCGCCGCGCGGGAAGAAGGCGGTCGGCACGCGCCTGCTCGGCAGCGCGCCGTTCCGCGCCGCCGCCGGCCGGACGACGACCGCGCGGCTGCGGCTGACGCCGTCGGCGCGCCGGACGCTGCAGCGGGCCGGCGCCCGCGGGTTGCGCGTGCGAGTCGTCGTCGATGCCCGCGACCTCGCCGGCAACGCCCGCACCTACTCGACGGCCCGCACGCTGCGGCTGGGGTAGCGGCGGGCGCCCGGCCGCGGACGCGCGGCCCGCGGACGCGCGGCCAGCGGCGCGCGCGCCGAGGCCGGTCTTCCGCGCCGGAGCCGCCCCCGTCCGCGCCCGGGCACGGGACGAGCGCGCTTCACCCGGCAGGTGCTCACCCCATGGGTGTGATGCCGCCTCACCCGCCCCTCCGGAAGCCTGCGGGCGACGTCGTCATCGAACGAGGAAGGCCCCATGGCAACCCTGACGGTGTGGAAGCTCGACGACCCGTCCGGCGCCGAGCGCGTCGCGGAGAAGGTCAGAGAGCTGCAGAAGCAGGAGCTGATCCAGCTCCACGACGCGGCGATAGTCAGCTGGCCGCAGGACAAGAAGAAGCCGAAGACCCGCCACCTCGCCGACATGACCGGCGCCGGCGCGCTCGGCGGCGCCTTCTGGGGCCTGCTGTTCGGGTTCATCTTCTTCGTCCCGCTGCTCGGCATGGCGGTCGGCGCGGCGGCCGGCGCGCTCGGCGGATCGCTCGCCGACGTCGGCATCGACAAGGAGTTCATCGACAGCGCCCGCGACAGAATCACGCCGGGCACGTCGGCGATCTTCCTGCTCACCTCCGACGCGGTGCTCGACCGCGTCCACAGCGCCTTCGAGGGCACCCACGCCGAGCTGCTGCAGACCAACCTCTCCGCGGATCAGGAGCAGCAGCTGCGCGCGGCGTTCGCCGACGAGGCGTAGGCCCCGGTCAGGCGTGCGCGGGCAGGCCGAACTGCTCGCGCTGCGCCGCCGGCACGAGGTCGAGGTAGTCGTGGTGGCGGTCGATGAAGCCGCGCACGAACGGGCAGAACGGCAGCACCTGCAGCCCGGCGTCCCGCGCGCTGTCGAGCGCGTGGACGATCAGGCTGCTGCCCAGGCCCCTGCCCTCGAAGTCCGGGTCGATCTCGGTGTGGACGAACGCGATCAGGTTCCCTCTGCGGCGGTACCCGGCGAGGCCGGCGAGCTGGCCGCCGACCGTGACCTCGAACCGCTGCGCGTCCGGCGCGTCGCGGATGACCGTCTCTGTCATGGCGGCAGCCTACCCGGCCGCGCAACCTGCGCCGGCCCCGCCCGCCGATGACTTCTGAGGTAATCGACGCGGGCTCGCGGCGCTGGCAGGCTGCGGTCCATGACCGCAACCGCCTCCTCTCCGCCGCTCGCCGACAGCCGGTCGCCTGCAGGCGGTGCGCCCGCCGCGGCCGTGAGCGCCGCGCCACCGTTCGCCGGAGCGCTGCGCCGGATGGCGCTCGGGCGGATCGTGCTCGGGACGCTGTCGCTCGCGGCGCCGGGCGTGCTCGCGCGCGGCGCCGGAGTCGACGCCACGGCGCCGCTGACCTACATGACCCGCATCTTCGGCGCGCGGGCGATCGCGCTCGGCGCCGGGTACCTGACCGCACCAGCCGAGGAGCGGCGGCGGTGGCAGCGGCTGGCCCTGATGGTCGACCTCTCCGACTCTGCGACCGGCCTGCGGCAGCTGCTCGCGCGCGACCTGCCGGCCCGCACCGCGCTCCCGTTCGTCGCCCTCACCGGCACCTACGCCGCCTTCGGCGTGGCCCGCGCCATTCGCGACGTGCATTCCGCCAGATCCTCGGTGCCCACGTCGATATGAATGGCGCTTTGTCGTCGCACAGCGACGGTAGAACGCCAATGGTCCGGCCGGGAGGGGTACGCTCGGCCTCGTGAGCCAACCACCCGCCCGGATCGTCGCCACCGTCGACCTGCTCGCCCCCCGCCCGGGCGAGCGCATCCTGGAGATCGGCTGCGGCCCCGGCGTCGCCTTGGAGCTGGTGCTCGAGCGCGTCGGCGCGAGCGGCACGAACGGCGGGCCCGCCGTCGTCGGCATCGACCGCTCTGCGACCGCGATCGGACGGGCGGCGAGACGGAACGAGG
>Ga0164243_10010304_pt1 | contig 13454 bp, 13 predicted proteins | sample OricompcompostOP_FD_108781 | JGI IMG/M metagenome (GOLD analysis project Ga0164243, IMG submission 108781) | Organic Plus compost microbial communities from Emeryville, California, USA - Original compost - Organic plus compost (OP) | ecosystem: Engineered > Solid waste > Mixed feedstock >... | reverse complement strand
CTCTTCAACGGCGTCTCCGAGTGGTTCGACCGCATCAACGCCCATGCGCGGCAGCGTGGTCTCGAACTGCGCCACTACGTCATCTCCTCGGGCACGCAGGAGATGATCGAGGGGAGCTCCATTGCCGGGCAGTTCGCAGAGGTGTTCGCCTCCCGCTACCTGTACGACGCGGGCGGAACGGCCATCTGGCCGGCCGTCGCGATCAACTACACGACGAAGACGCAGTACCTCTTCCGCATCAACAAGGGCATCGAGGATCTGCGCCAAGGCATCAACGAGCACATGGACGAGGCCGCGCGCCCCATCCCGTTCTCCAACATGATCTATTTCGGCGACGGCGACACCGACGTGCCCTCGATGGCGGTGATGCGCAAGAACGGCGGCCACGCCGTTGCGGTGCACCCACCCGGCAAGGCGCGGAAGAAGTGCGTCGAGCTGTTCAAAGCCGGCCGCTGCGATTTCTTCGCCCCCGCCGACTACCGCCGCGGCTCCGACCTGTTCAAGCGCACATGCCTGCTCTTGGATCGCGTATTGGCCGACATCCGCGTCCAAGAAGAATCCTGGCGCCTCACCCGCGAGGTTAAGTAGAGGATAGTTGGTGTTACAGACGTTGTAACGCGCCCTGTGGTGCGCGGATGGCTTTGCCTCCCCAATCCGTCATCCGGCGCAGGCCGGGACCCACACAAGTCGCAAGATGCGGAAGGCCGAAGTGGAGCTCACCATCTACGCGGCAAGCCGTTAAGCTGGCGTGGCCCCCGACCTTCGTCGGGGTGACGCGAGAGACGCTTCGCGAGCGGAGGGCCTAAACCTACGGCGCCGACAGCATTCCAATGCGTTGCCGTCGCCTCCTCACACCGTCATCCCGGCGCAGGCCGGGATCTACGCAAGCTTGCCTATTCTCTTCTGGGGCAGAATGATGCCCACCGATGAAAAGACCATGCGTTTATATTACCGCCGGCAAGCGCAACGGCGTTCCTTACGCAGGTGTGACGAGCGATCTGCATGGGCGGATGGCCGAGCATGACCAGAGGGGTTGCTCGACGGCTTTACCAAGCGTTACGGCGTGAAGCTGCTCGTCTACTACGAGTTCCATGACGACATGACGGCGGCGATCCGGCGCGAGAAGCAGATCTAAGGAATGGCGACGCGCGTGGAAAGTGCGCCGCATCGAGAGCATGAATCCCGAGTGGGCGAACCTCTTCGATCCTTCGACGGGCGAAATCGCCGTCGGCCCGGCCGATGTCGCCCGCCGGAGACTGTAGCTCTTCTTCACGTCACCCCGACCTTCGTCGGGGTGACGTTTCCGGTGGGCGGACGCTCGACATAGTAGGCGTTCAGAAGGCCATGGACCTGTGCGTTGGCTCGGCGAGTTCTATATCTTTCCCAGAACCTTCACCGATAAAGGAGGAGGAAGATGCCCGACCTTGGCCATCATAAGAAGCTCATCATAGCTGCCGCACTTGCCGTGCCGCTCTTCGCCGCCACGGCGGCCGAAGCGGCGTTGAAGCCATACTACTGGGAGAACTATGAGACGCGCGGCCCGGTGCGCGGCTACGAGGGCTACGCCGCGCCGAACTACTACTGCTCCTACAAGCGCTTCCCCAACCGCGAATGCTCCACCGACGCGCGCGGCCGCGAGCGCTGCCGCATCATCAGCTGGCGCCTCGAGCAGACCTGCCAGTAATCCCCGCTGCGTTGGCGCCGCGCATACTCGCTCCACCCCGCCCCGTAGCCCCTCGGCTCTCTCTCATCGCTCGGGATGACGCGTCCGCGAGATCGCGCCGCCGTGCCCGGCTCGGTGGTTCACGCTACGGTGTGCAACGTCATCGCCACTGTGGATAGCGGCCGCGAGGCCCATTTGCAGCGCACCGTTTCAGCTAAGGTCAATGCAACGATTCTGCGTACCAATCCGCCGATCATTCACGCGGCCGATGCCGCAAGCGCCTCGTGCCGCGTCGCCGTCTCTCGTCCAAGGCGCCGTCAAGAACGCACTCGGGAGGCCAAGACATGCTGAGACCCCTCGTGATCGCCCTCGCGGCGGCTATTGCGCTGCCCGCCTACGTCGCCCCGGCCACGGCCACCGACTATTGGGATTGGAGCATAGGCTCCGGCAGTCCGACGGCGCGCGCCAAGAAGGCGCGTTACAAATACGCCCGCCGCCATCACCATCGTGAGGTGGCGAGGAGAGACGACGGCACCAAGGTCATGGGCTACGTGAAGCGCGAAGGCGAGACCATCGTCATCGAGCGCGAGCGCGGCGAGTTCCATTGCGCCGAGAAGGTGCGTGGCCTCGGCACGCAGTGGATCGGTACCGAGGGCGCCATGGACGCCGCCAAGAAGGATTGGATGGAGCGCGTGCGCTACGACTACGGCGAGGCGTTCCTCGACATGACCAACGCCAAGGACTTTGTCTCACGCTGCGGTCGCACCTCGATTGGCGAGACGATGGGTCAGGTGATGTACCGCTGCGAGATCATCGCCCGCCCCTGCAAGGGTACGATGACCGAGACCAAGGCGGCCGCGAAATAGGTCTCCAGCCGCTGGCGCATGACGGGCGGGCGGGAGAGATCCCGTGCCGCCCGTCGACTTTTGAACGCATGAAGCGACACGCGATTGACCCCGCGCAAGGCCCCCGCGCGCCGCGTCGCTAGGTTGCCCGCAGTTCGAATCTCATTGCGCAACGCGGGAGCATCATGCGCACGCCAACGCTGCACGCACTTTTCCTCACCGCCATGTTGCTCATTTCGTCGATTGCTGCCGCACGCGCCGACGTCATGACTGACTGCAAGACGGCACGTGCGGGCGAGATGCGCATCGCCGCATGCAGCGAGATCATCGCGTCCAAGACGGTCGATCGCCCCGTGCGCGCCGAGGCGCTGCGCCGCCGTGCCGCCGCCTATGCCGAGCGCGCTGCCTACAGTGAGGCGGAAGCCGACTATACCGAGGCCCTGCGGCTCGAGCCGGCGGTGGCGGGCTCGCTCACCGGGCGCGCGAATGTGCGCCTGGCCCTCGGCAACGCGGCCGGCGCCATTGTCGATTTGACCGACGCCATACGCTTGACCGGCAACGCGACCAGCCTCTCGATGGCGCGCGGTTATGCCTACCTCGTGAAGGGCGACGTCGACGCCGCCATTACCGACTTCGATACCGTCATTGGCCTGCAGGCGAAGAACGCCGCCGCCTACAACATTCGCGGCCTCGCCTTCCGCAAGAAGGGCGAGATTGCCAAGGCGATCACCGACTACGCGAAGGCCATCGAGATCAACCCCGCGTTCGCCCAGGCCTACGCCAACCGTGGCTACGTCTACGAGGCGCAGGGCGACAAGCTGGCCGCCGTCGCCGATCTCGCCCGCGCGCTGCAGCTCGATCCGGCCCTCACCGGGGCCGCCAACGGATTGAAGCGGCTCGGCCAGCCGGCGGACGTAACCCGGCAGAGCGCCGAGCTCATCGCTCACGGAAAGGAGCTGGCGCAGAAGAACTGCGCTTGGTGCCACGCCATCGACAAGAGCGGCGACAGCCCCAACCCGCGCGCCCCGCGCTGGCGTGACATGGCCGGACGGCATCCGATCATGGCGCTGCGCGAGCCGCTGTCGCGCGGTATCGCCCGCCCGCATGATGAGATGCCGAAGTTCGAGCTCTCCGACGCCGAGGTCGACACCATCATCGCCTACATCAACAGCCTGTCGCCCTGAAACTTGTGCCCGGCTTGAGCGTTTCGTGCTTAGCTTGCGGGAGCGTCAAGCAAGGAGCAGCACATGTCCATCGACGATCCGCTGAGGCGCCCTCTGATGCGCGTGCGCCAGGGCCGGTTGATTGCGGGTGTGTGCGGCGGCATCGCCAAGTGGCTCGGCTGGGACCCGACGCTGGTCCGCTTGGGCTACGTGATCCTGTCGGTGCTCTCGGTCGGCTTCCCGGGCATCATCATTTACATCCTGCTCTGGATCCTGATGCCGCAAGAGCCCACGTAGCCACGGTCGGCGCGGGCTCTCTCCAGTCCGTCATGCCGGCCCTGTGCCGGGATGACGATGACGTTGAGAGGAGGGCCGCCATCAGCATCTTCGCTGCCGAAAGGCGGCAAGGGCGCAAGGCGCCCCGCGCCTTAGGCGCGGTCTTCAGCTTGCGCGACGGGAGCTGCAGACAAAGCTTCTGCCAACTCGTGTCAGCCTCCAACAAACCTTCCAAAGATGATTTGCGTGTCGCCGTAGGTGCGCCTATCGAATTCTGCATACGCCGGCGGCAGCGCGATGGTTGTCCCCGCCCGCTCCTCGAGCGCGACAATCGCCCCGGGCACGAGCCAACGGCCCTCCGCCAGCGCAGCGAGGGCCCGCTCGCCCAGTCCTTTGCCATACGGCGGATCGAGGAAAGCGATGTCGAATGGTGCCATCGTGCCCACAGGCCCCAAGTCGGTCGCGTCGCGGCGGAAGATGCGCGTCACGCCCGTCAGCCCGAATGTCTCGACGTTGGTGCGGATAAGCGCGCGTGCCTCCGCCTCGTTGTCGACGAAGAGGCAGAAGGCGGCACCGCGCGAGATCGCCTCGAGCCCGAGCGCGCCCGTGCCGGCGAACAGGTCGATCACGCGCGCACCGTCCAGCGCGAAACCCTCGACGCCGTGGGCAAGGATGTTGAACAGGCTCTCGCGCACGCGGTCCGCGGTCGGGCGCAAGCCTTCATGCTGCGGAGAGGCGATAGGCCGTCCGCGCAAGCTGCCGCCGACGATCCTCATGCCGTGCCGTCCCGCTTCGTGCCCGAGCCCTTGCGCTTTGCGCGCTGCTCCTCTTCCTCGCCCGCGTAGAGGTTCAGCTCCTCTGCAAGCCGCTTCCCGAGCTGATCGGCGAGCACCCGCCGCTTGACCAGCTCGGCTTCCCCGGGTTTCAAGTCGAGCAGCTGGAAGGGGCCATAGGAGATGCGGATCAGCCGGTTCACCTCCAGGCCAAGGTGCGCGAGGATGCGCCTCACCTCGCGGTTCTTGCCTTCCCGCAGGGCCATGGTCAGCCAGGTGTTGGCGCCCTGCACGCTGTCGAGGCTGGCTTCGACAGGTCCGTAGCGCACGCCTTCGATCTCGACGCCGCCTTTCAGGGCCTCGAGCTGCTCCTGCATCACGCGGCCATGCGCGCGGACCCGGTAGCGGCGCAGCCAGCCCGTCGCCGGCAGCTCCATGTGTCGGGCGAGCGCGCCGTCATTCGTAAGCAGCAACAGCCCCTCACTGTTGAAGTCGAGTCGGCCCACGGAGATGACGCGCGGCAGTCCCTCTGGAAGGTTCTCAAACACCGTTGGCCGCCCCTGTGGGTCGGCGTGGGTGGTGACGAGCCCTCGCGGCTTGTAGTACCGCCACAGGCGCGGCGGCTCGGCGGAAGGCAGCGGCTTGCCGTCGACGAGAACTTTGTCCTTCGGCCCGACCTCGAATGCGGGCGTAGCCAGGACGCGGCCGTTGACGTTGATGCGCCCCTGGCTGATCCAGCGCTCCGCCTCGCGCCGCGAGCACAGGCCGGCGCGGGCGATGGCCTTGGCAATGCGCAGCGGCTCGTCCGGCCCTGCAGCCGGCTTTGGCGCGGCCTTCCTTGCCGGCGTGGATTTGCCGGTGGGCTTGCGATTTGGGCGCTTTGCTGGTTTGTCGGCGGGCATGGAGCTTTCGAAGCAGTTGGGCAAAGCCCTTATGACACCGGAGCACCGAGAGGGCCACATGCAGCACGCGTTGGCACAAGCCGCTGCTGCGGCAGCACGCGGCGAGGTGCCGGTGGGCGCCGTCATCGTCGGAGCGGATGGGACGCTACTGGCCGCGGCGGGCAATCGCACGCGCGAGCTTGCAGATCCGACGGCGCACGCCGAGCTCTTGGCCATTCGCGCCGCCTGCGCGGCACTCGGCTCGGAGCGTCTACTGGACTGCGACCTCTACGTGACCCTCGAGCCGTGCCCGATGTGTGCAACCGCGATCTCCTTTGCGCGCATCCGCCGGCTCTACTACGGAGCATCCGATCCCAAAGGCGGCGGCGTCGAGCACGGCCCGCGCATCTTCAGCCAGGCAACCTGCCATCACGTGCCGGAGGTCTATCCAGGCATCGCGGAGGCCGACGCGAGCACGATCCTCAAGGCATTTTTCCAAGTCAGGAGGTAGTCGCCTCTCGCCGACGCCCCTCCTGGTTGCAGCCGCCACAACACAAGCACGAAAATTTAGGTTGCCTCCGTGGTCGGCCGCACGTTGCAGGATAGGAGGGATCGCGTGCTCGTGACCTCCTCCCGCCTCCTGCACTCCTGATCATACGAGGACAGCGCCGCCATCGACGACCAGCACCTGGCCCGTGCCGTAGCTCTGCCGCATCAGGTAGAGATACGCCTCGGCGATTTCTTCCACCTCGCCGACATGTGCGACGGGCAGCTTCGCAGCAGTCCCTGCATAGAGCGCTTCCCGCTCGGCGTCGGACATCGGTGCCCAGAGCGGTGACTTCACCACCCCCGGTGAGACGATGTTGACACGGATCGGTGCGAGCTCGACCGCCAGCGCGCGCGTCAGCCCTTCCATGGCACCGCAAATGCTGGACGCAACCGACCCAGCCCGGCCACGGCCGTTCTGCGGCGATGCCCGAGGTGAGGACGATCGAGCCACCTTTGCGAATGTGAGGACTGGCGTATTTCGCCGCGGCGAGGGCGCCCCAATAGCGGAGCGTGAAGAAGTCACGGGCGGTCTCGAGGTCCGTCTGTCCCAGCGGTGCGAGCTGCAAGGGATCGGCTGCCGTGAACACGAAATGGTCGATGGCGCCCAGCCGCTCGAACAACGCTTTGATCGCGCTCTCTTCCGCGAGATTGGCAACATACCCTTCGGCGCCATTCGCCAACGTCGCCAAGGCCGCGTCCAACCGCTCCTTGCGGCTCGACGCGACGATGACGTGCGCACCCTTCTTGGCTGCCGCTTGTGCCGTCGCCAGCCCAATCCCCGAGCTGCCGCCCAGGACTACGATGCGCTTTCCTTCTAGTGTCATGGTCATCTCCATCGGTTGATGCGGAGACTGATGCCCAAGCTCATGGATTGACGCCAACGCATCATTGTCCATATTGAGATGACTGGAGATCATCATGACGTTCGATGGGCGCCTGCTTGCCGGCGTGGATGTGTTGGCCGCCGTGGTCGAGACGGGCAACTTCGTGCGCGCCGCCGAGGCGATCGGCTTGACCCCCTCGGGTGTTAGCCGCGCCATATCGCGTCTTGAGTCCCGCGTCGGCGTTCGGCTTCTCGATCGCACGCCGCGCGCCGTCTCCCTCACCGACGACGGACGGCGATTCCATGCTCAGGTCGCGCCGTTGCTGGCTGGGCTCGAGGACGCAGTGAGCGAAGCGGCAGGAGCGGCGCGCGGCGTGCGCGGCCGCCTGCGCGTCAACGTCGACCCATGGATCGCGCGCCTCGTGCTGGCGCCACGCCTCGCCGAGTTCATGGATGCGCACCCTGAGCTCTCGCTTGAGCTTCTCATTCGCGACACCCTCGGCGACATGATCTCGGACGGGATCGACGTCGCGGTTCGCTTCGGCGAGCCCGAGCCATCGAGCCTCATCGCCCGCAGGCTGATCGAGACGCGCATCCTCGCCTGCGCCGCCCCTGCCTATCTCGCGCGTCACGGCACGCCGCGCCATCCACGCGATCTCACGCGCCATCAATGTTTGCTTTATCGCGATCCGGCCACTGGCCGCCCGTTCCCGTGGGAGTTTCACCGGCGTGGCAAGGTGGTGAAGGTCCCCGTAGGCGGACGCCTCACCTTCAGCGAGCTGGCCACCAAGCTCATGGCCTGCGCCAATGGCCTTGGCATCGCCCAGACGATAGAGTTCGGCATCGAGCCGCTGCTTGCACGCGGCGAGCTGGTGCAGGTGCTTTCCGATTGGGCCGAAGAGCGCTTTCCACTCTACGCCTACTATCCTTCGCGCCACCTTCCGCCCGCCAAGGTCCGCGCCTTCATCGATTTCCTGCTCACCTGTTTTCCCCAGCCGCGCCAGCATGCGGCAAGATCTGCCAGGCAGCGGAAGTAGCGAGGCGTCGGAGCTTGCTGTTCACGATGCAGGGCCGTATTGAAGGGCCGCCGAGGCGGCAAAAGACCCACGGGCCTCGACTTGATCTGCCGCCTGATTGTCGGGAGCGCATCGTTGGGTAAAGACCCTGGCTCACTCTCGGTGGTCCTGACACTTGGATCGACGCAGACGCTCGCTTGGGCGTCGAGCTACTACCTGCCCGCCGTCCTCGCCGATCCCATTGCCGCCGACCTTGGGCTTTCGTCGGCTTGGATTTTCGGCGCCTTCTCCGCCTCGCTCCTCATTGCCGCTCTGATCGGCCCGCGGGTGGGCCGCACCATCGACGCCATCGGCGGCCGGCAGGTGCTGGCGCTCTCCAACGTCGTCTTCGCCGCCGGCCTCGTGGCCCTGGCTGCGGCGGAAGGCCAGGTGCTTCTCTGGCTGGCCTGGGGCCTGCTCGGCGTGGCCATGGGGCTTGGCCTCTACGATGCGGCATTCGCCACCCTGGGCCGCATCTACGGTGCAGCGGCGCGCGGGCCGATCACGGGCATCACCCTGCTCGCCGGCTTTGCCAGCACGGTGGGCTGGCCGCTCACCGCTCTTGGTGCCGGCGCCTTCGGTTGGCGAACGACATGCCTCGCGTGGGCGGCCGCGCATATCCTCATTGGCCTGCCCGCCAATCGCTTCCTGCTGCCGAAGGTCCCGCGTGCGCCTTCAGGCGCTTCCGCCCATGCTGACATCCCGATCGATCGCACCATGCTTCTTCTTGCCATCGCCATGGCGGCGGCCTGGATGGTCACCGCGGCGATGGCAGCGCATTTGCCGCGCTTGCTCGAGGCAGCCGGCGCCACGGCGACGCAAGCCATTGCCGCTGGCGCGCTCGTCGGACCGGCGCAAGTGGCCGCGCGGCTTTTCGAGCTCGGGTTTCTCAACCGCTACCATCCCCTGCTGTCTGGACGACTGGCAACTGCCGCGCATCCCTTTGGAGCGGTGATGTTGGCAGTGCTCGGATCTGCAGGCGCGAGCGTGTTCACCGTCATGCACGGTGCCGGCAACGGCATCCTCACCATTGCCCGCGGAACGATCCCGCTCGCCATCTTCGGCCCCGTCAACTACGGCTACCGCCTTGGATTGCTCGGAGCGCCGGCGCGGATTGCGCAGGCGGCAGCACCCCTGAGCTTCGGCCTGCTCATTGAGAAGGTCGGCGCCTGGGCGCTCATCGCCTCATCCAGCCTGAGCCTCTTGGCGCTCTTGGCCTTGATCCTCGTCTCTCCACAAGCCGAGGAGCCCCGATAGCACGCCGGCGTCCGCTAACCCTTCGCCGGCCGCTGGCGTCGCAGCAACGGGCGGCGCAGCCGCTTGCGCCGCGCCGGCGGCGGCAGTTGCTCCATCGGCTCGGTGGGCGGCAGCGTCTCGGCCTCGAGCAAGCGCGAAAGCTGCGCCTTGGTGCGCTCCTTGGCTGGCTCGGCAGCGGCCAGGATCTCATCGAGCTTCAGGAAGTCGAGGATCTGGAAGCGGCTGGTGCCGGCATCGATGTAGAGATCGGGCTGGCGCGTGCGCAGCTTCTCGCGGATGATCGAGCGCTCGAAGATGAAGTTGGCCGCGAACAGGGTCTCCCACGCCTTGGGCACCTCGCGATCGGGCCGGCGCACCGGCGCGCCGCTGGCATCGACGGCGACCGTCAAATCGGCTTCGTCGGCGATAAGGTCGAAGGGAAGCGGATTGACGAGACCACCATCGATGAGCACACGCCCCTCGATGACCATCGGCTGGAAGATGACTGGCAGCGCCATGCTGGCTGCAACCGCTGGCCGCAGCGCTCCCGAGGAGAACACCACCGCCTCCTGCGCGTAGAAGTCCGACGCGACGATCTTGAGCGGGATGGCGAGCTGCTCGAACTCTCGCGCTGTGCGCGCCGGCATGATGATGTCGAGCAGCCGCTCGGGCGCGAGAAACGCCGGCCGCGGCGCCAATGCGTTGAGGATGCCGCCTTTGGTGCGCACCCGCGCCGAGTAGAGATCGCGCACGAGATCGAGCCGCTTCTTCAATACCTCGTAGGTATGCGCGCGGATTTCCTTGCCGCTGAGGCCCGAGGCATAGGCAGCCGCGAAGATGGCGCCGATCGATGTCCCGGCGATGACTTTGGGCCGCAGGCCGAGCTCATCGAAGGCTTCGAGAATGGGAATATGGGCGAGCCCTCGCGCCCCGCCACCGCCGAGCGCAAGGGCGATGGTCGGTGTCCCCGTGGTTGGGTCGGGGACCGGCGAAGACGTGACGGGGATCGGCTTGTCGGACATCGAGGGCCCACGGTTGAGGTCGCAGGATGACGGCACACCATATCGTGCAAGTTTATCGTGATTTGCGGCGTTGCAGCACGGCGCACCGTCGCAGGTGGTTCTTGTCGCGCGACACCACGCGGACAATGTCATCCCGGCACTTGCTGCCGGATCCATCTCTCGGCTGGTACCTGACCTTGCGGATCGCTGGATCCTGGCGACGAGCACCGGGATGACATCTGTAGAAGGCAGGTCGTTCCATCAAAATCGATATCAGGGGCGCGCCTTCTCCCGGGCGATGGCGCGCCAACCGATGTCGCGTCGGTAGAAGCCGCCCGGCCAGTCGATGCGCGCCGCAGCCGCGTAGGCGCGCGCCTGCGCCTCGGCCACCGTCCTGCCGCGCGCGGTGACGTTCAGCACACGCCCGCCGTGCGCCAGCAACCTATTGCCGTCGCGTCGCGTTCCGGCGTGGAAGATCTCTACCCCCTCGACCGCGGCAGCAGCCGCAAGACCTTTGATCTCGGTGCCGATTTCCGGCGGACCTGGATAGCCGTTGGCAGCCATGACGACGGTCAGCGCTGCGTCATCGTGCCAGCGCAGATCGAAGTTGCCGAGCACGCCGTCGACCGAAGCCAGCAGCGCCGGCAGCAGATCCGACTTCAGACGCAGCATCAGCACCTGCGTCTCTGGATCTCCGAAGCGCACGTTGTACTCGATGAGCTTCGGTCCCTCAGCAGTGATCATCAGCCCCGCGAACAGGACGCCCTTGTACGGTGTTCCCCGCTTCGCCATCGCGGCAACCGTCGGCTCGATGATCTCGCGCATTGTGCGCGCCACCATGTCGTCGGTCATGATGGGGGCCGGCGAATAGGCTCCCATGCCGCCGGTGTTGGGGCCAGTATCGCCGTCGCCAACGCGCTTGTGATCCTGTGCCGCTTGGAGCGGCAGCACATGCGTGCCGTCGACGAGCGCGAAGAAGCTCGCCTCCTCGCCTTCGAGGAACTCCTCGATCACGACCTCGCTGCCCGCTTTGCCATAGGCGCCGGAGAAGCAGGCATCGATCGCCGCCTCCGCTTCATCGCGTGTTTGCGCAATGACGACGCCCTTGCCGGCGGCAAGCCCGTCGGCCTTGATGACGATGGGCAGCTTCTGCCCCGCGAGGAACGCCTTCGCGCCTGCTGCGTCGCCAAAACGCCCATAGGCAGCGGTAGGAATATTGAATTCGCGGCACAAGTCCTTGGTGAAGCCCTTCGAGCCTTCGAGCTGCGCAGCCGCCTGCTGCGGGCCGAAGCACTTGATTCCAGCCGTTGAAAGATCATCTACCAGACCAGCGACCAGTGGTGCCTCCGGCCCGATGACGACAAGATCGACAGCGTTGTCGGCGCAAAAGCGGATCACCGCCGTGTGGTCGGCGACGGCGATGGGGACACATTCGGCCACCTCCGCAATTCCGCCGTTTCCCGGCGCACAGTAGAGCTTCGTTAACAGCGGGCTCGCGGCGAGCTTCCAGGCGAGCGCGTGCTCGCGGCCGCCGGAGCCTATGAGGAGAACGTTCATCCTTAGGCTTCTTTCGAAAGCAGGGGGACTTTCGCCACGCTGGGCCTTGGCCGAGCGCGGACTGATGTATCATCGAATCGCAATGCCACAAACTTCGAGCAGCGCGTGAGCCAATTCGTCCCTGATGTTCAGCCCGGCGCCAACGTCGCCGAGTATACGGTTTCCGAGCTCTCCGGCGCCATCAAGCGGTCGCTGGAGGAGGGCTTCGGCTACGTGCGCCTGCGCGGTGAGATCTCGGGCTTCCGCGGCGCGCATGCCTCCGGGCACTGCTACTTCGCCTTGAAGGACGATAAAGCGAAGATCGAAGCCGTCATCTGGAAGATGACCTACGGGCGCCTGAAGGTGAAGCCCGAGGAAGGCATGGAGGTCGTCGTCCAAGGTCGCGTGACGAGCTATCCAGGCTCATCCAAATATCAGATCGTTATCGAGAGTCTGGAGCCGGCCGGCCTCGGCGCCCTGATGGCGCTGCTGGAGGAAAGGAAGCGTCGCTTCACTGCCGAGGGCCTTTTTGCCGAGGAGCGCAAACGGCCGTTGCCCCACCTGCCGCGCCTTGTCGGCATCATCACCTCGCCCACCGGCGCCGTCATCCGTGACATGCTCCACGGCTTCACCGAGCGCTTTCCGACCCGCGTTATCGTCTGGCCGGTGCGCGTGCAAGGCGAGACCTGCGCGATGGAGGTCGCCGCCGCGATCGCCGGCTTCAATGCGTTTCGCATCGACGGCCCATTCATGCGCCCGGACGTGCTCATCGTCGCGCGCGGTGGTGGCAGCCTCGAGGACCTGTGGGGGTTCAACGAGGAGATCGTCGTGCGCGCCGTGGCAGCGAGCATTATTCCCGTCATCTCTGCCGTTGGCCACGAGACCGACTGGACGCTGATCGATCTCGTTGCTGACGCGCGTGCCCCGACACCCACCAAGGCCGCCGAATGGGCAGTGCCGAAGTTCTCCGACCTCGCCGACAGCACGCAGAAGTGCGGCATGCGTCTCGACACTGCGGCGCGGCGCGTCTTGCAGCATGCGCGCACGCATCTGAAAGCGGCTACGCGCGGGCTGCCGCGCCTCGAGGATCTGCTGGCTCTGCCGCGCCAACGCTTCGACGCCTGCGAGCGCCGGCTCGGTCGCGCGCTGCTCGCCAATGCGCGCGCGCACCACACACGCTATGCGCACACCGTTGCACGTCTGCGTCCCATGCCGATCCTCAACCGCATCTCGGTTTGCCGTGACCGCGTGGCAATGCTCGAGGCGCGCGGGGCGCAGGCGCTGCGCAACACCATTGCGTCACGGCGCCGCCAGCTTTCCAGCTTCGATAAGCTGCTCGAGACCCTGAGCTATCAGAGCGTGCTGCAGCGCGGCTTCGCGCTTGTCCGCGACGCTGACGGACGCACCGTCCGCTCAGCCGCAAGCGTCGCCAGCGGCGATCGCCTAGAATTGGAGCTGCGCGATGGGCGCGTCGAGGCCGAGGCGCTTGGCGCCAAGGCCAAGGGGAGCGACAAACCAGCGCCCCCGCATCAGTCCCAGGCGTCTGCGGCCGGTACTGCGGCCAATGTTCGCCGCCCGCGCGGGCGCGGTGGCAGCGGCCAAGGCTCGCTCTTTTGAAGCCATAGTTGATCGCTGGCGCTTGACGCGCCTTGT
>Ga0164243_10010303_pt1 | contig 13456 bp, 10 predicted proteins | sample OricompcompostOP_FD_108781 | JGI IMG/M metagenome (GOLD analysis project Ga0164243, IMG submission 108781) | Organic Plus compost microbial communities from Emeryville, California, USA - Original compost - Organic plus compost (OP) | ecosystem: Engineered > Solid waste > Mixed feedstock >... | reverse complement strand
GGGGGTTCCGCGAGCAGGTGCGCTGGAACCAGGCGTACTACCGGCTGGCCCAGGGCCTCTGACCCCGGCCGCCCGCCCGCGCTCCGACGCCGGCCCGCGACGGACGCCGGCCCGGTACGGACGCCCACCTGCGACGGACGCCCGCCTGCGACGGCGGGTGCCGCGTCTCGGAGGCGCGTGCCGGGCCTCCACGGCGGGTGTGCCACCACCCGCCGTCGGGGCCGGCCACCTTCCGTGGGGTCCGAGCGCGCGCCGTGGCGGCCGAGCGCGCGCCGTGGGGTCCGAGCGCGCGCCGTGGCGGCTGAGCGCGCGCCGCGGGGTGTGGCGGGTCGCTCAGAGCCAGGAGCGCAGGGTGTCGGCCAGCGGGGTCGTCGGGCGGCCGAGCAGCCGGGACAGGTCACCAGTGGTTTCGGCGAGCAGGCCGTCGCGCATGTTGCCGTTGAGGGCGACGACGAAGCCGGCCGTGCCCTCGTCCAGCCCGGCGGCAGTGAGCGTCGCCGTCTCCTCCTGTGGCGTCAGCACCCGATAGGTCACCGGGCGGCCCAGCACCTCGGCGGCGGCCTGCGCGAAGTCGGCGAAGGTCCAGGCGGTGTCGCCGCCCAGCTCGTAGACGGCGTTCTCGTGCCCCGGCGTCATGAGCACCGCGGCGGCGGCCTCGGCGTAGTCGGAGCGCGGGGCGCTGGCCACGCGACCGTCTCCGACGCTGTTGGCGATCTCCCCGGTGGTGCGGGCCAGCTCCAGCTCGCCGGTGTAGTTCTCCGTATACCAGTTGTTCCGCAGGATCGTGTACGTCAGCCCGGAGGCGGTGAGCGCCTCCTCGGTGGCCTTGTGCTCCGGGGCCAGCACCAGCGCCGTGTCCGTGGCGTGCGGGGCCGAGGTGTAGACGAGCCGCGCGACGCCGGCGGCCTTCGCCGCCTCGATGACGTTCGTGTGCTGCGCGACCCGGCGGCCGACCTCGCTCCCCGAGACGAGCAGCACGTGCTCGGTCCCGTCGACCGCCGCCGCCACCGCGTCGGCGTCGTCCATGTCCACCTGCACGGTCCCCACGCCGCGCTCGGCCAGCGCGGCGAGCCGCTCGGCGTTGCGCCCCAGGGCGCGGATCTGCTCGGGAGCGACGCCACGGCCGAGGAGTGCGTCGACGACGAGGGCGCCGAGGTGGCCGGTGGCGCCGAAGACGGCGATGGTCATGGGGTCCTTCTTTCGCGTGTGCAGGTCTCTGGTGTGCCGGTGGGTCGCCGCCCGGTCGGGGCGTGCGTTCACCGTCGGTGAACCTGTCGGGCAGGTCCGGCATTCCGGCCGGTGCTCGGGCCGGTGCTCCAGTCGGACCCGACCGGGTGCGCGGGCCGGTGGCTGCCTGCCGGCGGCCCGGCGCGAGATCCGGCCGTGGAGGACACCCGCCGTTCACCCGGGGCCTGCACCATGGCGAGGTGACCGATGATCCGGGCCTGCGCGGCGACCCGTGGGACGAGCCGCCGCGTCGTCGCGGTGGACGTCTCACCGGCTTCCTCGTCGTGCTGTCCCTGGGGCTCGGTGGCGTGCTGGCCTGGGCCATCGTGGTGCGTCCCGCCGTGGACGCGTGGAACGCCACGCACATCTACGCCCGGGTGCACCACCTGGAGCAGCCCGCGGTCCCGACCGGTGACGGCGACGGGCGTCCGCTGCTGGACGGCATGCCGATCCCGCCGCCCCCGGCCGACGCCTCGTCGCAGCGCCTGCTGCCCGTGGTCGATCCCGGACCGGGCACCACGTATGCGTTCACCCGTCTCGAGGACGACGGCGAGCCGGTGCGGGTGGACCCGTGCCGGCCGCTGCACTACGTCGTGCGGGCCGACGGGATGCCGGCAGTCGTGCTCGACGCGGTGCGCCGGGCCGTCGCGCGGGTGGAGGACGCCTCCGGCGTGGTGCTCGTCGAGGACGGCGCGGTGGACGAGGCGCCCGACCCGGAGCGTTCCGCACTGCAGCCCGAGCGGTACGGCGAGCGCTGGGCCCCCGTGCTGGTGGCCTGGTCCACCCCTCGGGAGTACCCGGCGCTGCGGGGCGTCGCCGGGCTCGGCGGAGCGATCACCGTCGACCTGGGCACGTCGGGCAGCGCGCGCATCGTGTCGGGTGCGGTGACGCTCAACGCCGACCTGCTCACCGAGCGGCTCGGGTCCGCGGCGGGGCTCGACTACGTCGAGCTCATCGCCACCCACGAGCTCGGGCACGTGCTCGGCCTGGCGCACGTGGACGACCGCGCCGAGCTGATGGACGCCCGTCCGGTGGTCGTGGACGGGATGGGACCGGGGGACCGCGCGGGCTTCGCGCTGGCGGGGGCGGGGCCGTGCCATGACGACACCTGAGGTGCTCGACGAGCCGGCGCTCGCTGGTCGGGACGGGTGCGGTCCGGACGGGCAGGGCGTCGACGCGCACGGTGCCGATGACCACGGCGTCGACTGGCGGGGAGCGAGCGGGCAGGGCGCCGACGGCGCCGACCTGGCACTCGGACCGGCGCGTGACGGGCGCTGGGTGGTCGTCGCCGTGGCGAGCCTGATCGGCGCGGTGCTGGCGCTGGTGTGGCTCGGCCGGCTGGTGACCGCACCGGTCGCGCTGGAGGACGACCTGCTGGCGGTCGACGTCCCCGTCGCCACCGAGCCCGGCGCCGTGGTGCGACCGCCGACACCGGACATCTCCACGACCGGGGGCGACGAGCTCACCGCCCACGAGGTCCCGCCGCCTTTGCCGCCGGTGCCCGTGCCCGACGCCGGCTGGGTGGCCCGGGTGGCCGCCGCCACCGGCATCCCCGGGCGCGCCGTCGAGTCCTACGGCCGGGCGGCGCTGCGGCTGTCCGAGGAGCAGCCCGGCTGCCGGCTCGGCTGGACGACGCTTGCCGGCATCGGGGCCGTCGAGTCCGGCCACGGCAGCCACGGCGGTGCGACCCTGCGGGACGACGGGCGGCCCAGCATCCCGGTCATCGGGCCCGCACTCGACGGTCGCCCCGGTTTCGCCGCCATCGCGTCGACCTCCGAGAGCATCGCGTGGCACGGTGACCCGCGGTGGGACCACGCCGTCGGGCCGATGCAGCTCATCCCCTCGACGTGGGAGCGCTGGGTCTCCGACGGCGACGGGGACGGGGCGGCCGACCCGCACGACCTGGACGACGCCGCGTACGCCGCCGGTCGCTACCTGTGTGCCTCCGGAGGCGACCTGTCGACCGGCCCGGCCTGGCACGCGGCGGTGCTCTCCTACAACCGCTCCGAGGAGTACGTGCAGCAGGTGCTCGGCACGGCCAACGGCTACGCCCGCGCCGCAGCACGGGGCTGACGGGGGCGGCCGGGCCGGCGGCCGCATCGTCGAGGAGGCATGGGCACCTGGGATGATGGCGGACGTGTCCGCCCCCGACCCTCCCCCCGACCGGCGCGGCCTGCGGGACGTCCTGCGCACCTGGGTCGACCCCTTCGTCGTCCTCATCGTCGCGGTGCTCGTCGCCGGGCTGCTGCTGCCGGTGCGTGGCGAGGCATCCACGGCCCTGGGGCACGTGCAGACCGGCGGGGTCGTGCTGCTGTTCGGCCTCTACGGGGCGCGCATGGCGACCGGCGACGTCTGGGACGGCCTGCGCAACCTGCGTCTGCAGGGTGCGATGCTCGTCGCCACCTACGTCGTCTTCCCGCTCGTCGGGTTGCTGGTCCAGCTGCTGCCGGACGCGGTGCTCGCCCCCGACCTGCGCACCGGGATGCTGTTCTGCGCGCTGCTCCCGTCGACCGTGCAGTCCTCCGTGGTGTTCACCTCCGTCGCCCGCGGCAACGTCGCCGGAGCCATCACGGGGGCGACCGCCTCGAACCTGCTCGGCGTGCTGGTCACCCCGGTGCTCGTCGGGCTGCTCATGCACGGCAGCGGCACGCCGTTCGGGGGCTCGGTGGTGGCGATCCTGCTCCAGCTCGTGCTGCCGTTCGCCGTCGGACAGCTGCTGCAGCCGTGGGTCGGAGTGCGCCTGCGTGCCCGCCCGCGGGTGCTGCGGTGGGCGGACCGCAGCGTGATCCTGCTCGTCGTCTACGTCTCGGTGAGCGAGGCGCAGACCTCCGGGGCGTGGGCGCACGTCACGGCGCCGGTCGTGGGGGTGCTGCTCGCGGTGTGCGCTGCGGTGCTGGCGACCATGCTCACGGTGACCTGGTGGAGCGGCGGGCGGCTGGCGCTGACCCGCGGCGACCGCATCGCGCTGCTCATGTGCGGGTCGAAGAAGAGCCTGGCGACCGGGCTGCCCATGGCGGCGGTGATGTTCCCGGCCGCGGTCGCGGCGAGCGTCGCGCTGCCGGTGATCGTCTTCCACCAGCTCCAGCTCGCCACGTGCGCGGTCGTGGCCCGACGGCTGGCGCGCTCGACCTCCTGAACACGGTCACCGGGACGTCGACCCAGTGCTAGATCCAGGACGGCAGCCACATGTGCAGGTGCCAGAACTGATACGGCACCACCCAGGCCGTCCAGATCGGGTAGAAGAAGACGCTCACCGCGACGATGAGCGCGACCAGTGCCCCGACGACGCCCGCGGCCCAGCGCCGGTCCCGCGCCGCCCAGGCGTCCTCGTCCTGCCCGTCCACCGGTTCCGCGGTGCCGCCGCGCACCACCAGACCGAGCACGTAGGTCAGCGTGAGCACCATCCACGGCGTGAACGCCACGGAGTAGAACGTGAAGATCGTCCGGTGCGCGTACGCGAACCACGGCAGCCACCCCGCAGCGATCCCGGACAGCACCGCGCCCGCGCGCCAGTCCCGCGCCCGCAGCAGCACGACGACCGCGACGACGACCGCCGCCGCGGCGCACCACCACAGCACGGGGTTACCGATCGACGTGATGGCCTGCGAGCAGGACGGCGCGCCACACGCGTCGTAGGCGGCCTGGCCGGTCAGACCTGAGACCGACTTCGGGTAGTAGAAGGACGTCGGCCGCCACTGGACGATCCACCCCAGTGGGTGTGCCGCGTAGTCGTGCGGGGAGTCGAGGTTGTTGTGGAAGTGCCACATGTCGAGGTGGTACTTCCACAGCGAGCGCAGCGCCGGCGGCAGCCACGTGACGCCCTCGCCGGGGTGCTCCACCGCCCACTGCCGTCCGTAGGCGCCGGGGTGCACGAACCACGACCACCACGAGCCGACGTACACGGCCCCCGCGGCGACCGTCATCACCACCCCGGCGACGATGCCGTCACGCACGATCCCGGCAACCAGCCAGTGCCGCACCCCGATCGTGCGTCGGGCCGTCGCGTCCCACGCCACCGACAGCAGCCCGAAGACCGCCAGGAAGTACAGCCCCGACCACTTGGTGCCGGTCGCCAGTCCCAGCAGCGCCGCCGCCACCAGCCGCCACCACCGCCAGCCCAGCCCGGGGCCCCAGCGCAGGTCACGACCGGCCTCGAGCAGCGCCGCCGTACGGTCGGCGAGCCGACGTCGCGCCTGGTCGCGGTCGAGCAGCAGCGCGCCGAAGGCGGCCAGGGCGAACAGTGTGAGGAAGGGGTCGAGCAGGCTGGTGCGGGACATCACCAGGGCCTCGCCGTCGACGGCGAGCAGCAGGCCGGCGAGCGTGCCCAGGGCCGTCGACGCGAACAGCCGGCGACCGATCCGGGCGACGAGCAGCACGCAGAGCGTTCCCGCCACCGCGACCGACAGGCGCCATGCCGCCGAGCTGTCCACCCCGCCGCCGAGCTGGATGCCCAGCGCGATGAGCCACTTGCCGACCTGCGGGTGCACGACGTACTCCGCCGCGGTGCCCAGGCCGGACACGTCGCCTGCCTCGAAGGCGGGGTTCGGGTCGGAGGTCCACTGGGCCTCGTAGCCGTGCACCAGCAGGGAGTACGCGTCCTTGACGTAGTACGTCTCGTCGAAGACGAGGGCGTGCGGGCGGCCCAGGTCCCAGAACCGGGCGACGCCGGCCAGCACGGTGACGGCGAGCGGCCACAGCCAGCCGATCAGCCGGGCGCGTGGGGTGGCGTCGAGCAGCAGGGCGCGCTGGCCCAGCAGCCGCAGCAGAAGACGGTCGCGGACCGGTAGCGGGTCGGGGGGCACCGGCGCCGCGGGCTCGAGGGGTGCCGTGTCCGGGGTCGCTCGGGGGTCCGTCGCAGCGGACGGGGGCACGCCGGGGACGCTCGCGTCGGCGGATCCGTCGCCGTCGGCAGCGGCGGAAGGTGCGGCGGGGGCGGAAGCAGCCGCCGCCGGGTCGGCAGGGGGCTCGGGTGAGGGGGGAGCGCCGGGCACCCGGGGCGCGGCGTGCTGACCCCCGCCGAAGGCCGACACCCGGGCGGGTGCCGGCGTCGGGGGTACCGGCTCGGACCCGGACCCGTCGCTGGGCGGCACCGTGGTGTCGCCGGTCGGGTCGGACGCGTCGGAGGGCGGCACGCGGGCCATCGTAGGTGCGGCCACTGAGCCAGGTGGCAGGCTTGCCGCGTGAGTCCCGATGCCGCCGTGCCGTCCGACAGGCCCATCGACGGACCGTCCGTCGCCGGTGGGTTCCCGGCGGACCCGGCGCAGGCGGGGCCGGTGCCTGCCGGGTCGCCGCGCACCGCAGGCTCGTCGGGTGGCGTCCTGATCCTCGCAGCGACGCCCATCGGGCACCCCGAGGACGCGTCCCCCCGGCTGCGCCGCCTGCTGGCGGAGGCCGACGTCGTGGCCGCCGAGGACACCCGCCGGCTGCGCGCGCTGGCGGCACGACTCGGCGTCGAGGTTCGCGGCCGCGTGGTCAGCCACCACGAGCACAACGAGGCAGAGCGCGCCGACGAGCTGCTCGACGTGGTGGCCGGCGGCGGCACGGTCGTCGTCGTCACCGATGCCGGGATGCCCGCCGTGTCGGACCCCGGCTTCCGCGTCGTCACCGCCGCCGTCGCCGCCGGTCTGCGCGTCACCGCCGCGCCGGGGCCGAGCGCCGTGCTGACCGCGCTGGCGCTGTCCGGCCTGCCCACGGACCGCTTTTGCTTCGAGGGCTTCCCGCCGCGTCGGCCCGGTGAGCGGGCCCGCGCGCTGACGGCGCTGGCCGACGAGCGGCGGACGATGGTCTTCTTCGAGGCCCCGCACCGGCTGGCCGACACGCTCGCCGCGATGGCCGGGGCGTTCGGCGACGACCGTCCCGCGGCCGTCTGCCGTGAGCTGACGAAGACGTACGAGGAGGTCCGCCGGGCACCGCTCGGCGAGCTCGCCGTGTGGGCCGGTGACGGGCAGGTGCGCGGAGAGGTCGTGGTCGTGGTCGGCGGGGCGGTCCGGGTGGCGGTCGACGTGCCGTCGCTGGTGCCGGAGGTGCTGGCCCGTGCGGACGCGGGGGAGCGCCTGAAGGACGCGGTGGCCGCCGTGGCGGACGCCGCCGGGGTGTCCAAGCGCGACCTCTACCAGGCCGCGCTCACCGCCCGCCGTTCCTGACTGGGCTGGTCTCCGGCCGCGCTCACCGCCTGCCGCCCCTGACTGGGCTGGTCTCCGGCGCGCTCACCGCCCGCCGTTCCTGACTGGGCTGGTCTCCGGCCGCGCTCACCGCCTGCCGTTCCTACCGGGCCGGTCCCGGGCCGCGCCACCGTGCCTTCTTCCCTGGGTCGCACCACCGCGCCGTGTCCCCGGACTCCCCTGGGCAGCACCACCGCGCCGTGTCCCCGGACCCCCTGGGCCGCGCCCGGTGCCCTCCCTCTCCCTTGCGACCCGGCCGGTCCGGCAGCCCGCCTCCGCGCCTTTCCCACAGATCGCGACTGTCGCTCAGATCGTCGCAAGAAGTGCACATGACGTGCGCAAAAGTACGATCTTGACCGCGCTCCTCGCTACGGTGGGCGCCGTGAGCGGGATCGAGGAGGGGTTCGACGGGGCGCGGCCGGTGCGCACGCTGCTGCGGCTCTACGCCGGGCAGCGAGGGCGGATGCTGCTGGCCGGCGTGGCGTTCACGCTCAAGCACTCGCCGGTGTGGGTCGTCCCGGTGCTCACCGCCGACGTGATCGACGTGGTCGTCGAGCACCGTCCGCTGCGGCAGCTCTGGCTCGCCGCCGGGCTGATGTGCGTGTTCATCCTGCAGAACCTGCCGGTGTCGCAGCTCTACATCCGCTCGCTGTCGGTGGCGGTGCGCACGGTCGAGACCCACCTGCGCATGGCCCTGGCCCGTCGCCTGCAGGAGCTGTCCATCGGCTATCACCGCCGGGTCAGCGCCGGGGTGCTGCAGGCGAAGATCGTGCGCGACGTGGAGAACGTGGTCGAGACTTCCCGCCAGGCCTATGACTCCGGCATGGCGGCGCTGACGACGCTCGTCGGCGCTGTCGTCGTCACCGCGGTGCGCGTCCCCGAGTTCCTGCCCGTCTTCGGCCTGGCGGTGCCGGCCTCCGCCGCCCTCGTCGCCGCCATGCGCCGCCGGATGAACACCCGCAACGCCGCCTTCCGGGCGCAGGTCGAGCGGATGTCGGCGCGCGTCAGCGAGATGACGCACCTCATCCCCATCACCCGCGCGCACGCTCTGGAGCGCGACGAGCTCGGGCGGATGGACGCCACGCTCGTCGGGGTGCGCGACGCCGGGGTCCGCCTCGATGTGACCAACGGTCGGTTCGGGGCGTTGTCGTGGATGGCGATGCAGCTGCTGTCGGTCGGCTGTCTCGTCGTCGCCGCGTGGGTCGCGTGGGAGGGCACCTTCGGGGTGACGGCAGGGGACGTGACGATGCTGTCGTCCTACTTCGTCACGCTCACCGCGGCGGTGTCCCAGCTCATGGCGCTCGCACCGGTCGTGACCAAGGGGCTGGAGTCCATCCGCTCGATGGGCGAGGTGCTCGCCGAGCCGGACGTCGAGCGGAACACCGGCAAGGAGCGGGTCGACGCGGTGGCCGGGGAGGTCGTGTTCGAGAGGGTGTCCTACGCCTACGACGACGCTCCCGACGAGCGTGCCGTCGACGGCCTCGAGCTGCACGTGCGCGCGGGGGAGACGGTGGCGTTCGTCGGCCCGTCCGGGTCGGGCAAGTCCACGGTGCTCAACCTCGTCATCGGGTTCCTCGTCCCGAGCGCCGGGCGCATCCTGCTCGACGGACGGGACATGGCCGGGCTCGACCTGCGCACATACCGGCGGTACCTCGCGGTGGTGCCGCAGGAGTCGCTGCTGTTCGAAGGCACCGTGCGCGACAACGTCACCTACGGCAGCCCTGATCTGTCGGACCAGGCCGTCCGCGCGGCACTGCGCGACGCCAACGCGCTGGACTTCGTGGAGCGGATGGGTGGCCTCGACGCGGTGATCGGCGAGCGCGGTGCCCGGCTCTCCGGTGGGCAGCGGCAACGGCTGGCGATCGCCCGGGCGCTGGTGCGGGAACCCCGGGTGCTGGTGCTGGACGAGGCGACGTCCGCGCTGGACACCGTCTCCGAGCGGCTGGTGCAGGAGGCGCTCGGACGGCTGATGGCGGGCCGGACGACCTTCGTCGTCGCGCACCGGCTGTCCACGATCCGTGGGGCGGACCGGATCGCGGTGATGCGCGCCGGGCGGCTGGTCGAGGTCGGCTCGCACGACGAGCTGCTCGCCGCCGGCGGGGCATACGCAGAGCTGGAGCGGCTGTCGGGCGGGCCGGGGACGGACCGGCGGGCGGGCTAACGGTCGCGGCGCTCGGCTGGCTGTGGTGGTGCTCGGGCTGGCTGTCGGATCCCGCCGCTCTTGCGTCCGACCAGTGTCGGATGCCGCCGCTCTTGCGTCCCGCCAGTGTCGGATCCCGCCGCTCTTGTGTCCGGCCAGTGTCGGATCCCGCCGCTCTTGTGACGGATGTGGCTGCTGTGGCGGTGAAGGGCGACTGTACGGCGTCTCGGCGACGAAGAGCGGCGGGTTCCGACCGTCGTCCAGGACAAGAGCGGCGGGTTTCGACCGTCGGCGAGGACGAGAGGGGCAGGTTCTGACCCGGCCCGCGCCGGGGACGGGGCGCGTTCCGACACGCGGGTCGGGCCGGACCTCCGTGCGCGGCGCCTGCTCGGGCGACGAACGGTGGTACAGGTGGGACGCTGGGGGTGATCGTCGCGAGGAGGCCGTCATGTCGGACGCAGGGGTTGGGACAGGTCCGGGGTCGGGGTCGGGAGCGCGCCCCGGGGTCCTGGCGGGCCGGGGAGTGGAGCCGGGTGCGAGGTCGGGTGTCCGCCGGGCGCTGGTCGTCGTGGACGTGCAGCCGACGTTCTGTGAGGGCGGGGCGCTGCCCGTCGAGGGCGGCAACGCCGTGGCGGCGCGGGTGGCGGCCTATGCGGCGGCGCACCGCGACCGCTACACGCTCGTCGTCACGACCCAGGACTGGCACATCGACCCGGGCAGCCACTTCAGCACCGACCCGGACTACGTCGACACCTGGCCGGCGCACGGCGTCGCGGGTACCCCAGAAGCCGAGCTGCACCCGGCCCTGGCCGACCTGCACGCCGACGCCAGCGTGAAGAAGGGCGCTCACGCGGCGGCGTACTCGGGGTTCGAGGGAGTCGACGACGAGGGCCGCTCGCTCGCGGCGATCCTGCGTGCGGCGGACATCACGGACGTGGACGTCGTCGGGATCGCCGAGTCGCACTGCGTCCGTTCCACCGCGCTCGACGCGCTCGGTCTGGGGCTGCGGGTGCGGGTGCTCACCGACCTCACGGTGCCGGTGACGCCGGAGCTCGGGGCGAGCGCGCGGGCGGAGATGTCCGCTGCCGGGGCGGTGCTCGTGGCGTCGGCGGACGCCGGGTAAGACCGCGATGGGTGAGCCCCGTCGGGTGCCGTCGGGGCCGACCGCACCCGCGGGTGACGCGGTCGGCACAGTGCCCGGTGCCGCCCGCGGCCGTCCCGGTGTCGTGGCGTCCGACCGCCCGGGCGCCGCCGCCGGTCGTGTCGGCGCCGCGACGACCGCCGCCGGCTGCGCGCTCGTGCTGCTCGTCGGGGGGTGCACGCTCGCACCGCCGGTCGACCCACCGACCGGCACCGTCCCCGCACCGACGCCGCACGCGTCGGGATCCACATCGACCGGTCCCTCCCCGCACCCCGGCACGACGCCGGCCCCGGTGCCGTCCGGCCCCGACACCCTCGCCGTGACCGGTGTCGAGGAGCGTGCGACCGGCCTGGACGCACCGTGGGGGCTGGCCTTCCTGCCCGACGCGACCGCGGTGGTCACCCTGCGCGACGAGGCCCGGCTGGTGCTCGTGCCCGACGGCGGGACGGTGATCGCGGTGACCGGCGAGGGCGCCGACACGCTCGCGGGCCTCGTCGCACCGCGCGGTGAGGGCGGGCTGCTCGGCGTCGCGGTACTCGGTCCGGCGCACGGTGCAGGTACCGTCGCCGACACGTCGGACGAGCCGGTCGACCTCGCGCTCTACGTCACGACAGCCGCCGACAACCGCGTCGTGGCCGCCACGCTCGACGGCGACAGGCTCGGACCGCTGCGCCCGCTGCTCACCGGCATCCCCCACGCGGGCAACCACAACGGCGGTCGGCTCGCTGTCGGACCGGACGGATACCTCTATGTGACCACCGGCGACGCCGGCCGGCGTGAGGCCGCGCAGGACCCGGACGACCTCGGCGGCAAGATCCTGCGGATCACCGTCGACGGTGATCCCGCTCCCGGCAACCCGGTCCCCGGCTCCCCGGTGTGGAGTCTCGGTCACCGGAACGTGCAGGGCCTCGACTGGTCGTCGGACGGGCGCATGTTCGCCTCCGAGTTCGGCCAGAGCACCTGGGACGAGCTCAACCTCGTCGTTCCCGGGGGCAACTACGGCTGGCCGGTGGTCGAGGGAGACGGCGGCGCGGAGCAGGGGTTCGTGGAGCCGCTGGCGACCTGGCCGACGGCGGACGCGTCCCCGAGCGGCTTGGCGGTGACCGACGAGGGCGTCTACCTGGCGGCGCTGCGCGGGGAGCGGCTGTGGCGCGTGCCGCTGCGCCCGCCCGGCGACCGCCCGCTGCCCGGTGCGGGCATCGGCACACCCCATGCGCTGCTCACCGATCGTGGGCGGCTGCGGGCCGTGGTGCACGGGCCGGACGGGGCGCTGTGGGTGCTGACGAACACCACCGACGGCCGCGGAGACCCCCGGCCGGGCGACGACCGGCTGCTGCGCCTCATCGTTGGCTGATCGGCGACCGTCGTCGCGTCAGCCGTCCACAGCCCTGCTCGACCGTCGTCTGTCCACAGAACTTACGAGCCCCTCGACGAAGCCGGACGGCGACGCTGCGATGGCCCGGTGGACGAGCGCATCACCGCCCGGCTGCGGCGCCTCGGGGGTGTCGCCCGTCGGGTCGACCTGGTGGGCCGTCGCGGCGACGCCCGAGCACTGACGCTCGACGTCGCCGGCGGAGCGGTCGTGAAGGTGGCGCGGGGGGTGTACATGCTGCCCGGGGCGCCGGACGACGCGGTGGCGGCGGTCCTGAACGGAGGACGCTTGGGGTGCGTCTCGGCTGTCCGAGCCGCCGGCTTGACGTTGCTCGAGGAGCCGGCGGTACCGCACGTGTCGGTCCCGCGTGACCGGGGTCGTCGACCGTCCGACGGCCGGTCATCGCGCGTCGCAGTGGTCCACCGGGAGGCCGGGGCCCCGCGACCGAGGCCGATCGGTGTACGGGTGATGCCGTTGCGGCACGCGCTGGCACGCATGCTCGTGTGCCGACCTCGCAAGGAGGCCGTCGTTGCGATCGACTGCGCGCTCCAGCGCCGTCTGGTCACGGTCGAGCAGGTGCGCACGGCACTGCCCCGCACGGCCCCCTCGTCTGCGCTGACGGTGCTCGATGACGTAGACGGGCGCAGCCAGTCACCCCTCGAGACGTTGGCCCGGCTCGCGCTCCGGTCGGCCGGCCTGCGGGTCGAGGCGGGGGTCCTCATCGCGATGGTCGGACACGTCGACCTGCTGGTGGAGGGGCGGGTGGTCGTGGAGCTCGACGGGTACGAGTTCCACTCGTCGCGCCGCGAGTTCGAGGAGGACCGTCGACGTGACCGTGAGCTGACGGCACAGCGGTACGTCGTCCTCCGGTTCACCGCCCGGGACGTGCTCGGCGACACCCGTCGGCTGGTCGAGACGGTGCGGACGGCGCTCGCAGCGTGGCCCGCCCGGCGTTGACAGTCGGCGGTCGATGTCGTATCCCGCCGCTCTTCCCCGGATCGGCGGGGAGATCCGCAGGGCGGCCGAGCAAGAGCGCAGGCCACGGCGCCGCGCCTGTCGGGCGTCGGCCAGAGGAGGTGGAAGAGCGGCGGGATCGGTCACCGGCCCGCTTCGGGTGACGACGGGCCGCGGTGCCTGGTCCGCGGGCGGCCCGGCCGCAGCGGTGCCCGGCCCGCCGTCGGCCCCGGCCGCAGCGGTGCCCGGCCCGCGGGCGGCGCCGGCCGCAGCGCCGCCTGGTCCGGGGGGGGCGGCCCCGGCCCGCTCACCTAGGATCGGGCGCATGTCCCGCATCCTGTCCGCCGTCGCGTGGCCCTACGCGAACGGCCCCCGCCACATCGGTCACGTCGCCGGCTTCGGCGTCCCGTCGGACGTCTTCTCCCGCTACATGCGGATGGCCGGTCACGACGTGCTCATGG
>Ga0164243_10010302_pt1 | contig 13457 bp, 12 predicted proteins | sample OricompcompostOP_FD_108781 | JGI IMG/M metagenome (GOLD analysis project Ga0164243, IMG submission 108781) | Organic Plus compost microbial communities from Emeryville, California, USA - Original compost - Organic plus compost (OP) | ecosystem: Engineered > Solid waste > Mixed feedstock >... | reverse complement strand
GCTCAAGCAATGGCGCCGCATCGCAACCCGATACGACAAACTCGCCGCCAACTTCCTTGGCTCCATAAAACTGGCGAGCATCATGCTATGGCTCAAATAGTTAAATCGTCACTACAGCCTAGCTCTCTGCCCTGCTCGCATCCTAAAAGCGGAGCGGGGTATTCTGGCATGAAGCTGTTCCGGCAACAGGCTATCGATCATCAGCATCGCCTGCATGGCGAGGTCTTTCTCGTAACGCCGTTGCCTTGGCGAACGATTGTCGCGCTGCCGATCGCGCTTGCACTGGTCGCGGTTGTAACGCTCGCGATCGGGACCTCCGGACGTTCCGTGGTCGCAAGCGGTCTCCTGGCTCAGGAGGATGGCTATTGGCGCGCACGGTTGTTCCTGCCAGCGACGGACGTGAAGCAGGTCCACATGGGCCAGAACGTCCAGCTCAAGCTGATCGGCGAAGGGACGGCCGGGACCGGCAGTGTCGCAGGGACGGTCCAGCAGATCGATCCTGTCGTCGATGGTGAGGCGCGATTGACGGTGCTGCTCGACCCGCCGCCGCCAGTCCAGCCGGGACAGGACCTCATCTTCCGCCAGGGCCGCCCGGTGAGCGCGCGCATCCTTTTGCGCCGCGAAACGCTCTGGCAAACCCTTACCGGCACCGGCGCGGACGAATAGAGGTGCGCATCTTCCCTGCCAATTTCGGCGGCCGGAAGCGCATCCGGCCGGTTCGCCAAACCGAAGCGGCCGAATGTGGTCTCGCTTCGCTGGTGATGATCGCCAACTGGCACGGCCATGATGTCGATCTCAACTCGCTGCGACAGCGCTTCGGCGTCAGCGCGCGCGGCATCAGTCTGCGCCAGCTCATGCAGACCGCCGACGCGATGCAGCTGCTGACGCGGCCGCTCAAGATGGACCTGCCCGGCCTCGCCCTGCTCCATCTGCCGGCGATCCTGCACTGGGACATGAACCATTTCGTCGTGGTCGAGCAGGTCGCCACTGGCCGCGCCTATATCGTCGATCCCGCGGGAACGGCGCGCTGGTATGACTTCGAGGAACTGGGCAAGCATTTCAGCGGTGTCGCGCTCGAACTGCGGCCGAGCCATGATTTCCAGCCGGTGCGCACGCGCCGGACGCTCCGCTTCCGCGACCTCTGGAGCGGCCTCGAAGGCGCGCCCAGGGCCCTGGCCCAGACCGTCATCCTCAGCATCGTCATGCAGGTCTTCGTTCTGGCGACGCCCTATTATCTGCGGATCGCGGTGGACAGGGCCGTCCCGACCCAGGATCATGGGCTTCTGGTCACGCTCGCCCTCGCCTTCGCCGCGCTGGCGCTGATCGGGGCCTGTGCGGCCCTGTTGCGCAAGTTCGTGCTGCTCTCCGCCGGCGCCGCATTGTCCTTCGGCATGACGTCCAATCTGGCAAGGCGCCTGTTCCGCCTGCCGATCGCCTGGTTCGAGAAGCGCAAGGTCGGCGACGTGCTGACCAAGTTCCAATCCGTCCTGCCGATCCAGCGTTTCCTCATCGAAAGCGCGCCGCTGGCGTTGATCGACGGTGTCCTGTCGCTGCTGACCCTGACCATGATGCTGTTGACCGCGCCGGCGCTCGCGCTGGTCACGGCCATCGGCCTCATGACCTATTGCGGCATTCGGCTCGGCCTGCTGCACGCGGAGAAACAGCGTGAGGCCGAATATGTGAAGGCGCTCGCCAAGGAACAGGGCGCGCTCATCGAGACGCTGCGCGGCATGGTGACATTGCGCCTCGCTGGGCGGGAGACGATGCGCCATGCTTATTGGCAGAACCGCCTCACCGAAGCGCTTGGCGCGCGTTATCTGCACGAGCGCGTCAAGGCCTGGCATGAGACGGCGCGTCTGCTGATCCCTGCGGTCGAACTGGTCATCATCGTCTTTCTGGCGATGCGCGGTGTACTGGCCGGGACACTCTCGCTCGGTGCCCTGTTCGCCTATCTCGCCTACCGGCAGCAATTCGTCCTGGCTGGCCAGTCGCTGCTCGATGAAGGCGTCAAGCTGCAGCTGCTCGAACTGCATCTCGATCAGCTCGCCGACATCGCCCAGACCGAGGAGGATCGCGGTTTCGTAGAGCCGTTCACGCAGCCGCGCTTCGATGGCCGGATCGCGCTGCGCAACGTGCATTTCGCCTATGGCCGGCATGACCCGCTGGTCCTCGCCGGCGTCGACCTCACCGTCGAGCCCGGCGATTTCATCGCGATCACCGGCCCTTCGGGCGGCGGCAAGAGCACGCTCGCCAAGATCCTCCTGGGCCTGATCGATCCGGTCGAAGGCCAGGTGCTGATCGACGGACGCCCCCTCGCCCAATATGGCCGCCGCGCCTTCCGGCAGCATGTCTCGGCCGTGCTCCAGGATGATGTCCTCTATGCCGGCACGATCGCGGACAATGTCGCCTCCTTCGATGAGGTCGACATGGATCGCCTGACCCAATGCCTGCGCGATGCGGCGATCCTGGACGATATCGAGGCGATGCCGATGCGGCACCAGACCCTGGTGGGCGACATGGGTTCGACGCTTTCCGGCGGCCAGCGCCAGCGTATCCTGCTGGCGCGCGCCCTCTACCGGCAGCCCAAGCTGCTGCTGATGGACGAAGGCACCGCGCATCTCGACCTGGATCATGAAGCGCAGGTCAATCAGGCCATCAGCGCGCTCGGCATGACGCGCATCGTCATTGCCCATCGCCCCGAGACGATCGCGGCCGCCCACCGCGTGCTTTGTCTGGAACAGGGTAAACTGCGCAACATCTGATCATCTGTCCCACCCGTGCCATGACGCCGGACACCGTCCATCACATGTGCACCAAAGCAGGACGCTCCTCCTCCAAAACCGCATGGGCCCTCCACAAGGGGAAGAAGTTGTTAACCGATTTCTGTCATCACTCACCATCGGCGGACCGTGCCGCCATGGATTGTGACGCACATGCTCCGATTGCGCCTCCTGGCGAGCCTGACGAAGTCAGCCCGCGCCCTGGTCTTCGCCGCGACATGCCTCATCGGCATGGCCGTCGTGCTAACCGGGTCCGGGAGCGATATCGACAACGGCCTGCGCGCCGTGCGCTACGAGCATTTCCGCAAGGCGCCGAGCGGGCAGCTGGTGCTGGTGACGATCGACACGTCGAGCATCAAGGCATTGGGCGCCTGGCCATGGCCGCGCACACGCCACGGCGATCTGGTCACCGCGCTGGACCGCGCGGGCGCCAGCCGCATCGTATTCGATGTCATCTTCGATCAGCCGGCGGCCAATCCCGAGGAGGATCGTGCCTTCGCAACGGCATTGGCCGGCGCGCATGCCGACATCTATTTCGCAGCGCTGCTCGAAAATCTGGCCAATGGCTCCGAGACGCATCAATCGCCCCCCACGGCCGCCCTGCTGCCCTATGTCACGCCCGTGAGCATCTGGTTCCAGAGCGATCGCGACCAGATTCACCGGCGCGTTCCGCTCAACGTGCCTACGCTCGGAAGCAGCATGCCCGCCATAACGCAGGTCCTGGCCGGCACCGATTTCAAGGATAGCGGCCCCGTCCTGATCGACTGGTCCTTCTCACCCGAGGAGATGCCCAAAATCTCCTATTCGGATGTCCTGGCCGGCCGTTTCCCCAAGGACTTCTTCAAGGGCAAGACCGTGCTGATCGGCGCGGATGCCTTCGGCATGGGCGACCAATATAGCGTGCCCTATTACGAGAAGATCTCGGGGCTCTATATCTTCGCGGCCGCATCCGAGACATTGCGCGCCGGGAGGCCGCTCGAACTGGGTAGCTGGCCAGCCTTGCTGGCGGTGCTGCTGCTCGTGGGCGGCGCGGTGCTCTTGCGGCCCCGCTTGCGCTATCCGCTGTTCGCGTTGGGACTTGTCGCGCTGCCGCCCGCGCAGCTCCTCATCGAATATCATCTCCAGATCCGGTTCGGCATCGGTGCGGCATTGCTCACGCTCGGCGCGGCCCTGCTCGCCCAGACCCTGCTGACGATCGCCAACACGCTGCTCGACCGAATCACCAAGTCGGCCGAAGCCGGCCTTCCCAATCTGGCCGCCATGGAGCTTCAGGAGCGGGATGACGGCGTCACCGTCGTCGTATGCCTGCGCAACTATGTCGAGACGACCGCCTTGCTCGGCTTCGCCGCGCAAGGCGCGCTGCTCAACAAGATCCGCGATCGCCTCATCCTCGCGGCGGGGCATGATCGCATCTATCAGATCGACAATCACAGCTTCGCCTGGCGCAGCCGGGAGGACGTGCCGGAAGTCGTCGCCAGTCTCGAAGGCCTCGAGGCGCTGTTCGCGCCCGGCCTCCAGGTCGACCAGCTCACGGTCGACATCACGCTCAATGCCGGCTTCTGCGACACGACGACATTGTCGATCGAGCAGGCCCTGCCCAAGGCCGTCATGGCGGCAACGCAAGCGATCAATCGCGGCAGCCTGTGGGAACGCTACGAGACGGACGACGAGGAAGTCTTCTGGAAGCTGTCGATCCTCAACGAGTTCGACCAGGCGCTGAAGGCCGGAGACGTCTGGGTCGCCTACCAGCCCAAGTTCGATCTGCACAAGCAGAGCGTATGCGGCGCGGAAGCACTCATCCGCTGGACGCATCCCGAGCGCGGCTTCATCCGCCCGGATCGGTTCGTCCGGGCGATCGAGGAAACCGGGCGGATCGAGAAGCTGACGCTCTATGTGCTGGAGCGCGCGATCGCCGACTTCGCACCCCACGACCTCAGCCTCGCGGTCAACCTGTCCATGCGCATGCTGGGCAAGAACCGACTCGTCGTGCCGATCCATCAACTGCTCGAAGCCTATCACATGCCGGCCAACCGGCTGACGCTCGAAATCACCGAATCAGCGTCGATGGCCGACGATCTCGGCATTGCCGAGCTGGAGAGCCTGCGCTCGCTCGGCATCAACATCTCGATCGACGATTATGGCACCGGCCAGTCGACTCTCTCTTATCTCAAGCGCCTGCCGGCGACCGAGCTCAAGATCGACCAGAGCTTCGTGCGGCAGGTCCTCACCAGCCGCAGCGACGCCGTGCTCATCAACAGCACGATCAAGCTCGCGCATGAGCTCGACATGAACGTGGTGGCGGAAGGCGTGGAGGACGAGCAGGTCATGCAGGCGCTCACCCGCATGGAATGCGACATCATCCAAGGCTATCATATCGGGCGGCCGGTCCCGTTCGAGGAGTTTGTCGGCCGCTACATCAAGGCATCGAAACTCGACGCCGCCTGACGGGCCACCGCACCGCCGGAACCTGACCGGGGCGCGGCGGCCTCCTCATCATTCGCGCTTCGCTCTCAGCGCATTCTGCCGCGGCGGATCAGATTGACGATCGCAAGCAGGATCACGGCGCCCAGGAGGGACACCAGGCAGGATGCGATCGACAAGCCCCCGGATGTGATCGGCGGCGCGCCGATCAGCGGCGACACGAGCAAGCCGGCCAGCGCCGACCCGACGATGCCCACGACCACGTTCAGCAGAATGCCCTGCTCGGCATCGGTTCGCATGATAAGGCTCGCAAGCCAGCCAATGACACCGCCCACGATCAGCAGAATGATGAGATTCATTGTGTCCCTCCTCAAAAGTCCTGGAGGGGAAATGAGCTTGTCACCCATTGGTTCCGGCGACGCGCATTTCAGGGCAGTGCGATAATCTCATCCAAATCATTGAAATTATATGGCTTTTTTAGAACCCGCGTGCCGCACAGCGACTCCGGCAAGTCGATTTCCTCGCCGAAGCCGGTGACGAAGATGATCGGAACCCCGTCCTCCGCCAGGCGAAGCGCGATCGGCAGGCTCGTCTCGTCCCCCAGCTTCAGGTCAAGCAGCGCCATGTCGAACCGCGCCTCATCGAGCAACGCCTGCGCCTGCGCGACCGAAGCGGCGACGCGGACGTCGCGCACGCCCAACTCGCGGAGCAACTCCTCCGTATTCATGGCGATGATCGGACTATCCTCAACAAGAAGGACATGGTCGGGGCGACGTGCGGTCTGCGCAGCCATCATCGCCCGCCCTTGCCACGCACCGATGCCTTCGTCCACCTCGGCGCGCGCCAACCGCCGCGCTCCGGGAGCATTCTGGCCGTGCTACAAGGCAATGATCCGCCACAATCCGTCAGCGATTGGCCACCTTGTCCAGATCGCGCAGGATTTCATTGTGCGAGATCGACCGGGCGCGGCTCTTGATAGCCGTGCCGGATTCCCCTTGTGTCAGTTCCTCCAATGCCCGGCGCGCGCGCGCGACCCGACTCTTCATCGTGCCGACCGCGCATTGCGCGATCTCGGCCGCTTCCTCATAGCTGAACCCGCCTGCCCCGACGAGCAGCAGCGCCTCGCGCCGCTCGGGCGAGAGCTGCATCATGGCAGCGCGCAGATCGCCCAGATGCAGCCCATCCTCCTGGTCAGCCGCTCTGCTGAGCAGACGTTCAGCAGCATCCGGATCATAATCGCCGCGGAACCGGTTGCGCCGGGCCTCGCTCAGGAAGACGTTGCGCAGGATCACGAAGGTCCAGCTGCGCATGCTCGTTCCGGGCCGGAAGCTGTCGCGTGCGCCCCAGGCCTTGAGCAGCGCCTCCTGGACGAGATCATCGGCATAGTCCGGCCGTCCGCACAGACCACGCGCAAACGCGCGCAGGTGCGGGACGACCCGCGTCAGTTCCGTCCGGAAATCGAAGGGCTCCTCGGATTCAGCTGTGGTCACCGGCATGGTCCAGCTTCTTCAGCAGATCGAGGAAATCGTCGGGCAATGCCTCTTCGACGACTTCGTCATACATGCGTCGCAACCCATCGGCCCATACCGGCTTCTGCCGGGATTTGCGCCGATCGGCTGCCTCCTGTGATCGCTGCTGCTTGCTGGACATCAGCCTGTTAGAACCGCCCTGGGGGAAATTGTCGAGATTATATTCCACGATACAAACGCTCCGCCCCTCAATTCCTGTCGCCAATGTCCCAAACCGGGCAGGCACTGCATCCGTATTCCGCAGCATTGCGCATATTTCGCCATGTCACATCACGGCCTCAGCAAGCATCCATGCTCCTTTGCCCGGCGCGTTGGACCGCCTGTCGATCCTCGCGTCCACGGGATTTCGACCGTGCATGGGATGGCTTTGACTTGGCACGCTGCATGGCGCTCGCCATGAGATTCTCCGTGGTGTGGAAAGCTGTTGGCATCGGAACGATCGCAGCGGCAAAGAGTTCCGGAGCAGGGAGGACATGGCGGTCTGGGCAATGCGATCTTCAAAGATGGGTGAGCGAACCAAGGGTCGTTTCGACCGCTGGCTGCACGACTATCCCAGAGCGACGCCGATCGGCGTATTCCTCTTCGCGCTGCTGCTGATCGGTATCAGCGCCTGGTCCGTCGAGATGACCGGAGAGCGCACCCGTCGCGCCGATGCCGGTATCGTGGCGAGTGAGATCGCCGGCGCGATCGGTCGCCAGACCGCATCCAGCGCCGCCTATCTGCAGGCGACGAGCGCGCTGCTCACCAGCTCCCGGACGAACTCTCCCGCCTTCTTCAATGAATTCGCCCAGCGCCTGAGGCTGAATGACGGGCTGAGCGGCATGGTCGGCCTCGGCTGGTCCGAAGCGATCGACGCGCGCGACGCGGAGGCCCTGACGAAGCGCATGATCGCCACGGGCCGTGCGGACTTCCGCATCTATCCCGAACCGCTGCCCAAGTCCGGACGGCTCGACGTCATCACCATGCTGGCACCCGAAACGCCGCCCAATCTGGCGGCACTCGGCTTCAACATGCACAGCGAGGCCCGCCGCGCCGAAGCGATGGAGCGGGCCTTGCGCACCAATGCCATCGCCGCATCCGATCCGGTCGAGCTGATCCAGGACACCGGCTTGCGCAACCAACCTGCCTTCCTGGTCTATATTCCGGTTCATCCACTCGGCGACTCGCAACAGTTCAAGGGCTTTGTCTACGCGCCGATCCGAATCGGCGATTTCATCCTGGCGGCAGTCAATCCCCGGTTGCTGGCCACAGGCCGCGTCGAGATCTACGACCGCAACCCGGACCGGGACGAGCTGATCTTCTCCTCGACCGGCGACGAAGCGACATCCGCAAAGCCGATCGATCAGCAACTGCTCATTTTCGACCAGCATTGGCTGCTTCGCTACTATCCACCGGCGGTCCGCTCGCCGGAGCCGCTGACGCTGGTTGTGCTCGCCGGCGGCGTCTCCTTCGCGCTGCTGCTGCTTGCCTATGTGCTGCTCGTGCAACGCCGCAACGGCGATCTCCAGGCGCTGGTCGATGCGCAGGCCGAGCGCGAGACCGATCGCGCCGCCTTCGTGCGCGAGCTCAATCATCGCGTGAAGAACACATTGTCCAATGTGACCTCGATCATCGCGCTCACCCGCCGCGGCGCCCCGGACCTGGACAGTTTCGCGGACAGTCTGCTCGAACGTGTCCGGGCGCTGGCCGCGAGCCATTCGCTGCTCGACGGCGGACAATGGGGACCGACCGACCTCAAGGCATTGGTCCAGGCCCAGCTCAGCGGTCACGACAAGACCGGCCGGCGCATCGAGATCGACGGCCCCAATGTGCTGATCTCCCCCAATGATGCGCTGACCGTCGGTCTTGCCCTGCACGAGCTCGTCACCAATGCCGTCCGCTATGGCGCCCTTTCGACCGACGAGGGACGCATCTCTGTGCGCTGGACCGTCGAGGGCGCCGAGCAGATCATCGTCGACTGGACAGAATCGGGCGGCCCCCCGGTGACTGCACCCGTGAAGCGCGGCTTCGGCCTCAATCTCATCGAGCGGGCGCTGGCGCAGGAATTGGGCCAGCCGATCACCATCGATTTCGACCCGGCCGGCCTGCATTGCCGTTTCGCGATCGCCCTGCGCACGCCGCGCCCCTTCCGCTTGCGCAGCTGAAGGGGGCGGCGCTCGCTCAGGCCAGCGGCACCGTCGAGCCGAAGAAGGTGACCTGGCCGATCGTCGCACGCACGAAGTCGTCGCTGAACGGCTTGGTGATGAGATAGGTCGGTTCGGGCCGTTCGCCGGTCAGCAGGCGCTCCGGGAACGCCGTGATGAAAATGACCGGCACATCGAACTTCGCGAGGATCTCGTTGACCGCATCGATGCCGGAGCTGCCGTCCGCGAGCTGGATGTCGGCGAGCACCAGGTGCGGCCGATGCGCTTCGAACAGGGCCACCGCCTGGCTGTGCGTCGCGGCGGTTCCTACCACGCGATGGCCAAGCGACGTGACGATCTCCTCGATCTGCAGGGCGATCAGCGGTTCATCCTCGATGATGAGCACATCCGTCCGGCTGCTCTCCTCCACCTCGCCGAGCGCGGTCTCGATCATCGCCTGGACGGTGCTTTCGTCCTGATCCAGGATCTGCGCGATCTCGGCGGGGGAGAAATCCTCGATCGCGCTCAGCAGCAGCGCCTGGCGCGCAAGCGGCGTCACGATCTCCAGCCGATGCGCCGCGGTGGCCGCAGCGTCCGCGACGTCCCTGTCCCCAGCCACTGCCAGATCCGCTCCGGTCGCGGCATAGATGCGCGAAAATGCCGAGAAGAGCCCGACGCGCGACTGCGAAATCTGGTCGCGCAGCGGCTCATTCGCCAGCGCCGCTTCCAGCAGTTCCCGGACCAGGCCGTCGCCCAGCGACTGTGATCCGGTCAGGATGCGCGCATAGCGTCGCAGATAGGGCAGCTGGCGCGCGATCATATCCGTAAAAGCCATGTCGTTCGAGCCTCGCACCATAGGTTCGCCGGGCCGGCCGACCCGCGGCCGTTCGCCCCGGACGCCGTTACCGACATCAGCCGAATCTATGGCGGCAGGCCGGTCCAGGACAACCAATATATTTTCTCGAACGCCCGGAACCTTCCGCAACGGACCGCGTTCTGTGGCCGGAGCTGACATATTTCTGCCCCCAATGTCAGTCCATCCTGGCCGGTTCCCGAACCTCCTCACCCCCCAACCTTATTCGGGAACCGGCCGTATTTTTCCCGCCTTCTCCTTGCCATGCGGTCATTTGCCGGGCCCGTCCGCCATGTGGAACGCTCGCCCGTTTCCGACGTTGTCCGGAGCATATCGGCCTTTATCCGAAGGAGAGAGACATGCCCGTGGTGAACATCCCGACAAAGATTCTGTCAAACGGCCATGACGCTGTCGCCGCGTTGCGCGAGCGCGCCGGGCTGGTGTCGACGGCGGTTCGGCCGCGGGTGGCCGCGCGGGCCGATCAAGCAGGAGAGGCCGTCGCCGACCTCGCCGGCGCGGCGTCGCGGACCGTTTCGCGCGTGTTCGACGGACGGCGCGGCGCGGCGATCCCCGCGCTCGCCATCACGCAGATCCCCGCGCTGGCGCGCACCGCGAGCCGGCTGGTGCGCCGCCATCCCGGCCTGGTCGCGCTCGGCGGCGCTGCCGTGGCAGCCGCCGCCTTCCTGGCCTGGAACGCGCGCCGCACCGAGCAGGAAGCGGAACCCGAGGAGGATTTCGGCCCCATCAAAAAGCGCCAGCCCCGGGAACCAGTTGAGGACTAAGCGATTGTTGGGCAGCGATCTGGCAATGTCCGGCCAATTCGATGCTGCTGGCCCGACATTGTCAGATCCACCCGGCCCGTCCGCCTGCCGTTGAGGCTCGCGCGCACCACAGGCCGTAAAGCAGGATCACCCCATAGCAGAGGGCGGGCAGCAGCAGCGCGAAGCCGAGGCTGCCGCTCCAGTCCGCCAGCGATCCGGTGAGCGGCGGGACGATCGCGCCGCCCACGATGGCCGCGCAGATGATGCCCGACCCGTCGGCTGCCCGCGCGCCCAGGCCTTCGCTCGCCAGCCCGAAGATGGTGGGGAACATGATCGCGTTCATGAGCCCGACCGCCAGCAGCGCGCCCGCCGAGACGGTGCCGCTGCTGAGTGCGGAAACCGCCAGCAGCAACATCGCGCCGAGTGCCACGGCCGCCAGCATCCGCCCGGGACTGGCGATCCGCAGGAGCGCGGACCCCAGGAACCGACCGACCAGCGCCCCGCCCCAGTAGAGCGGGATCAGCTTGCCGGCCGCCTGCTCGCCCAGCCCCAGCACATGCGCCTGCATGAGATAGCTGACGATCAGCGAGCCGATCGCGACTTCCGCGCCCACATAGAGGAAGATGCAGGCTGCGCCGAAGCCGAAGCGCGGGCGGGCGAGCAGGTCGAAGCTGCGCAGGACCGAGCCCTGCCCGTGCCGCTCGCCGGACAACCGGTCGCGATGCAGCCACACGATCAGCGCGACGACCGCCAGCGCGGCGGCGAGGCCGAGATAGGCATGGACCACCGCGCGCGTCTCATGCACCCGATAGGCTTCCAGCGCGGGGCCGGACAGGTCGGCCGCCGACACGCTCGCCAGGCTGCCGAGGATCAGGATCGAGCCCATATAGGGGAAGATGGTGGTGCCCAGCGAATTGAACGCCTGAGCGAAGGTCAGCCGGCTGTGCGCGGTGCGCGCGGGCCCGAGCAGCGAGATGAGCGGATTGGCGACGACCTGGACGATGGTGATGCCGCTCGCCAGCACGAACAGCGCGACGAGGAAGATGCCGAAGCGCGCACTTGCCGAGGCCGGCACGAACAGCAGGCAGCCGGCCATCATCAGCAGGAGGCCGGCCACGGCGCTGCGCATATAGCCCAGCCGCCGGACGATCGCCGCGCCGGGGATCGACATGACCAGATAGGCGGCGAAGAAGGCGGACTGGACGGTCATCGCCTGGAAATAATTGAGCGTGAACAGCTCCTTGAGCTTGGGGATGATGACATCGTTGAGGCTGGTGATGCCGCCGAACACGAAGAACAGGCCGAGCACGAAGACGCGCAGCTCCGGCGCGTCGATATGGCCGTCGGCCGCGTCCGCCTTGCTCGCCGCGCCGACGATCGGTGAAGTGAATGCCATGACATCATCCTCGTCCCAGATTCCGTCGATCATATACCAACCGCGCGGCGAAGCGCGACAGGGTGGGCAGCCGCCCAACAACAGGGAGTGGGACCGATTGTGGTTTACCCTCCGCTCGCGCCCCGGACATGGTGCGACCGGACAAGCCGGCGCCGCCCGACGAGGATGGAGCGGCCGGCAAGGGAGTTGGAACGCATGACGGCGAGGAACGGGTTGACGAAGGAAGCGAAGGCCGCGCAAGGCCCGGAGATGCAGGCCGCAGCCGCGCCGGATCCCCAGCCCGAGCAGAATTTCCGCTTCTACGACAATCGTCAGAAATATCTGATGTTCGTCAACACCTGCTCGGAGAAATGGATCGTTTCCGAGCGGGTCGAGAAGGAGCTGGACGCGCTTTCGCCGCGCCCGCCCGCCGTGCGCTTCTTCGATGCCGGCATGGGCGACGGCACCGTGCTCGCCCGGGTGCTGCGCGCCATGCACCGCAAGTTCGAGCGCTTCCCCTTCTTCATCGCCGGCAAGGAGATCAGCCTCGAGGACGTCCGCCTGACGCTCGACAAGATGCCCGATCGCTTCCTCGAGCACCCCGAGATGGTGTTCGCCTTCACCAACATCTCCTATGCCGATGCGCCCTGGCTGCAGCCCGCCAATCCGGAGGCCGCGCGGACCATGGTCTGGAAGGAAGTCGCGCTGCAGGGATCGACCACCGCAGATTTCGAGCGGCAGATCCTGGAGCTGCAGCCCTTCCTCGCGGAGAATTGGCGCACCAAGGTCAGCGAGAAGACCGGCAGCATGATCCCGGAAACGCCGGCGACCGTCATCCTCTACCGCGCGGACTGCAAGTTTCTGCTCGATTCGATCATTCCGCGCAAGGACACACCCCGCGCCGACTTCGACCTGGTGCTGGCGAGCCAGCCCTTCCGCCTGCGCGCGGCTGTGGACTTCAAGGCACGGCGAGTGCTCGCTCCCCTCGCCCGCGCGCTCGGCCCCGGCGGGCGGCTGCTCGGCATCCATTCGGCCGGCAATGATCCGGGCATCGAGATCGTGCAGCGCATCTGGCCGGGTGAGGATCCGTTCACGACCTCACGCCGCGAGCTGCTGGACGCGACGCGCGAGGCGCTGGGCGCCGAGGCGGCAAAGTTCCGCTTCGATCCCCTGCCCAATCGCGACGCACTGTTCCGCTACGAGATGCATACGCTGCCGCACGAGATCGACAGCGAGAGCGCCTCGATCGGCACCTCCACCCTGCTCGCCGCCTGGAACGCCGCCACCTATGTGGCGCAGATCGAGGACGAGCGGCTCGCCCAGGCGATGAGCAACAGCGACTATCTCGAGGCCACGCGCGAAGTGCTGCGCAAGAATGGCGAGCTGTGGTTCAACGACGAAAGCTACATCATCGAGCGGACGCGCTAGTCATCCCTCGAGGACCAATCTCCCCCAATCAGAGGAAGGATCTTCCATGCGTTCAAATTATCTCTTCACGTCGGAGAGTGTCTCGGAGGGACATCCGGACAAGGTGTCGGACCAGATATCGGATGCGATAGTGGATTTGTTTCTGGGGAAGGACCCGGAGGCGCGGATTGCGTGCGAGACGTTGACG